>ENA-OQAA01000285-OQAA01000285.1-human-gut-metagenome-genome-assembly--contig:-NODE-285-length-36121-cov-4.168778_pt1 | contig 36121 bp, 42 predicted proteins | sample MGYA00242489_ERZ504515 | MGnify/ENA primary metagenome ERZ504515 (study PRJEB26092, sample SAMD00036237) | human gut metagenome | host: Homo sapiens | study: EMG produced TPA metagenomics assembly of... | reverse complement strand
ATCGTATCTCCCACGATACGGGCACATTTCCGGTATGGCTTGTCATAGCGGATCCCTAATTCATACATATCGTAAAGTGTCCGTCTCTGTACCGGTTTCAGTCCGTCTCTCACATCCGGAAGGGCACGGGATATGATGACACTCATCGCATAATCAATATAGGACTTGCGCATCACATCCGAGTATTCTGTTCTGATTATCTGTGATTCACTGCTCATATCTTTTCTCCTCTAAGCCTGAACTTCTGCTATATATCCAGTTCTGCCTCTGTTGCATTTTCGTAAATAAACGCCCTTCTCGGCGGAACTTCCGTACCCATCAGCATCTCCGTCACACCGGAGGCCATTCTGGCATCCTCGATCTCTACCAGCTTCAAAATCCGGGTTTCCGGATTCAGCGTCGTTTCCCAAAGCTGATCTGCATCCATCTCTCCAAGACCTTTGTATCTCTGAAGAGTAAATCCACCGTCATGTGTCCTCCGGTACTTTTCCAGAGCTTTGTCATCATACAGGTACTCTTCCTCTCCTTTTTTCGGCATCACTTTATAAAGCGGCGGCATTGCAATATAGACATGCCCCTCGTAGATCAATTCCGGCATGAACCGGTAGAATAGCGTCAGAAGCAATGTCGAAATATGGCTCCATCCACATCCGCATCTGCCATAATGATGATCTTGTCATAGCGAAGCTTTGTAATGTCAAAATCATTGCCGTATCCTTCGGAAAATCCACATCCAAATGCATTGATCATGGTCTTGATCTCTGCGTTGGCAAGCACCTTGTCAATGCTGGCCTTCTCCACATTCAGGATCTTTCCTCTGATCGGCAGGATTGCCTGGTAGTTCCGGTTTCTGGCTGTCTTTGCCGAACCGCCCGCAGAATCTCCCTCTACGATAAAAATCTCACATTTTTTTGCATCCCGGCTCTCACAGTTTGCCAGTTTCCCATTGCTGTCAAACGAATATTTCTGCTTTGTCAGAAGATTCGTCTTCGCCTTTTCCTCCGTCTTTCGGATCTTTGCAGCCTTCTCCGCACAGGACAATACTTTTTTCAGCGTCTCTACGTTCCGGTCAAAATACAGAACAATCTCATCTCCGGTCACTTTTCCGGTGGCTTTTGCTGCATCCGGGTTGTCCAGCTTTGTCTTGGTCTGCCCTTCAAACCGCGGATCCGGATGCTTGATGGAAATAATCGCGGTCATCCCGTTTCGGATATCTGCTCCTGTAAAATTCGAATCCTTCTCTTTTAAAATACCAAGCTCTCTGGCATATTGATTCATGACCGTCGTAAATGTTGTCTTAAATCCGGTCAGATGGGTTCCCCCTTCTGCATTGTAAATATTGTTGCAAAATCCCAGCACGTTCTCATGGAACTCATTGACATACTGAAATGCCGCTTCGACTTCGATTCCTTCTGCTGTTCCCTTGAAGTAGATCGGATCGTGAAGCACTTCCTTTTTCTGATTCAGATCCCGGATAAATCCCAGAATTCCATCCGGTTCATGATATTCAATATGTTCCTGCGAATCCGGACGTTTGTCATCAAATACAATCGTCAGCTCGGGATTGAGATAAGCAGTTTCATGAAGACGACTTTTCACTTCCTCTGCCCGGAATTTTGTCTTCTCAAAAATCGTATCGTCCGGTAAAAAATTGACCTTGGTTCCGGTCTTTCTTGTCTTTCCGATGGTTGGAAGCAGTCCATCCTCCAACTCCACCACTGGAACTCCGCGCTCATAGCGGTCGTGGTGAATATATCCCTCTCTGCTGATCTGCACATCCATATAAACGGACAGCGCATTGACAACCGAAGAACCAACACCGTGCAGTCCTCCGCTCGTCTTATAGGCACTATCGTACTAACTTTCCGCCTGCATGCAATGTCTATATACAAGACGTGCCGCAGAGATTCCTTTCTGATGCATCCCCACCGGAACGCCTCGTCCGTCATCCTCCACCGTAGCAGAACCGTCCTTTTCCAGTGTCACATGAATATTTTTACAAAATCCCGCCAGATGCTCATCCACTGCATTGTCCACAATCTCATAGATCAGATGGTTGAGTCCTTTTGTCGAGACACTTCCAATATACATTCCAGGTCTTTTGCGTACAGCCTCCAACCCTTCCAGAACAGAAATACTGTCCGCATCATATGTATTGCTTTTTCCCATATTTTCTCTCCTAATACAACTTCTTCCATTTGTCGCTAACGTTCAGAATATCATGTTTTCCTTCTTTTTTCAAACACTTTTTTCGAAAGTACGTTCTTATCCAATCACCTGACACAACGTCTCCGCCAGTACTTCCATGGCATTTTTCATCTCCTGCACCGTATTGGTCTGGGCCCCTGCCTCGATCAGAAGAGATTTTGGAAGCAGATGCAGATTATAGCGGTACGCACGCAGATAAATGTGTCTGGCAAATCCGGGAAACATCCTCTCAGATGCCAGTTCCATCTGAAGAGAAAAGGCAAGATTATCCTGAATGTACGGATTTGGCAGATAGGTGATATCTCCGTTTGCCCGTGTTCTGCTCAGTCCGTTAAAATACATGATCTTCGCTGTCGGCTTTCCATTCACCTCGGTCACAAGATGTGTCCCCTCTGCCACACCATCTCTGTGCAGATCAATGGCTACCTCAATGGTCGGATTTGCTTCCAGAATCGGGCGCACACCTGCCTCTGCATACTCATACGCGTTGCTTCTGTCCAGCTGTCCGTTGATGATGTCATAGACACCTTTATCATGGATCGTTTCAATCCCTTTCTGATTCAAAAGTTCTGTCAGATAATCCCCGATTCCTACAATACTGGTAGAGGGGTCACCGGGAATGGAATCTGCAAATTCTTCCTGGGAATGGGTGTGAAAAATTAAAATTTTCGGCCCCTTCTGCTTCCGGTCGATCTTCATGCTCCTTCCAAGAAGATCATCTGCATTCAACTGCTCCGGTCCGATCATCGTAGAACTGTCTACCGTATAAAAATTGCTCAAAAGATAGTCAAAGTCCCGCAGTCTTTCAATCGACATATCGATGGAAGATTTGCTCTCCCCCAGATTTGCCGGCACTTCCGCAGTCTTGCTCTCTCCCACCAGATTCCCATCTGCATCCACAACGCTTTCATCGTTGGCCTGCTTCTCCAGTATTTTCGCCAGCGTCTCCTCATCCTCCACTTCCTGCTCCAGATTCTCCCTGTCAGAAACATATTTTACTAAAGGCAGCCAGGAAAGTGCTTTTTCCCGAAACCAGTCTTTCGAACTTCTGGTCTCATCCGCTCTCTGATAGGCCACCCCGGCATGTACATTTTTTCTGTATACTCCTGTAACACCTGCCTGCTTTCATATCTAAATGCCCTCCAAAATTCTTTTCCTCCGATCAGCGCCGCCAGAAGCACAAGCGCTGCCATCAGCATCCATGCCCGGCTTTGTTCTCTCTTCATATCCACACCAGTCCTTTGCACGATTTCTGCCAACACACCTGGGGTATTTATATGAGACAAATTTTCCTTTTATGACTCTTCTGCGTTAGAAAAAAGCAGATTTAAACCTTCCGAAATCGTATAGCTGATCTGTTTCACCATTTCATCCACGTCTTTTGGCGTCACAAACATCCCGTTTAAATGCGGAGCGATCAGTTCTTTGATCAGTTCATACTTTTCTGCCGCATTGTAAGAACGGAGCACTTCCCCCACACTTTTTAATGCCTCAGAAGATTCCAGCGCCAAAATCAGGTTCTCCATCGTATCATTGACAATGGTTGCCGCATCCACAACTGTCGGAACTCCGATCCCGATCACCGGAACTCCGATGGATTCTCTGGTAATTCCGTTTCTGTGATTTCCCACTCCGGAACCCGGATGGATTCCGGTATCTGCGATCTGGATCGTACGGTTTAATCTCCGACTGTTTCTTGCTGCCAGCGCATCCACTGCAATCACAAGATCCGGTTTCGTTTCTTTTACCACACCACGGACCACCTCTACAGTTTCCATTCCCGTCTGTCCCATCACACCCGGAGCCAGTGTGCTGACCAGATTCACATGCTGCATTCCCATCGCATATTTTCCGTACTCCTTGACAATATGCCTTGTCGCACACAGATTGTCTGTCACATAAGGACCAAGCGCATCCGGTGTCACCTGACGGTTTCCGAGCCCTACAATCAGAACGGAAAGTTCTTCTGTTTTTACATTCTGCGCTTTTAAGAGCTCCTGCACAAATCCTGCAATTTTCTCTGAAACCTCTCTATGGTAGTCTGTGTCCGGCACTGCCATATTCGGCGCTTCTAATGTAATGTAGGTACCCACCGGTTTCCCCATTGCTTTTGCACCTTTTTCCGTCTCAATCTTTACCCGGGTGATCCGGATTTCTTTTTCCTTATCATAGTCCTCCTCCAGAATCACTCCCTGTATCTCGACATGATCCGACTCAAAACGCTCCTTTTCCTCCAGTGCCAAATCTGTACGAACACTATACTTTTCCAACATTTTCGCTCAACCTCGCTTTTTCTCCATTTGCCGATAATATTTCCAATAATTTGAGAAATATGTATTGACAACCCTGACCAGTTGGAATAAAATAAATGAGTATGTTCCGTTAGAACGTCCGTGTCCGAGTCTGGCGGGATTATGAATTCACTATTTGAAAATATTTCATACTATTTGGAGGTGTACAGATTGGCTAACATTAAATCTGCTAAAAAAAGAATTTTAGTTAACGAAACAAAAGCTGCTAAAAACAAAGCAATCAAATCAAGAGTAAAGACTTCTGTAAAGAAAGTAGAAGCTGCAGTTGCTCAGAAAGATATGGAAGCTGCAAAAACAGCTCTCAAAGCAGCAATCGGAGAGATCAGCAAAGCAGGAAGCAAAGGTGTTTACCACAAAAAAACTGTTTCCAGAAAGATTTCCCGTCTTACAAAAGCTGTAAACGGAATTGCTTAATTTTTGATATAAATATGAATCATAAAAAGACATCCGCTACCGTCATGGCGAATGTCTTTTTTGTTTATGCTCCCGCATTCTGAAGCAGATCAGAATTTTACAAGACCGAATGTATTGACAATTCCATCCAGTTTCTGCCCCTCCCTGCACAGCGGGCAGTCTTTGGCTGCATATCCTTTATAATCCGGCAGATCAGAAACCGTAAAGATTGACCTGACATCCATACCTGCTGCCCGGTTGACCGCACTGAATACTGCACAGATACCACATACACGTCCACCGTAATACAGCACTGCTTCCACGGCTTTTGCAAGCAAAGCACCGGTCGTCACAGAATCTGTCAGGATCAGTACCTGCTTCCCTTCGATCATACGCTGGTTACTGTCCCGAAACAGTATCTGTCCCATGGTATCAAACTCCGGTGTCACAACCGAAATATTATTTCCTGCACTCATGGAAATCCTGCCTGTATCCGCCAGATGTTCTGCCATAAATGCGCCGATCACTTCTGTATTTTTCAGACATACGATGGTTTCTACCATAGTACCGGTTTTGTACTCTTCTGCCAATGTAGCTGCCGTCTCTCTTGCATTATTATGCCGTGTCTTGACAGTAGACATATCAATATACGTGTTCACGTGCGAATTCATCGTCGCAAAATGTCCACCCATCAATTTGATACGTGCTTTCGGATTTTTTCTGGAACGAAGGTTTACAAATTCTTCTGTCATAGTATCCACTCCTCTCATTGAAAGATTTTCGTGTAAGTTATTACATTATTTTAGCATATTTCATTTGATTTTTCATTAAATTCTGAATATTTCGTTTTATTCTTCATTCTGCGCGCCTAATGTATCCAGGTAGACACGTTCAATATGCATTGCCAGGTAACCGACTTCCATTTTTCCAGCCTGATCTTGCAGCCGCGTTCAATTTTTTCACAGATTGCTGCTGCCAGCGCAAATGACTCCGGATGTTTTTCTTCCATATATTCATTCATATCCAACTTGATGCTCTCTCCCCGCACTGCCCGCATAACCATGTATTTCACATGATTCATCAGACGGTTATATGCAAGAGACATGACATCGATCTTTTTTCCACTCTCCCGCTCCAGAACCTGCACACATTCCCGGATTGCTCCTGCCATCTGCATTGCTGCCGATACACTCTCATCCTCGATTGCTGAGTGAATATGAAGCGCTACATATCCGATTTCATGTGCATCAATCTCAATTCCCAGTCTTTTCTGAAGAATTTCTTTTAATTGGGATGCAACCTCATACTCGCTGTGGAACAATACCCTGATGTCCTCTGTCAATGGATTACTGATCTGTTCCCCACTTAAGATACGATCTGCTGCAAAAGAAATATGATCTGCCAGCGGAAACAGGATTCTCCTGTCAATCGTGCCAAATTTCATCTCTGCTTTTTGCAGAATTTCATCTGCGATCTCCAGATATTCCGGAGAAATGCTTTTTGCCAGTTCTTTTGCACTCCCCCGTTCCGTATCTTCTTTCAAAGAATACCGGGTGCAGTTATCCGGCGCTTCAAATCTCTGGCTGATTTTTTTCCCAAAACCAATTCCTTTTCCCAGCAGCACATATTCTATATTTTCTTCCATATTAATCGCGATCACGCCATTGTTATTCAACACTTTACTTACTCTGTACATGACATTCCCCCGGTTTTTGTTTTCTGATAACAGGGTATCAAAATATTGCCAAAAAGTAAAGCGGACCTGAACGGTCCGCTCATTTTTTTATTTTTCGGTTGGTGATTGATGCGGACAGTAACATTTTCCGCAATCAATACTATGCTTCATAAACATCCACGGCAAACAATGGTTCTCCCGCCTTTATCTCTCCTTCTTTCAAAAGACGAACCTTCTGATTGTCTCCTAATTCTGTACACAGAACCGGTGAACAAAGAGACGGTGCATGTTCTTTCAGATAGGAAATATCGATTTTCATCAACGGCTCCCCTTTTTTCACTTTCTGTCCGTTTTCCACAAAAACTTCAAATCCCTGTCCGTTCAGTGCCACTGTATCGATTCCGATATGCAGCAGAAGTGCCATTTGGGAATCTGTCTGGAATCCCAGCGCATGCTTGGTCTCAAACACAAACACAACCTCACCGTCTTCCGGCGCAAGGATCATCCCGTCTGTCGGAATTACTGCTGCTCCGTCTCCCATCATTTTTCCGGCAAATCCCTCATCCGGAACCTCTGAAAGCTCCACTGCATTTCCCGTAATCGGGCTGGATATGATCACAGTTTCCTTTACTTTTTTCTCTGAATCCTGCTCTTTTGAACTTGTAGTCTGCACCTCTTCCGGTTCAGAAGCTGCTTCTTCTGCGAAAGCAGTTGTTTCTCCCAGAGGCATATCTTCTGCGGTTTCCAGATAGTCCTCCAGATTCGCTTTAATCACAGTTACATGCGGCCCATAGATTACCTGTACTCCCTGGCCTTTTTTTACAATTCCTCTGGATCCTGTCTGCTTGAGGATCTCATCTTTTACCTTTCCTGCATCCTTTACTGTGATACGAAGTCTTGTGGCACAGCAATCCACATCACTGATATTGCTCTTTCCACCAAGACCTTCTGTAATCATAGCACTGACAGGATCTGCAGCTGCTCCTGCATCTCCTTTTTTACTGCTTTCTTTTCTTGCATTGACATCTGCTTTTGTATACAGCTTTGTCGTTGTATCATCGTCTTCACGTCCCGGTGTCTTAAAATCAAATTTTTTGATCAGGAACGTAAAAATCACATAATACAAAATAAAGTAAATAATTCCCACCGGAATCACCCGCATCCAGCTTGTCTTCTCATTTCCCTGCAAAATACCAAACAGGAAGAAATCCAAAAATCCACCGGAGAATGTCAGTCCTACTGCGATATTCAGCATATGCGCGATCATATAAGCCGAACCTGCCAGTACAACCTGAACCGCAAATAATGCCGGTGCTACAAACAGGAAGGAAAACTCTAATGGCTCTGTGATACCTGTAAGCATACAAGCCAATGCTGCGGAAAGCAACAATCCACCTGCCGCTTTTTTCTTTTCCGGCTTTGCACAGCGGTACATTGCAAGAGCTGCACCCGGAAGTCCAAAGATCATAAAGATAAACTCACCGGAAAAATATCTGGTCGCATCTGCGCTGAAATGCACTACATTGGCTGAATCCGCCAGCTGGGCAAAGAAAATATTCTGACCTCCCTGTACCATCTGTCCGGCAACTTCCATGCTGCCTCCCACGGCAGTCTGCCAGAACGGCATATAAAATACATGATGCAGTCCAAATGGGATCAGCGCACGTTTGATAATACCGAAAATCAACGTTCCCACATATCCGCTTCCTGTGACCAGACCACCCAAAGCGTAAATTCCATTCTGGACCGGAGGCCAGATAAAGTACATTCCGATACCTACAAACATGTATACAATTGTAGAAATGATCGGTACAAACCGGGAACCGCCGAAAAATGATAATGCGTTCGGGAGCACGATCTTGTGAAACCGATTATGCAGCGCCGCAACACCAAGCCCTACGATAATACCGCCGAACACTCCCATCTGAAGAGACTGTATCCCGCAGACAGAAGCAACGGTTCCTTCCAGCACATTTTTTGCGATTTCTCCGTCTGCCGTGATTTCTCCGTTTACTACAAGCATACCATTGATCGCTACATTCATTACAAAATATGCAATCAGTGCAGACAGTGCAGATACTTCTTTCTCCTTTTTCGCCATTCCGATCGCTACACCTACCGCGAAAATCAACGGCAGATTATCGAACACCGCACTTCCGACCTTGTTCATGATCGTAAGAAGTGCATGGAGCACTGTACCGTCTCCCAATATCTTTTGAAGTCCATACGTTGCAATGGTTGTCTCATTCGTAAAAGAACTTCCAATTCCCAGCAGCAGACCTGCTACCGGAAGAATCGCGATCGGAAGCATAAAGGATCTTCCGATTCGCTGTAAAACACCAAAAATCTTGTCTTTCATTTTCCACTTCTCCTTTTCTCTGTTTTTGATGCATTTGATCTTGATGGATAGTATTTCAGATTTCATGCCCGTGCATCCTATTTCCAGAGAAAAACAGAAAAAAAGACACCAACCACATAAACATCTAAAATAAAGTCCATGTAAGGTTAATGCCTGCCGTACAGTTACACACCTGATATAAATTCATTATAGTCAGTGTCCCTTTGATTGTCAATTTCTTTTTTTGCCATATTATCGATTTTTTCTGTTACTGCGAACAGCAACTTCCTTCTCTCAGCTTTGGCCAGATTGTAAGCAACATGGTTACAAAACATGCCGTACCGCCAATAACATTGGAAATCGGTTCTGCCCAAAACACTCCATCTGTCCCCAGATTTCCGATCATTGGAAGCAGCATGGTCAACGGAATGACAATGATGACCTTTCGAAACAGAGAAAAAAAGACGGCCTGTTTCGCACGGTTTAACGCAACCGCTGTAGACTGTCCCGCAAACTGCAGCGCCATCATAAAGATTCCACAAAAATAGATCCGCATGGCAGAAACACCGTACTGCAAAATTCCCGGTTCTTTGGTAAACATCTGAAGAAAGAAACGAGGTTCTAAAAATAACACTGCCCAGACAACCGTTGTAAAAACAATACATCCGACCGCAGTAAAACGGATTGCAGATTTTACTCTCTGATAACACCCTGCCCCGTAATTATATCCAATCACAGGCTGCGATGCCGCCGTCAGTCCTGTCACCGGCATTGTCACAATTTCCCGCACCGAGTTGATCACTGTCATAATCCCAACGTAAATATCACCCCCGTACCTCTGGAGCGTTGCATTACACACAATCTGCACAAGCCCGTTTGTAACAGACATCACAAATCCCGATGTTCCCAGAAAGATGATTTCTTTTACAAGCTTCCACTCCAGATGCATTGCTCTTTTGGAGAGTCGAAGAATCGCCTTCTTCCCTGTCAGAAACTTCATCACCCAGCTGCAGATAAGCCCTGGGAGATCACCGTTGCAAGGGCTGCTCCCTGTACTCCCATATCCAGTCCGAAAATCAGGATCGGATCCAGCACAATATTGGTAAATGCGCCAAGCATTACCGTGAGCATTCCGATTTTCCCAAATCCCTGAGAATTGATGAACTGATTCATCCCCAGACTGATCATGACAAACACGGTTCCGCACAGATAGATACTGATGTATGCGTTTGCATACGGAAATGTCGCACTGCTCGCTCCAAACAGATACAACAGCGGTTTTCGGAATATAAGACGGATTCCCATCAGAAGTCCCCCTGTGAAAAGAAGCATCGAACACGAATTTCCCATCACCTTCTCTGCCTTTTCTTCTTCATGGCTGCCTCTTGCAATGGAACAAAGGGGTGCTCCTCCCATTCCAAATAAATTAGCAAATGCCGTGATGATTGTAATAATCGGAAGTGCCAGACCAATTCCCGTCAGTGCATTCGCAGATACGCCCTGTAAGTGTCCGATATAGACTCTGTCTACCACACTGTACAGGACATTGATCAGTTGTGCCAGCGTCATGGGAACTGCAAGATTTAAAATATTCTTTGCAATGCTTCCCTGACTGAAATCATTTTCTCTTTCCATAGTATTTCCTTTTGCACGCCTCCTCACGCCGACTGCTCAACAAGAACAGCCAGATACTTGTGCAAGCACAATATCTGGCTGTTCTTATTGGGGTGAGCAGCTTTCCGCCTTTCACTGTCCTTAGTTGTTGATCAGTTTATCTTCATCACTCCAGCTGTAGAGTTTTCTGATTTCTGCTCCTACTTTTTCTGATGGATGTTCAGATGCCAGTTTTCTCATTGCTCTGAAGTGTGCCTGACCACCGGCTGGTGACATATCAAGCAGGAAGTCTTTTGCAAATGTTCCATCCTGAATATCGGAAAGAATTTTTTTCATTGCTTTCTTTGTATCTTCTGTGATGATCTTTGGTCCTGTAATGTAATCACCATATTCTGCTGTATTGGAAATAGAGTATCTCATTCCTGCAAATCCGGACTGATAGATCAGATCTACGATCAGTTTCATCTCATGGATACACTCAAAGTATGCATTTCTTGGATCGTATCCCGCTTCACACAGTGTCTCGAATCCTGCCTGCATCAATGCGCATACACCACCGCAAAGTACTGCCTGCTCTCCGAAAAGGTCTGTCTCTGTCTCTGTTCTGAAATCTGTCTCCAGAAGTCCTGCTCTTGCTCCACCGATCGCAAGACCATATGCAAGTGCACGATCCAGTGCTTTTCCTGTGTAATCCTGCTCTACTGCTACCAGACAAGGAGTTCCCTTACCAGCCTGATATTCACTTCTTACTGTATGTCCCGGTGCTTTTGGCGCGATCATCGTAACATCTACATTTGCAGGAGGTACGATCTGTCCGAAATGGATCGCAAAACCATGTGCAAACATCAGCATGTTTCCTTCTTCCAGGTTCGGCTCAATATCATTTTTATACATTGCAGCCTGTTTTTCATCATTGATCAGAATCATGATCACATCTGCTTTTTTCGCTGCCTCTGCTGCTGTAAATACTTCAAATCCCTGTGCTTCTGCTTTTGCCCAGGATTTGCTGCCTTCGTAAAGTCCGATGATGACGTTGCATCCGGATTCCTTTAAATTCAATGCATGTGCGTGTCCCTGACTTCCATATCCGATAATCGCAATTGTCTGTCCCTCTAATACGGAAAGGTTACAATCTTCCTGATAATAAAGTTTTGCTGCCATTTTTCATTCCTCCTAAATTTTCTGCACTGCCGCAGTTTTCTGTTTTTATAGTTAAAGGCTCCTGCCTTTAGCATACTGTTTTCATCTAGCCAATATATGTAACATCTTCACAGCCTCTGGACAATCCTGTGATACCGGTTCTTGCCAGTTCCAGAATCTCATACCCTTTCAGAAGGTTCATAAAGCCTTCCAGTTTGGACTGTGTCCCTGTCAGTTCGATGATCATGGACTCCTCCTGTACATCCACGATCTTCGCACGGAAAATATCCGCAATGGAATTGATCTCACCTCTCTGTGCTGCTGTCACGCGAACCTTTATCATAATCAGTTCGCGAAATACAGATTCTCCATCCTTTAACAGCTTGATCTCAATGACATCTTCCAGTTTTCTGACCTGATTTTCAATCTGCGATAAAATCAGCTCGTCTCCGGATGCCACCACTGTAATTCTGGTAAATCTCGGATCTGCCGTCGTTCCGGCTGTAATACTGTCGATACTGTATCCTCTTCGGCTGAACAGACCTGCAATTCTGCTCAGAACACCCGGATTGTTATCGACCAAAAGAGAATAAACCTGTTTTCTCATACTTTGTTTCCCACCTTCTTTTAAAAACCGAGTGCGTTCTGTTTTTTATTATATTAGCAAAGCGCACTTCCGTTGTCAAGCTTTTTTTCGATAAAGTGTAAAAGTGCCTCTATCAATTTGTTTTATTGAGCTTCCTTCCTAAGTATCTCTTTCGGAGGTTCAATTTCATATGCGATCGTATGCTCCGTCAGTTCTGACAATCCTTTGAGTTTCTTGTTGATCAATTCTCTCATGCAATTGGGAACATGCTCCTGGTGTGCCCTGTGAATTGCCACGCACTCTTTACAGTTTCCATGATAACGGCAGGCCTTTTTACACGGACAGTGATCTTTCTCTTTATATTCTTCTCGAAAGGCTGCAGCAAACTCCTCCTGTAATCGAAGCCCTTCCTTTCGGTTGCCCTTATGAAATTCTGCCATGGCTGCCTTTTCTTTTTCATTTCCTTCAATGATCATCTACGCTTCTCCTTTTTGTATTTTATTAAAGATGAATTTTAAAATCTCCAAAATCAAAGATTCCGCTTCCCTGTTTCCACTTCTTTTCTTTGTCTAATTTTCTGCATGCACTTTCAATCCTGTCTGCCAAATCTGTTGAAATCGAAAAGCTGTGATGTCCCGGTGAATGTCCCGGGGTATGAACAACTTGCACCGTTCGTTCTCCCAGATTGAAAATTTCCCCATCAGAAAACGTACTCTGCACATCTCCTTGAAATAACTGATACTTTTCCAAATCAAATTCTTCTGGAAACTGACACTCCCGGCAGGTCAGATTCCTTTTCACCTGCTGCAGCGATATCGGAAATTTCTCTGATATCCAATCTTTCTCCAAAATGTGGACGCCAATATTTTCAAAATATTGATGTCCTCCTATATGATCCCAGTGAACATGAGTCGTTACAACAAAGATTGGAAGCATTGTCAGTTTATCAACAACTTCTTTGATATTAGCCACTCCCAAACCTGTATCAATCAGAAGTGCTCTTTTCGTGCCACACAACAGATAACAATGTGTTTCTTCCCAGTGCTGATATTCACTAATTGCATATGTATCTTCATCAATTTTTTCTACCGTAAACCAGTCCTTCACCCTGATTCCTCCTTCAAATATTCATCACATATCTGGATTCAGGAAGCCCAAACCATTCCGGCAACACTTCCATTCTTTTATTATACTTGTTTCTTCTATATCCAGGCAACTATATCCAAAATATTTCCCTTTAAAATCAGCACCTTTTATGGTATACTGCTCGAAACAAAAACAGCAGAATTGATACGCGAAGGAGGACTTATATATGGAGCATCAAGGAACAAAAACCATTGAGACAGAACGACTGATTTTAAGAAAGTTTACTGCGGATGATCTTTCTGCGATCTTTCATAACTGGACCAGTGACGAAAAAGTAACCGAATTTTTAAGATGGCCAACGCACAAAAGCATTAACATCACCAAACGAGTTCTGGAAAGTTGGCTTTTGGAGTACGAAAAACCAGACTTTTACCAATGGGCCATTATTCCAAAAGAAATCGGCGAACCTATCGGTACCATTTCTGTAATTGAACTAAATGAAAAAACAGAAAAAGTTCATATCGGATACTGCCTTGGCAGCCGCTGGTGGCACTGCGGATTTACAAGCGAAGCCTTTACAGCAGTCATTGCCTTTCTTTTTGAAGAAGTAAAAGTAAACCGAATTGAAACCTGGCACGATCCCCAAAATCCAAATTCCGGAAAAGTCATGCAAAAATGCGGCCTGATTTATGAGGCACTTTAAGACAAGCCGACTGGAATAACAAAGGAATTGTAGATGCCTGTGTATATGGAATTCTGGCATCTGACTACCGGGCCAACAAAAAGTAATCGAAAAAGGAAGATGCACCACACACAGTACATCTTCCTTCTCTTATCTTGCTTTATGATCTGTATCCATCCGGATTTGCAGACTGCCATCTCCAGGAATCTTCACACATCTCTTCAATTCCGCGTTCTGCCACCCATCCAAGCTCTTCCTTCGCTTTTGCAGCATCACAGTAGCATGTTGCAATATCACCGGCACGGCGAGGTTTGATTTCATACGGAATCTCCTTGCCGCATGCTTTTTCGTATGCTTTCACGACATCCAGTACGCTGTATCCAACACCTGTTCCCAGGTTGTAAATGTGAACACCTTTCGCTTTCTTCATTCTCTCGATCGCTTTTACATGACCGATCGCCAGATCTACCACATGGATATAATCTCTGACACCTGTTCCATCCGGTGTATTGTAGTCATCGCCAAACACTCCCAGACGATCCAGTTTTCCAACTGCAACCTGTGCAATATATGGCACCAGATTGTTCGGGATTCCTTTCGGATCTTCTCCGATCTTTCCGGATTTGTGTGCCCCGATCGGGTTAAAGTAACGAAGCAGCATAATATTCCACTCCGGATCTCCTGTGTGAAGATCTGTCAGAATCTGCTCCAACATTCCTTTTGTACGTCCGTATGGGTTGGTGATTTCTCCTTTCGGACACTTTTCTGTGATCGGGATCTCTGCCGGATCTCCGTATACTGTTGCGGAAGAACTGAAGATCATGTTCTTGTCATCCGTGTTTTCTCATCACATCACAAAGAATCAATGTTCCTGTAATGTTGTTGTGATAGTATTCCCAAGGCTTTTCTACAGATTCTCCGACTGCTTTGAGTCCTGCAAAGTTGATCACTGCCTCGATCTCTTCATTTTCAAAGATCGGCTCCAGATCTTCTCTGTTTAAAATATCTCCTTTGTAAAATTTCAAAGTTTTTCCAGTGATCTCCTGCACTCTTTCCAGCGCAACTTCACTGGAATTGTAAAGATTGTCTACTACTACTACCTCATATCCACGTTCCAAAAGTTCCACACATGTGTGGCTGCCGATATATCCGCTCCGCCTGCTACTAAAATTGCCATGATCTGACTCCTTTCTGATTCTGCTTTTCCTGCAATTATTTATTTCCACAGATTTTTCGGATAGATTCTTTCCTCTTTCATACTGCGGATTGCATTCACAACTGTTTCTTTATCTTCTTTATATGTAACTCCATACCATCTGTCTGCTGATTTGAGCACTTTTACTTCGGCTTTTCCTTCTCCGATCAGATCGCCTACGACTGCCGGAAGAAAGTATTCGCATTTCATCGGATTCTTCTCCAGATTCTCTGTCAAAAATGCGGAAAATCTGCTCTCCAGTTCCTTTAACATACTCGCAGTAAATCCAAACAGGTTCATGGAAACTGTCGTATCCAATGCTACAGGAACCCATGTCTTGCCATCATCCTCTGTAAATGCTGCTCCGTCTTTTGTCTTCTCGATGTGTGTACGCTCTGTAATACCTGTCAGGCACTGATTCTCATCTGTGTCACAGATTCCACGGGAAACATATCCGTTCTCTGTCAGCGTATTACTCAGCATATATCCAACCATTGCATAACGGTACTTCTCATTGTCTTCTCCTGATGAAAGATAGTCATAGATCATCTTATATGCATTGACTCCATAGTAATCATCTGCATTGATCACGGCAAACGGACCATCCACTACATCTTTACAACTCAAAATCGCATGTCCTGTTCCAAAAGGCTTCGTTCTTCCTTCCGGTACAGAAAATCCTTCCGGCAGGTTCTCCAGTTCCTGGTATACATATTCTACTTCCATGAACTTGCTGACTCTGTCCCCGATACTCTTTCTAAAGTCTTCTTCGTGCTCTCTTCTGATAATGAAGACAACTTTTTCAAATCCTGCTCTTTTTGCATCATAAATTGAAAAATCAATGATAATATGTCCATCTTCATCTACCGGGTCAATCTGTTTCAACCCTCCATATCTGCTTCCCATTCCTGCTGCCATAAATCACTAAAACAGGCTTTTTCATATCGTTTACCTCCATATTTTTCAATTTCCCTTCTGCAAGGATTAGTATATTCCTTTCCTTGGTTTACGTCAATAAAATACAACATAAATACATGTACCTTTTTCTGTTCGTATATTAGCTTATCATTGTCCTGTTTTTCAAAAAACAACAATTTTCCATTTTTCTTTACTTTTTTCAAACAGGCTGTCCGTTTTTCTGGCTCTCGATCTTTTCTGCCAGGTCGCTAAGATAAACCCAGCGTTCCATTTTTTCATCTAACGCTGCCTGTGTTTCCTCTTTTTGCTGTACCAGTTCGGAAAGTTTTACCGAGTTTGTTGCATTTTTCAGAATATCCTGCTCCAGTTTCTCCAACTGTTCCTCCAGAGATGCAATATCATCATCGATTGTCTCGTATTCCCGTGCTTCTTTAAATGAGAATTTTAATTTTACCGGACTGTTCTGTTTCCATGTTTTTGCAGTATTTTTGGACTTTGTCATCTCTGGCTTTTCTTCCGGCTGCACTGCATGCGATGCTCTTTTCTTTTTCGCTTCCAGATAATCCGTATATCCGCCCTCATACTGCTGCAGATGTCCGTTTCCGTCAAACTCAAAAATCCGATCTACCACATTATCCAAAAAGTAGCGGTCATGGGAAATCGTGATCACAATCCCCTGAAAGGAATTCAGATAATCTTCCAGAATCGTCAGTGTCGGAATATCCAGATAGTTTCCCGCTTCATCGATCAGAAGCAGATTGATATTCTGTGCCAGAATCCCCAGAAGATACAGTCTTCTTTTCTCTCCTCCCGACAATTTCCCGATCGGCGCATATTGCATATCCGGAGTAAACAAAAACCGCTCCAGAAGCTGCGATGCGCTGATTCTGCCATCTCTGGTGACAATATATTCGCCGATCTCTTTGACATAGTCAATGACTCTCTGGCTGTCATCCATCTCCTGTTCTTCCTGTGCAAAATATCCGATCTTGACAGTCTCTCCCACTTCAATCGTCCCGGAATCCGGCTGAACCAGCCCCGCCATCATTTTGATCAGGGTCGATTTTCCACAGCCGTTTGGTCCGATGATTCCAAGCTTTTGATTTTTGAGTACTGTATAAGAAAAATCTCTGACCAGTACCTTTTCCCCATATGATTTACTGACATGGTGAAGCTCCATCGTCTTCTTTCCCATGCGGGTTTCTACCGAATCCAGCGTGATCGTATCATCTGTCACCGGAGCACTGCCGTTTTTCAGACTTTCCAGACGCTCCAGACGTGCTTTCTGCTTCGTTGTTCTTGCCCGGCATCCTCGTTTTGCCCATTCCAGCTCCATACGCAGGATGCTCTGCCGTTTTCGCTCGGATGCCAGTTCCATCTCCTCCCTCTGGGCTTTCAGTTCCAGGAACGTTGTGTAATTGGCATCATAGCTGTACATCTTTCCATGGCTGATCTCCAGAATCCGGTTTGTGACCTGATCCAGAAAATAGCGGTCATGTGTGACCATAATGACCGTTCCACGGTATGCCCGCAGATACCCTTCCAGCCAGGAGATCATTTCTCCATCCAGATGATTGGTGGGCTCGTCCAGAAGAAGCAGATCAAAGTCCTCTGCCAGAACCTTTGCCATTGCCACTCTTCTCTTCTGTCCGCCGGAAAGATGCTCAATCTTCATTGTATGATCTGTGATTCCGAGTGTATTCAGATTGCTCTGTACTCTCCACTCCATATCTTCTGCCACACTCTGCACATAAGATAAAATAGTCGCGCCTTCCGGAAATACGGGATTCTGAGTCAGATGGGCAATCTTCATGCCATTCTGCCGGATGATCTGTCCATCATCCGGCACCTCTGTTCCCGCGATCATCCGCAGAAGAGTCGTCTTGCCGGTCCCGTTGATCCCAACGATCCCAATCTTGTCTCCCTCCTGCACTCCAAAAGACGCGTCATCAAAAATTATTTTTTCTCCATATATTTTACTGATATGTTCAATATTTAACAGGTTCATATGCTAACTCCATTGTCTTTCATTAGATTCTGCTGTCTTTTTGACAACACTCTAACTTTATCACATTTATGGAGGTAAGTCACTCTTTTCATTCCAGAAATGTATCCTGTAGCTTTACTCCTGTTTCATTGAGCATCGCGATTAAAAGTCCGTATTCAAACTCCTGGATCGGCCGCCTTTCCTCCAGAAGGATTCCCATCACACCTTTGACGTCTCTTGCATCCTGGATCGGAAGATACATGGCTTTGGCGTCAGGCAGTGTGTGCGTACATGCTCCCGCACGATGATGATTCGCCGCCACCCACTGTGCCACTGCCAGCTCCTGCCGGTTGATACAAGTTTTCAGATGCAGCATATCCATCCCTTTTCTTGGAAACAAAAGCGGCGTATCTGACATCTGAGATCCTTCCATCGGATAAATGATCAGAGACAGATTTAAAAGCTTTCCTGCCTGCCCGGCCACCTGAGTCCACACTTCCTGTTTCGATTTACATCTTCGAAGCTTCTGACTGTTCTCGAGCAGAATCTCCGTCCGGTATGCCTTTTTGGCACTTTCTCTGCTCTGCTGTTTCAGTCTCCTTGTCAGTGTCGCTGTGAACAATCCCACCAGAAACAACATCACAAACGTAGTCGGATATCCTTTGTCATATGCCTTCAGACTGAAATATGGTTCCGTAAAGAAAAATTAAATGCAAACACACTGATCAAAGAAGAATACAGCGCATAAATTTTCTTATTTGCAATATAAGAGGACAGCAGAATCCCCAGAATATAAATCATGATAATGTTGGATTCCGGCAGTCTGAAAAGCCACAGCACGTAAGCTGCAAGTGTTGCAACTGCCATCACTCCTGTAATTTCAGCCAGATCCAGAAACACGTTTTTCCAGCTCGTTTTTCTGCGCCTTTGGATCTGCACCTCTCTTTTATGCGTTGCCTTCCGGATATCCGGAATAATATAGACATCAATATTGGGCGCCATATGGGTCAGCTTCTCCATCACTTCGATCCTAGCCTGCGCCAGATTCCCCTGTGGTTTGTTCTTCCCATGACCACTTTAGAGACATTGCTCACGATCGCGTATTCCGCAATCTGATACGCTGCATCCTCACCATACACCGTTACGATTTTTGCTCCCAGCGCCTTTGCCAGTTCCAGATGGCTTTTTAAGGTTTGTTTCGTCTTCTCTCCCGCTTCCTGCATGGCAGGTGTTTCCACATAAAGTGCCGTAAACTGGGCATGAAAAGCATAGGAAAGTCTGGCTGCTGTACGGATCACCTTGGCGCTGGATGGCGCAGCGGAAATACATGCCAGTATATGTTCTCCGGTATGATAGCCGGTATTTCCCAGAATATTTCTCTCTTCCTCCGCAATCCGGTTCACCCGGTCCGCACTTCTTCGAAGTGCAATTTCTCGCAGTGCCACCAGCTTTTCTCTTCGGAAAAAATTCTCCAGCGCCCGTTCTGCCTGCACCGGACCGTAGATCTTTCCTTCTTTCATACGCTCGATCAGTCTTCCGGCTCAATATCTATCACTCTACCTGATCTGCCTGATCAAACACACTGTCAGGAACACGCTCTTTTACTTCTATATTCGTAATATTCCCTACCAGATCATTGAGGCTTTCCAGATGCTGGATATTCATCGTGGTATATACATTGATCCCTGCGCGAAGCAGCTCCCGTACATCCTGATAGCGCTTTTCATTCCGGCTTCCTCGGACATTGGTATGGGCGAGCTCATCCACCAGGATCAGCTTTGGTTTTCGCTCCAGCGCCGCATCCAGATTAAACTCACGAAGCTGGATTCCTTTATAATCGACCATAAGGGGCGGAATTTCTTCCAGCCCCTCTGCCATTGCCTGTGTATCCGGACGTGCGTGCGGTTCGATATAACCTGCCACTACATCCACCTGATGCTTTTTTGCCTCATGGGCAGCTTCCAGCATGGCGTATGTCTTACCGGATCCTGCCGCATATCCAAGAAAAATTTTCAGTTTTCCCTTTGTCTGTTTCTCTTTTTCCTTCTCCTCGTACTGTAGTTTTTTCAACAGCAGCCCCGGATCAGGTCTGTTTTCCTCTGTCAAAGCAACCTCCTATTTTCCCATTGCCGCTGCAATATCCAGATTACATCCAAGTACATTTACCCGTTCTTCTCCAAATACACCCAGTGTTTTCTTTTCTGTATTTTCTTCTACGATCTTTTTTACTTCCTCCTCAGAGAGTCCGGAATTCTTTGCCACTGTCGGGATCTGAACCTCTGCAGATTCCGGACTGATATGTGGATCCAGACCGGAACCGGAAGCTGTCAGAAGCTCTGCCGGAACATCCTCTGCTTTCACTCCCGGATGCTCTTTTAAGAACTGCTCCAGATCTTTCTCCATCCGCTCTTTTAATTCCGGATTGGAATTTGCGTAGTTATAAGAACCGGAAGCAACACCTGCATATTCTCCGCTTTCTTTCTGCTCTTCTGTATAAGTATTGTAATTTACAGCGGAAACTCTTCCCTGAAAATAACAGTCCTCTGTAAAATCCTGTCCGATCAGCGCAGAACCTACCGCCTCTTTGGTATCTGTTGTGAGGTTCCCATCTTTGTCAACTTTACTTCCATCTGCCTTTGCCTTCATTGTAAGCTGGCTGACCCCTGTCAATGCCAGCGGATACACAAATGAACACATCAGCATCATAACAAGACAGAAAACAACTGTTTTTCCTACTGTTTTTCCAAATGCTTTCATAGTCTGCTTCCTCCTACATTCCGATCATTGCAAGCAGCGGTGCTACCAGCAGGTCGATCAGTTTAATTCCTACAAACGGTACAACAATTCCGCCAAGTCCGTAGATTCCCATATTACGAAGCAGCATTTTCTCTGCTTTCATCGGTCTGTACTTGACACCTTTCATCGCAATCGGGATCAGTCCCGGTATAATGATCGCATTGAAGATCAAAGCAGAAAGGATCGCACTTGCCGGCGTAGAAAGATGCATGATATTCAAGATCTGCATCTGTGGAAGTACCATCGTAAACATGGCCGGGATAATGGCAAAATATTTTGCAATATCATTCGCAATACTAAATGTGGTCAAAGATCCTCTGGTGATCAAAAGCTGTTTTCCGATTTCCACCACTTCCAGAATCTTTGTCGGGTCTGAATCCAGATCCACCATATTTGCTGCTTCTTTGGCCGCCTGTGTTCCGGAATTCATTGCCAGACCAACATCTGCCTGTGCCAGCGCCGGAGCATCGTTTGTACCGTCACCTGTCATGGCAACCACTTTTCCTTCTGCCTGCTCTTTTTTGATCGCCTCAATTTTATCTTCCGGTTTACATTCTGCAATAAAACCGTCAACTCCTGCTTCCTTCGCAATCGTTGCTGCTGTCAGCGGATTATCACCGGTACACATGATTGTCTTGATTCCGATTTCGCGAAGTCTTTCAAAACGCTCCACCAGTCCTGGTTTTACTGTATCCTTCAAATAGATCACACCTAAAATCTTGTTGTTTACACATACAACAAGCGGAGTTCCTCCAAGATTTGAAACTTCTGTTACAATCCTTCCAGATCCGACGGGATGATTCCGCCTGCTTCTTTCACAAAAGTCTTGATTGCTTCGGAAGCTCCTTTTCTGACTCTGGTTCCGTCTTTTAAATTCACACCGCTCATCTTAGACTGTGCAGTAAACTCTACAAATTCCATCTGGTCTGCTGCGCCATCGTCGATCGCACACCCAAAATTTCTTCCCAGTTCTACTGTAGATTTTCCTTCCGGGGTGGCATCCATCAAAGAACACATCACACAATAATCTGTCAGATCTTCTTTTGCAACACCCTTGACCGGATAAAATTCTGCTGCCAGGCGGTTTCCGTATGTAATGGTTCCTGTTTTGTCAAGAATCATCGTGTCCACATCTCCGCATGCCTCAACTGCTTTTCCGGACATGGCAATTACATTGAATCTGGTCACACGGTCCATTCCCGCGATTCCAATAGCTGAAAGCAGACCGCCGATCGTTGTCGGGATGAGACATACCATCAGAGCAATCAGCCAGGAAATCGGCATCTGTACTCCAAGATACTGTGCAAACGGGTACAGAGATACAATCACGATCAGAAAAATCAAAGTCAGCACGATCAGCAGTGTGTTCAGCGCGATCTCATTCGGAGATTTCTGTCTGGATGCGCCCTCTACCAGTGCAATCATTTTATCCAGGAAAGACTGTCCGGGTTCTGCCACGATTTTAATCTTTAACCAGTCAGAAACAACTGTCGTACCTCCTGTCACAGAGGAAAAATCTCCTCCCGCCTCTCTTGTAACAGGGGCGGATTCTCCCGTAATTGCAGATTCATCTACAGATGCAACACCTTCGATGATCTCTCCATCGTTCGGAATCACCTCTCCGGTCTTTACAAGCACGATATCTCCTTTTTTCAGTTCAGAAGCATTGATCACTTTCTCTTCTCCATTTGCCAGAAGCAGTCTTGCTTTTGTATCCTGCTTTGTCTTTTTCAAAGAAGCTGCCTGTGCCTTTCCTCTTCCTTCTGCAACGGACTCTGCAAAGTTTGCAAATAACACGGTCACAAACAGTACGACTGTTACAACTCCGTTGTACACGCGATATTCTTCACTTCCGCCAAACAGTGTTGGAAACACTGTCAGGACCAGAGTGAACAGAAATCCGATTTCTACGACAAACATGACCGGATTTTTTATCATGTAGCGCAGATCCAGTTTCTGAAATGCGCCCAGAATGGAGGATCTTAAAATATCCTTTGTAATAAATTTTGTCTTATCTTTCTTAGCCATGTTGGATTCTCCTTTCCGCTCATTTTCTACTGCCATAAGGACAGATGCTCAGCTACCGGTCCAAGTGCCAGCGCCGGGAAAAAGGTCAGAGCGGCAAAAATGTATACAATAAATACAAGAATGATCATAAAAGTTACATTATCTGTCTTTAGCGAACCGATTGATTCGTTCACTTTCTTTTTCGCCAGCAGAGATCCTGCGATTGCAAGCTGTGTACAATGGAAAAATATCTTCCAAAGAACATTGCCAGCCCGGTCGTGATATTCCAGAATACACTGTTGTCGGCCAGTCCCTCAAATCCGGAACCATTGTTCGCCGCAGAAGAGGCAAACTCGTACAGAACCTGACTCAGTCCGTGATATCCCGGGTTCGTAATGCCGCTTGTTCCTGCCTGTGTTGCCACACCCAATGCAGAAAATCCAAGAATTAAAAGTGGATGAATCAAAATCACAAGCGCCACCAGCTTCATCTCTCTGCCTTCAATTTTTTTATTCAGATATTCCGGTGTACGTCCTACCATCAGGCCACAGATGAAAACTGCCAGGATCACATACATAACCATATTCATCAGACCCACACCTTTTCCGCCGAACACACAGTTAAGCATCATGTGGAGCATTGGAACAAGACCGCCAAGCGGTGTCAGTGAATCATGCATGTTGTTAACAGTTCCTGTTGTAAAGGATGTTGTCACCGTTGTAAATAATGCAGACTGCGCGATTCCAAAGCGAGTTTCTTTTCCTTCCATATTTCCTGCCTGTGCAAGTCCCAGTGAATGAGTCACCGGATTTCCTGCCATCTCAGCAGAATAGCAGATTACAAGTCCTACTACAAAAAGGATGGACATTGCTCCGAAAATCACTGCTGCCTGTCTTCCCATCAGCATTGGCTTACCAAACTGTTTTGGTGCAACTGCTTTTCTCGCTGCATTTTCTTTTCTGTTGTCATGGATCATATGGCCAAATGCTACAACGCAAGAGCCCGGAAGTATCATCATGGAAATCGTTTCTATTATATTAGAAATAACAGTCGGGTTCTCAAACGGTGTCGCTGAGTTTGCACCGAAGAATCCACCTCCGTTTGTTCCCAGATGCTTGATTGCTTCCAGTGCGGCTACCGGTCCAAGTGCCAGATCCTGCATCTTTCCTTCGATTGTCTGTATCGTTTCATTTGCCTGTAATGTCTGCGGCACTCCCTGACTTACCAGAAGAAGACCGATTACAAACGAAAACGGAATCAGGATTCTGGTCGTTACGCGGATCACATCTTCATAAAAGTTTCCCATCTTTCTTCCGGAAACTCCGCGGCAAAATGCCATACATGCTGCATAACCGCTGGCAGCTGAGGTAAACATCATAAAAATGATCACACACAACTGACTTCCGTAAGAAAGACCGCTTTCTCCTGCATAATGCTGCAGGTTTGTATTTGTCATAAAACTGATGATCGTATTGAAGGAAAGACTTGCCTCCATTCCATCAGCTCCGTTCGGATTTAAAAACAGCAAATTCTGTAATCGTAAAATCAAATAACCGATAAATACCATTACTGCATTTGCCAGTACTAAAGACATCGCGTACTTTTTCCAGCCCATGTCTTCTCGTTTGATTCCGCAAATTTTATATAAAAAATTGTCGATCGGATTGAACATCTTATCCGCAAATGTTTTTTGCTTTGTGGCAATGTGATACATATATTTTCCCATCGGAATGACCAGTATCAAGAAAATTGCCAGTGTGAGTATAATCTGTAACATCTCTCTTCCTCCTGTTGCTGTCCTTTCTCTTTTCTCACAATTTCTCCGGATGTATCAGCGCATACACAAGATATCCGGCAAGTAATAAAACTAAAATTCCAAGAACGATCATCTTTATATCCTCCTATTTTTCTTTTGGATTGATCAGCGATTCACAAAAATTCGCAAATAATTTTACACATCCAAAACAAATAATTAAAATTCCTAGTGCAATTAAATCCATCATATTTTTTTTCCTCCTTGCTGTTCCCTATTGTAGGACATTGCAAATAAAATCTGTATTAAGCTGAAATGGATTCGTATAAAGATGGTATAAAGATTCGGGTGAAAAAAGGGGGATTGTGAAACACCTTCTCTTGAATTAGCATTTAAAATTGCAGAAGTATTTGAGGTTTCGATCGACAAAATTTTTGAATATAGGAAGGAAAACTAATATGAATGAACAAACTATAATTTTATTTTTTCTTATTGTTTCATTAGGTGTAACACTCAGCCTATATATTTTTAAAGCTAAGAAACAGATGAATTATATGGGGGATGAACGGTGGGAAATGATACAACTAAAATCATACAGAATTGCCAGTATCTCCACTTGGCTTTTAATAATAGTACTTTTAATTTTGCCCATTTTCGTAGACAGCCAATCTACAATCACCATACAACGACTAACCATTTTTTGTCTATTTTACATTGGAGCCCGTAATCTTCTTGAACTTTCTGCAATAATATATTTTGATAAACAATTATAAATAAGTTTTGAACTCAGTAGATACGGACGTTCCGCCTTCTGGAAGAACCGTCGAATTGCTTCCTGCATTTTTTATCGCGGTTAATATTCTGGCATTGACCTCTTCGTCCCAAAAGTATACCTTGTTACATTTGCAGATTCCCCCGAAATCTTAAGAAACTCAGTGGCTTTTTATAACATTCTATAGTATGCTAAAAACAAAAAGGAGTTTTGCACAATGTTTCACAACAAAGTAGTTGTCATCACAGGCGGCGCGCAAGGTATTGGAAAATGTATTGCCGAAGAATTTAAAAAGAACAACGCTTTTGTCTGTATTATCGACAAACAGCCAAATGATTACTTTGTCGGCGATTTGGCTGAAAAAGAAGTTCTGCACCGCTTTGTGGAAACAGTAATTGCTGACTATGGCAAGGTAGACTATCTGATCAATAACGCACTGCCGCTAATGAAAGGGATCAAGGAATGTTCCTATGAAGAATTTAACTACGCTTTAAAAGTAGGCATAACAGCGCCATTCTATCTTACAAAGCTTTTTCTTCCGTACTTTGCTCCTGATGCGGCAATTGTAAATATCTCTTCCTCCCGGGACCGTATGAGTCAGCCACAGACTGAAAGCTACACTGCTGCTAAAGGCGGTATAGCAGCTCTTACGCACTCCCTTGCTGTCAGTCTTGCCGGGAAAGTTCGTGTAAATTCAATATCTCCCGGTTGGATCGATACCGCTTACACAAAATATGACGGTGCAGATGTGATTCAACACCCTGCCGGCCGCGTTGGAATTCCCTGGATATTGCCAATATGGTACTATACCTTTGTTCCGATAAAGCAGGTTTTATCACTGGGGAAAATATATGTATTGACGGCGGCATGACGAAGCAGATGATATACCACAATGATTATGGATGGACTCTGAATCAGGAAAATAATTGAGAAAGAGGGGCGTATCACAATACATGATACCCCCACTTTGAAACCTTAAGTATTACATTTTCCGAACACAACCACTTCTGATTTACTGATATTTTTCATTCTATAAAATCCTAATCTAAAATCTTTCCGCCAATCGAAACTGTCACGACCTGCCATGGAATAAATTTTCCGCTGTTTTGCAGTGCTTTCTTTGCCGCCATTTCCAGGCCTCCGCAGCATGGCACTTCCATACGAAGAATTGTTACACTCTGAATCTCATTTTCCGCAATGATCTGTGTCAGCTTCTCACTGTAATCTCCTTCATCCAGCTTAGGACATCCAATAAGTGTTACTTTTCCACGCATAAACTCCTGATGTACATTTGCGTATGCATAAGCTGTACAATCTGCAGCAATCAACAGTTTCGCCCCATTAAAATACGGTGCATGTACCGGAACCAGTTTGATCTGGCATGGCCACTGTGCCAGCTGTGACGACTGTGCGGCACACTTTTGCTCGGTATTATGACCGCTTTCTGGATGAAGCTGTCTCATTCGCTGTCCCGGACAGCCGGAAAATTCTGTCGTTGACTGCTCTGCTTTTTTTCTCTGGTTTTCCAGCACTGCCTGCTCATCGTATGGGGCAGCCTCCCGCTCCACAAAACGGATTGCTCCTGTCGGACACTGCGGCAGACAGTCACCCAGACCGTCACAATAATCATCCCTTAACAGTTTTGCCTTTCCATCGACCATCCCGATTGCACCTTCATGACATGCAGCTGCACAGACTCCGCATCCGTTGCATTTTTCTTCATCTATCTGAATAATTCTTCTGATCATCTTGATTCCTCCCTTGTTTTTGTAGTTCAAGTATAGTACAATCAAGGCAATATTTCGGTTGTTATAACCACAGAAAGGAAGATTTTATGAAAAAAGTTCAGACCCCTCTGTTTCAGGGAATTACAGAAAATGAATGGAACGAAATGCAAAACTGCAGTTGCATGCGTCAGCAGTCTTTTGAAAAAAATGAACTTATTTTTCGAATGGGAGAATCCGTCCGAGAAATCGGAATTGTTCTGACGGGAAGTGTTAATATCGAAAATGTAGATCTCTGGGGAAATAAAAGTCTGCTGAGCAACATCTCGGCAGGACAAGTATTTGCAGAAACCTACGCTTTTTGTCAGGAGCCTTTGATGGTGAATGCAGTAGCCGCTGAATATACAAATCTTCTTTTCCTGAATCTGGAGACTTTGATGCAGCCCCGCTATAAAGATACTCTCTGGACGGACAAGATCATGCAGAATCTCCTTCGAATTTCCATTTACAAAAATCTCATCCTGTCCAACCGGATTTTCTGCACAACCCCAAAGACCATCCGGGGACGTCTGCTGATCTATCTGTCCTCTCAGGCGTCCAAAGCCGAAAGCACGGTCTTTCAAATTTCTTTTAACCGACAGGAACTGGCAGATTATCTCAACCTGGATCGCAGTGCCCTCTCGAAAGAACTTGGAAAAATGCGCGACGAAGGAATTCTGGAATTCCGCAAGAATCAATTCGTTCTTCACCAGCTGCCGGAGTAGTCTGTTCTCTCAGACTACTTCCCATCTGTAAACCTATACCTGATCAGATGAGATGAAGTCCACCTCTGAAAGTACGAGTTGCGGAATGTCCGGATCGCTATACCTCTTTCACTGTTACAGTTACCTGATCTCCAGGCTGTTTTCCAATCTTGTTTCTAATTTCTTTTCGGATTCCAATAATATAACAAATGCTACCGTCTGGATTTTTAACTCCCATATTTACAATACTTCCACAGTATGGTTCCCCATCAAACGTAATCTCTGCTTTCACTCTTCCTTTACCAAATTCTTTTCTGATATCATACGGAAAGCGCACATACGCTCCGCCCTTGTCGGGAACCGGCTCGATCACAGCCTGAAACTGATAAGTTTTTTTCTCCGAATTACGCAAGATCACATGCATTGGTTTTCCTTTCGTCAGTTCATCAACTAATTTGTCCAGATAACGAATTTCGCGCATGAGAGGCTCTTGAATCTCTTCGACACGAACTCCGCAGACAGTACCTTTTATCAGCATTCTGTCTGGATTTGGTTTTGGAGCATTTCTGAAAAACTCCCCATAGCTGATGGATTGCTCTACTGCACTTTCAATGTCTTGCGTTTTATATCCTGTTAGCCAGGTAATCACTGTATTGACCTCATCCTGACGTCTTCCCTTTTTTGTCGCTTTGTTTACCAGCAATGGATAAATTTTTCCAAATTCCATCTGGTACACTTTTTCAATATTCATCGTTTCTTACTCCTCTTCGTCATTCCATACTTATATGTGGGCTAAAACTCATACATCGTACCATGTGAAACAATCGTCCATCTGTTAATTCTATACACAAAATAATCGTATTTTCTATCGTCAAATGTTATTATGTCCATTATCAATCCATTCTGCAAAGGCTTCTTTCAATTTTCCAGCAATTACATGATTCTCTTTTTTCATGCGTAAATCTCAATAGTTCTTCATCCTCTTGCTTCAAAATTCATTCTAAGGCTTTCATCCCAGTTTGTCAAAATACCATCTTCTTTGCTTTTTTATTGCGAAAACATTGGGGAAATGATACAATTCAACCAAAGAATTTGGGAAAACAATAAAAGAAAGGAATGGCTGTATGGGAAGAGTTGTAGCAATTGCAGGTGGTGATTTATTATCTACCAGAAAACTGAATGTACATGCAATTACACTATCTAATAAAACCACTCCAAACGTTCTGCTTATAGCACTGCCAGTCACGATGCAGAGGGATATATTGATGCAATCACCAAAGAATATAACCAACTTAATTGTGAAGTAAAAAGTCTTTGTTTAGTTAGCGGGGATCAAAAAGACATCGATGCACTCTTATCCTGGGCTGATATTATCTATGTCGGTGGCGGGGATACAATTTTTATGATGCAGATCTGGAAGCAATACAAATTAGATGAAAAGTTGCTGGAAATCTATGAAAAAGATTTCGCTGTATTAACGGGCATCAGTGCAGGTGCAATTTGCTGGTTTAATTGCGGGTATAGTGATAGCGGATCATTCAAGAAGGAAATGACTGGAATTATTGTTGGGCGAATGGAATGTTAAATCTTTTTCATATGGCCTATTGTCCACACTACAATGAAGAAGGAAGGGATTCTTTTGATAAAATGTTAAGAGCAAAAAATTTAGCAGGTTTGGCTATGGAAAATGATACTGCATTTGTAGTCAACAATGATAAACCATATTTTATAAGAAGTAATCCGAATGCAAATGCATTCAAGATTCAATACAAAAATGGAACCATAGAAAAGCAAATATTAGAATTTAGAGAGTAATACTCGTTTCTATGTTTCATAGAGATGAAAACAAAGCGGGGCTGCCATCACAGCCCCGTAAAAACTCACTTTGTCACTGCGCCACCCGCAACATACGATATCCAATCCCCACATGTGTCTGGATATATTTCGGCTGAGATGGATTTTCTTCAATCTTCTTTCTGAGCGTTGCCATAAACACCCGCAAAGAAGCTACATCATTGTCCCAGGCACTTCCCCAGATTTCTTTCGTAATATATGTATGAGTCAATACCTTTCCAACATTTTTTGAAAGCAAAATCAGAAGTTTATATTCCGTGGATGTCATATGCAGTTCCTGCCCCTTTAAATACACACAGCCGGACACATAATCAATCCGCAGGTCTCCATTGACAAATTCTTTTTCTTCCTGAGATGAGCTGGATTCCATATACTGAAGTCTTCGCAGGATCACACGCAGTCTTGCCAGAAGCTCCTCTACAGAAAACGGCTTGGTCAGATAGTCATCCGCACCTGCATCCAACGCCTCAATCTTATCCCTGTCTTCACTCCGCGCACTGATCACTATAATCGGCAGATTTGACCAGGAACGGATTTTTTGATCACTTCCACTCCATCCATGTCCGGAAGCCCCAGATCCAGAAGCATGATATCCGGTTTCTGAGACGCTGCTTCCAAAATTGCCTGAGCACCGTTGGCCGCCGTATGGAAACGGTAATCCTGTGTCTCTAATGTAGTTGTAATCAAGTTTCTTACTGCTGTATCATCTTCTACCGCTAAAATCAATGGTTTATTCATTCAAAGTAACCTCCTCTGCCTGCAGTGTAAATGTAAAAATCGTACCATGTGGAACATTATCTGCTACCTGAATCGTTCCCCCATGCGCCTGTATGATCGACTTACAGAGGAACAGCCCCAGTCCAAGACCTCTTCTGCTGTCTGCAACTTTACTGTCTGCAGTATAAAACATATCAAAAATCTTTTCTTTTGCACAATCCGCAATTCCTTTTCCATTATCTGCAATGGAAATCGCGATCATCTGATTTTCTTTTTCTTGCATAGATCTCTATTTTAGAGCCTTTCGGCGTATATTTCAATGCATTGTCCACAATATTAATAATAACCTGGATGATGAGACGGGAATCCATTTTTGCCAGAAGCAGCTCTTCCGAATGAATAAATTTCAATTCATAGTCCGAATGATCCCGGCTGATGTGTTTCAGCGCCCCCTCAATCACCTCATCCACCAATTCGATCTGCAGATTCAGATTCATAGTCCCGTCTTCCAGCCGCGTCACAGACAGAAGATTTTCCACCAGATTGATCAGCCACATGGAATCATCATAAATTCCTTTATAAAGCTGTTTTTGCTTCTCTTCACCAAGCGCTGACGCACTGTTCAGAAGAATCCCTGCATTTCCCGAAATACTCGTCAGAGGCGTCCGAAGATCATGAGAAATCGAACGCAGGAGATTTGCTCTTAACTGCTCATTCTTTGCCTGTGCAAGCGCTTCTTCCCGTTTTCTGTTATAGCCCTCTTTTTCCAATGCCAGTGCACATTCCCCTAAAATGGATAAAATCAGGTTCTGTTCATAGACATCCATCATCATCCCTTCCAGAGCAATTCCGATCACGCCATAGACCATGTCTTCGTTTCGGATTGCCAGATACAGGCAATGTGCATCCGGATACTGATCCATTCCTGTTCCTGCGCGTTTTCGATTCTCGAACACCCACTGCGCAGCCTGCCGTTCCCGCTGCTGCAAGTATAACATCTTGGCTGCACCAGGTTCTGCCATACAAAACCTGGGCTCAGAAAGTATTCCATCCTCTGCCCGATAATATATCACATTTTTTCCCATCATGCGCATCAGATGCCTTGCAGTCTCTTCAATCATCTCATCCGCATTCTTCGCCTTCTGGAGCATCTGATTCGTCTCCAACAGGATGCGGGTACGTAAAGCCATCTGCTCAGCCCGATACCCCTGCTTACGGATTTGTATGGTCAAATTACTGACGATCATGGCTGCAATAAACACCGTTACAAATGTCACTGGATACCCGTAATCATACGAAGAAAACGTAAATCGTGGCTCTGTAAACAAAAAATTAAACAACAACACACTGAGCAGCGAATAGCATACGCTCCATCCTCTGTTGACCGTAATGATTGCAATGATCAGAACCCCTAAAATGTATACAATAATGATATTTTCTTCTGAAAATCCAAGATACCGGAATAAATATCCAATTCCAGTTGCTATAAAAAGGATCCCTGTCATTACCAGCAGCCCTTTTAAAAATCTTTCCCAGATTTTCATCTGTTCCTGTTTCACATCTTCGCTCCCATATTTTTCACTTCCTGTCAAATTTAACACTTCATATCTAAAAACTGCATGAAAACTTTTTTGGTTCCATTAAAATCTTATAAAGATTCTTTCTCTGCTACACTAGTATATTTAAATATGAAGACAATATCAACACATTATGACAGATAAAAATAAAAAAACGGTCATGCCGAATATAACATGACCGCTGTATACTATATTATGACAGAAAAAAATATTGTGCTGTCCCTTTTCCTATTCTTCGATAACTCCGCCATTTGCTTCGATCAGACCATTGATATACGCACTTCCCAGCGCCCGGTCAAAAAGACCATATCCCGGCTTTCCGCTCTCTCCCCAGATCATGCGTCCATGATCCGGACGGAAATATCCTTCAAATCCCGTTTCAACTAGCGCCTTCACGATCGCATTCATATCCAGAGAACCTTTTTGCGTCAAGTGACCTGACTCTTCAAACGATGTGTCCGGAAGAATCTTCACATTCCTGATATGCATAAAGCCGATACGCCCCATTGCGGAATATTTACGCACCATTGCAGGGATATCATTGTCAGGGGAGCTTCCAAGCGAACCTGTGCAAAGACACAGACTGTTTGCCGGGCTGTCCACGATCGACAGATAACGATCAATATTTTTCTCACATGTAATCACCCTCGGCAATCCAAAAATCGGATACGGAGGATCATCCGGATGTAATGCCATCACGACATCGCATTCTTCTGCCACAGGGATCACCCGTTTCAGAAAATATTCAATATTCGCCCACAGCCCTTCTTCTCCAAGCTCTCCATATGCCCGGATCAATTCACGCACCTCATCCTGTGTGTAGCTGGCATCCCAGCCAGGCAGATGGATATCATCTTTCAGTGGATCCAGCCCTTTCAGCTGATCCCAGTACATCACAAGACTGGTAGATCCATCCTCAGCTTCTTTATCCAACTGGGTTCGCGTCCAGTCAAAAACCGGCATAAAATTATAAGTAATACATTTGATTCCGTACTTCGCACAGCGCTGGATCGACTCACAGTAATTTTCAATATGACGGTCGCGTTCCGGTCTTCCAAGTTTAATCTCTTCTGTGACAGGAATAGACTCTACCACATCAAATACCAGACCATTTGCCGCACATTCATCAACCAGATGTTTGATGCTCTCTTCCGGCCATACTTCTCCCGGCTTCACATCATACACAGCAGAAACAATCGAACGCATTCCCGGAATCTGACGGATTTTATCGAGTGTGACCGGATCACTGTCTCCATACCAACGAAATGAACTCTTCACTTGAACTACCTCCTATATTCTTACTTTCACCACAATTTTCTTTACGTGACAGGAACCATTTGCTGTCATTCGTCTCGGAGCATGTCCGTCTTCCGGCGGCACGATTGCAAAATCCCCGGCTTTTAAAATGACACTTCCAAAATCCGCAGGTCCTGATAAAAAATCAGATCCTTCTCTGCATCATACTCCACGGACGGAATCAGATTTTCTACCGGCTCGTAACCGAAACATTCTTCTCCTTCCACTACATATTGTACATCGAAGTATTCTTTATGACTTTCAAACGGACAATCTGCAGCATCCATTGTAGAATAACTCTGCACATTCGCATACACTTCGTTCCCGTCAATCGGTACATTTCCAACCGGCAGAGCGGCAAGATCGGTATCTCTTAAAAACGTAAACGCTTTTTTAAATTTCTCACTGAGATAATCGTATTTCTCAGCCAGTAAAATATTTGTCGTCAGCATCTTTTTTCCTCCTGATTTTTATCGGACAATACTTCCCTGTTCCATTTCCAGATTTCATCATACAGACCATAAGAAGTATTTTTATCATAGGAATATACAAGCAGTACGTCCAGCATATACGGAGAAACACTCAGCCCTGAAAGTTGTCTGGCAAATGCCATTGCCGCAATTTCTGACAGGCATGAGATCACAGAACGGTTGGAGAATGGTTTTCTCCACAGCTCAATTTTCTCTGTTCTGGTAAAAATTTCTCCTGCATATTGTTCCTCCACTGCATGAAACAATTCGTGTGCCAGCAAAATTTCCAACAGGCGCTCCTTTTTAAGAAGCGGGCAGCCGCACTGTTTTTCAAGCGCAGCCGCCTTATCTACGCAGTCTGTAAAGATTGTGATCTCATCTGGCTGTACATACTGTGCAAACAAAACCACCCCTCCTCCGGTCGGAACTTCGGCATCTTTACTTTCATGCCCATTTTCCCGGCCAGAATCTTCGGATCTTCAGTCCCATATTTTTCACTGATGCGCTTCGCCCATTCCCGTCCGCAGGCATTTGCTTTCACAGTGTACGCATCTTTTTCCTGTGACGTAAACTTTCGCTCCAGGGGTTCTCTTGCAAATGCATAGCGTCCCCACGCTTCTTCTGTCACACCCTCCAGTGTCTGCACCATATCTTTCAATGGAATTTCCGGAAACTTTTCTGGTTCTTCCTGTACATTTCTGCCTGCCAGCGCATCCAAAAACCGGTTTCTTTTACCACTCTTGTCCATATTGCTGCATATTCCCTTCTATTATTACAGACTGTTTTTCGCTCCCACAATGATCACATCATCAGATGGATTGATCATCTGCATCTCAACTTCCATCAGCATCATAATCTTATCCAGATCAACAGATCCTGAAAAATCCATCACCCGGGCTCCGGCGCAAATATAGTAATCCGGGCGCAGGATGGCATCCTGCTGATAAATCGCCAGTTCTTCCCACATCTGAGAGACCACATTCCGGTAGCTTCCCGCTTTACAAAGAAGAGCTTTTCCATCATTTCTCTGCACTTTGATAAATCCTTTTTTATCCAGAATACGAACCGGATGTTTTCCTTTTCTGTCTGTACCAAATACATAGAAATTCTTTGTTGCACATTCTTCCTTGATTGCAGAAGGTTCTTCTTTTAAATCCTCTGCTGCCAGCTGACGTGCTTCTTCTGCTGTACATTCCTTCAAAAGATCGGTTGTCTTTACTTCTGTGGAGCCCAGCGCGATCGCTGTCAACTTTGAAGTCTGAGGATCGATCTCGATATGAACATCCACACTGTCCGCTGCGGCACCACTTTCCACTGCTTTGTCAATTGCTTCTGCTTTGATCGAGCGGATATCTTCCGGTGTCGGGTTTGGAACCACTCGTTCCACTACATCACGTACCATTGCAAGTGCAACACCGATGGAAGAAATGACCTCTGCATTATCCGGAATGGAATAGCGAAGTCCCATTTTATCCGAACAGAATCCAATCAGGGAAGCGGCTCCTCCGCCGACTCCTACCAGACTGATCTGATCTTTCTCCAGGCGATATTTTTCTGCCAGTTCCATGATGATCGGTTCAATTTTCTCATAGGCTCTTGTCAGAATCTGTTCTGCAACCTCTTCCACTGTTTTTCCCATGTAATCTGCCAGAGGCTGCATTGCCTTGCGCGCCGCATTGGCATTTCCATAGGCAAAATATTCTGGTTTAATCAGTCCCAGCACATTCGCTGCACAGGTATTTGTGATCGTGATCCGCTTTCCGCTTTTCAGTTCGATCGCTACATAGTCCGCAGGATCTCCCTCTTTCGCTGAAGAATACGACTTTCGGATCCACGATTTCTTCTTCCGGAGTAAATACCGCATAGTCCATACCTGCAATATGTGCGGAACGTGGTCCCACATCTTTGACACCGCTCTTATCTGCCCGCACCATACTTCCTCCGGCAACACCGAGGACACGCACATCCAGACTGCTGATATATGTACGATGTCCGCCTACATTCGAATAATCAATGGCAGGACGTCCGTCTTTGATTACACCGATATTCGTCGTTGTTCCTCCAACTTCAAAATATACACCATTTGAGGCACGCAGATACATCAGACTTCCCATCACAGAAGCTGCAGGACCGGACAACATCGTAAGGACCGGACGTTTTTTCATTTCACTGATCTCCATAACACCGCCGTCACCTCTCATGATCATCAGAGGAACTTCTACCCGGCGCTTTTTACACTCTGTTCTGTAGAATTTGCTGTATTGAGCATTTTCGGCAA
>ENA-OQAA01000284-OQAA01000284.1-human-gut-metagenome-genome-assembly--contig:-NODE-284-length-36124-cov-17.357280_pt1 | contig 36124 bp, 42 predicted proteins | sample MGYA00242489_ERZ504515 | MGnify/ENA primary metagenome ERZ504515 (study PRJEB26092, sample SAMD00036237) | human gut metagenome | host: Homo sapiens | study: EMG produced TPA metagenomics assembly of... | reverse complement strand
CCACTCGCTTCTATCCGAAGATAGGTGCCGTTCGACTTGCATGTGTTAGGCGCGCCGCCAGCGTTCATCCTGAGCCAGGATCGAACTCTCCGTCCAAATATTCTGGCTTCGAGCCCGTCCGGTCCTCACAACTATTAGCTGATCGGTTCCGTTCGATTCATATGGTTCTATTAGATAGGAAAAGGAATTTCTCGGGGCCGCCTCTCGGCGGCCTTGCGAAAAACAAATCCAAGTTAGACCATTTCAAATGGTTCGATGTCTGCCCGGATGCGACACATCTGGTGTGTCCATCCTCGCAGTATCCGGTTCTCAAGGTGCACGCTTTGCGGCTGATCCGGTCCGACCGGGCCGCGCGGCAAGGAGATATATTGCCAGACCGGAGGGGACCCGTGGGCGGGAATCGCGCACTCCATATTTTGTTCACAAATGAATAGGTCCCTCAGTCGCATCACTGAGGTTAAAACTGAAGCATTGACTTCTGATATTGGCGATGACCAGCTGTTTTATGAGTATTGAGACATCGGTCATCTCTGGAGCGCTACTTTACTCCAAAGGCATCAGTTATTTGTTTCCCATCGGTAAAAGGCGGGTTTTGTTCGCCAAGCGTTCTTATATATAGGTAGATACGGGTTCGAACGTGCCGCGGTAACAAAAAAGCGGCCGGCATCCGCCAGTCGCTTTTCTATTCTATGGTGGGCCGTCAAGGTTCAGCCTGCTCCGCAGGCGGCCGCTGCGGCGCTTTCGCGCCTTGCGCGCTGCGCTGGCAAACGCTTGCGCGTTTACTCAGCTCCGCGCCCCGACGGTTCGAACCCGTGTCGCGGCAACAAAAAAGCGACCAACCGGAGTCGATCGCTTTCTTTTCTATGGTGGGCCGTCAGGGGTTCGAACCCTGGACCTTGGGATTAAAAGTCCCCTGCTCTGCCAGCTGAGCTAACGGCCCGCGGGTGGCATTGTACCACGGTCTGGGACTATTCCCAACTCCATTGGCCGTTCTGGAAAATCACAACTTCACGTCCATCAGGCGTAATGCCCGTAATATCGATGTCGTCCGTGCCGATCATAAAATCGACGTGCGTGCTCGAGACGTTAACACCATGCTCCAGGAGCTCCTCCTTGGACATGTCATACCCACCCTCGATGCATTCGGGGAAACCGACACCTAGCGCGAGATGGCAGCTAGCGTTCTCGTCATAGAGCGTATCGTAGAACAGAACACCACTTTCTCGGATCGGCGTGTTCTTGGAAATGAGCGCAACCTCTCCCAGGTGAGCAGCGCCCTCGTCAGTATCGATGATACTTGCGAGCGTTGCCTTGCCCACGCGGGCGTCGTAGTCCACCACGCGGCCGCCCTCGAACTTAATCCAAAAATCGTCGACTTTATTGCCGTGATGGATGAGCGGCATGGCCGAGTACACGATACCGTCGGCGCGCATGCGATCGGGCGAAGTGAAGACTTCCTCGGTGGGAATGTTGGGGAAGAATGGGTGCCCATCGGGCGTCTTGCCCTTGCCGCCGGCCCACTCGTGACCTTTCGTCATGCCAATCGTCAGATCGGTTCCATTTGCCGCGGTGTAATGCAGGCAGTCGAAACGATTGTCGTTCAGGAAACGCAGGTTCTTTTCGAATGCGGCGTCATGGAGTTCCCAGTCGCTCTCTGGTCCTGGCCATCGGCGCGCGCGGTGTGCAGAATCGCATTCCACAGCTTATAGATTGCAACCTCATCGGCGTCTCCCGGGAACACCTCGTGCGCCCAAGCCACGACCGGAGCGCCGGCGATGCACCACGGATTGATGTTGTAATCCAGTCCACGGCGGAAAACTTTGCACTGCGTATTCCTCGCCTTTGATGCCGCGGCCGGCTTGGCTGGATCGATGCCCTTGAGGGCCGCAGGATCCGCACCCTCGATAAAGACAAAGCAGGCACCATCCTGGGCTAAGGAATCCAGCTGCATGCGCTTCCACTCGGGCGTCTGCTCAAAATAGCTTTTCTCGACATGCTCGTACGTGAGCCTCGTCACGGCATCATCGGCCCAAATGACCGTCACGTGGCCGGCGCCGGCAGCATAGGCCTCCGCGACCACCGCGCGCGCAAACGGCGCGCACTCGACCGGAGACTGAACGACGACCTCCTGGCCGGGCTTGACGTTTACGCCCTTGCGGACGACCAGGCGCGCGTAGTTTTTAATCTTGGGCTCCAGGGCCTTCATGCCCTCCAGAGCCTCTTCGACCGTCAGGGCAGCTCGAATCATGTGCCACTCCATCTATCTATAGAACAGTAAAAAGGCGCGCCGCAAAAACGACGCGCCTTATATCTTAGCGATATGTATGGATACAAACGCTACTTCTTCTTGGAGTCCTTCTTGTCCTCCTCGGCAGCTGCGCGCTCGATAAGAGCGTTGAGCTTGTTCTCGGACATGCCCTCGGCCTGCGCGCGGTACATGTTGCGCAAGGGACGAATACGAGCGAAGTCGTAGATAAAGTCACCTAAGATGATGACGTAGGACAAAACGATGCCGACCATCTGGACAGGGCTGGACACCATGCCAGCGGGAGCGAAGTACAGCGAGGCCCAAATTGCCACGACGAGTACCATGCCAATGGCGAGCACAATCCACCAGATGCGACGGCGCTTGGTGTAGTCCTCGTCCTGCTTGAGGAGGATATTCGACACCGTATAGATGCGGTCCTCCTTGGCGCGCTGCTTAGCCTTGCGGGCGCGCTTCTCCTCTTTAGAGAGGCCCTCGAGGCTCTCGCCCTTCTCGAGCTCTTTGCGGCGTGCCTTAGACGAAGCCGGCACGACGCGAACGGAGCTCGCTGCTTGGCGGGCGGGCTTAGCAGATGCGGCAGACTTGCGCGCAACCCCGGTAACTTCGTGGGATTGCGTGCGCTTGTTCGTGGCGCTACGGGTACTCACTTATGCGTTCTCCTTCATGCTTGTGAACTGGGAGCCGTGATGATCTGGAAGGCTCGCGATAGCGCTCGGACGTGCCATCGATGACCTCGGCGGGCAGGTGCGGGGTCTCCCCCGTCATATCCCAGTTGGCCTTGAGCCAATTGCGGACGAATTGCTTGTCGTAGCTAGGCTGGATCTTGCCCTCCTCGTAGCTGGCAGCAGGCCAGAAACGGCTGGAGTCGGGCGTGAGGCACTCGTCGATCAGCGTGACCTTGCCATCGATGACACCAAACTCGAACTTGGTGTCGGCAATGATGATGCCACGGGTCGCGGCGTACTCGGCAGCGGCCTTGTAGATCTTGAGGGAAAGGTCACGAATCTGCGTGGCGATGTCCTCGCCCACGATCTCGCAGCAACGCTCGAACGAGATGTTCTCGTCGTGGTCACCGATCTCGGCCTTCGTGGACGGCGTGAACAACGGCTCGGGAAGCTTGGAAGCCTCGGTCAGGCCCTCAGGCAGCTGGATGCCGCAGACGGTGCCGTTCTCGTCGTAGGTCTTCTTGCCCGAACCGGTCAGATAGCCGCGGACGATGCACTCGATAGGAATCGTCTGGGCCTTCTTAACCAGCATGGCGCGGCCAGCGAGGTAGTCACGATACTCAGCAAACTCCTCGGGGAAATCCGCCGGGTCGATGGAAACGAGATGGTTGGGGACGATGTCGGCAAACTTATCGAACCAGAATGCCGAGATGCGATTGAGCACCTCTCCCTTAAACGGAATCTCGTCGGGAAGAATGAAGTCGAACGCAGAAATGCGGTCGGTGGCGACCATCAGCAGGTTTTCACCGGCATCGTAAATATCACGAACCTTGCCACGGGAATCCGGACGACGCTCCATCGTTGTCACGTGAGTCACTCCTTACCTAAATACGACAGAAATGCGGGTTCTTTCCCGCATGTTTTCGCAAACTCGGAGCGGCAGGGACGCGGCCCCTCCTTCACCGAATAGCGAAAAGCTAGTGCTCCATTGTAGTAGATGCCGCGTCTGCCGTGTGCTCGCGGGGCAGATGAATTGTAAAAGTCGTACCCTTTCCAAGCTCCGACTCCACGGATATGTAGCCATGGTGACGCTCGACGATCTGCTTGGTCACGGCGAGGCCAACGCCCAAGCCGCCAGCTTCGCGGGCGCGGCTGGCATCGGCGCGCCAAAACCGCCCGAAGATGCGCGACAAATCGTCCTTGGCAATACCGATGCCGGTATCAGAAACGGCAATGCTGACGTGCTTGCGGTCACTGAGCACCGACACCACGATCCAACCGCCCTCGGGGGTGTAGCGCATGGCGTTGCTCATGAGGTTGATAACACATTGCGTGATCATGTCGGGATCGGCCTCGACGACATCGTCGTGACCCTGGGTCTCGTCCGCAAAACGCAGGCGCAGATCGCGGTCGACAAACAGGCGCTCCTGGGCATTAACGATGGAACGCACGAAAGGAACCATGTCCACCGGCTCAAGGTTGAGCGGAGCCGTGCTGTTTTCCATGCGCGACAGGTCGAGCATCTGCTGCACCAGACGAGCCAGGCGACGCGTCTCGGAAGCAACGGTTTCCAAATGCTCATCGTCGGTGGGATACACGCCATCCTGCATGGCCTCGACCGTTGCGAGCATGGCCATAAGCGGCGTGCGAAGCTCGTGTGCAACGTCTGAGGTCAGGCGCTTCTCGTGTTTCATATCCTTCTCGAGCGAAGTGGCCATCTCATCGAAGGTCTCACCCAGCTGATCGATCTCGTCATCACCGCGCAGTCCCGTGCGAGCCGACAGGTCGCCGTCACGGATTTGCTTTGCGGTACTGGTGATGCGATGAATCGGCTTGGTGAGCATGCGCGACACGAGCGATCCGATAACGACCGAAATGCAGATTGCAACAACCGCGGCGAGGGCCATGGCGTTAAAGGTCTTCTCCCTAAACGCAGAGTCCGCCTTGGTGAGCAGAGCGTCGGAGCCGATGGCCCACAGCTTTACCTGTCCGACATGCTCGCCGGAAGACGTTACAATCTCGACGTTAGCAACGCTATCGGAGTCGGTTGGAGCAGACGAGACCGGGCTATGCGATGCCCTCTTGCCGCTCGTGTCGTCGGTCGTAGCCTGGTTTTCGCGTACATCGGCGGTGGCGCTTGCCGAGGGCCAGGAATCGTCATAAACGATCACGCCCTTTTTATTGACGACCTGCATACCCAGATCGTCGGAAACCAAACTCGACGTTGCGACCGTGCGCAGTTCTCCCGCGGTCCAAGAGCCGTTTTCCTCATATGAGGTTGCCAACTTCTCGGCAGCGGAATTTGCGATTTCGACGATATTGGAGCGTGTGTAATCCGAAAAGACCGTGCCCCACACAACAGAGACAACGCCCACCAGCACCAATACCGTCATGAGCGATGTCAGAGCAAAAGCAAGTGCCATGCGCGAGGGATAGCTCATCGTTGGCCGTGAATCGGAACGAGGCGTGTTCCAACTAGCCTTGGAACCCGCCTCGCTCTCCTGCTTGTGCTTTTGTCCGATTTCAAAGCGCGCAGGTGTCATATGTGATTTCCCTATTTCTCGTCCGACTTATCGGTCTTGGCCGGAGCCTCGAAGCGATAGCCGACACCATGGACGGTGTAGAGCACTTGGCTTCTTGGGATCATCGCCCAGCTTGGCGCGAAGATTCTTCACGTGGCTATCGATGGTGCGCTCATAGCCCTCAAAGTCATACCCGAGCACTTTCTCGACCAGCTCCATGCGGTTATACACACGGCCGGGATGGCGGGCAAGCGTGGTGAGCAGCTTGAACTCGGAAGCCGTCAGATCGACTTCCTTGCCCTCGACCAAGATCTTGTGGCCCGAGATATCGATGACCAGATCGCCGAAGTCGAGCACCTCGACGGCGGGCTCGTCGGCCTGATGGGCACGGCGGAACAGAGCACGAACGCGGGCGACGAGCTCGCGCGGCGAGAACGGCTTAATCAGATAGTCATCGGCGCCGAGCTCAAGACCGATAATACGGTCCTCGATCTCGCCCTTAGCCGTCAGCATGATGATGGGGACATCCGAGGTATCGCGAATGGTGCGGCAAACGCGCTCGCCGGGAATCTTGGGGAGCATAAGGTCGAGCACGACCAGGTCGAACTGATGCTTCTCGAACTCCTCGATCGCGGACTGACCGTCGCCGACGCCCACAACCCAGTAGCCTTCGCGCTCGAGATAGGCAGCGACGGCGTCACGGATTGCCTTCTCATCCTCGACCAGCAGAATCTTTTTTGCATCTGAAGCCATAACACGGCCCCCCTGTCTCAATTAGCTAAGAACAAGCCCATTTTAACGCACCTGAGCCCGCCGGATGCCGCTATGACGCGGCAGCTCGGCGGGCGGTACTCACAATTACAACGCGTTTATTCCCCTGTTGGCGCCTTTTTAACCCCTCTAAGCTTAAAGAGAGAATAGGCGTGCAGTGACCGTCTCTGGTATACCCTGGCTGTTGCGCACCGTGGCGTACGTAAGGAATGAGTCCGACTTTCCCGCCGTAGCTGGATAATCGCCATACTCCAAAGCGCGGTCGGGCGACAGCAGCGAGCCATAGGTCTTGGCAGAGGTGTCGATCAGGAAATGCGACGCCTGTACCTTAACAAGGTATTTATTCTTCTTGCCAGCCGCACATGCAAGCGGCTCGCGGGACAGGAAGAGATACGGCCCTCCCTCATTACCGATATACGTGCCATGTTGCCCAGCTGCCCACGCCACTATAGGTCGCCTCGATAGAAAACACGAAGGTATCGCCCATATATACGGCCTCGAAAGGCGAGACTGACGAGGGAAGAACTAACTGGGCACGTTTGGTGTTGTTGCCGTCGGTCAGATCGATTGCCGTTATGCCGTAGTAGACGCCCTCGTCGTTGCGGACACGCGGCGAGATGGTCAAAATGCCGTCGCTCGCGCGCGGGGCCGATGCAAAGCGGCCCGTCGATTTCCAAATTACCTCGGCCTTGGATTCATCAAGCGAGCGACGATAGCAAAACGAATCACTACTCGTTTTATTGCCGCCTGCCGAAGGCATTTTATACCAGATGACTGATGACCCGAACGCCGTGAACAGGGGCGGATCATAGTCCTTGCCACCTCGATCGAGCTCAACCACGTCGCCAGAGAGCGAAGCGCCCGACAGATTTTGAGCGTAGAGCTTCCACGATGAATTGGCAAAGTTCATCTCAACCCACGCGAATACGCCGTCGCCGGCACGGACATCGTAGAATGCGTATCCCGTGCCCTCGATAGGATCCTCGATTAATGTGGTAAGCGAGCCATCGCCCAGGTTGAGCACGCCGAGTGTGTTGGCGTGCAGTGCCGATGCGGGCGCCATCATCGCCGCGGCGTAATCGCCGTCGCAGTAGTACAGCAGCGTACCCAGAGGCAGCGTCCACGATGACGCCGGCTCAAGATCGATGTCGACAGCCTCATACTCATCCGTAATCGAGATGATTTTGGAATCGTCCTTGATAACCTGCGGCTCGCCGGCGGCATCATCGCTGGTACCCGTTTTTTTCGAGCATCCGGCAAGCACCGTGGCAGCGCCCGCGGCAGCCCCACCGAGTACAAAGCCGCGACGCGATATTCCGTTCTTGATGTGATCGGCGATACCCATTAGGCGATCTCGGCGCGAGCGGCCTCGATAGCGCGCGTAAGCTGGTCGGCGCAGGAGGTCTTTTTCATACCGCAGGTATTACCGGCGAGAACCTCGATTACGCGATCGGCGGGAGCGCCCTCGACCAGCTTGGAGATAGCCTTGAGATTGCCGTCGCAGCCGCCGGTAAACTCAACGCCCACCACCTTGTTGCCGTCATCGGAAAGGTCAAGGTGAATATTGCGAGCACACACGCCCTGAGGCTTGTAATCAAACGAAATCATGCGATCCCCTCTCAGAATGTTATTCGAGACGACTATTATCCCCGTCTTTCCCTAAATGCAACGAGGCGCTTTGCCGGCAACACACATTACCAGCAAAGCGCCCTAAAAAGCTAACGTTATGCCCGAACCTACTCGAAGCTCAGCTGCTCCAGACGATCAAAGACCGTGTCGATACGGGTGAGGAAGTCCCACGGATCAAAGATCTCGTCGAGCTTCTCCTGACTGACGGTGCAGCGCGGGTCGGCCTCGAGACGCTCCTTAAAGGTGGGGCCGGAGACACAATCCTGTACCTCGTGCCAGGTGGCCATGGCATTTTCCTGCACGATAGCGTAAGCGTCCTCGCGGGTGATGCCCGTGTCGACGAGGGCCAGCAGGACCTTGGAGGAGAAGATGAGGCCGCGAGTCTTGTTGAGGTTGGCCATCATGCGAGCCGGATACAGCTGCAGGCCGTCGATAACACGAATGAGGCACTGGAACATATGGTCAAGAGCGATGAAGCTATCTGCCTGGGCGACGCGCTCGGCAGAGGAGTGCGAAATGTCGCGCTCGTGCCACAGGGCGACGTTGTCAAAGGCGACCTGGGCGTTGGACTTCACGACGCGCGACAGGCCGCAGACCTTCTCCATGGTGATGGGGTTGCGCTTGTGCGGCATGGCGGAGCTGCCCTTTTGGCCCTTGCGGAAGGGCTCCTCGGCCTCGAGGGTATCAGTCTTCTGCAGATTGCGAACCTCGGTAGCGATGCGCTCACAGGTGGCCGCGGTGGTGGCAAGAACGCCGGCGAGATAAGCGTGATGGTCGCGGCTGATAACTTGCGTGGACAGCGGGTCATGAACCAGGCCCAGGTGCTCGCAGACATACTCCTCGACAAACGGCTCGATGGAGCTGTACGTGCCGACAGCACCCGAGATGGCACCGAAGGCAACATTCTTGCGGGCGTCCTCAAGGCGATCCAGATCGCGCTTGAGTTCCCAGCCCAAGAGCCGAACTTCATGCCGAAGGTCATCGGCTCGGCGTGGATGCCATGAGTGCGGCCGGCACAGAGCGTGTTGCGCTCCTCAAAGGCGCGACGCTTGCAAATCTCGCCGAGCTTCTTGACGTCCTCGATGATCAGTCGCAGGCCTGGGTGAGCTGGTAGCACAGAGCCGTGTCGCCCAGATCGGAGCTGGTCATGCCATAGTGAACCCAGCGGCTGGGCTTGGGGTCGCCCTCGGGAACATCGGCATCGATGTACTCCTTCATGTTGGTCAGGAAGGCGATGACGTCGTGGCGCGTGACCTCCTCGATCTCGTCGACCTTTGCCTTCTCAAAGTTGGCATGGTCGCGGATCCACTGGCTTCGTCTTTAGAAATGCCGATCTTGCCGAGCTCCGCCTGGGCCTCGCAGGCCAGGACCTCGATCTCCTGCCAAATGGCATACTTGTTCTCGAGGGAGAAGATATGTCCCATCTCCGGGCGGGTATAGCGATCGATCATAGCGGCTCCTTTTTGGATATTGGCACGTTGGTCGTAACTCAACCATTGTACCGTGCGCGGGTGCGAGTATGGGCAGCAGGCATTAACCTAACATTTTGGAATTGGAGCGACCATGAGGACGTCCGCGCATTTGCTTCGCAAATCCGCACCGGCTGCGGTCGATCTCCTCGGATTCACGGAGACGATGGGGAAGACTTTGTTGAATTGGCCGCCCCAAAGTCTCCCGCGCTCGATGGAGCGGGCAACGGGACGTCCGCGTATTTGCTTCGCAAATCCGTACCGGCTTCAGGCGCCTGCCGGCGCCTTCGCCTGCTCGCTACAAACGCTTCGCGTTTGTTTTACGCTCGCACCCTGGCGGGTTCGAGTCCCGGCGCTTTATTGAAAAAAGCACGGCACCGGAACGGTGTCGTGCTTTTACTTTTTCTGGAGCGGGCAACGGGACTCGAACCCGCGAGTGTCAGCTTGGGAAGCTGATGCCTTACCACTTGGCGATGCCCGCTTGTGTGTTGGCTAGTATAACGCGGTTGTCTTGTTCGATACAAGGGTGGCGATGCTTGTTTTAGCTGTGGAGATTCGTTTGAAAATCGCATCAATTGTGGAGACGAGGACCTTTGCCCTCCTGTTCTCCTTATCTTCTACCTGCGCTTTTGCCTGATTGTTGTATTTGAGCTCAATTTGTCAGGAATTGGGCAAGCTTTTGGTCAGGCTCCGGTACTTACCCGCATGAACCTCGGGGGTAGCCTCATCCTACGCGTCGCAACCTCCCCATGCGGCGCACGAGGGATAAGGAGCAGCCATGTCCAACGCACCCACGCACTCTGTCCACAGCGCAATCGCAACAGGTCCGCTGCTCCTGCTCCTCTTCCTGCTTTTCGGCTGTCTGGCACCGGGAGCCGCATTTGCCGTCGATGGCTACGACCAGCTCGGCTTCCGCACTATTAGCGATGATTGTGGGCCCTTCTTCATCGGCAAGTATGAAGCTCAAGACGCTCGATCGCCTACTGCATGAACCAGGAACGCCCCGGGCCCACCAAGCCGGGCGGTCCATGGCTCAACTTTGATCAAGGCTGGGTGTGGCTCGACGATGAGTTCGCGGCAATCGTTTGTCACGGATATCCTACCGCCACGTCGTTTGGCGGTTACCATCTTTCACCCGATCGCGCCCGCGCCGCCACCCAGCTTGCCGTATGGATGCTCAACGGCACTACCCATGTCGACGGCACCTACTCCTACACGACCGCTCAGGGCAAAACCAAGAGCGGGCACTTTACCGCCGACAATGAAGTCGTGGCGGCTGCGCGGTGGCTCCACGACAGCGCAAAATCAGGAAGCATCAAAGCCGCTCCGCACCGCGCGCGGCGCTATATAGGAACCGTATCGGGCGGCAGCAAACGTCAAGACATGCTCTATGTACTGCCGGCGGTCTCTGTTTCCTTCCAAAAGCAGTCTGCAAACGCTGCCATTACCAGCGGAAACAATACTTATCAGTTTGACGGGGCAACATTCGATGTTTTTGAGAGCGCCAGCGGCGCGCGTGTCGGCACCGTCCAGATGGACAGCAACGGTCGAGCGCAGGCAACACTCCTACCCAACACGGCATACTACCTAGTTGAGACAACAGCGCCAGCTGGTTATATCCCCCTGCACGATCGCATTGCCTTTACCACGACGAATAACGGCGGATACGTCACCATTGATGAACAACCCGGCACCATTACCTTGCGCATTGTAAAGCTCGACGCCGCAACGAATGCAGGCCCCCAAGCTGGAGCTTCGCTCGCAGGAGCAGAATTCGTGTGCGTATCGCAATCAACCCCTGGATGGACACAAACTCTCAGGACCGATGAAAGCGGTCGAGCTACCCTCACCGATGTCCCCCTGGGAACCTTTACCATCTATGAATCGAAGGCGCCCGAGGGCTATTTGCCTCCGGTGACAGTTGGTCTTACACCGTTGGAGCCGACCAACTCGGCGATTCAGGCGTGGTCGAGATCGAATCTCGCGTTTCCAATATCCCCATTGCGTTTGACCTTGAGATTTCCAAATTCAAGGACTACGGCAATAGCGATCAATCCGGCCTGGAGCAGCCGGCAGGAGATGTTGTCTTTGAGGTTGTCAGTAACAGCTCTCAGCAGGTTGTTGGCACACTGACTACAAACATCTACGGCTTTGCCTCCACCAAAGACCAGCCCGAAGCATGGTTCGGCACAGGCAAGCGACCAGCCGGTGTCCACGGAGCCGTCCCATACGACCGCGCCGGCTACACGGTTCGTGAGGTTCCGGAAACCGTCCCCGAGGGTTTTAAACGTGCGGGGGAATGGACCGTCGAGGCCAATCAGATTTCCGACGGCGCCGAGCTTCAATATATCGTGGACAACCACGCTCTGTCGACGCATCTCCAGATTGTAAAACGCGATGCCCAAACAGGCGCCTCTGTTCCCCTAGCCGGATTCACCTTCCAACTCCTCGACAGCAATCACAAACCTGTCTCACAAACATGCTGGTATCCAGCACATAACGTAATGGACACCTTTACGACTGACGCGACCGGCACCGTCACACTGCCCGAATCGCTCGTGCCGGGCACCTATTATGTACGCGAAACCTCGGCCAAAGAGCCCTATCTTGTCGGCGGAGAGATCGAGGTAAACATACCCGCCGATATAAACCTAACGCCCGTTGCAATCGTCTCGTATTATGACCACGCCGCGACCGGAAACATCAGGATCGTTAAAACCGATGCCGTAGACGGCAGCAGCCTCGCGGGCGCCATCTTTGAGATCCGTGCCTCAGGTGATATCGTGCGCCCCGACGGTAGCATTGCCGCGCTCGACGGCGAGGCTGTCGCTACCGTCACGACGGATGAAACTGGAGAAGCACGCGCGGACGACCTCCCGCTGGGATCTGGCACCGCACACTACGAGGTTGTCGAGACTCAAGCGCCGACCGGCTTCTTGCTCGACCGGACGCATCATATCGTCGACCTTACCTATGCCGACCAGAAAACACCCGTTGTGGAAGCACGGCTTAACGTATCCGACGATTACACCAAGGTTGATATCTCCAAGGTCGATGCAAGCGGAGAGCAGGAAGTGAAAGGCGCACAGCTCACCTTATATGGTCCCGATAAAACCGAAATAGACTCCTGGACCTCATCCGACAAGCCGCACCGCATCGAACATCTTGCACCCGGCACCTACTCGTTGCGCGAAACGATGTCTCCGCGGACCTATGACCTTGCCGAGGAGATAACGTTTGAAATAAAGGATACGGGAGAAGTCCAATCCGTCGCGATGAAGGATGCGCCCATCGAGATCAAAGGACAGGTCGACAAGCGTCAGGAACTTGTCCAACCTATCGGGAAGGGTCTGTTGGCTAACGGCGATGGAAAAAACCGCGCCGCGATGCAAACCAATACGGATGGGCTTTTCTCCTATACCATCGACGCTCGAAACGATTCCGCTACTTGGGTTGATGAGTTTACGATTACCGATGATCTTGAGTGCGCCAAAGACGGCACGGCGAGATTTGTCTCAATCGAAACCCCCGTCGCCATCGGCGACCTCAACGGTCTGTGCAACGTGTGGTATCGCACGACGCCGTTGGACTCGACAGACGTCGATGAGCCGGCAAACGCGACGCTTGACGATGGGCACGAAAATCCTTGGCTTGAGTCCGACGAAGTAAAAGAGAGTCTGGGTGAAGATTGCCGCCTCGTCGATTACGACGGCTGGCACCTCTGGAAGGCGGATGTCTCGACCACGGAATCCGCCACACTCGAGGCGAAAGAACTCGACCTTGCATCCAATACCGTCGTGACGGGCATTCGCATTGAATACGGTGCGGTAGCCGCCGACTTTACGACTCGAAGCGATACGGATTCTTGGACCCGTGATGATCTCAAAGATGAGCACGACGACCTTGACGATGCCAAAGCAATCCTTGGCACAGATGCTCGGGGCGCAGTCGTGCACATGCAGGCAACGTCGGCTTACACACCCCAAACTGCACTCACCAACAGCGCACGCGTCGATCTTTGCCGCAACGGCGGCGGCGATAAACTTGAGTCACATGACGAGGACCGTGTCATTCAACGCTGTACCCTACCGCAGGACCTACCGGCAACAGGATCAGCTCCCATCGCCGCTTGCATCACCGCGCTCCTGACCTCGGGTGCCGCAGCCCTATGGTTCGCTCGCCTTAGGTCAATCCCAAAGAAGCGCTAGCACGATGAAAAAGCGGACGAGCCAGTCCCCCGGCTCGCCCGCTTTCAATCATTTAAATCGCCGCATCTACTCTGCAGACGAAGATCCACCATCAACGATTGCTTGCTCGGACTCAGGAATCCCATCGGCACCCGTGCTCTGTTCTTGCTCCACCTCTTCGCTGATTGCGGAGGCGGGGGTCGAGCCTTCGCGCCCACGATGTAGCAGCTCCAAGCCCTAACGCAATGGCAATCAAGGTCAAAATCACGTAGACAGGCCAATGGCGCTTAATATACGAAAACACGTTGACTCCTTAGAGCTCCGTCTACGAACGGCGGATAACCTCGGTCACGACCTCGGATACCGTGGCAATGTTCGTCGGGTTGACATTGTGGGGCAGGTCGTCCTCGGTACGAGCGCAAGCCAGACGCGTGCCGTCCACGCCGGCGATGGTGAGGGCTCGGCGGCTCGCCTCGAGCGCGGCGTAGGCATCGGTCTTGGCATAGGGCATCTCGAGCGCGCCACAATCGACATGGAACGACTTGCACACCTTGCTGACCAGGTTCATGATGCGGCGATCGCCCTTGAGCAGCTGCTGTTCGCCCTCAACCGTCACCACCGAAAGCCTACCGGCGCCGACGGATTCAAGATTGATGAAGAAGACGCCGCGGAGCTTATCGCGATGCGAAGCCAAGAAGGCCTTCATACCGGAGCCATCACAATCCGAGGCGCCCGTTGCCACAAACCAGATATCGTGACCGAGCAGCTCATCGTCGCCCATAGAGGCGACAGCGAGAGCATATCTTCGGAAGAAGCGCCGTCGGAAGACGTAGCGCCGCCCTTCCAGCCATCGTTATCGTCCTCGAAATTATCCCACGAACCGATGCCGCGACCGGACTTCTTGGCATCGTAATCGTCTTCGACGCCCAGCCAGTCACTCATGCTGTCCTGTTCGTTTTTCTTTTTACGACCGAACAGGCCGCCCAGGCCGCGCTTGCGAGACTTAGGTGCCGCAGGGGCGGGAGCCGAAATGGTCTCGATCGGCTGTGCGCCCGACGCAACGGGCATAGGAGGCGCAACGGGTGCCGATGTGGGTTCGGGACCTGAGCGGTAGCAAAGGGGTCGTTGACCTGTGCGGAGGGATCGGGAAGGTCGAACAGCGACGTGCGAGACGCAACGTTTGTCTGCTTCATCGACGGCAGCGACGGATCGGGAACCGAAGCCAGCGGAGACGAGGAGGGTGCAGGCGACGGTGCCGACGCCGGATCGGGAACATTCATCTGCGGACGCGGCGATGCTTGGGAGGAAATCTGGGCCATAAGGGAATCGACCGTTTCGTCCTGAGTGGGAGCGACATCGGCAACCGTGGCACCGGAACCACTCGGGATCGGCATGGTGAAAATCTGCGTGGAGTAAGGCCTCGACCCATCTGTCTCGGGAGCCTCGGAAACCGCAGGCACTTCCTCCTGCTCGACCTCGGTCGAATCACCTTGATCGGCTGCCGCGTATTGCTCTTCGTCACAGTTGACCTCGACGGGCTCGTGCCCGGCGACATCTTGGATTTCGGCAGCATCAATAGGCTCGTCATCGTCTGCCGCGTCGCCCTGCTCATCGGAAACAGGAAGGGGCTCGGCAATCGCGGTGCCTTGCTTTTCAAACGTTATCGTGGAATCGAACTGCGCGGCATCAAACGACATGGTGCTATCGACGTGCTGCTGAGCCTCAAAGGACGTTGTAGCTTCGGCGGCGTCGACAGGCACGGACTGCATAGCCTCGTTCTGCTCAAACTCCTGCGCCGCGCGCTCGCGCTCAGCCTCGGCAGCCTGTTGTTGGGCTATAGCTCCTGCTCGGCAGCCTCGCGGGCAGCAGCGCGCTTTTCCTCAAAGTCGTCAACGAGCTTCTTGCCCTTCGCAAAGGCGTCCTTAAAGAAATTGGAGGCGCTGGCGCCAAGCGAGGAGAACGCGGAAGCGATATCGGCATGAGGCGTTGTCGAGGGGAGCTCGGCCGAGAAATCGGTATCGCTCTCGTAGGACACGCGCTGCGGATACTCGTCGTAGCCTCATCGGCGGAATCGTCCTCTGCCTGTTCCGGAGCGGCGGGGGCAAGAACGTCAAGGCCGGCTGCTGGATCGAGTGCGGACTCCGCCTCGGGCTCGACATCGGAGGACGGGGCAGACACGAGATCGGCGGCTGCAGCGGGCACATCAGACACGGGCTCTTGAGCCTCGGAAATGGACTCGGGCTCAAACGCCGGTTCCTCGCCTTCATCGTAAACAAGCGAGCAGGACTCGGGCAGCATGCCGAGCGCGCGGATGGCATCCGAGCCAAATCGGATGTTGCCGGCGGCATTGCGATAGAGTTTGGGCTCGGGCTCGACTGGTTCGACCGCTACGGGCTCCTCCGCCGGCTCGGCGGCGAGCGCCTCCTCGGTGGCCACCTCGGTCTGAACAGCCTGATCCTGAGACTCGGGCGCGATGGTACCGATCAGCGTCGCGTCAGCAGAAGCGCCCTCGAAGCCATCGATCTGCTCATCGGGCGTTTCATCCTGCTCGGACTCGGCAGCAAGCGGCTGTCCGAACTCGTCCTCGGTATAGCTCGGCTCCTCATATTCGATGGTGTTGCCATAATCGTTTTGCTGCTGCGCCGCAGCATACTCGGCCGCGGCACGCGCCATTTCCTCGGCCCGGCGCTTTTGCTCGCCAAAATACGTATCGAACGGAATGTCGTTGGGAAATTCATTTTCGCCCTGATAAGGGGCAACGTTGTCCATAACGCCAAGCATGGCGGCAACAGAAGACTTGTTGCAGACCGAACCGGACGTGTAGGGAAGGATAAAGCGGTTGGCAATGATGTTTGCCGCGTTGGCAAGCGCCACCAGCGAAGCGAGAATCGCAACGATCCACAGCAGGACCTTCAGCGCACCGGGAAGCGGCAGGATGCGCAGGATGGCAATGGCCGCGGGGGCAACTGTGGCAATCGGGAGCAGCTTGGCGATCAGCGCTCGATACGGTGCATAAGACTCGCGAGCGAGCAGCTCGGCGCGCGGGGAGTCATAGTGCGCCACGACGACGACCGGGCGGTTGCGCGGAGAGGCAAGCGGGCCCGACGCCTTGTGGTAGGCGATGACGTTTTGGCTCACGCCCGTCTTGCCCAGGCACGAGATCACAGGACGACCGGTTCGCTCGAGCACATAGAGCACGGCACCGACAATGGCCAGCAGGGTGCCGACTAAACCGATACCGCCGCCAATGCCCATAAGCAGGGCGCCGGCAAATGCCAAGATGCCCGTAACAGCAAACGCCATCCTGCTCGGCGAGGGAGCATTAAACTCCTGCACCTCGGGATCAAAGCCGTGGTTGCGAAAGATTTGAGCGATATCCTCGGCAGCCAAACGCTCTTCTTCGCTGCACGCCGGCGTGATGCCGGTGCTCTGCAGCAGGTGGTTAATATAGTTCTGGGTGTTCGCCATGTGCGCTCCACATCCATAATCCGACAAATAGGCCCAATGCATGCACATTAGGACCGTATATAGTCGAAAGTATACCCCGAGCGGACGCAAACGGCGGAATTCCGGTTACGTTAACGCCCCATACGGACATGGATATAGCCTAATCTCCATATCGGACTAAAATCATGGCATCGAACAACCTTCTCATGCGAGGATTCTATGACGGCAAGCACAACGACCGCAGCTAATAAAAAGAGTTCGGCAGAGCCGGGCTATGACAAAACTGCCCAGCGTATCCTCAATCTTTTCTTTGTACTCAACAGTTCTCCCGAACCGCTGACTACCGAGCAGATCGTTTTGGACTCCGATTTGGGCTACGGCTCGGGCAACATCGATTCGGACAAACGCAAGTTTCGTCGTGACCGCGAAAAACTACTTGCGCGCGGCATCGTGATTAAGGAAGTTCGCGCGCCCGGCTCCCAGGAAACCGAAGAAAGTGCCTGGGCCGTCGACCGTGACCATACGTTTGCCGCCGGCGGCCTGATTACCGCCGAGGACGCAGACATCCTAATGGACGCCATAGACCAGATGCTCGCCGCCGGATCGTCCACTTTTTCCACCCCGCTCGCCGATATTCGGTCCAAGATCGCATACCTGACCGGCGAGGGGGACGTCCCGGAGACGCGTGCCCTGCGCTCTCCTATGGTTGATGCCGTATGGAGCGCTTTCGCCGAGCGTTGCGCGCTGCGCTTCCTGTATCAAAACGGACGCGGGGAACAGCGTCAACGCACCGTCTGCGTCTACGGCATGTTCGAGCGCGAGGGCATTTCGTATTTCTGCGGTCTGGATGATGCATCCGGTACCGTTAGGACATTTCGCTGCGACCGCATCGTCCGCGCCTGGAAACCTTCCGGCTTTTACACCATCCCCAGCGACTTTAACCTCAATGACCAGCTGTTCTTTGAGTTCGATTTTGCCGATCGCGACCCCATCGCGGCCACATTCTCGTTTGCTGCCGAGACGCCGGCGGACATGGTCCACGCCCTCACGCAAGGACGCGGAAGCCTCGATTGCGCAGACAAAGGATGGACATGGACCGTTGGCGTGCGCGACTTAGATGCCGCCGCTGCATTTTGTATGGAGCACAGCGCCGACAACATGAGGCCCGTAGCGCCCGACGCACTCAAACAGGCTTGGAATCGCCTCATCGAAAGGACGGTGAACGCCCATGCCTGCGCGTAAACTCACGAGCGAGCAAAGGCTCTCGCGCGCCATCGACATCATGGAAGCCCTCTACGCCGCTGGCGAGAAGGGCATGGATCGCAGCGAAATCTGCAGTCGCTTCGACATCACCGGTGCTTCACTCGATGAGATTGTCGACATCATTTCGACGCTCGCCGACCGCGAATCGGGAGCACGCGTTATCTGCGAATGCCGTGACGAGCGCGTCATTCTGACGGGCGAGGCAGGCCGCGTGCTGCCGTTGCGTCTCAGTGCGGCCGAGGCGCCGTACTCAACCATGAACTTGAGTCGTTGGGCATCGAACCGGCGACGGCAGCGCGCATCCGCCGCGCGCTTCTGCCGAGGAACTGGGGTATAACCAGTGCGTTGTCGACACCGTTGCGCGCGGCTCCCATTGGCAGCAGCTCAATTGCGCCATCCAGGACGGCGTTCGCTGCCGTATCGCCTATCGCTCGCTTGGCGACGAGCACGCGCGGGAGCGCACCATTGACCCCCTGCGCATTATGACGAACGGCGATAGCATGTACCTGGTAGCCTGGGATACCGAGCAGGATGCGCAGCGCCGCTATCGCCTCGACAAGATCGAGGATATCGTCCTGACCGACGACTCGGTCGAGCGGCACCACTCAAAGATTACGACCCTTCAAGACTCGCTTGCGAAAGCGGGACGCGAAACAAAGCTCGCGATGCCGCTCGATCTTGCCGACCATCTAGACTGGGCGGGCATCACATCGGTCAATCGGGCTGACGAGGACACGGCAATCGTAACCGTCCGCTACACGTCCGAAGCGTGGCTATTTGCCCAAGTTATGGCAAAGGGCGGAGCCATCCGCATCATGGATGACCCCGCCCTGTCAAAGCGCCTGTGCGACTATGCGGAGACGCTCGTCCGTCCGCTCTAATGTCGTCGGTCGTGCGCCTGTCGCCATAGCTGCAGGTAGTGGCCGATCTGGGCCGACTCGATACGCTGGTATGAACTGGTGGGCAGCGATGTCAAGAACTTCTTGCCATACCCCTTCGTCACCAGGCGAGGATCCGCCAAGATCAGTACACCGCTATCGGTCGACGAGCGAATCAAACGCCCCGCGGCCTGCTTAACCTCGAGTACTGCCTCGGGTAGCGAATAGCGCGCCCAAGCGCGGTCCTCGCGCAGGTTACGCTCGCAGGAGAGCGGATCGGTAGGGCTGGAGAACGGCAGCTTGGGAATGATGACACATCGCAGCGTCTCACCGCTGGCGTCAAAGCCCTCCCAAAAGGCCTTAAGAGCGAAGAGCGACGAAGCCGGCTCGTTGATAAAGCGGTCGCGTAGGCGACGAGGAGATGAGTTGCGCTGTTGGCAGTTGAGCTCCAGACCCGCATGGGCAAGCTTGGGCTCAACGCGGGCGTACAGGTCTTCCATGTCGCGCCGATTGGTGAACAACGTGAGCACCGATCCGCCCATGGCAAGATGGGCGTCGACCAGCACGCGCTCGAGCGCCGTAAGATAGCTCTCACGGTCGCGCGGATCAGGGATATCGCCCGCAACGACTACAGCCATATTCGAATCGAAGTCGTAGCTCGAGTCCAAGTGCAGCGATGAAGATGTTGAAGCACCGATGCGATCGAGCCCGACAGCATGGTTGAAGTGCTCAAAGCTTTTGGACACCGTCATGGTCGCTGAGGCAAAGATGGCCGTGTGAACCTCAGGCAGCCACTCGGTTGCCAAGGCCTCGCCAATGTCGATGCGCTCTGCGGTCATCGACTCTCCGCCGGCACGCAGCCTGCGATTGACCTGCAGGGAGTATACATAGTGCCCGTCCGTACCATCGATGATGAGCTTGAGGTTCTCGGTCAGCTCGTGCAGGCGGCGCGAGATATCACCTAAGTCGACAACGACCTCGGGCTTGTCGGCGGCGACCGCTTGCACCAGCGCGTCGACGCTCTTGTCAGCTTGCTCCAATGCGTCGACGGCAGTGTAGGCCGACTGTAAGAAATCATGCCAGTCGTCAGATTCGCGCAGCTCCGGACTATCCACAGGTTCGCGTTGTCATAGCCCCCGCGGGCACGGCGGCCGAGCTCGCGAACGCCATCGAACACATCGGCGATCGCCATGCTCGCGCGGGCAACCGTCGACGTCGCTTGCAGTAAGGCCCAGATAGAGCGTAGAGCCTCGGAGGTTGCCAAATCACGGGAAACCTGGCTTAGTGCGCCGGTGCTCGAGCCACCCAAGCGCTCGAACAAGACGCGTGATTCGTCCGCCGACACCACGCGCGCCCACTGACGACGCGCCTCGCGCTCGATAGAATGGGCCTCGTCGATTACCCAATGACGAATCGGAGGCAAAATCCTTCCCTCGGCCGCAACATTGCGGAACAGCAGAGAATGGTTCGTAACAACCACATCGGCATGCGCCGCGCGACGGCGTGCACCGTGGACGAGGCATTTATCAGGGAAAAACGGGCAGAGGCGACGAGCACACTCGCGCGAGGCCGTCGTAAAGTCGGGACGGTTGACGCTGCGCCAGCGAATGCCAAGCGAATCAAGGTCGCCGTCGGCTGACTGGCATACGTATGCCATGATCACGGCAACCGCCGTAAGCGTGTCGGCGGGATCACGTTTGGTTGTAATTTCGACTTGGCTGCGGCTCATACGCTCAAGTTTGCGCAAACACGGATAGTGGTCGTATCCCTTCAATGCGCAAAACGACAAGCCACCCGGCAGCTGCTCGGCAAGTTTTGGCAGCTCATGATACATAGCTGGTCGGCGAGGTTATTCGATTTGGTCGCAATGCCGACGGTAATGTTGTTTCGGCGGGCGGCCTCGGCGAACGGCACGAGATAGGCCATCGATTTACCGACGCCCGTGCCCGCCTCGATCACGCGATGGGTACCCGTGACCAGCGCATCGCGCACCTCAACCGCCATCGCGATCTGCTCATCGCGCGGCTCGTAAGTGGGATACATGCGATTAACCAGGCCGCCGGGGGCGTAATCCGCCTCAATTTCTTCGCGGCTTGGCATCTTGAGGACCGGAAGTTCGTCGGCATCCACCCGATCATCGGCACGGTCGGCCTTGAGAACGTCAGCGCGAGCTGCGCTGAGAGAGAAGATGGACCCGGGGTTCTGTCCCGCCAAGAACGAAAAGATAGGACGATAGGACCAGGGCACATCGGGGTGCATATCGGCCAGGCGCGCCATTAGACCCTGGGGCAAGTCGGTGAGTGCCACGAGCAACACGCGCCACACGCCGCACAGGGCATCGACATCGGCGTTGGCGCGATGCGACACCGAATCGCAGCCGAACAGGTCGGCCATAAAAGAAAGCTTGTGCGATGCCAGACGCGGAAGCGCGATACGCGACAGCGCCAGCGAATCGATCCAGATATCACTCACATTGACGCCGCCCTTGACCGATTCGATGAACGACCGGTCAAACGTGGCGTTGTGCGCGATGACGGGGCAGCCGCCCACAAAGTCGGCAAGCGCCGCGACGGCCTCCACAGCCGACGGGGCATCTACCACATCGGCGTTCGTAATGCTCGTGAGCTCGGTAATCTCTGCAGGAATCAACTGCTTGGGATGCACGAACGTATCAAAGCGGTCAACGACCTCGCGGCCCGAAAGACGGGCCGCGGAGATCTCGATAAGTTCGTTGTCTTGCACCGACAAACCCGTGGTCTCGGTATCGAGGACGATGACATCCTCCTCGATAAGACCGAACGACTGCGTCTTGGCGCGCTCGGCGAGCGTGGCATAGGCATCAATGACAAATTTCGGCGTTCCAGGAGATACAGCGTCCTCGATTAGCATGCAACGCCCGCTCGACGAAGGCCCATGCGAATCAGGCTGTCACAGACCTGGGGGAACGTCATATCGTCGGTGTGGCGAATCTCGTCCGGATACAGCGACGTATCCGTCATGCCGGGAATGGTGTTGGTCTCGAGAATGACAGGGCCGTCTTCACTCACGATAAAGTCACTGCGCGAAATGCCCAGACAGCCGAGCGCCTTGTGGGCAGTGCAAGCAAGCTCCTGGGCGCGGGCATAGTTTTCAGGCGAAAGCTGCGCCGGAATACGGTGGATATCCGTAGGGTCGACGTACTTAACGTCCAAGTCGTAGAACTCACAGTCCTCAGGCTTGCGAATCTCGACGATCGGCAGGGCGCGCACATCGTCCTCGCCGTACACGCCCACGGTGATCTCGGTTCCCTCGATGCACTTCTCGACGAGCACTTTGTCACCATACTCGAATGCCTTCTTGATGGCAGCCGGCAGCTCGGAGGGCTCATGCACCAGCGAAATGCCGTAGCTCGAACCATTGACAGCAGCTTCACAAAGCAGCGTTCGCCACAGACTTCGACGATATGGTCGATATCGACCTCGTCGCCCGTCTCGAGCGCCAGGCCGGGGGCGATGGGGATCCCCGCCTTGGCGTACAGGAGCTTGGACACCTCTTTGTCCGCACCGCAAGCGCTGGCGAGAACGCCCGATGCCGTGTAGGGGATATCCAAGGTCTCCATGGCGCCCTGCATGGCGCCATCCTCGCCGCCAGCACCGTGCATGGCGATAAACGCCACATCGAAGCCGCCGGTCGCCATAGTCACCATAAAGTCATCGGCGGCCGTATCGAGCAGCTCCACCGAAGTGTAGCCAGCCTCCTTCAAGGCCACCACGACGTTTTTTCCCGAATTGAGCGAGATCTCGCGCTCAGCGGAATGACCGCCCGCCAAGACCGCTACGTGCATGTTCTCTAGGCTTTTACCCGGCATGGGCAGACTCCTCCTCTATAATTTCTGCAGCTGATACCATATTGTAGCGATACCGTCTACGTTTCCCCAAAATCGAAAGGCTTCCATGAATCCCAGGACTAAATCTCAGGACATTCGCGACTTGAGCCAAAACGATATTCGCGAGCTCGTTGCCGAACTCGGCCAGCCCGCCTTCCGCGCCAAACAGCTCATTGAATGGGTTTTTGAGAAGAACGTTTGTTCGTTTGACGATATGACCAACCTTCCCAAGGCTTTCCGCGAGCAGCTTAAAGAGGCTTTTGCCTTTGACACGCCGACCGAGCTCACCAAGCAGGTCTCCAAGGACGGCTCCCGTAAATACCTGCTCGAATATCACGACGGCATTTCCGTCGAAACCGTTGGCATGCCTCGCCGCAACAAACTGTCTGTCTGCGTATCCACCCAGGCGGGCTGCGGCATGGGCTGCGCTTTTTGCGCCACCGGCCTCAACGGTCTCAAGCGTTCGCTGACTGCCCAGGAGATCGTTGACCAGGTGCTCCACGTTTCCAACGATTTTGGCGAGCGCGCAACGAGCGTCGTGTTCATGGGTCAGGGCGAGCCGTTTGCCAACTACGACGAGGTCCTCAAGGCGCTGCGCATCCTCAACGACCCCGATGGCATCGGCATTGGAGCACGTCACCTTACTGTTTCCACCAGCGGCGTTATCCCTGGAATTCGCAAGTTTGCAGATATTCCCGAGCAGTTCACGCTCGCCGTCTCGCTGCACTCCGCTATCCAGTCGACGCGCAACAAACTCATGCCGGGCGTTAAGAAGTACACGCTCCTGCGCCTCCACGAGGCCCTTCAGCTCTACACCGAAAAGACCGGCCGCCGCCCGACCTATGAGTATGCCATGATCGAAGGCGTCAACGATACGAATCCCGAGATGCAGGCGCTCTGCGACTTCTGCGAGGGCACGCTGTGCCACGTCAACCTGATTCAGCTTAACGATATCGAGGGTAGCCCGCTCAAGCCGTCGCCAATCCATAAGGTTGAAGATCTTCAGCGCCGTCTTGAGTCTCGCGGCATCGAGACCACGATCCGTAATTCCCGCGGCAACGATATCGACGCGGCCTGCGGTCAGTTGAAGCAGCGTTTCAAGGTCCAAAAGAACGCATAGGGGAGACCAACCTTAACGTTTCATGTGAAACATCGAACGCCTCGGTTGTTTAATTGCAACCGAGGCCGTTTCATATCAATCGGCTATCCGCATCTCACAATTGTTCAGCGACTATTTCGGAAAAATAAGGGGTCCTTGTTCTGGAGTTCAGACAAGGACCCCTTCAAAAAAGCGAGTAATTGTTAGGTACCTAATAGCCTACATTTTCCCACTGGTGATTAACCCAATCTTGATTAATCTTAGGATTCTTGGTTACTTGGGCAGTTCGCATAGCAACATCTTCCGTCATAACATCCATTTTCTTCTTAGATGTATCAACGATATCTTGGGCGCTACGAAGCAAACGGCCACGGAGTTCTTCGTCCGTCACGATCTTATATCCAGCAAATGCACCAGCAGCCACTGTTGCTGCCAAAGCAACAGCTGTCAAAAACTTATTCTTCATCCTGGTCACCCTGCTCAAACTGAATCATTTCACCCAGAATACGTGAGAGCTCTTCCTCATCTTTGAACTCAATCTCAATCTTGTTCTTTCCACGCGAGCTTTTCACACGCACGTTGGTATTAAACACCTGACGGAGAACACGCGCTGCCTTCTTGAACGACTGGGGCGTTGCAGTCCTAGGGGTCTTTGGTGTCTCTCCGGCAGAAAATAACGGAGCAAGATTTTCTGTCGCACGAACCGAAAGACCTTCTGCAACAACTTTCTCCGCAAGCCTAATTCTGGCATCCTCATATGGAACTGCAAGGATCGCCCGAGCGTGACCGGCTGTGAGTCTTCCTTCGAATATCATCTGCTGTACAACTTCAGGAAGATCAAGAAGGCGAAGCGAATTTGTAATTGCAGAACGTGACTTACTGACAGCCTTTGATAGAGCCTCCTGGGTCATCCCACTTGCATCAATGAGCTGACGATAGCCTTTTGCCTCTTCGACAGGATTAAGGTCAGAACGCTGAAGGTTTTCAATAAGTGCAAGAGCAAGCATTTCTTCATCATTAACGTCTTTAATGATGACTGGCAACTCTTCAAGTCCTGCCAGTTTAGATGCCTGATAGCGACGCTCGCCAGCAATGATTTCATATCCGTTACCATGTTTTCGAACCAAGAGTGGCTGCAAAACACCGTGTTCCTGGATAGATTCACTTAGCTCGCGAAGTTCAGTTTCATTAAAGTGAATTCGAGGCTGATTCGGGTTGGGAACAATATCTTCGATGGGCAGCTTGGTTTCGGATGTAGGTGCAGCAGATGAACCACCGGTTTCATATTCTGCTTCGGAAACCAGCGCGCTCAATCCACGACCTAATCCGCTGCGCTTTTTAGGGCTAGGCACGCTTGATCACCTCTTTTGCAAGATTCATATATGCTTTTGCACCCTTGTTTTGCGGTGCATAAGTAATAACCGGTTCTCCAAAAGAAGGAGCTTCGGAGATTTTGACTGTACGGGGAATCAACGTCTTAAAAGCCTTATCACCAAAGTACGACTGAACCTCTTCAACAACCTGATTCGATAGTGATGTCCGCGAGTCATACATGGTCATAAGAACGCCATACGTATCCAGACCCTTATTAAGACGCGATTTGACCATTTTCATTGACTCAAGCAACTTCGTAACGCCCTCAAGTGCATAATACTCGCACTGAATCGGAATAAGAACGCTGTCTGCTGCAGTCAATGCGTTAATTGTGAGCAAGCCGAGCGACGGAGGACAGTCAATAAATATAAAATCGAACTCTTCTTGAATTGGTTCAAGTAGGTCCTTTAACCGAGTTTCTCTTGCAATTGCGCTCACAAGCTCAATTTCAGCGCCTGCAAGCTGAATTGTTGCCGGAATTACGAATACTTTTTTGCAATTCGTATCAAGAACAAGTGATTCTGCCGGTACATCATTCAGCAATGCATCATAGATACAGTGATCGAGGTCTTCTTTTTCAATTCCAAATCCGCTGGTACTATTTCCCTGCGGATCGAAATCGACAATGAGCGTCTTTCGACCCTGCTCACCCAGCGCCGCCGCAAGGTTTACAGCCGTCGTTGACTTACCAACGCCACCCTTTTGGTTGATGATTGCAATGATACGCGTGTTTTTGGCATTCTTTGAACGTTTAACGTCGCGAAATCCCACGGTCCCTCCTGGTGTGTATTAAAGCTGTCAAACGGAGGATGTTTCACGTGAAACATTCCGATTCGATATCAACCGCCATGTTTCACGTGAAACACTGCAAGTTGTTAGTATCCATTATGTTTCACGTGAACATCTAGGCAAGCGGATTCTTCTTTGCCATGCCATTTGCACGAGGCAATGAAACGGATGCTGGATGACTCTTCTTAAGAACAATGAACTCCCTGTGGCCCAAGCCTCAGGCAAATCGATTGCGTCATTCAGAAGCAAAGTGAAGCCACAGATCTTAGCTGCTGACATGCCGGAAGCAAGCTCCTCATCAGATGGATTGCCCTTCGTGATAACAAATAGCCCTCCATCCTTGAGGTACGGAGCCGCATACTCAACAAGAATCGGTAGAGGGGCGAGTGCGCGAGCGGTTACGACAGAGAACTGCTTCTTATGGCTTCGAGCATATTCTTCAAGGCGATCATGGACTGCATGAGCATATTTCAATCCAAGAGCATGAATAAAAGAATTAACAGCATCAACCTTCTTGCCAACAGAGTCAATATAAGTAGCTTTACGATGCGTGGTTATCGTTAATGGAATACCAGGGAAACCCGCACCTGTTCCCATATCGAGCAAAGCCCCCTCAGGAGCTTATTGATATAAGGGAGCAAAACAAGCGAGTCAAGAATATGAAGTACTGCAGCATCTTCTACGTTAAGAATACGGGTGAGATTGGTTGTCTTATTTGTTTCCAGAACCAAATCCAAATGCTGAATACATTTCCTTAGCTCAGTATCATTTACGCTCAAGGAATACTCTTTGCAATAGGAAGTTAGACGACTCAGCATCTCTTCAGCCTGCTGATCAGTAAGTACAAACAACAGAAGCTCCTTTCTGACAAAAATCAGTGAATCGAGAACTTTTGACAAAAAAAAGGGGACGTGGAAACCACGTCCCCTTAGCATAAGCTCGAGTAGATTATCGAGCAACAATTACCACATGGCGATCAGGGTCAGAGCCTCGGAATGAGTATCGACAGCATCATTACCACGAAGTGCAATGTGAACCAGTCGGCGCTCATAGGCATTCATGGGCGGAAGCGAAACACTCTTATGAGTACGAATAGCACGCTCGGCAGCAGACTGAGCCATAGCGGCGACCTTGTCCTGACGGCGACTCTTGTAACCCTCAACGTCGACGACAACTGGATACCTAAAGCCGAGCTTACGGCTTACCAGCAGAGAGAACATAACCTGAAGGGCATCAAGCGTACGTCCATGACGACCAATGAGAACAGCAAGATCGGGAGCAGTTACATCCAGAATCAACTCGCCCTCGTCGCCTTCATACTCATCGATAGGAGAGTTGGCGGCATCGAAGTGCGAAAGGATGGAACGCAGAATAGAAATCGCAACATCGGCAATGGTGTCGAGCTCCTCATCAGTCAGCTCTTCACCAGCTTATAGCGCTGTGCAATCTCGGGATAATCGCCCGCGATCTGCGGGGCAACCTCCTCAAGCATATCCTCGATGATCTCTTCAGACATAACGTACTCCAAAAGTTAGGTACCTAAATAAGATTGATATCCCGACTACTTCTTCTTGTGCGGGCGAGGCTTCTTCTCGCGACGGGTAACCTCGACCTGCAGCGGAGCGTTCTTGAGGCGCTCCTCCTCCTCGGCCTTAGCCTTGTCAATAACCTTCTGCGTCACGAAGATCTGCTGGATAACCTGCCAGGCAGAAGACACATCGTAGTACAGCAGAACGCCGACGGGCAGGCTCCAACCCATCCAAAGCATCATGACGGTCATGACAACAGCCATCATACGCATGCTCTGGGCCTGCTGGCCGGTCTGGTTGCGCGACATATAAAGCTGCGGAATCAAGGTGAGAACGGCAAACAGAATCAGGCAAACCAGCGCAGGCAGCGCAACCATAAAGCCATCGGCAAAGGAAGCGCTCGGCGTGGTGGTAAGGTCAGGCAGGATGTTGAAGAACGAGAACGTGCCGTCGCTAAAGTAGTTTGGCAGGTTACGCAGCAGCGTAAACAGGGCGAACAGGACAGGCATCTGAATCAACAGCGGCAGACAACCAGCCATGGGGTTGAACTTGTTCTCGCTGTAGAACTTCTGCATCTCCTCGGCCTGACGCTGGGGATCGTCGGCATAGCGCTCCTGGATCTCGAGCATCTTAGGCTGCAGTACCTGCATACGAGCCGTCGACTTGGTCGACTTGAGCATAAGCGGCGTCAGCAGCAGACGGATGATGACCACCAGGATGATGATGGACAGGCCCCAGTCGACCGCAAAGGTCTGGATGAGCTTGAGCAGCTCGAAAAGGATGTTAACGATCCAATCCCACATGTAAGTTTTCCTCCGATAGCGAGTGCCCGCTAGGGCACAGGGTCATAACCGCCGACGTGCAGGGGATTGCAGCGAGCGATGCGCCTCACGGCAAGCCAGCAGCCTCTCAAAACACCGTACTTCTCAATCGCCTGGACGGCGTATTGCGAGCACGTTGGGTAATAAATGCAGGCGTCAGGCAATAAGGGCGAAATAACCTGTTGATATATGCGAATAGGAGCGATGGCAACACGTCGCAAAACGTGATTGCTCATCGCTCCTCCCCGGCAACGCCGGCGCGTTTCATAAGCGAACGCAATGCATTGTCCATCTCCTGCGGCGAGGAAACCCTCGTCTTGGGAGTTGCGAACAAGATGATGTCATAACCCGCAACGGGAAATCCACAGCTGCGGGCGGCCTCGCGCATCACACGCTTAGAACGGTTGCGCACGACAGCACAACCGAGCCGTTTAGCACCAACGAAGGCGACCCTTCCGGAGTCGCCTTCGCCAACCGATTCACATATGGTCATTCGAATCAGAGGGTGATTAAAACGACGCCCCTGACTGAACACATGCTCGAAATCTTGCCGAGACTTAATAGTCTTCATGCGAGATGTGTGTATCGCTGCTAGACAGTGAGACGCTTGCGGCCCTTGGCGCGACGACGGGCGAGCACGGCACGACCACCCTTAGTGGCCATACGGGCACGGAAGCCATGGGTCTTGGCACGCTTACGCTTATTAGGCTGATACGTACGCTTCATCTTAAGTTCCTCCTGCTGCATTTCGAGTGTCCGCGGGGGCGCGGACGCAGATATAGACACGTGAGCTTGAAGATTGTAGGGAAATCGATGTTCAAATGTCAAGAAATCAAAGGTAAAAGGTTGCGCAGTTCACACGGTTCCCCCATAAGCCGAGCTCGATTTAGCGGTGCATGGCAACTTTTCACGATATTTCATCAAGTTTTCAACAGGTCATGTTGGCAATGTTGAGAACTTTTCGCCCGTTTTCCAAAGTTTTCAACAGGTTTTGAAAAGTTGTCGAAAGATGAGAAACATTGCACAGTGAGCTACTATTTGTTCGAAACCTTTTGAAAGATTGCGAGCGGCATGTCTGACGACTTTTACACCATGGTCGATTCCGGAGACCCGGCACCCGACAACGAGCACATCACCGGCGTGCGCGAAGAGCGTGAGGAAGGCGAGCAGACGACCACGCAGGCGCCAAAAGCCATGTACGCCGCACGAATCGCCGTCTATGACGACATGCTGTCGACACCGCGTGTGATCGTCATTGAGCCGCAAGATGTCCGCACGTATTTGGAAGAGACGACCAACACCGTCTACCAGTGCATGAAAGAGCAAGGTGGCCACATCTCGCTCATGGTCATCCGCGAGATTGTCGAAAACTTTATCCACGCACACTTTGCCGAGCCCATCATCTCGATTCTGGACGGCGGAGACACCATCCGATTTGCCGATCAGGGGCCCGGCATCGACGACAAGGAGCGCGCTTTCGACTTTGGCGTTACCAGCGCAAACAGCAAGATGAAGCGCTACATCCGTGGAACCGGAGCAGGGTTTCCCATGGTGCAGGAGTATTTGGAAAACGCCGGCGGTGCCGTATCCATCGAGGACAACATGGGCAACGGCACCGTGGTTACGGTAAGCCTGAACCTAAACGCGTGCAGGAAATCGAACGCGCCGGCGGACGCGGCGCTGCCGTGCGGCCCGAGACGGAGCAGCCCACATATCCCTGCCGGGAGCATTTGCGCAGCAGCCCATGGCAACGCAGCAGATGCAGCCCCGCATGGGACAGATGCAGCAGCCCGGAATGCTTCCTACACAAGAGCCCCAGGCGGCATCGATGTCGATGCCGCCAAACGCACCAGAGGCCGTGCCGCTGGCGGATCAGGATGCAGCAGCAATGCAGCAGGCGACGGGGGCACCAGGTGGCCAGCAAATGGGCTATCAGCCGTACCAACAGGGATATCCATATCAGCAGATGCCTCAACTGGGGTATGGCCAGCAGTTCCCGCAGCAGTACCAGCAGGATATCAGCAGCCGTACCAGCAGATGCCGCAGCAGCAGTACAACCCCTGGACCCAGCAGATGCCTCCGCAGCCTTACCAACAGTGGCCCCAAAGTTTTCAACAGCAAATGCCGCCGATGCAGAGTTCTCAACAACCAGCAGCTCAAATGATGTATCCTAATGCAGCAAATCAGTATGCGCAGCCACAACCGGACGTGTTCGTAAGCGATCGCGGCAACGCCGCGCTGGGCTATCTGGCGCAAAATCAAGCGTGCGGTGCAACCGATCTGGCGAGGGCGTTTGGAAACTCGGCCCCCACTTGGTCACGCACGCTCAATGACTTGGCGCAGGCTGGCTTGGTCATCAAGCATGGCCAGAAATACCATCTGACCGAACTCGGCGCCGCTCGCGTGCGAGCTCAGAGCTAAAGGACGGGAGAGACAGTGGACGAGGAAGCAAGCATCATCCTGGGGGATGCCATCGCCTTTTGCCAGCGCGACGGCCAAGATGCACGCCTCATCAACATGCTGGGGCAATCGCGCGCCATAAGCCTGACCGAAGATACGCTCACGATCGAGCCCCCTCGCGCTTTGCCATCGCGCAGCTCAAAAAGCATCAGCCGACCATTGAGGCCTATCTGGAAGAAATCGCCTTTGCACCGATCGCGCTCGACATCGTGGCACCGCAAGGCGCAACGGCCGAATCTGCTGCCGCGACGCGCCCGCCACGGCTCCCGCTGCTTCCCCGGCGGTGCCGGCCTCCGCAGGCGACGTGCCGACAATCGAGCACCAGCACGGCGATGTTTCCCGTGAAACCATGGCACCGTTGCCGACCGCGGCGGCGACGTCAACGAACGCACCCGTCACGCACATGCCTATCGCTCACGACGCAGCGGCGGGCGCGGATTCGGGCATTGCAATCAAGAACACGCTCTCGGCCGATGATTTTCGTCGCATGATGAACCAGATGAAGGGCGGAGCGCCGACTAAGTCCACGCAAGCTGCGACCCCCGCTTCACCCATGCCAGCACCGACCGTACCGGCCGAGCAGAATGCGGATGGAGCCCCGCTCGCCGCGAACTCAAAATTTACCTTTGAGAACTTTGTCTACGGCCCCGAGAACAGCCATGCCTATCGCTCGGCACTCAAGTTTGCCGCCCTCGCGGACGAGCGCGGCACGTGCACATCACTGTTCATCTACGGCAAATCGGGCCTGGGCAAGACGCACCTGCTGCTTGCCATCAAAAACGAGCTCGCCGAGAAGTCGCCCGAGATCAAGGTCAAGTATGCCAACTCCCAGGCATATCTGGACGACCTGATGACCGAGTTCGACCGCCAAAAGAAGAGCAACGCCCCTATCATGCAGGCATACCACGGCGTGGACGTGCTCATCATCGATGACATCCAAAACATCATCGGCAAGCGCGCGAGCGTGGACTACTTTTTCCAGCTCATGGACGAGTTCATCCGCAACAACAAGAAGGTCGTCATCGCGGCAGACCGCGCCCCCAAGGACCTGAGCATGGACGAGCGTCTGACCAGCCGCTTCAACGCCGGCATGCTCTGCCTGGTCGCAGAGCCCAGCTACGAGATGAAATACAAGATCTTGCAGCGCTACTACGAGAACACGATAGCCGCCGCTCCCGAAGCAGGCGACGACTCGCTGCTGGCGGCCTATGGGGGCGACGGCGGGCACCTGACCGACGAGCACTTTAAACACATGGCCGAGGTCTCGGGCACCAACATCCGCGAACTCGAGAGCTTTTGCGAGCGCTGCGCCGGCGAGGCGGGCGACCGCGAGCGCGAGGGCGGGGAGCTCACCTTTGACGATATCGACGCCATCGCCAGCCAGTACTTCGACACATCGGCCAAAAAGATCAACGTCCAGACGGTTCAGTCCGTCATCGAAGAGCAGTACGGCGTGACGCACGAGGAGCTCATCGGCCCGCGTCGCAACGCCAATATCGCCAAAGCACGCCATATTGCCATCTATCTGGCCATCGAGATGTGCGAGATGACGACCACGGCGGTGGGCGCCGAATTTGGCAACCGCAACCACTCGACCGTCAGCACGAGCTACAAAAAGGTCCAGAAGATGATCCAGGAAGACCGCACCGTCACCGAAGACCTCAAGTCGCTGCGCGATAAAATTACACTGCGCTCGTAGGGAAATAGAGACACCTGTTGAAAACTTGTCGAAACCACGGGCATAAGGTGTCTAAAACCCAACCCGCGGTGATGAAAAGTTTTGCGCAGGTTTTGAACGTGGAAAACCACCCCTGTTGCACACAGGTTGCTGTCGATTCTCTTTCTGGGTCTGACCTGCGTCTTTGGGAGTAATCAACAGTTTCGTCAGTGCTATTACTATTATTAAGATATTTATATCTATAGAAAGGTATTAAAAGATGAAGTTCACCGTCAGCCAGAGCTCGCTTACACAAGCCATCGGCGTCGTTATGAAGGGTGTCGCTTCGGCATCCACCCTCCCCATCCTGTCGGGCGTGCTCGTTAAGGCCCAAGACGGCATCTTGGAATTCCAGACCTCTAACTACACCATCTCGATCCGTCATCGCATCGCGGCGCATGTCGAAGAAGAGGGCGAGATGGTTATTCCCTGTAAGATGCTCTCCAATATCACCAAGACCCTCCCCGATGCCCCGGTCACCTTTGAGCTGTCCGAGCGCCAGGTGCTGATTGGTTGCGAGAAGAGCTCTTTCCGCCTGAACACGCTCGATGCCAATGACTTCCCCGAGTTTCCGGCCTATGCCATCGAGAGTGCCGTGGAGCTGCCGACCGATATCTTGTCCGAAATGGTCGGCCGCGTGTGGCGCGTCACCTCGACCGACAAGGCTCGCCCCATCCTGGGCGGCGTGCACATGAAGGTCGAGAACAACACCGTACGCCTGGTAGCGACCGATTCCTTCCGCTTGGCCGTGTGCGATACGCAGGTCGAGACCTCGACCCTCGAGGGTTCCTTTGAGCTCAACGTTCCGGCTGACGCCTTTAACGACGCGCTGAACATCATGGCCAGCCAGGCGACCATCATGATCGGGGCTACCGACACCCAGGTCGTCTTCGAGGCCGGCAACACCACCTACGTGTCGCGTCGCATCGAGGGCGTGTACCCCAACTACAAGCAGCTCATCCCCGATTCGTGCGTGACGAGCGTCAAGATCGACGTCGCCGCCTTTAACGCCGCCCTCAAGCGCGTGGCCGTTATCGCGAGCGCCAACCCCGCCGTCAAGTTCGAGATCGATGTCGAGAACGGGCAGATGGGCCTGTCCTCCATTTCCAATGACCAGGACCTTGCGCAGGAGACGATCGATGTCGGGGCCGAGGGCGAGTCGGGCACCATCGCCTTCAACTACCACTACATCTTCGGCTGCCTCAATGCCCTGTCCAAGGAGAAGGAGATCACGCTGGAGCTCAAGAGCTACTCGCAGGCGGGCATCTTTAAGTCCTACGGCAAGATCAACTACCTGTACCTGGTCATGCCGGTCCGCATCTAGCGCTGCGCCATGACCATGTTCGCCCGCGATCTTTCCGTCGCGCACTACCGCAGCTTCGATAGCTATCACCTTGCCCTGGACGAGGGCGTGACGATACTTGCGGGACCCAACGCGGCGGGAAAGACCAATCTCATAGAGGCGCTGCAGCTGCTGACGAGCGGCGCCTCGTTTAGGCATCCGACCGCAGCCGAGCTCGTCCATGACGGCGTGGGCTCGTGCAAGATCGAGCTGAGGCTCGAGGGCGACGGCCGCGTGCTTGATATGGGATTGAGCGCGGAGGACGGTAGGCGCTCGTTTAGCCGCAACGGCAAGAGATGCTCTGCCGCCGGTGTGCGCGGGGTTCTTCCGAGCGTGCTGTTTTGCCCCGACCATCTGGACATGGTTAAGCGTGGCGCCAGTGTGCGCCGCGCCGCCCTCGATGACTTTGGCATGCAACTGAGCGCACGCTATGCCGATCTTGCGAGCACCTATGGGCGCTGCGTGACCCAGCGTAACGCCTTGCTCAAGGAGACCTGGTGCTGCCGCGAGATGCTCGGCGCGTGGAACGATTCGATTGCCCGCGCGGCTCGGCCCTGCTCGTGCACCGGTTAGCCCTGCTCGACCGGCTGGCGGGCCATGTGCACACTGCCTACGGGCAAGTGGCGTCCGGTGAGGCCGCCAACGTGACCTATGCGTCCACGCTGGGGGATTTGCCCCAGGTCGAGGATCGCGAAGAGCTGAAGGGTTGGGCGTACGAGCGCATGCTGGCCGCCTTGATGAGCACGCCGACGAGGAAATTCGCCGCGGCGTGACGTTGGTGGGACCGCATCGCGACGAGATTGAGTTCACCGTGGCGGGTCGCTCCGCCCGTTCATTTGCCAGCCAAGGACAGCAGCGCACGCTGGTGCTGTCCTGGAAGGTGGCCGAGGTCGCCGTGGCTCGCGATGTCCTGGGCACCGCCCCACTGCTGCTTCTGGACGACGTGATGAGCGAGCTCGACGGCGAGCGTCGCGGCGCTTTCCTGCGGCTGATCGGCGATGATATCCAGACGGTCATAACTACGACCAACCTGGGGTACTTTACCGATGACCTGCTTGATCGAGCCAAGGTGGTGAGCATGGGTGAGACGTGCTAATTACGAGAGCGAGACAGTCGCCTTCAGCGGGTTTTTGAACGCAGAGCGCCAGCGCATCCTGGCGGCTGCAACGCCTAAGCGCCGTGCGCAGATGGAGGCCGCCGAGGAGTCGCGCACGGTCTATCGCGCATGGAACGCGGTGTGCTCGGGCACGCGCGAGGGGCGGCATGTGACGGGACTGCGCTACCTGCCCGAGTCCAATGAGCTGCTGGTGTATCTCGACTCGCCTCGTGGACGCAGGAAATGACGTTGTTGCGCGAGATCATCCGCGCGCGCATGGAGCGCGCCGGTGCGCATGTGGACGGTCTGGTGTTCAAAACCACCGCGCCCGGTCACACGCCGCCCGCCGCCAAGGAGCGCCTGCGCCCGGCGACGACCGAGCGCCCGCCGGCCCCGCACGCCGACCTAAGTGAGGCCGAGTGCACCGAGATCGAGCGCCAGGTGGCGCCCATCGAAGACCAAAAACTGCGCGAGGCCCTCGAGAATGCCATGAGAGCCAGTGCCGAGTGGGCCAAGGGCGTGCAAAGCAAAAAAGAGCCTTAAATCGCATCTGGTGGCCTTGTAGAGCCAAATACCTCGGTCCCGAGGGTATTTTTTTACGATAAACTAGTAAGGCTGTACACATTTTCTTGACTGAAGGAGGACGTGTGGCAAACGAAAACGATTACGATGGCGGCGAGATTAAGATTCTCGAAGCTCGAGGCCGTTCGTAAGCGCCGGGCATGTATATCGGCTCGACGAGCGCCAGCGGTCTGCATCACCTGGTGTGGGAGATCGTTGACAACTCCGTCGACGAGGCCATGGCCGGTTTCTGCACCGAGATTCCAGGTGACGGTCCACGCCGACAACTCCATCACGGTCGCGACAACGGGCCGCGGCATCCCCGTCGAACGAGCACCCTGTTAAAACGATCCCGACGCTCGAAGGTCGTTCAT
>ENA-OQAA01000283-OQAA01000283.1-human-gut-metagenome-genome-assembly--contig:-NODE-283-length-36155-cov-2.792717_pt1 | contig 36155 bp, 37 predicted proteins | sample MGYA00242489_ERZ504515 | MGnify/ENA primary metagenome ERZ504515 (study PRJEB26092, sample SAMD00036237) | human gut metagenome | host: Homo sapiens | study: EMG produced TPA metagenomics assembly of... | reverse complement strand
GTTATCCATAATAATGTGTCGGCAACCGACTTGGTCACATCTCTGATTCATGTAGATGTAAGACAAGGCGGGGAATTGAAAATGGAACAGGTTATTAAGGATTGTGGAGAAGATGCTAAAATTGCGATTATGACAGGAACGCTTGGGCAGGATACGACAAATCAGATCTGCGGTGGTTATGACGCTGTTCTTGAAAAATACCCGAATGTAGAAGTTGTATTTGAAGGGGCAGGCAACTGGGGAGCTACGGATGCTGCGCCTTTGGCAGAAAACTGGCTGGCTTCAGGAAAAGAAATTGACGCAATCGTCTGCAACAATGATGGAATGGCTCTCGGAGTAGTGCCTGTATTGAAATCGGCGGGAAAATCGGAACAGATTAAAGTTTACGGTCTGGACGCAACAAATGAAGGATTAAAAGCAGTTGATTCAGGAGAAATGGCAGCGACGATCTATGTTGATTCCAAGGCAGAGATTGAAAAAGCGTTTGAAATGCTTGAAGATCTGAAAGCAGGGAAAAAGGTGGATGCAGAGTATAAAGTACCGTCTGTGCTTGTTACAAAAGAGAATGTAAAAGAATATATGAAATAGCAGGTGAGTCTTATGAAAGCAGCAATATCCGGAGAGACGCTTGGAAGTGTGATGGAATTAGACGAAATTTTATCTTTATTTCAAAAAAACGGGATTCATTTTATCGAAATATGGCCGGAAAATATTCCTGTAAAAGTCGGAAAAACACTTCTGCATAAACGTTTGTATGCAAACAGAGATGTGGAACAAGCAAAAAAGATACTGGAGAAATATCAAATAAAAGCAGCGTGTGTATGCTTTGGAGCAGGATTTGATAAAGAATTGGCGAAAGATCCGGAACTTTTTTCGAGAGAATTAGAACGAGCTGTTGAGATAGCTTATGAGCTGGGAGCAAAAGTTGTAAATCATTATTGTTATCATGTCGCAATGGGTCCGGAAATTTCTTTTTCTGAATTGGAAAAGTATTATGGGCGGGCGATCAGGAAAGCGAAGCATAGGAAAATCTATCTGGCTTTGGAAAATGAGGCTCATGATATTACTCAAAGTCCCGAAGGGATGAAAACGATTGTAGAGCATATGAATTCGGAATATTTTAAAACAAATTTTGATGCGACCAACTATTATCAGGCGGGATATGAAGGTTTTCCGTATGCATATGAAGTTTTGAAGGAGTATATTGTTCATGTACATATAAAAAACGGTTGTTTTTATCATCCTGAATTCGGACACGAAAAGCAGTGCAGAGGAGGGAAAATGACGGGGATGTTTGCGGGAAATGATATCTATTATCCATATGCATCTGACGGAGCGGTGAACATAGACGGACTTTTGCGGAGGCTTGAAAAAGACGGATATACAGGTTTTTGTACGATGGAACCTCATACGACTCCTGAAAAGTGTCTGGACTTCTACAGAGAAGAGACGGCTTATTTAAGAGAAAGAGGAATCAAAGAATAAACGATATATACGGCGAAGATGACAGAGGTCATTTTCGCCGCATTTTTATGAATGGGCAGGTGAACTGTCACATTTTTACCGGAAAATTCTGTATAACGGTTGATTTTGATATTGTACATAGAGTAGATTATAAGTAGATGAAACAGGATAATAAACGTGTGCAAATATAGAGGCAAAAGCGAATAAGATCGGGGAGAATAACTTATGGAAGAAAACAGATGTCGAGCGCGGTCAGTTATAGGGGAAGTGGAGAAATCAGTCGTTGGGAAAACAGATATTTTAAGAAAAGTTATGACAGCAATTCTTGCCGGAGGTCATGTTCTGATCGAAGACATTCCGGGAACGGGAAAGACGACGCTGGCGCTTTCGTTCTCCCATGCAATGGGACTTAAGGTGAATCGGGTGCAGTTTACGCCGGACGTACTTCCGGCAGATCTGAGTGGATTTACGATATATGATAAAGCATCAGGGGCATTTGTGTATCAGCCGGGTGCAGCTATATGCAATCTTCTTTTGGCAGATGAGATAAACAGAACGTCGCCAAAGACGCAGTCCGCGCTTTTGGAAGTAATGGAAGAGCATCAGGTAACGGTTGATGGAAAAACTCACAGGACAGGAGAGCCGTTTATTGTGATCGCGACTGAAAATCCGGTAGGTTCCGCCGGAACTCAGCTTCTGCCGGAGTCACAGCTTGATCGTTTTATGATCTGTGTGAGTATGGGCTATCCGACGGCAGAAGAGGAAATTGAGATTTTGAAACGGGAACAGTCAATAGAAAAAACGAGAGAACGAATCGATCCGGTTGTCAATGCAGAGGAATTGATCCAAATGCAAAGAGAAGTTAAGGAGGTTTTTGTACATGACCGGATTTTCGGTTATATTGTGGAACTTGCAAAAGCAACAAGGGAAAATGAATGGACAGAGTTAGGTTTAAGTCCTCGCGGAACTGTCGCGTTGACAGCTATGGCGAAAGCATGTGCGTGGCTGAATGGACGGGAATATGTCGTTCCTTCCGATGTACAGGAAATATTTCCGTGTGTCACAGAGCATCGGATCATTCTGAATATGAAAGCGAAGGTAGGCCATATAAAAAAAGAAGAACTGATCCGGCGGGTTCTGGAGAGTGTTCCGACTCCGACAATGAGACAGAAATATTGAGGATGAACAGATGATAAAAAGAATAATCGGATATCTGGCAGTTCTTATACTTACGATATATTTATTTTTTATGTATAACGATACTGTAATCTCAGGACTTCTTATATTTGTTATAATGTATCCGCTTTTATCATTTTGGTTTTTGATGATCCAGCGAGGAAAAGTCGGAACAGATATGACGCGTATTCCTTCGATGGGTGAAGAAGGAAAGACGATAAAAGCCGGGATTACCGTAAAAAATCAATCCGCATGGAATATGCGGTATGAAGCTGTGATCCTTGTGGGAAACAAGATTGAAGAAAAAAAGAAACAGAAGCGGATACGGGGAGTGATACAGGCGGAAAATGTCAGAACATTTTGGTATGAGCTGCCGGGGAATATTTGTGGCAGTATGGAAATTACGTTGAATGAAATAAGAATTTATGATCCCCTTTGTATTTTTTATATCAGGAGAAGAGAGGCTGAAACAGTATTTGTGAAGATCATGCCTGAATTTGAACTGATGCCTGTTGAGATCACAAGAAAGACGAGAGAATTTCAAACAGATGCGGAAGAATATTCCTGTGAGAAAAAGGGAGATGATCCTTCTGAAATTTATCAGGTGAGAGAGTATCGAAGAGAAGATTCTTTAAAAGATATTCATTGGAAACTGACTGCCGCGAAAGAAGAGCTTGTAGCAAAAGAGAGGGCGTTTCCTTTAGGATGTGCCGTACTGATCTGGTTTGACATCAGAGAAAAAGAATGTACTGCGAACGGTTTTTCTAAAATGCTAAAGACAGCATCATCATTATCGATCACTCTTGTTGAAGAAAAATGTATTCATCTGGCTGCGTGGTATGAAGAGGATACAGAACAGATTGTGACTGTGAAAGTGAAAGATGAAGAAAGCTGCTGTCAGATGGTATGGGAATTGATCGATATAAAGCCGTGCGGAAATACAGAGAAAAGAGATTCCTATATGAGGGAGCGTTTTAAAGGGGCAGAGTTTAGCAGTATAGTTACGATCGATGGACAGGGACAGATTAAAAAAGATGGGAAAGAAGAGTTGTTTCTTCGTTTATAAAAGTGGGGATGCCGATGTGGAAAAGAAAAATCCGGAAATAAATTTTGTGAAAGCGCTTAGTGCTGTTTGTGCAGTCTTATTATGGCGGAATGCATTTTTATCTGTATTTGATTTGGAAGCGCTGGCAAATCAAATAGGACGAAAAGAAATCATTTTTGCAGAGATTGCCGTGAGTTTTGCGGTATTTATTTTGTTGATTGCGGCATTCAAAGTAAGGAGGCTGCGCGTAATTGCTTATTTGGTTATTTTTGCACCGTTTATATCTGCTGCATGCGCGCGAAAATTTCCGCCGCCATGGGCGTCGTGGATGTTGGTTTTTGCCGCGGTATTGTATGGAACGTGCTGTGCAATGGAAGGATGCAAAGCTAAACAGGTTTTTCGTTCACTTGTTTTGATTTCGGCGGTCTTTGGGATTGCTGCGGGAATTTCTGTTTTTGCGGGAAAACAGATCGATCAGATCAGAGTAGGCGAGAATGGATTTTATCAGGAAACGAGACAGAAAATCAGAGAGAACGTAATCGGAAAAGCAGAAGAACTGGCTGAAAAAATAAAAAATAAAAAAGACGGCAAAAAGTTAGATGAAGAAAAAACAGATGCTGAAAGCAAGCATGACAGAGAAGATATAGAAGAAAAAAATCCTTTCCGGCCGGAAAATGATCCGACACAACAAAACGGAAAAAATGACAATATGACGTCGGGCGGAAAAATGGACGATCTCAAAGCTATTTCTTCTTTTAAGCCGTCTTCGGAAGTGTCTACATGTGTTGTGCTTGAGAAAAAGAAAACATACCTTTATGATAGGTGGGGGACGACTTATGAGGACAGTGCGTGGACAAATGAAAAACTAGAAGAGGTAGTGTATTCTTCAAAGTATTATTTTGAAGAAGAAAAAGAAGAGCTATTTTTACAGTATCCTTCGGAACTTACCCGTATGCAAAAAATGTGCGAAGGATGGGATAAGAGTTCGTTTTCTGCTGTGAAAAATCAGATTGACGAAGCTTTGTCGAATATAGTTTATGATACGAATCCTGGGAAAACGCCTGCAAAATGGGATTTTGCAGAGTATTTTCTGTTTGAAAATAAAAAGGGATTTTGTGTACATTTTGCCACAACAGCAGCTTTACTTTACAGGATGTGCGGCTACCAGTCGATTTATGTGGAAGGTTTGGTAGTTCCGGCTTCTGCGTTTAAAGAAAAAGAAAACGGAACTTATGAGGCGCAGGTTGACGGAACAATGGGACATGCATGGTGTGAAGTATATGATGAGAAAACAGGAGAGTGGATCACAATGGAACATACGCCGGCATCTTCAAGAAACGAGATGCAGGGAGCGGATGCGGCAAAACAAAAGAAAGAAAACAGTTTTAAAAGCAATCAGGTTTTTCGGTTGATTGTGTGTGTTGTTTTTGTGGCGGGGGCTGCGTTTGGAGGCGTTTTTATTCAGGCTGTAGTCAGAGGAAAACGTCACAGGAGAAAGATTGGGACGACTCGGGGCGGAATCGGTATTCTTACAATGTATGACGATGTAGTTAAAGTTGCAAGACTGACGGAAAAACCAAAGAAGCAGATTTTCGGAAACAGGCATTCGGATACAGATGATTATTCGGAAGTTTGGTTGAAACATCTGAAAAAACAGTATCCTCAGATTTCGGAGGAAGAGTGGAATAGTTTTTATGAAGAAGTGCGGCGCATTTTGTTTTATTATCCGACAAAAGACCGGAGAATATGGAAAGAATCCTATAAATTGTATCGGAAGTTTTATGCTGAGGCAAAAAGGCGGATGAATCCCGGAATGCGGCTGCTTCTAAAATATATTTATTGCATTGAAACGCCTTTTTGTGAAAAAGATGCAAGTTTTATGAAAAAGAAAAAGAAAAGGAGAAAGTAAAATGATAAGAAAAATGAGATCAGAAGACAAAAAGACTTATATGGAGATGGCGAGAGAGTTTTATCATTCGGATGCCGTATTACATCCGGTTCCGGACACCTATTTTGAACGGACTGCAGATGAGGCGCTTCGCTCTGATGTCTATGCCGAGATATTTCTTTTTGAATGTGAAAACGAAGCGGCGGGATACGGGCTGATCGCGAAAACTTATTCTCAGGAAGCGGGAGGAATGGTTTGGTGGATTGAAGAAGTGTATGTGCGGGAAGCGTTTCGTTCCAAAGGGATCGGAAGGGAATTTTTTGCATATCTTGATAAGGTGAAAGGCTCGGCGGTGACAAGGATGAGGCTTGAAGTGGAAGAAGATAATACAAGAGCCGTAGCTCTGTATAAAAAACTTGGATACAAGCCTTTGGAATATGCGCAGATGATCAAAGATGCTCCCTTGAAGTAAAATCGTTTGAAAACAGAGCATTTTAGCCAAACAGAGATATCGTATACTTGTATACAATATCTCTGAAATTCTTTTAATACCCCATTGCAAGAAGAGACAGAACAATGTTATAATTCATAGTAGCGTACTTTTGTCCGAGGGCAAAAGACAGCAGTCCGCGATACGTTCATGCCCGGACTGCTGCAAAAATGATGAGTAGGTGACAGATTTGAAGAATAAGATCAAACGATTTGCCAAAGGCGACTTTCATATTCCGCAGCCGGAAATTATATTTCCGGAAACACATATTGTAATGAGAGTCGGAGAAGGGGAAAAATACAGAGGAAGTTTTTCATTGAAAAATCAGGGGGAAGGAACGATCAGAGGTCTTGTCTATCCCTCTTCTTATCGTGTGCAGTGTGACGAACAAGGTTTCGACGGGAATCCTGTCAATATATATTATACATATGACGGCAGCGGGTTGATGCCGGGGCATGTCGAACATGGGAAGTTTACGATCGTTTGCAACGGCGGCGAGTATGATGTCGCATTTACCGCGATTATCGAGAAACCGTATGTTATGACGAGCTATGGGAAGATACAAAGTCTTGACGATTTTAAGAAGCTGTCTTTTCGGGATGCGGCTGAGGCAGTAAAGCTGTTTCGCTCCAGAGATTTTTACGAAATACTGAAATACGAAGATAAGCGGATCCAGGCGCTTTATGAAAATATGCGGAAATGGGAACTGGATCAGCAGGCTTTGGAAGAATTTCTCGTAGGATGTAAGCAAAAAGAGAAGATATTCCTGACACTTGAGGAGGAAAGCCGGGCGTTTATGTCGCTTTCAGAGGCGCGGAAAGAGACGTTTACTATCAGAAAAAATACGTGGGGATATTTAGAAATCGACGTACATACAGAAGGGGAATTCCTCTCTGTTGAACATACCCGTGTAACGACGGAAGAGTTTATCGGAAATTCATACCGGCTGGAATATTTTCTGAATGTGGAAGCACTTCATCCGGGAAGTAATTTCGGCAGGATCATATTAGAATCTCCGTACGAGACTCTTACCTATGAGGTTGTCGTAGAAAAAGATATAAGCAGAGATGAGGATTATCGTGCAAACGACAGAGAGTTTGCGGGAATTGTTAAAAACTATTTAAAATATGAAAGTGGAAAACTGGAACTGAACGAATGGGTCGAGGAAGCAATCCGTCGGATCAGCCATCTGAGGGAAGTTGATGACAGAAATGAATTCTATCTTCTTGCGCATGCACATATCTGTCTGATCGGAAAAACGTTTGGAAGAGGCGAAATGGCTTCTCGAATCATATAATTATAATCGCTTTGCCATCGGTAAGGATGTGGAACTTAGTTCATATTATTTGTATTTGACAACGCTTTTGTCAAATGACACGATCGGGCAGCGAAAGGTTGCGGAAGAGCTTTCCAAGTCATTTATGAAGGATCCGGATAGTTGGAAGATTTTGTGTATGCTTGTGGAAGTGGATTCGGAGTATAAAATATACAGTGAACGTCTTCGGGCTTTGGAAAAACAGTTTTATGATGAAAAGTCGCATAGCGTCTGGTTCTATTTACAGGCGTTTAAATGTTACAGGGAAAAGAGTTCTTCTCTGAAAAAGCTCGGAATGTTTGAAGTTCGGGTTCTTCTGTTTGCAGTCAAACATAAACTGATGACAAGAGAACTGGCGCTTTACACTGCAAATCTTGCAAGTCAGATGAAAGTTTTTGACAAACAGTTATATGCGGTTCTTGTCGGTTCTTATAAGATGTATAAGGAATCGATGATACTGACGGCGATCTGTACTCTTCTGATCAAAGGAAACTGTGTGGAAAGCTGTTATTTTCAGTGGTATGAAAAAGCGGTGGAAGCAGAGCTTAAGATTGCTCAGCTTTATGAATATTATATGGCTTCGGTTGTTCCGGCGGATTTTCACAAAGCGCTTCCGAGATCGGTATATTTGTATTTTATGCACGGAAATTCATTGGATTACCATAATGCGCATTTTTATATTCAAACTTGATCACATATGAAGATGAAAGCAGCGAGATTACGCTCATTACAGAGACGAGATGGAAGCGTTTGCATGGAATCAGCTTGACCGGAGAAATGTTGACGAACAGCTTCGTATCATTTATAAACGGTTTGTAGTAGAGGCATCTATGAATCCTGAAAGGGTAAAAGCGCTTTATGATGTATGTCATGCATACCGGATTACGACGAAAGTGCCGAATATGAAATTTATTCATGTTATTGCAGATGACGGCACGATTACTCAGAAATCACCGTATACGGAAAACGGAGCGCGTGTATTCTTGTATGCGAAAACCGATCGGCTTGTGTGGGAGTCAAAAGACGGAAGGCATTATACAGATTCTATCCCATATGAGAGTCAGAGACTTTTTTATGAGCTTCGCTATATGGATATGTGCAGGAAATATATTAACGGCCTGAGAAGAACGCGGGAGGAAGAAGAAGTTCAGGAACTGACGACAGAGATCGTCAGAGAAAACGGAGTTGAAAATTACGAAGAAGATGAACTTTTGGGACTTTGCAGCAAAACGATCAGAGAGAATAATTATGAGAATGATGATTTTCTTACATATGTCTGCTTTGAATTGTTTAAAAAAGGTCAATATGACAAGGTGATCCTGACGTATTTGGCAAGCTATTACTGCGGCGCGACATCTGATATGAAGATGCTTTGGAGAGAGGCGCGGGATTATGAAGTACATACGCATAAGCTGGCAGAGAGGATCCTGACACAGATGCTCTTTTCGGAAGAATTATTTCAGGAAGCGCAGGTGTTTGAGCAGTATTATGCGGAAGGTGCATATTTCAGGCTTCAGCAGGCGTATCTTGTGTATATGTCGAGAGAATATGTGGTGGAAGAAAGAAAAATCAGCAGGAGTGTGATCGATATCATCTGCCGTGAATATGAAAAGGGCGAGGATACGATCGATATATGCAAAGTAGCGGTATTAAAATACTATTCGACGAGAGAGTACAGTCCGCAGACAAGAAAGACGTTAAAGAAATTCCTTCAGGAATTGTGTGGAAAGCAGATTTATTTTCCGTTCTTTCTTTCATATGAAAAAGACTGGCTGATTGAACTGCAGCTTTGGGATAAAACACTGATCGAGTATAAAGGTCAGAAGGGAAGCAGGGTAATGCTTTATTACAGCCTGCAAAAAGGAGGAGAAGAATCGTCCGATTATTCGACGGAAGTGCTTACTCCGATGTATGAAAATATTTATGTGAAAAAGTTTGTTCTTTTTGCAAATGAAAAGTTAAAATATTATTTTAAAGAGACGATCGACGGAAACTCTTACAGAAGTGATAAGGAACTTTGTGTGCGGGAAACTGTTCAGGGAGAACCGGGGCGCTATGGAAGACTGAATGATATCCTGATCGAGAAAAACGAAAGTGAGCGCAAGAAAAAAATTCAGGCATATGCAAGAGAAGATGCGGCTGCAGCGCAGATTTTTACAAAAGAACAGGCGTAAGATTAAACAATAGGAGGTTGTTTTTTCATGGGACAGGGAAGTATCATCGGATATGAGATAAATGAAAAACATGTCAGATCAGTTTTTATAACGAAAAAGACTTGGAGCCGGATACGCTGGAAGTGGATACGGACAATTATCAGATTCCGCTTATCATAGGAAAACTGCGAGACACGTGGGCGTATGGAAAAGAAGCGAAAAGACTTGTTACGATCAAAGACGGATTTACCGCAACGAGACTTCTAAGCAAAAGTCTTGCTGGGGATAAGATCGAGTTTGGAGAAGAAACATACGACGCAGTGTGGCTTTTATCTCAATTTATTCAGATGTCGCTTCAGTCATTTCCGGAGATCGACGGTATTGTTTTTACAGTTCCGTCTCTTTCGGAAGAAATGGCGCAGATGCTCAGAGGAATCGCCGTACGGATGAATATTGATAAACGTAATATTTTTATCCAGGATTACAAGGAGAGTTTTTGCAATTACCTGTTTTATCAGCCGAAGGAATTGTGGCAGTATGACGCAGCGCTGTTTTGCTGTGACAGAAATGAGATCAAAGCGTATATGCTTAGGAGGCTTCGGCCGGGGCTGGGAGGCGGAAAAACGACGTTTGTTACAGTAGATGAAGTGGCAAGCGCTCACATGAAGGAACTTGCGATGGTATATCCTGTCTTGAATGAAGATAAGGCAAAAGAAGCGGATGCAATGTTCAGCAAATTTATAGAGAGCGTATTTGACAAACGGATTGTTTCCTCTGTATTTTTGACAGGAGAAGGTTTTGAAAACGACTGGTATCCGAAATCTTTGCGAGTGCTGTGCAACGGGCGGCGAGCATTTATCGGTAATAATCTCTACAGTAAGGGCGCTTGTTATACAGCGTATAGAAAGTTGTATATGCATATTGAAAATCCGGTATATCTGTCAGAAGATAAACTGACGGATCAGATTACGGTCAATATGCGGGTTGGAGGCCAGGAGATGTGGTATCCGATCGTTTCATGGGGGAACCACTGGTATGAGTCGAATAATCAGTGGGAAGTGCTCATGGAAGACGTAGAAGACATCGAGCTTCGGATTGAGTCTCTTGTTCAGGGAAATGTAAGAACGGAAACACTGTCTCTTGACGGATTTCCGAAAAGGGCGGAGTATTCCATGCGTTTACAGCTTGAGACACTGTTTCTTGATGAAAAAACATGCAGAATTTCCGTAAGGGATGCCGGATTTGGAGATTTCTTCCCGGCGACAGACTTCCATGCGGAGAAGACGATACATTTAGGAGGCAATGATGGGAAATTTAATTCTTTGTCATGACAGACATGCGGCACATCCGTATGAGATTACGCGCATCCATTGCCGTATTTTTACAATAGAAGAATTGTGCTACTATCTGTGTAATAATTTATATTTGATCGATTATACGATTATGAACGGGCAGCTTTGCGACTGGCTTGACGAGGAACTGGAGATGAAGGCGCTTGCATCAGAGTTAAGAGACGTTCTTCGTCTGCACGGTTCGGTTGAAAAGTTTGTTTTAACTATTTTGAAATCGTCTCGTTTGTATCGTGAGCCGGAGATGATTCGTATTCAGAATGTTTTGGAACATTTGAAAAATCAAAAAGATATTGAACGGCAGAAATTTAAAGGCGACAATCTTCTTGAAAGCGGGGAAGTGGAAGAGGCGATTCTTGTATATCAGGCTATTTTAAACGGGGAAAAAGATGAGACTGTAGATGAGAAGTTTTACGGAAAGATTTATGCAAGTCTCGGAGCGGCATACGGTCGTTTGTTCCTCTATCAAGAGTCGGCGAAAATGTATGATTGTGCATATCAGATCTGCGGGGATAAGACGTTGATCAAGCCGTATCTTTATGCGTCGTACAAATATATGTCGCTTGAAGAATACCATATTTTGATTACAAAAAGCGAAGAATATATGGAAATAAACGCCCAGATGCGCAGGGAAGTAGATAAGATCAACCAAGAGGTGTCTGTAGAACCGGAACCCGGAATCATGGAAAAGTGGAAACGAAGTCATAGAAGAAGTCATGCATAATATATATTGGCAGATCAGATTACAATCTGGTCTGTTACAATCGGTGAGAAGAAAGACCCTCTGTGTGTTGACACGGAGGGTTCTCCATGTTAGAATACAGAGGTAACTTTACTGTGGTACAGTGACTCATTAGTAAAGAAAGAAAGCGAGAACTATAAGTTTGGTTGTGGAGGTTATCTATGAAAAGAAGAGTGTTAAGTGTTTTGTTGTGTGCGGGACTTGTTGTTTCAGTGTTGGCAGGATGTGGTTCTGATGATGCAAAGAAAGATTCGGGAAAGAAAGCAGCTTCAGAAAGCGATCTCGATTATGTAAAGGAAAAAGGAACGCTTGTCGTGGGAATCACAAATTTTGAGCCGATGGATTACCAGGATGAAGAAGGCGAATGGATCGGTTTTGATGCGGATATGGCGAAGGCGTTCGGAGAGAGCTCGGCGTAGATGTAGAGTTTGTGGAGATTGACTGGGATAATAAGATCTTAGAACTTGACGGGAAGACGATCGACTGTGTATGGAACGGAATGACGCTTACCGAAGAAGTTACAAGTTCTATGGAATGTACAGACGCATACTTAAATAATGCACAGGTTGTTGTACTTCCGGCGGATAAAGCAGATAAATATCAGGATGAGAAAAGCCTGTCAGATCTGTCGTTTGCGGTAGAATCGGGAAGCGCGGGAGAAGATGAAGTGGAAAATCGCGGACTTGATTTCACTCCGGTGACAGCACAGGCGGATGCGTTGATGGAAGTTGCGGCAGGTACGTCGGATGCGGCTGTGATCGATCTTCTGATGGCGACGGCGATGATCGGAGAAGGAACAAATTATGCGGATCTTGCTTATACGGTAAGATTAAGCGAGGAAGAGTACGGCGTTGGATTCAGAAAAGGTTCTGATCTTGCAAAAGCTCTGAACGATTTCTTCGCAGAGTGTTATGAAGACGAAAGCATAGTGAAATGTGCGGAAAAATATAACCTTCAGGATATGCTTGTGAAATAAGATAAAAGACGGAGTTGTAGACAAAAAATGGATTTGATATTAGAACAGTTTCCGATTGTGTTTAAATCACTGAATATCGGATTTCTCCAGACATTAAAGTTGTTTTTTGTGACACTGCTCGGAGCGGTTCCGCTTGGGCTTGTCATTGCATTCGGATCGATGTCGCGGTTTAAACCGCTTAGTTATCTGACGAAGATTATTGTGTGGATCATAAGAGGAACGCCCCTTATGATCCAGCTTTTGATCATCTATTTCTTTCCGGGACTTGTTATGGGAAACAATATCTGGGGCGGGGGAGAAGCCGGACGTTTTCTTGCGGCGGCAGTTGCATTTATTTTTAATTACGCATGTTATTTTTCAGAAATATACAGAGGCGGTATTCAGGGAGTACCGCATGGTCAGGAAGAGGCGGGGCTTGTGCTTGGCATGACGCGAAGTCAGATTTTTTTCAAGGTAACTTTGCTTCAGATGGTAAAACGGATCGTACCTCCGATGTCTAATGAGATCATTACTCTTGTGAAAGATACGTCTCTTGCCCGCATTATTGCGCTTCAGGAAATTATATGGGCAGGACAGGCATTTCTGAAAGGATCGCAGGGAATTGCCGGAGTCATCTGGCCGCTCTTTTTTACAGCGGTATATTATCTGATCTTTAACGGTATTTTGACAGTGCTTCTGGGACGTCTTGAGAAGAAACTGGATTATTTCAAGTAGGAGGTGGAGCGTGTGGCAATTCTTGAAGTAGAACATTTGAGTAAAAGTTTTGATCGAACGGAAGTGTTGAAAGACATCACCTTTTCTCTTGAGAAAGGACAGGTTCTTTCAATTATCGGTTCTTCGGGAAGCGGAAAGACGACGCTGCTTAGGTGTTTGAATTTTCTGGAAAGACCGGACGGTGGATCGATCAGTGTAAACGGAGAAACATTGTTTGATATTCATGATCCATAACTTCACAGGAGGGAGAAATTCGGAAAAAACGGCTTCATTTCGGGTTGGTATTTCAATCGTTTAATCTGTTCCCGCAGTATACGGCTCTGAAAAATGTAATGTTGGCAAAAGAGCTTCTCGCAAAAGAACAACCGGATTATAAACAACATAAAAAAGAGATCCATGAGGAGATTGAAAAAGAGGCAAGGAGGCTTCTGACCCAGATGGGACTTGCGGATCGTATGGAAAATTATCCACATCAGCTTTCCGGCGGACAGTGTCAGCGTGTCGCAATCGCCAGAGCCTTGCGTTAAAGCCGGATATCTTATGTTTTGATGAGCCGACGTCGGCGCTTGATCCTGAATTAACGGGAGAAGTGTTGAAAGTGATCCAAAGTCTTGCAGACCAGGAGACGACGATGATCATCGTCACACATGAAATGGCGTTTGCAAGAGATGTGTCCAGCCAGGTGATTTTTATGGATGGAGGATGTATTTTGGAACAGGGGACTCCGGAGGAAGTTTTTGAAAATCCGAAAGAAGAGAGAACGAAGCAGTTTTTGTCTCGTTTTACTAATGGATGAGTTTCTAAATAATGTTTTTTATAAAAAAGTAATAAATAATACTTTGTTTATAAGAAAAACTTATTAAATGGCAATGAATAAAATAATGAGATGACAGAAATACAAGGCGGAGGGTATGTTGATTTTCCCTCCGCCTTATATTATAATCGGATTTGCGGGATGTATTAAAAATAAGACATGCCGTATACTAATCACTCCAGATTTGAAAAATTAATGAAAAGGACAGGTGTGGATGTTATGAAAAAATTAGAACAGCTCTATGAAGGAAAAGCAAAAAAAGTATTTGCCACAGAGGATCCGGATGTTGTGATCGTTGATTATAAAGATGATGCGACAGCTTTAACGGGGAGAAAAAGGAACGATCGTCGGAAAAGGCGTGATCAACAACCGTATGACGAATTATGTATTCCAGGTTTTGGAAAAAGAAGGAGTTCCGACACATTATGTAGAAGAACTCAGCGATAGAGAGACAGCCGTGAAAAAAGTGGAGATCGTTCCGCTTGAAGTAATCGTGCGTAATGTGGCAGCAGGAAGTTTTTCTAAGAGACTGGGAATCGAAGAAGGAAGAAAACTGCTCGCACCGACTTTGGAATTCAGTTATAAAGACGATGATCTCGGAGATCCGCTGATCAATGATTATTTTGCGATTGCCATCGGAGCGGCTACAAGAGAAGAGATCGATAAGATTACAGAGTATACATTTAAAGTAAACGATGTTTTGAAAAAGTTCTTTGACGAAGCGGGAATCGATCTGATCGACTTTAAGATCGAGTTCGGAAGATATCACGGAGATATTATTCTTGCAGATGAGATTTCACCGGATACATGCCGTCTTTGGGATAAAGAAACACATGAAAAACTTGACAAAGACCGTTTCCGCAGAGATATGGGAAATGTAGAAGATGCTTATCAGGAAGTATTTAAACGGATCGGCATCAAATAAGAAAAGGATTGTATGATACAAAAAGGAGAGAACCAGACATGAGCAATGATCGTTATGTAAGTCCTCTTTCCGAACGCTATGCGAGCAGAGAAATGCAGTATATTTTCTCCCCGGATAAGAAGTTCCGCACATGGAGAAGACTTTGGATCGCACTGGCGGAGACAGAAAAAGAATTAGGACTCAATATTACGGATGAGCAGATTGAAGAATTGAAAAGTCATGCAGATGATATCAATTACGATGTGGCAAAAGAACGGGAGAAGATCGTACGTCACGATGTAATGTCTCATGTGTATGCATATGGCGTACAGTGCCCGAAAGCAAAAGGAATCATTCATCTTGGCGCGACATCCTGTTATGTCGGAGATAACACAGATATTATCGTGATGTCCGAGGCGTTGAAACTTGTACGCAGAAAACTGATCAATGTAATTGCCGAGCTGGCAAAATTTGCAGAAGAGCAGAAAAGTCAGCCGACACTTGCGTTTACACATTTCCAGCCGGCTCAGCGACAACAGTCGGAAAGAGAGCGACACTTTGGATGCAGGAGTTCGAGATGGATCTGGAAGATTTGGATTATGTTCTCGGGAGCTTGAAACTTCTCGGATCGAAGGGAACAACAGGAACTCAGGCGAGTTTTTTGGAGCTTTTTGACGGAGATCAGGAAACAATCGATAAGATCGATCCGATGATCGCGGAAAAGATGGGATTTAAAGCTTGTTACCCTGTTTCCGGTCAGACATATTCAAGAAAAGTGGATACGAGAGTGCTGAATGTGCTGGCGGGAATCGCCGCAAGTGCGCATAAGTTTTCAAATGACATTCGTCTTCTCCAACACTTAAAAGAGATCGAAGAGCCGTTTGAAAAGACACAGATAGGGTCTTCGGCGATGGCATATAAGAGAAATCCGATGAGAAGCGAGCGTATTGCATCACTGTCAAGATATGTGATGATTGATGCACTGAATCCGGCAATTACATCCGCTACACAGTGGTTTGAAAGAACATTGGATGATTCGGCGAATAAACGTCTCAGTGTACCGGAAGGATTTCTTGCGATCGACGGCATTCTTGATCTTTGTCTGAATGTTGTTGACGGGCTTGTCGTTTATCCGAAGGTAATTGAGAAACGTCTGATGTCAGAACTTCCGTTTATGGCAACGGAAAATATTATGATGGATGCGGTGAAAGCAGGCGGAGATCGTCAGGAACTTCACGAGCGTATCAGAGAGCTTTCGATGGAAGCAGGAAAGAACGTAAAAGAAAACGGTCTTGACAATAACCTTCTTGAGTTGATTGCGGAAGATCAGGCCTTTAATATGAGCTAGAAGATCTGAAAAAGACGATGGATCCGGCAAAATACGTAGGACGTGCAAGAGAGCAGGTTGACGCTTATCTGAAAAATGTCATTTATCCGCTTTTGCAGGAAAATGAAAAAGAGCTTGGTATGAAAGCGGAGATCAATGTATAATTGATGCTGTTCATATTAAAAAATATTATATAGAAATGTGCTAAGGAGTGTTGCAGGGGATTGCAGCATTCCTTTTTCTTTGGTATTTTATCATAGTGAAGTAATGGAAAATTTTCCAAAGCAAAGCGAATGAGAGGATATTAAAAGATGGAATTTTGTGGTGTGTTTTATGAGACAGGATATTTAAGGGCAGTGTATGACAGAATAAGAAAACTGTTTTTCGTTTTTCTTATGGCAGCCGTTTTGACTGTCGGTATGATGGGGCAGGGAATGGAGACGATAAATTTCGGAAGTGTTCGGCTGAAAGATATGGCAGGAAGAGCTGTCGCCGAATATGCGGCGGGAGTAGGAACAACAGGTTCTTTTATGATTTCGGTAACCGAGATTCAGATTTCGGCAGATGTTTCAGCTGATCTTTTCACTGTGCCTGCGGTTATATCGGAGCGCTCGGAAGATTTGAATACGGGAAACAGCGCGGCAGTTGTTTTACCGGTTGAAGATGCGATATCGGATGCTTTGATGGCTGAAGAAACTATATCGAACATTTTGCCTGGAGAAGAAACCGTACCGGATGCTCCGATCATTGAGACGATTCTGCCAAATGATCCGCCGATCAGCGGAGAATTGTCAGACATTCCGGTAATCGATGAAAATATATCGGATGATCCGGCTTTAGAAGAAGGCGGTGTAGGAGATAAAACAGTAATAGGCGGCGGATTTGTTACAGACGCGTCAGGAATGATTTGCGGGATTTCTGATCTGTCGGTTATTTCGGAAGACGGATATCTCATACTTCCTTCAGAAGGATGTAGGGAAATTGCGGCAGGAGCATTCGCTTCCTGTAAAGATATTATTTCAGAAATCTATATTCCTGCTAATATATCAGAGATTGAAGAACGTGCGTTTACAGATTTGACTTCACTTGGATGGATTGAAATGGAGACCTCCGCAGGATATTATACAGAGGACGGAGTTTTATTTTCAAAAGACGGAACGTGTCTTTTGGCATTTCCTCCGGCAAGAACGGGAAATTATAAAGTTCCTTCACATGTGACAGAAATTGCGGACGGAGCGTTTGACCGGGCGGGAATTTCCGTCTTGGATGCTTCTGATTGTTCCGTTTTAGAAATCAGGAGTTTGCCGTCTTATATTGAACTGAGACGGTGAAAAGAAAGTATACAGCGTCTTGAACATTTTTTGCAGTTGTTTTATAATGTTGCCTGTAAGTTTTATACAGAAGACGGTTCTGTGACAGAAAAATGAAACGGCCAGAGCCGGGACACTGCACAGAGCAGGAAAATAGAAGAAATAGAAGTGGAGAAAAAACATGGAAAATAAAGTAAGAACAAGATTTGCGCCCAGTCCGACCGGAAGAATGCATGTGGGGAATTTAAGAACAGCGCTTTATGCATATTTAATTGCAAAGCATGAAGGCGGAGATTTTATTTTAAGAGTAGAAGATACAGACCAGGAGCGTTTTGTTGAAGGCGCGCTTGATATCATATACAGAACAATGGAAAAAACAGGACTTCTTCATGATGAAGGACTGATAAAGACGGAGGATTCGGTCCGTACGTTCAAAGTGAAAGACAGGCATCCGGACTTTATCTGGATTATGCGAAACAGCTTGTAGAACAGGGAGACGCTTATTACTGCTTCTGTGATAAAGAGCGTCTTGAAAGTCTGAAAACATCGGTTTCTGACGACGGAACAGATATTGTTGTTTATGACAAGCATTGTCTCGGCCTTAGTAAAGAAGAAGTGGAGAAAAACCTTGCGGAAGGAAAACCATGGGTGATCCGTCTGAATGTTCCGAATGAGGAGAGACAACATTCCATGACGAGATTTACGGGAATATTACAGTGCCGAACAATGAGTTGGACGATATGATCCTGATTAAATCCGATGGATTTCCGACATATAACTTTGCAAATGTAATAGACGATCATCTTATGGGGATCACACATGTCGTACGTGGGAATGAATATCTTTCGTCCGCGCCGAAATACAATCGTCTCTATGAGGCGTTTGGATGGGAAATTCCGGTTTATGTACACTGTCCGCTTATCACAGATGAAAACCATAAAAAATTAAGTAAAAGATGCGGTCATGCTTCTTATGAGGATTTGATCGATCAGGGATTTGTGTCTGAAGCGGTTGTGAATTATGTGGCTTTGCTTGGATGGTGTCCTTCTGACAACAGAGAGATCTTTTCTTTGGAGGAATTAGTAGAGGCGTTTGACTATCGCCATATGAGTAAATCTCCCGCTGTGTTTGATACGGTAAAATTAAAATGGATGAACGGCGAATATTTAAAGGCGATGGATTTTGACAGATTTTATGAGTTGGCAGAACCGTATTTAAAAAAGGCAGTCACGAAAGACTATGACCTGAAGAAGATTGCGGCGCTTGTAAAAACAAGAATCGAGATCCTCCGGATATTTGCGAACAAATTGACTTCTTTGAGGAAGTTCCGGAGTATGATAACGAATTATACAGACATAAGAAGATGAAAACGGATCCTGAGAAAGGACTCGTGCTTTTGCGGGAAGTGCTTCCGGTTCTTGAAGCGCAGGAAGCGTTTGACAATGATTCTTTGTTTGAGACACTCAAAGTTTTGCGGGAGAGAAAGAATATAAGATCGGTTATGTTATGTGGCCGCTTCGTACTGCAGTATCAGGCAAACAGAACACACCGGGCGGAGCAACAGACTGATGGAAGTTCTCGGAAAGGAAGAATCTCTTAAAAGAATTCGTGCAGGGATCGAGAAACTCAGCCAGACTGCAGAGGCAGAATAAACATCGGTCAAAGCGAGGAATCAGATGGGATTTAATAAGGCACAAAATGAAGCGATCATGCACGGAAAAGGACCGTGTCAGGTGTTGGCGGGACCGGGATCCGGAAAAACGCTGACGATCGTAAACAGAATTAAATATTTGATCGAAAGATATGAAGTAAGACCGGAAGAGATTCTGGTCGTTACTTTTACCCGTTTTGCGGCGGCAGAGATGAAATCCAGACTTTGCAGCCTGATGGGAAAATCAAATGTTCCGGTTACTGCCGGAACGTTTCATGGCATTTATTACGGCATTTTAAAGTGGGCATACAGGCTTGGACCGGATAATATTTTGTCAGAAGAAGAAAAATATCGAATTCTTCGAAGAGTATCGGAAGATTGCGGAACAGAGGCGGCAGAGGAAGAAGATTTTCTGCATGATATTGCGGAAGAAATCGGACTTGTAAAAAATAACGGGCTGAAAATAGGACAGTTTGTTTCCAAGAAATGCAGACAGGATACATTCAGAGAATTATATGAAAAATACGAAGCTCAAAGAAAAGCTGTCAGGAAGCTGGACTTTGATGATATGCTTGTGTTGTGCAAAGACTTGTTTGTAAGCCATCCTGATGTATTGAAACAATGGCAGACAAAGTTCAAGTATATATTAGTTGATGAGTTTCAGGATATCAACAGAGTTCAATACGATGTGATTCGTATGCTGGCTCTTCCGGAAAATAATCTTTTTGTAGTCGGAGACGACGATCAGGCAATTTACGGCTTCCGCGGAGCTGATTCGGAATTTATGTTTCGATTTTCGGAAGATTACCCTCAGGCAAAAAGGATCATATTGAATATAAATTATAGGTCATCGGGAAATATTGTAAAAACTCGATGAAGGTGATAGGACATAATGAAAAGAGGTTTCTAAAAGAGTTTCAGTCTGTAAAGGAAAACGGATTCTGCGTGCATGTGCAGGAAGTGAAAGACCCGAACGAAGAGGCGCAGTACGTTGCGGACGAGATAGAAAAACGTGCAGAACTGGGGATTTCGTATGAAGAGATGGCAGTCCTTTTCCGCATTCATACAGATGCGCGTCCGGTTGCCGAAGAATTTCTGGAACGGAAGATCCCGTTTCAGATGAAAGAGCGGCTTCCGAATCTATACGACCATTTTATCGCAAAAGATATTTGCGCCTATTTCAGGCTGGCTCTTGGAAATATAGAACGAAATGATCTTTTGCAAGTTATGAACCGCCCGAAACGATATATAGGAAGAGACAGTGTTGCATCAGGGAAACCTTCTTTTGAAGAAATGAGAAAATTTTTATTGCGATAAAGAATGGATGCTGGATCGGATCGATCAATTTGAATGGGATGTAAAAATGCTTCGAAAAACAGCGCCATATGCGGGAATTAATTATATACGAAAGCGGATCGGATATGATGATTTTTTGAAAGATTATGCGTTTACGAGAAAAATCGATCGAGCGAATCTCAATGAAGTGCTGGCAGAGCTGGAGGAGGCTGCGCGCCCTTTTGCAACGATAGAAGAGTGGTTTCGTCATATAGAAGAATATACGCGTTTGCTCCGGCTAAAGTCGATGAAGAGACAGGAAGACAGAGAAGGGGTTCGTCTTATGACACTGCATTCTGCCAAAGGACTTGAGTTTGATACTGTATTTCTCGTAGAAGCAAACGAGGGGAAGATGCCATATAAGAAAGCAAAGACGGATGCTGAGACAGAGGAGGAAAGAAGGCTGTTTTATGTCGGTATGACGAGGGCAAAAGAAGTGTTGAAAGTATCTTATGTAAAAACAAAAAACGGGAAAGAGACAAGTCCTTCCCGTTTTGTAGATGAATTATTAGAATAGGGATGAGCGGATGAAAAGATCAGTCCTCAAGCTCGTCGAGATCTATATCCGCAAAATCCTGTTCTTCCATCAACTCATTAAATGCATTTGAAACACGTTCAAATTCCTGATCGTCTTCGATGTTTTCCAGATCCGGCTCTGCGTCTTCGCCATTGTCGATGAAACGATAAAGAAATACTTGTCCATCGTCATTGTCTCCGTTTTCGTCAAGCGGAAGAAGGGCGATGTATTCTCTTTCTTCGGCTTCAAAGATGGAAAGAACGGCACATTCCAGTTCTTCATCATTTTCAAGTGTCAGTGTAACTGTGATTGCTTCATTTTCATTCATATGATTTTCTCCTTATCTGCATATCGTGTGTTTTATAAGATGGTATCAGAAAGAAAGAGAAAAAGCAAGAAGCAACGTGATTGTATTGACATTCATTTGAAACAAGGTAGAATAAAATAAGAACAAAAACCTATACGGTAAAGAGGAGACGACATGAAAAAAGAGTGATCGAATTTATATTGCTGACGGTATTTGCCGTTCTTTTTTTATCAGGCTGCAAGAAAAATGTAGGAACACCCGAAGATAATCCGGTTGTAGAAGAAGACGAAGAGTCTGTGGAACCTGCGAAAGATTATTTGTACGGATACAGTTGTGCGGATCTCAAAGATCCGTTTTATATGGCTTTGAAAGATGCTATCGGGGTTCAGGCAGAACAAAACAAAGGGCAGTTTATTGTGCGTGATGCGGGGAATGATCCGGTGAAACAAAATGAACAGCTTATGGAGATGATTGATAAGGGAGCAGACGTTGTTTTTCTTACGGCATCTGATCCTGATGCTGTCACACCGGCTTTAGAAGCTCTGGACAAAGCGGATATTCCGGTTATCTTACTTGAAACTCAAGTGAAAGAACGCGACCTGGCGAAAGCGTTTATCAGTCGGACAATTATAATGCAGGAAAAGTGTGCGGAGAAGATTTGAAAGAGAAGATGCCTGACGGAGGAAAGCTCGTCATTGTGGAGGATAAGGCAGACCAAAACTTAAGCGAAGGAATTTCAGGATTTGAAGAAAAGATCAAAAACGGAGGATTTGAAGTTGTTAAGCGTGTTGACGGCGCTCAGACAGATGGGATGACAAAAGAATTGAATGAAATTTTGTCATCAGGTACAAAGGTTGAAGTTATTATGTGTGCAGATGATCAGATGGCTGAAGCGGTTCGCGCGACTGTGAAAGAGAGTGGAAAAAACGATATTCTCATCTATAGTATCGGCGGTTCTCCGGCGGCAAAGGCAGCGCTTTTGGCTCAGGAAGGAGCGATGGCGGGAATTGGAGCACGCTCTCCGATTATTGAAGGAAAAATTGCCGTAAAGACCGCAGATGCAATTTTAGATGACGGTTCCTATGAAGAAGAGGTTTTGATCGAAACATTTTTTATAAATAAAGAGAATGTAGAGATATACGGAACAGATGGCTGGCAGTAAGAAAGGAAACGGAATATGAGAAAAACAGAAGGAAGTCCGCTTCCGTTCGGAGCGGCTGCAAAAGAAAGAAAAGTGAATTTTTCTGTGCAGGTTCCGATGGGAAAAACGTGTGAACTTCTGCTTTACAGAGAAGGAAACACAAAGCCGGAAGTCTGCTTTGACATGCCGGAGGAAGAAGGCATAGGAGAGGTACGTTTCCTAAGTGTAGAAGAAATTGATCCTGAAAAATACGAATATAACTTTTTGATCGATGGAAAGGTATGTACAGATCCATACGCAAAAGAAATTGCAGGAAGGGAAGTATTTGGAAAACGGCAGAACGATGATAAACATGGCGTACGGGCGAAAATACAAGTTTCAGATTATGATTGGGGCGAAGATCGCCCGATTCGGCATCCATGGAATGAAGTAGTTTCATACAGTATCCATGTGAGGGGCTTTACAAAGCACAGTTCCTCAAAAGTGCTGCATAGAGGAACGTATCAAGGGGTGATCGAAAAGATTCCTTATCTGAAAGAACTTGGGGTGAACCAGATCCAGTGCATGCCGATTTATGAGTTTGATGAGTGTGCAAAAACAAAGATTAATTATTGGGGATATGGTCCGGCGTTTTATTTTGCGCCGAAGGAGGCATATTCTTCGGACGGATGTGCTGTGCGCGAGTTGAAAGATATGGTAAAAGCATGTCACAAGGCAGACATAGAGGTTGTTTTGGAAATGCCGTTTGCTGCGGGAATTTCCGAGCAAGAAGCGGCGGAGTGTCTGCGCTTTTACATGATGGAGTATCATGTGGACGGGTTTGTGGTCAATCCTTATATCGTTTCATGGGAACTTTTAAATAAAGATCCTTTTTTGAAAGGTATTCGTTTGATGCGCAAAGATGACGGGTTTCAAAATGTGATGCGCCGTTTTTTAAAAGGCGATGAGAATATGGTTAATGATGTGATCTCATCACTTGGTCACAATAGCGCTTCGGACGGAAAATGTAACTATATTACAGCGCAGACCGGTTTTACATTGAGAGACCTTGTATCATATGACTGCAAACATAACGAAGAAAATGGAGAAAATAATACAGACGGTCCTGACTATAATTATAGTTGGAATTGCGGCGCAGAGGGACAGAGCCGTAAAAGAAGTGTTGTGAATCTGCGGAAAAGTCAGATCAGAAATGCGTTTCTTTTGTTGTTGTTGGCGCAGGGAACACCGTGTCTTTTGTCGGGAGATGAATTTTACAATACGCAGAAAGGAAATAATAACGTTTATTGTCAGGATAATGCAACGGGGTGGCTTGACTGGAGCAGGCTTAAGTCTGACAGAGGATTGTTTGATTACGTAAAAGCGTTGATTACATTTCGGAAAAATCATCCGTGTTTGTGTCAGAAAGAACCGTTAAAAGGAATGGATCGTACGGCATGTGGAATGCCGGATGTCTCTTATCACGGAGAAAATGCATGGCAGGTAAAAAACGAAGTGTCAAGCCGCCAGTTGGGCGTTATGTATTCAGGAGCAGGCGTTGGAGACTGTGATTGCTTTGTCGCTTATAATATGCACTGGCTTCCTCATAGTTATGCGCTTCCATCTCCGGGAAAAGGAAAATGCTGGCATTTGGCGTTGGATACGGACAGAGGCGTTCTGTCAAAGAGTATAAAATTGGAAGATCAGAAACGTATCGAGATCAGAGAGCGGAGTATTGCAGTTCTTATAAGCTGCGAGGAAGATAAAACAGAGTTACGGAATACAAATTTTCACTCCAAAGGTAAGACCGCGGAGAAGAAATCTGTTTCGGAAACAGAAAAAACAGATATAGTAACGTCTGATGCCGAAAAAGAAAAGAAATGCAGACAGGAGTAAAGAATATGAAAGCGATCAAACATTTTCAAACGATCACAAAACATAAAATTCTCGTTATGCAGGAATGTTTTCGCGTAGGTTTGTATCGGCAGGGACTTCTTCATGATTTGTCTAAATATGGATGGACGGAATTTCGAGTCGGATGCAGGTATTATCAGGGAACAAGAAGTCCGAATAATGCAGAACGGGAAGACAAAGGGTATTCTTCTGCATGGCTTCATCACAAAGGAAGAAATAAGCATCATTATGAATACTGGCTTGATTATGATTCTCACGGAGAAGGGAAACTGGTAGGAATGAAGATGCCGGTCAGATACGTCGTAGAGATGTTTATGGATCGGATCGCGGCATGTAAAGTATATAAAGGAGCAGCATACAAAGACAGCGATCCACTGATATATTATAACAGTGGAAAAGCGGGAGATATGATGCATAAAGATACGAGGAAACTTTTGGAAAAACTTTTGCATATGCTTGCGGAACAAGGGGAAGAGACAGTGTTTTGCTATGTTCGCCGGGAAATATTGAAAAAGAAATGAAAGATATAAAAATAAGCCGTTAAAAAACGGCTTATTTAATATTTATCAGACCGGATAATTCAGTTGTTCTTCCCGAATATCCGTCAATACTTCTTCAAGAAATTTTCGGGCAAGGAAGTTTGCCATCGGAAGATTCATATCAAGATAATTTCCGCAGTCTTTGGCAGATGCTCCAGGGACTTCTCCCTTAAAAGACGCGATAAAAGAAAACATTTCTTTCATAAGAGGTAAGATCTCAGAAGAAGTCAGATCATCTGCAAGAAGAAGATAGAAACCGGTTCTGCATCCCATAGGACCAAAGTAGATCACCTGATCTTTATATACTTCATGGTTGCGGAGAAATGTGGCGCCCAGATGTTCGATTGTGTGGATTTCGGCAGTATTCATGACAGGTTCATCATTCGGGCTTGTCATTCGGATGTCAAATGTCGTGATGATATGACCGTTGACAGAGTCTTTTCTTGATACATAGATTCCGGGAATGAGGCGGATGTGATCGATCGTAAAACTTGTGATTTTATTCATATTGATGTTCCTTTCTTATGTTTGTTGAGCCATACGCCCTGATTTTTTAATCTTTTATGTAAGTGTTATGATGCAACATCGTTATTATAGACATGACCGTGAAAAAAGACAAGAGAGAAAGTTGATAAAAGAAGGCGGAAAAGGGTAAGGGATCGGAAAAAAGATCTATTGATCATAGTGGGAAAATGTGAAAAATAATAAAAAATCTGCAATATACAAAAAGCGGATAAGAAAAAAGAGAAGGAGAGAAAAGAAATGCTGCTTTATATTGTTCGTCATGGGGAAACAGATTGGAATAAGGCGGGAAAAGTTCAGGGACGTACGGATATTCCGTTGAATGAAAGGGGCAGGTATCTTGCGGAAGCGACTGCAGAAGGATGAAGGACGTCCGCATCGATTTTTGTTATACAAGCCCTTTGATCCGGGCGAAAGAGACGGCGCAGATCATACTTGGGGAAAGAGAAATTCCTCTGGTTGAAGAAAAACGCATTGAGGAGATTTGTTTCGGAAAGTGTGAAGGAATGAAGTTCCGTGGGGAAATCACAGATCCGGGGAGCGAAGCGTTTCAGCGCTTTTTTACAGATACGGAAAACTATGTTCCTTCTGAAGGAGCAGAGTCGATCAGTGAATTATATGAAAGAACAGGCTGCTTTTTGTCGGAAATTGCAGATCGGGAGGATTTGAAAGACAGTCATATTTTGATTTCAACCCATGGAGCGGCCATGACAGCTTTGTTGAACCGGATAAAAGGAAATATGCAGATAAAAGATTTTTGGAAATATAAAGTGCCGAAAAACTGTGCTGTTTCCGTAGTGGAAATAAAAGGAAAGGATATCATAATTAAAGAGGAAGGTCTCATATACTATTAAAGTTTACAAATAAAGTATGCTTTTGAAGGAGTTTTTTCAGAAATTTACTTTATATTTTTGCAAATGATGTTACAATAGAAGAAAAGTGAAAAGGGATGGTGGACTTATGAAGCTTACATTTGTCGGGGCAGCTCATGAAGTTACGGGAAGCTGTCATTTTCTTCAAGCGGCAGGAAAAAATATCTTGATAGACTGCGGAATGGAACAAGGACCGGATCTGTATGAAAATCCGGGACTTCCGATTCCGGAAAATGAGATTGACTATGTATTTTTGACTCATGCACATATCGATCATTCGGGAATGCTGCCGAAATTGGCAAAAAACGGATTTAAAGGTCAGATTTTCACAACATTTGCAACTGCCGATCTATGTAATATCATGCTTCGTGACAGCGCTCATATTCAGGAGTTTGAGGCAGAATGGCGAAACAGGAAAGGCAGAAGGGCAGGAAAACCGGAATTTGAGCCCGTGTATGTGATGCAGGATGCGTTGGATGCGATTGAACTGCTCGTGCCGTGCGGGTATGGGGAAAGGATCACGATCTGCGATGGGATACAGATTCGTTTTACCGATGTCGGACATCTGCTTGGATCGGCCAGTATCGAAGTCTGGGCAACAGAAGGTGATGTGACGAAGAAGATCGTCTTTTCGGGGGATATCGGAAATGTAGATCAGCCGATCATAAAAGATCCAAGCTACACAGATTCGGCAGATTATATCGTAGTGGAGTCTACTTACGGAAACCGGATACATACTGCCGAGAAACCGGATTATCTGGGAGAGTTTACCCGCATTATCAAGGAGACATTTGACAGAGGAGGTAATGTTGTCATTCCTTCCTTTGCAGTCGGAAGGACACAGGAGATGCTTTATTTTATCCGTGAGATCAAAGAAAAGCATCTGCTTCCGGAATACGAAGATTTTGACGTGTACCTGGATAGTCCGTTGGCGATCGAAGCGACGAAAGTATTTACAATGAATATGCGGGATTGTTTTGATAAAGAGGCAATGGAGCTTGTCAATGCCGGAATAAATCCTCTTGTATTTCCCGGGCTTCACATATCGACAACGAGCGATGATTCCAAGATGATCAATTTTATCGAGAAACCGAAAGTGATTATATCCGCATCGGGAATGTGCGATGCAGGTCGTATCCGTCATCATTTGAAGCATAATCTTTGGCGTCCGGAATGTACGATCCTGTTTGTGGGATATCAGGCAAACGGAACTCTCGGACGAAGTCTGATTGAAGGAGAAAAGAATGTAAAACTGTTTGGAGAGCCGATTGAAGTTCATGCGCATATCGAAAGCTTACACGGGGTAAGCGGTCATGCGGATATGAACGGGCTGCTTTCATGGATTGGGGCGTTTGTCAGTCCGATTGAGAGAGTGTTTGTCGTACATGGAGAAGATACGGTGACAGAAGAGTTTGCACATACGGTAGAGGAAAAGTTCGGGTATTCTGCATGGGCGCCTTACCCTTGCTGTGAAGCGGACCTTTTGAAGAATGAGATCGTGAACGAAGGAGTGCGCGTTCCGGTCAAAGCAAAGAAAGCGGCACGGCGGAAATCAGACTCTGCTTTTGAACGGCTTGTGGCAGCAGGCAGACGTCTGCTTGATATTATTTACAAAAATGAAGGACTTTCTAATAAAGATAAGGCAAAATTTGAAACACAGATCAATAATCTTTCCGATAAATGGGAAGACTAAATGGTCTGCGTGACGGGAAATACAAAAAAAGATGATTTTGTCAAGGACTAAAAGTTTATAAAAATTTGCGGGAATCGGAATATCTTTCTTATTGAATGAGAATTCTTCTAAGTAGAAACTACTTGGGAGGATTGTTGTGATGACAGTAAATAAGGTAGAACTTTGCGGGGTAAATACAGCGAAGCTTCCGCTTCTTAAAGAAGAGGAAAAAGAAGAACTTTTTGAGCGGATAAAAGCAGGGGATGAAGAAGCCCGGGAAAAGTATATTAAAGGGAATCTGCGGCTTGTTCTAAGTGTGATCAAACGTTTTGAAAACAGCAGTGAAAATGCGGATGATCTGTTCCAGATAGGATGTGTCGGACTGATGAAAGCAGTAGATCATTTTGATCCGGGGCGCATGGTGAAATTTTCCACATATGCAGTACCTATGATCATAGGGGAGATCAGACGATATTTGCGGGATAACAGTCCGATCCGTGTGAGCAGATCATTGCGCGATACAGCTTATAAGGCAATTTATGCAAAAGAAGGTTATATAAAGCGGCATATGAAAGAGCCGACCGTTCAGGAAATCGCAGAAGAGATTGGGATTGCCAAGGAAGAGATCGTCTATGCGCTTGATGCGATTCAGATGCCGATGAGTCTGCATGAGCCTGTGTACAGCGACGGACAAGATGCTCTGTTTGTGATGGATCAGGTGAGTGATAAAAAGAATAAAGAAGAAAACTGGATCGAGGAACTTTCTTTAGAGGCCGCGATGGAACGACTGAACGAAAGAGAGCGATATATTATCACACTTTCGTTTTTTTGAAGGAAAGACGCAGATGGAAGTTGCAGAGCAGATCAATATTTCGCAGGCTCAGGTAAGCCGTCTGGAGAAGAATGCTTTAAAAATAATGCGCAAGTATCTTTTAGGAAAATAAGAGTGCGAAAAAACAATACGTCAGGAGAAAGAACAGATTGTTTAAAAGTATCTTGTCAGATAAAGTGACTGATGGTAATATAAATCTGACCAAAGACAAGAGAGGATGAAAAACGGTGTACAAAGCATGTATATTTGACTTAGACGGAACGTTGACCGATACGTTGGAGTCTTTGACATTTTCGGTGAATGAGACATTAAAGGAAGTAGCGCTTCCGGCGATCACAGAGGAACAGTGCAGAACATTTGTCGGAAACGGAGCAAAGGTACTGATTGAACAATCATTGAAAGCGGCAGGAGATACAAAGCTTCTTTTGTTCGAGAAAGCCTTTGAGGCATATGGACGTATTTTTGACAGGAACTGTACCTATCATGTAAAACCTTATCCGGGGATAAGAGAGATGCTCTTAAAGCTGAAAGATCAAACATGAAATTAGGAGTGTTGTCGAACAAACCGGATCGTCAGGCAGTTCATGTTGTGGAAGAAATATTCGGGAAAGAGACGTTTGACCTTGTGTGGGGGCAGAGAGAAGGTGTACCGAGAAAACCGGATCCTTCGGCATTGTTTGCGATGGCAGAGTCATTAGGGGTGTCTTCGGAAGAGGTATTGTATATCGGAGATTCAGAGGTCGACGCTGCGACGGGAAATGCGGCGGATATGGATACGGTTCTTGTAGAATGGGGATTTCGATCACGAGAAGAACTGGAAAAGGCAGATGCATACAGAATTGTGGCAGCGGCAGATGAAATTCTTGACATTATCAGGTAAAGGGGAAAAAGACAGATGAATGAGTACAGTGAAGAGTGTCTGAACACATTTTTGAAAGAACAGAAAAAATTATTGATGAGCCTGTGGCAGAAAACATGGAAGAAGCAGAAGCGTTTCTTGCAGACTGTATGGCTGTCGTAGTCGATTCTATTGACGAGGTGAGAGAATACTTTGAAGAAGAGGGAGTAGATGTGGACGGAATGTCCGCAGAAGATCTTGAGGAAGCTTCGGAAGTGTTCGCTTTGCCGGACGGAACGTATTTGATCGTTGAAGGATAATACCGGTGAAAGCAAATGTATGAATAATATTTGTCAAGTATTGTTGTATGAATATAAGGCAGCAAAGAGAAAAGGCCGCAGTTATTTTACTGCGGCTTTTTCGACGGCTTCGGAAACGGCGTCCAATATAAGTTGCGACGTATATGGCGTATCTTCGGACAGAGTGATTGAATCAGGTGACTGTGTTTCATAGATTTGTTCGGCAATTTCTTCGATGGCAGGCTGGATGAGTGGGAACATAGTCGTTACTGTTTCATCAAGATTGGAAAAACGGATTGAATTGATCTTGTAAGCGTCTACGGAACTTCTACTTCCAGGTTCGTATTATTTAGTGTGAGAGTGGAAGTATATGTTCCGGGCGTGTACTGTTTTTCGTTTTTTTACGGCGCTGTCTTTTTTGCCTGTTCCGAACATAAAAATAAGCAGGACGATGACAAGGAGCGCAAGTGCCGCAAAAATGGCGGTATAAATAATTTCTTTCATGTGAAGAACAACGATTTTTGTTCTGGAACTCATAGAGTTACCTCCCGATTATCCGGCTGCGTTTTACGGCGATCCGCTTTTTTTATAAGTGTATGTTTGGAAAAGGAAAAATATGCATGTTATCTGCGTGACAAAGGAAGAGAGATATTGTAAAATATTTGTGCTGTATAGGAGGTAGAAGATATGTTTATTATCGCGGGACTTGGAAATCCGACAAAACAATATGAAGGAACGAGACATAATGTCGGATTTGAAGTAATAGACAGGATTTCAGAGAAATATAATATAGATGTGGATGCAAAAAAACACAGAGCGCTGATCGGAAAGGGAATCATTCAGGGGCAGAAAGTTATTTTGGCTAAGCCCCAGACTTATATGAATTTAAGTGGCGAAAGCGTACGCAGTTTGCTTGATTATTATAAGGTGGATGAAGAACATGAACTGATCGTTATTTATGACGATATCAGCTTAGACGTAGGACAACTTAGAATCAGAGCGAAAGGAAGCGCAGGAGGACATAACGGGATGAAAAATATTATTGCTCATCTTGGAAGCCAAGTATTTCCCCGTATTAAAGTAGGAGTCGGAGAGAAGCCGGCGAAATACGATTTGGCGGATTATGTGCTCGGACATTTTTCAAAGGGGGAAGCGAAGTTGATGGATGAAGGGTATGACCATGCGGTTCATGCCGTGGAATTGATCGTTTCAGGTCAGATCAATGAGGCGATGAATGAATATAACCGGAAAAAGAAAGAGGAAAAATAAATTATGAAAAGCGTTGCTTGCTCCCCTTGCGGAACTGGCGGATTATGAAGAAATCCGGAAAAACAGAACAAAAGAAAACGGAATGATACAGATCTCGGGTTGTGTAAATACTCAGAAGATACATTTGCTTAGTGGAATCGGATCGGGATGCGGGTATAAACTTGTTTGTTTTTCAAATGAGGAAAAGGCAAAGAAGGCATACGAAGAGTATTTACTGTTTGGAGAAGAGACGTATTTGTATCCTGCAAGAGATTTGCTTTTTTATTATGCGGATATTAAAGGGAAGACACTTACAAATCGAAGAATGGAAGTGTTAAGAGCGATTGCAGAAAAGAAAAAAGAAGAGCCGGTCACTGTGATTACGACGATGGATGCTTTTTTGGACGGGATCATTTCCCCGGATGAAATTCAAAAAAACAGAATTCATATTACAGGAGAAGATACGGTTGATCTTACGAAACTTGAACAAGATCTGACGGCTCTTGGATATGAGAGAGAAAGCCAAATAGAAGCGCCGGGTCAGTTTGCGGTCAGAGGGGGAATTATCGATGTTTTTCCTCTTGCGGAAGAGATGCCGGTGCGGATTGAGCTTTGGGGTGATGAGATCGATTCTATCCGTATGTTTGATGCTAAGAGCCAGAGGTCGATAGAAAATATTTCGGAGATCACAATTTATCCGGCTTCGGAAAATTGTTTTGGAAACAATGGTTTGGTATCCTTTTTGAAATATTTTCCGGAAAATGAAACACTATTATTTTATGATGAACCGCACAGACTGCAGGAGACGGCGGAAACAGTAGAGGCGGAATATACGGAAAGTTTGAAAAACCGGGCTGATGCAGGTATGAAAGAAGAAGGCGAAGAAGAGTTGAGAGTCTTTCAGACAAAAGATATCATCAGTGAGATGAATCGTTACAGCGGGATCGGTTTGACAACGCTCGAATCAAAATGCGGTTTATTTAAAGTAAGATCGGTTTATACGGTGCAGGCAAAAGGGGTAAATCCTTATAATAACAGTTTTGAGCTTTTGACACGTGATTTAAAGCGGTTAAAACGAAACGGGTACAGAGTTGTCCTTTTATCGGGTTCGAGAACGAGAGCAAAACGTCTGGCGGAAGATTTAAGAGACTATGATTTGAGCAGTTTTTACAGTGAAGATATGCAGAGGGAAGTAAAACCGGGCGAGATCATGGCAGCGTACGGCTATGCGTCAGAAGGGTATGAGTATCCGATGCTTAAATTTGTCGTTATTTCGGAGTCGGATATTTTCGGAAGAAAAAAGAAAAAGAAAAAACGCAAAAAGTATGAAGGTCAGCGGATTCAGGATTTTGCCGAGCTGAAACCCGGAGATTACGTTGTTCACGAAAATCATGGAATCGGCGTATATAAAGGAATTGAAAAAATTGAAGTAGAGAAGATCGTAAAAGATTATATGAAGATCGTCTATGCCGAAGGCGGAGTCTTGTATATACCTGTGGCACAGATGGATCTGATCCAGAAATATGCAGGAGCGGATGCAAAGAAACCTCGGTTGAATAAACTCGGAACGATCCAGTGGGGAAAAACAAAAAGCCAAGTAAAGAAAGCTGTTCAGATTGTAGCGAAAGATCTTGTAGAATTGTACGCGGTCAGACAACAGTCGGAAGGATTTGTATATGGACCGGATACTGTCTGGCAGAAAGAGTTTGAGGAAATGTTTCCGTTCGAGGAAACGGATGATCAGCTTCAGGCAATAGAAGATACAAAGCATGATATGGAAAGTAAGAAGATCATGGATCGTCTTATCTGCGGAGACGTAGGATACGGAAAGACAGAAATTGCTATACGGGCGGCATTTAAAGCGGTTCAGGAAGGAAAACAGGTTGTATGTCTCGTGCCGACGACGATTTTAGCTCAGCAGCACTATAATACATTTGTACAGCGACTGAAAGAGTTTCCTGTAAGAATCGATCTGCTCTGTCGGTTTCGGTCGGCGGCAGAACAGAAAAAGACAATAGAGGACACGAAGAAAGGGTTTGTGGATATTCTTGTCGGAACGCACAGAGTTTTGTCAAAGGATGTAGTGTTTAAAGATCTTGGATTGCTGATAATAGACGAAGAACAACGGTTTGGCGTGACCCATAAAGAAAAAATAAAAAAATTAAAGGAAAATATTGATGTTCTGACATTGACGGCAACACCGATTCCCCGGACGCTTCATATGAGTCTGATCGGTATTCGGGATATGAGCGTATTAGAAGAAGCTCCGAATGAAAGGATGCCCATTCAGACTTATGTAATGGAGTATAATGACGAAATGGTTCGGGAGGCAATCACGCGGGAGTTGGCAAGAGACGGACAGGTATATTATGTTTATAATCGCGTCAATGATATTGCCGATGTTGCGGGACGTATACAAAGTCTTGTTCCGGATGCGAATGTTGCATTTGCGCATGGACAGATGAAAGAGAGGGAGCTGGAAGATATCATGTATGATTTTATCAACGGTGATATCGATGTTCTTGTTTCAACGACGATTATTGAGACCGGATTGGATATTCCGAATGCGAATACGATGATCATACAGGATGCGGACCGATTCGGATTATCTCAGCTTTATCAGCTTCGGGGACGTGTCGGTCGTTCTAATCGTATGGCATATGCATTTCTTCTGTATCAGAGAGACAAATTATTAAAAGAAGTGGCAGAGAAGAGGCTCTCGGCGATCCGTGAGTTTACAGATCTCGGATCCGGAATCAAAATCGCCATGCGAGACCTTGAAATTCGCGGGGCAGGTAATCTTTTAGGAGAAGCGCAGAGCGGTCATATGGAAGCGGTAGGGTATGATCTTTATTGCAAAATGCTAAATGAAGCGGTCAGACAATTAAAAGGCGGGCCGGAAGCAGAAACGTTTACAACATTGATTGATCTAAATGTAGATGCATATATTCCGGAATATTATATTAAAAATGAATATCAAAAGCTGGATATATATAAACGGATCGCGGCGATTGAAAGTGAGGAAGAGTTAGAAGATATGACGGAAGAACTGATCGACCGCTTTGGCGATATTCCGAAAAAAGTGCAGCAGCTTCTTGTGATAGCATCTTTAAAAAGTCTGGCTCATTCGGTGTATGTTACTGCTATCGAGCAAAAAGGTGAAGAAATTCGATTTACAATGTATGAAAAAGCAAAGATCGATCCATCTGGTATTCCTAAATTTTTGGATAGTTATAAAAACGATCTGATATTCAGGGCAGAAGAACCGCCGTATTTTCTGTATTGCAGAAAAGGCAGAAACAAAAAAAGCAATACAGAAAATGTACTGGATACAGTGAGACGGATTTTGGAAGACCTAAAAAAGCTGACTTAAATTTAAGATTTTAAATTAGGACCTGACTTTAAGATTTTAAATTAGGACTTGAGATAGAAATAAAAACACGGTATACTAAAAACATGTTGTGCCGTGGTGATAAAGAACGGTACAGACGATATTTTAACACGGGAGAGGAGAATCGTTATGGTACGATTTGGAAAAAAAGCCGCTCTTCTTGCAATGGCAGGAGTGTTGACGGCGGCGTCGGTTACAGGATGCAGCGGGGCGATTGATGCAGAAGCGACTGTTGTAACGGTAGGAAAGGAAAAGGTTCCGCTTGGAGTTGTGAATTTTTATGCAAGGATGATGCAGGGACAGTATGAGACATATTATGCGGGATGATGGGGACAACTGCAGAAGAACTGTGGACGCAGGATGCGGGAGATGACAAGACGTATGAAGAGTCAGTGAAAGACAGCGTGATGGAAGCAGTGGAAAACATGTACCTCATCTCACAGCATTCAGGCGAATACGAAGTCGTTCTAACGGAAGATGAGAAAGAAGCGATTCAAAAAGCGGCGGAGCAGTTTGATAAAGATAACAAGGATGAGTCAAAAGAGGCGGTTTCCGGTTACAGAAAAGATATCGAAAAATATTTGGAGCTTATGACGATCCAGTCAAAGATGAGTGAAAAAATGCGTGAAGGCGTAAACGAGGAAGTGTCAGATGAAGAAGCGGCACAAAAGAGTATGGAATACGTATATTTTTCTTACACATCAACAGATGAGTCGGGATCGGTAACGGAACTGACAGATGAAGAAAAAGCAAAAGCAAAATCAACTGCAGAAACGATCGCAGAACGCGCAAAAGCAGGGGAAGATTTTGCGGCAGTTGCAGCAGAACTCGGAACAGAGGTGCAAAAAACCGCATTTGATGCAAAGAGTACATCTCCGGATGCAGCTCTGATCGAGGCGGCGAATGCTTTAGCGGCAGAAGGCGATGTGACAGGTGCAATCGAGTCTGACGCAGGGGTGTATGTGGCAAAGCTGACAAGCCTTCTCGATCGCGAGGCAACGGATCAGAAGAAAGCTCCATTATCGAAGAGCGTAAGCAGGAACAGTATGATTCTCTTCTGAAAAAATGGAGAAAAGAAACAGATATCAAAGTAGATAAGAAGTATGGAAGAAAGTAGATTTTGAAGAAACAGGTGTAAAGATCATCACATCGGAAAAATCCTCTTCGGAAGAACCTTCTTCTGATGAAACAAAATAATTGTTTTATTAAAATAAAAACAGAATAAAAACAGATAAAGTAAACTCCGAACAGAATCTATGATTAAAAGAATCTGTTCGGAGTTTTTATAATGAAGCTGTTTTATAGAGAATGTGAAACTTTTTCTGTAAATAATGTTTTAGAAGGTCTTCTATGGTAAAATATTTTATCATAAGGAGGCCTTTTATTATGGCAAGAGAAAAGAAACCTGTACACAAAGTACAAATGACAGAA
>ENA-OQAA01000282-OQAA01000282.1-human-gut-metagenome-genome-assembly--contig:-NODE-282-length-36194-cov-1.908504_pt1 | contig 36194 bp, 53 predicted proteins | sample MGYA00242489_ERZ504515 | MGnify/ENA primary metagenome ERZ504515 (study PRJEB26092, sample SAMD00036237) | human gut metagenome | host: Homo sapiens | study: EMG produced TPA metagenomics assembly of... | reverse complement strand
CAAGCTGAGTGATCTGAGTAATTCCGGAATCTCAATGCTTCTTTCAGCATCAGGGTAAATATCATAGGGTGTTGTATAATGGTTTTCGTCCTGCAGACCATGAGGATTGGTAAAATGAGTTCCGGTACATCCAAGCTGAGCAGCATAGCTGTTCATCATATCCACAAATTTTTCTGTGGATCCTCCGATATGAGTGGCAATGGCTGACGCTGCATCATTTCCCGAATACACAAGAAGTCCGTGTACCAGTTCATCCATAGTAACCTTATCTCCCACCTGGAAACCGATCACCTGTGAACCCTCTTCCAGAGTAATGTTTTCTTCTGAGATAGTTACCACATCTTCCATATTTCCATACTGGAATGCAAGAAGAGCCGTCATGATCTTTGTGATACTGGCAGGATATACTCTGTCATAGGCTCCTTTGGAATACAATACCTGTTTGTTTTTGATATCCAGGAGAAGTCCTTCCTGATCTTCTTCCAGAGCTACAGTATCCAGAAGAGTGTCTCCGGAAACCACACACAGATCTGCCGCAAAACCATCCGCCTTTCCCCCTGAACCGGCTATCCGGGAATCTGAGAATTCTCCGGAAGCGCTGTACTTTTGTACCGGTCCCCGGAAAAATATCTTTTTGCTCATAAACACAGCGGCTCCTGCTCCGGCAAGAAGCGCCGCGATCAGAAGTACCAGAAGAAAGGTGCGGATGATTTTTTTTCTTCGCATCTGTCTTATTCTTGCTGCTTTTCTTTTCCGGGCGACTGACGAAGAGGCCTGTGCTCTTCTTTGCGGTTCCTGCTTTTGTTCCTTTGCCGGAGCAGACCTGTTTCCGGAATTTCTGCGTACTTTTTTATCCGGAACAGTATTTCTCTGTCTTTCGGTATCTGTTTTTCGTCTGCGAACAGGCTGTTCGTTTCTCATAAATACTCCTCTTTCTTATCTGACATTGTTTTCTGAAGTTCTTTATTATACAAGCTGCTCTGAAGACCTACGTTCAGAACAAGTCCCATTCCAATATAAAGACTGATAAGAGAGGTCAGTCCATAGCTTACAAAGGGAAGAGGCGTTCCTGTATTCGGCCCCATTCCGGTGGCTACGCAGATATTCAGAAAGCTCTGGAAAGCAACGATACTTCCCATTCCGCAGCAGATGATTTTTCCGGACAGATCCTTTGCCCGAAGTCCCATACGGATACATTCCAGAGCAATAGCCAGAAGAAGCAGGATAATGGTAGTACATCCGATAAAACCGTATTCCTCCCCTGCTACTGCAAAGATAAATCAGTCTGGTTCTCTGCCACAAAGTTTCCTTTCATTTACCGATGCCACCGAATCGCCGGACAGTCTTTTTCCTGTCAGCTCCCCGGATGCAATGGCTGTCTTGGAATTATCCTGCTGTTGGGTGTCATCTGTGTATTCTTCATTTTCCGGATAAAGAAACGCCATAATACGGTCTCTCTGATAATCCTTAATAAGCTTCTGTTCCGGCTGTACCACGATAATAAGAAAGATCACCAGTAAGGGAACTGCAATCAGAAGCGCTCCTCCGATAATACGGTAGCTCAGTCCGGCAATATAAATCAGAACACAGAATACTACTGTGATCATGATCGTATTTTTCAGATCCGGCTGATCCAGGATCAGATAAAGAGGAACTGCCAAAAGAACTGCTGACTTTGCCAGTGTACGGAAGCTGTTCAGATCTTCTTCATGATCCATAAAAAACCTGGCAAAAAAGAGAATGATGATAATTTTGGCAAGCTCTGTAGGCTGGAACCGGATAAAACCGAAATCGATCCAACGCGCCGCGCCGTTTGCTGTATCTCCAAAAGGCGTACGATCAGAAGAAGCACGATATTGCTGCCGTACATGATCCACTGAAAGTTTGAGATCCAGGAATAATCTATGAGAGACAGGATCACCATGATAACCAGACCCATGATCACACCCATAAGCTGCTTGAGCATCAGATCCTCACGGGCAGTACCTACCAGCACCACACCAATGGAACTGATGGCAAGCAGAAACAGAAGCAGTCTGAAATTGTAAAAACGAAGCTTATACTGTTTAATCATTTTGTCCTTTGTTCCTTTTTTGACCTGACAGGAATGTCCGCATGAAAAACAGGAGGTTCCTGAGTGATGCGGATCTTAACTTCCGTCTCGTCAATTGTAATATATTTTTTTACTGTATGTATCATATCGTTTTTCAGCATTTTCATCATCTGTGGAGAGCAGTCGATCCGTTCCGACACCAGAAGCATTTTCATTCTGTCTCTGGCATAGCTGCGGAGCGGCCTTTTCCCTGTAAAGCGGTTTTCAACAGAATACCCTCCTTTTTCTGCGATCATGAAATTATTTTCTGAAAATCTGTCCCAGCCTGCGGAACATGCCTTTTTTCCGGCGGATTTCCATAAATGGAACCTCCTCGCCAGAAGACGTCTGCAGATGTTTTTGTACTCCTCTTCTGCCTGAGACTTTTTGCCGGAAAGAGGCTCTCCCTGATTGGCAGCCACGACAATCTGCTCGTCATCAGGAATGGTTCCAATAAGGTCTACTGCCAGTATCTCAATTACATCGTCCACTGACATCATATCTCCTCTGGCAATCATATCCGGTCTTAAACGGTTGATGATCAGATGGATATCTCTCAGCCCTCCGGCTTCCAGAAGTCCGATAATTCGATCCGCATCACGGATGGCAGAAACCTCCGGAGTTGTTACTACAAGGGCCTTGTCTGCCCCGGCAACTGCATTTTTAAATCCCTGTTCGATTCCTGCCGGACAGTCCAGAAGAACATAATCAAATTCTTCACGGAGCTCCTCGGTCAGTTTGATCATCTGCTCCGGAGAAACGGCAGACTTGTCCTTTGTCTGAGCGGACGGAAGAAGAAACAGCTCCGGATGGCGTCTATCATGGATCAGAGCCTGTTTCAGTCTGCAGCTTCCGTTTATCACATCTACAAGATTATATACAATTCTGTTTTCCAGTCCAAGTACCACATCCAGATTACGCAGGCCGATATCTGTATCCACTACAACCGCTTTTTTGCCCATCATGCAAGTCCTGTGCCGATATTGGCAACTGTTGTGGTTTTTCCCACACCGCCTTCCAGATGTAATAACAATGACCTCACCCATGTTTCTGATTCCTCCTAAAAGATATGTTCCATAATTCTGGTTTTCTCTCTGGTATTTTATACCGGACTGATATCAGTCATTGGATGTATTGCTGACATCCGTGGATGCATAGCCGGTCAGAATAGTATCCTTATCTGCCAGATCAAAAATGTATTCCATAATATCATTTGCTGTGGTGCAGGCATTTCCTGAGGAATATCCATTGGCAATACGGACTGCAATCGCATACTGTGCTGGTCAGAAGGCGCATAGCCGATAAAAAGGCCGTGGTTCGGCTGCCGGTAGTCAATTTCTGCCGTACCTGTCTTTCCGGACAGCGCCACGCCCAGTCCGTTAAACTGTTCGTGGGTCTGTACCACACGGCGCATACCGTCATGGATATCTTCCCACACATGGGACGGCACATCTGTCATTTCGCTTTTTACAACAGTTTCATATGTTTTCTGTGTCTGTCCCTGGGAATCTGTCACCTTATCCAGAAGAGACAGGTCGTACACGGTTCCGGAGGTTGCCAGAGCTGTTGCATAGCGCGCAAGCTGACTGGTTGTATAAAGATGGTTACCCTGTCCGATATAGGACGGAACCGCCTTACTGTCCGAAACGTGAGGAGTCGCCTCTGAAATTTCAATTCCTGTGTTTTCATCCAGACCAAACTCCTCTGCATATTTCTGGAGCTTGGAAAGACTGAGATTTTCTGAAAACTCGTCTTTTTCGTTTTTTCCGGCCTCAAATCCGATCATGTTAAAATAATAGTTGCAGGACTGTTCGATCGCTCCTCTGATCTCAAGAGAGCCATGTCCGCTTTTGTTCCAGCAGTTAATAGGCGGATTGACCAGATCAAATTTTCCGGTACATTCAATGTAGGTACTGTCGTCTACCAGATTTTCCATCATTCCGGTCACTGCCGACAGAAGCTTCAGAGTGGAACCCGGAGCAGTTGTCTGCTGTGTGGCCTTGTTAAAGAAGGGACTGGAAAGATCCAGGGAAAGCCTGGTGTAGTAATCTGTATCCATCTCATTGCTGAGCCTGTTATTGTCATATCCCGGATAGGATACGCAGGCCACTACTTTACCGGTATTTACATCCGTAACCACAGCCGACGCCGAGCATGGCTTCAGTGCAAGCTGTGCAGGCTCAATCTCCAGGTTGGCGATTTTATTGATCATAAAATCATAGGAATTAAGCTCCCCGGATGCAAGCCGGGAATAGGCTTCGTCCTCTTTTGAAAGAACACCCTGCTCGTAAAGCACAAGGCAGAGATCCTGACCGGAAATCTGATCGTTCATAAGCAGATACTTGTACAGAAGCTTGGAAAAGCCAAGATCCGTTTTCAGATAATCTACTATATAAGAGGTCATGGCCTGATAGATTTCTGCAGAATCCAGGTATTCTCCCTTCGGAGAAATCACAGAAATATCGATCCAGTTCTGTCCCGCAGCATAATTCAGATATTCTCTGAGGCTGATGCTTTCTTCTTCTGCCCATGCCAGATAGGTAGGATCGGAAGTGTCAACCGCATCTTTGGAGATAACTCCCAGAGTATCTCTGAGCACAGTGTCGCAGATGTAAGTAAGATATTCCTGTACTTCTTCGGATTCATCCTTATATGCCGGCGGATTGTCGCCTGTCAGCCTGTTAGTTATTGTATCAAAAACTTCCTGCTGCTTTTGTTTGAAATTTGGCATATAAATTTTTTTTTCTGTATCGGAAGCATCCTGGTCATTGAATTTTTCAATTATCAATGACACTGTTTGCTACCAGAGCATTGTAAACGTCATAAATCGGCACAGAAATCTGGCTGGCGTCTTTTACACCCTCAAAATCAAACTTTTTTGTATTTTCAATACGGGTCAGGAGCACTCCTGCAACACGCTGTTTCAGAATCTGATAAATAGCACTCTGCCAGTCTGAATCAATGGACAGATATACGTCGTCTCCTGCAACAGGCGGCACAATGGTGTTTTCGTCAATTTTCAGAACTTTTCCGAGGTTGTCAACCGTTACCGTTTCCTGTCCGTCTGTTCCGTGAAGAAACTGTTCCATATACTGTTCGATTCCGGCTTTTCCGATCACGGCATCGTTGGAATAGTCGGGATTTTCTTTTTTCAGAGTTTCCAGTTCCTCTGCAGACGCCCGTCCGGTATAGCCCAGAACCGGCCCCATACTTTCATCATCAATATACTGACGCACAGAATCCTCAATCACGTCAATTCCCTGAAGCTGACTTTGATTTTCCATAACCGCAGCCACTGTGCTTTCGCTTACATTTGTGGCAATGGTAACAGCCATATATTTTCTGGAAACTGTTTGTGTTAAGCTTGTAGCGCATGGAGGCAATATCCAGAATTTCCTGTTTGGACAGCTCTTTCGGAAGTCCATACTGCTCCAGCTCCTCCGGCGCATAGGCATCCTCACCATAAAGAACAATAGAAAATCCGTCGCTTCCCGTCAGATAATTCATCATATCTCCTGCAGTGCAGAAGCCTGCTCTTTGGTAAGATCATCAATCAGAGGATGACCGTAGATGTCGGCCTTAAATCTGCTGAGCGTAAAACCTTCTCCTACATCAAACGCGTAATTTCCGTTTTCATCAAGTACAATGTGGAAGTCACCGGAAAGACTGTCTCCGTTTTCTGACAGGATCTGAAGAACCCGGTATGCTACTCCGTTCAGGGTCAGATTTTTTTCACGGGTGGTCTCATAGCTTCCGTTATCCTCAAAAGTCAGGGAATAGGACAGAATATTGGAAGCTACCATTTCGCCGTTTCTGTCATAAATATTTCCCCTTGTACTTTTCAGCACACGGGTTTTGGTGATGCGGTTTTCAAATTCGCTGATATAGTTTTCACCCTGAATGATCTGCAGTTCAAAAATCTGCCGGATCAGGATAAATGCCATTGCAATAAATACAAGGATCACCACAGTTGTTCGTTTCAGTTGAATTTTTTTGATCAGTTTTTTTATTTTAGTACCCAAATAGACTCACTTTCTTTCCTGACGGGGGTCATAAAATGATGATTGATATAATAAAAGATCCTGTATACGATCACCGTCAGAAACACGGTATAAACAATTTCAGGAATAATAATTCTGTACAGATAGGTAAACAGATTCATACGTCCTCTTAAAAGAAACTGGAATCCGTAGACAGCCAGATTATAAAAGAAATCCATGGCTGCAGCCAGAAGGATGGGAACCTTCAGGTCATTATCATAATAAATACGATAAGTATATCCGCTGATAAATCCCACATACATATAGATCAGCGCATAAAATCCAAGAATAGAGCCAAAAAACAGATCTGTCAGAAGACCGCAGAAAAATCCGGTCCACATTCCGCTTTTTCGCCCGCGCATCAGTCCCATGGAGCTGCACAGGATCAGAAGAAGGTTCGGTGTGATGGAGCCGATAGAAACAGAATGAAGCACAGTGGACTGCAGAAGAAAGCAGACAATAATGGTAAAAAACAGAACCAGCTTACTTTTCATTATTCTGCCTCCTTTGCAGTGTCCTCTTCTGAGGCTTCGTCACCTTTTTTCTCCTCTGCTTTTCCCTGCACGGCATCCTGTTTGTTGGTTGTGATCACAAACACGTCTTTCAAATGCTGAAAATCAACCGGAGTAACAAGAGTTCCTGTTTTGGTCAGGTTATTTGTATCCAGTTCGATCTCACTGACGTATCCGATAAATAATCCTTCCACATACTTGTCACTGATATTGGAGGTAACAATTCTTTCGCCTACAGAAACCTTGTCTTCTCTGTCGTAAAGCTGACTGAACCTCAGCTTTCCTTCGTCGATCAGCTCAAGATCTCCCTCTACCACACAGATATCGTCTGTACTTACGGTCATGGCGCTGACATTGCTGCTGTCATCAATAATGGAGCGGACAGTAGCCCAGTTGGAGCTACCTCAGTGACAATGCCTACCAGGCCTTTTCCGGCAATTACATTGTTGTCCACGCGGATACCGTCATTGCTTCCGCGGTTGATCACAAACGTATCATACCAGTTTCCGGGATCTTTGGAAATGATCCTGGCAGCAACCTTCGGATAGTCTGTATATTCCTCATCCAGCTCATAGAGCTGCTCCAGACGGGCAAGCTCAGCCTGATCCTGCAAAAGCACATTGTTCTGCTCTGTGAGAGTGTCTACCGTTGTCTGCAGTTCCTCATTCTGCTGGATCAGATCCTCTTTTTCCCGGAAGCTGTCCTGAACGTCGGTCATCCACTGGCCTATAGATGCAATGGATTTTTCAAAAGGAACAATAATCAGCCCGGCTGCTTCCTTTAAAGGTGCTGAGGTCACACCGGAGGCAAGGGTGGCGACAATGGCGCTGACGCAGAAAAAGGTCATAATTGCCAGAAGATGTTTACTTTTTAAATGAATACGAAATCGAAATTTCTTTTTCAGGTTTTTCATGGATCATACCCCTTAAAAAATTATAATTTACGTTGCTTTACAGGCTGCGCCCATTTTTCCAGTTCCCGGTTCCGGATGATCTTTTCCAGGCCGCTTACGGAAGAAGTTTCATAAAGCTGGGAAAGCCGGAAAGAAAAGCCGGTATAGCTTGCAAGGTAATTGTCTATGTACGGAAGCCGCGTGCTTCTCCGGTAAGATAAATGCCCTCTCTGGAAATATGATAAGCGATCTGCGGAGGCGTTCTTTCAAGAAATGTTTTCATTTCCGCAGCAATCTCATTGACACAGTTCATAATTCCCGCGTTGACTACATATCCGGAAATGATCTCTTCTCTTGGAAGCCCGGAAATACTGTCGATTCCCACAACCTTGCGGGCGTCCTTTTTCTGATCGTTCAGTCTGCCCATGGCAAGCTTCAGCGTTTCCCTGTTCTGGTTCCGATCTGAAGGCTGTATCGCTTTCGGATCTCGCTGCAGATGGCTTCGTTCATCTGTCTTCCTCCAATGGGAATCTTTTTGGAGATAATGATCTTTCCGTCTGTAATAATGGAAAACTGCGTGCTCTGTGCTCCGATGTTTACCACCATGCTTCCGGGATTATCCTCCAGGGTGATTCCAAGGGCAAGAGCATCTGCAATGGGAGCTTCCACCATATACACCCGGTTCTTCCGGAGCCAGTGGCCGTTGGCCACATGATAATACGCTCTTTTTTCTACAGCTGTCATATCAAGGGGAACGGAAAAAAAGATATCCGAGCCGATGCCAAGAAATTTATCAATTTTTTTCATCATACTGTAAAGAGCAATTTCCTGAAGCTCAAGATTGGCGATCATACCAAAAGCCATCGGCGAATTAACAACGATATCAACAGGTGATTTTTCAAACATATCGTATGCTTCATTGCCCACGGCGATGATCTTGCGCCCTTTTGACGCAATCATGTTTTTTTCAAGATAGGTTTTGTTTCTCAGAAAGGAATAGACCTTAATGGTACTGCTTCCAAGATCTATTCCATATGTTTTTTTATCAGCATAAATCTGCCCCTTTATCTCATCATTCCCCGTTCTTTGAAGCTGGTGTAACTGCGATCCCCGATAATGATATGGTCAAGAAGACGGATTCCCAGTAATTCTCCCGCCTCATAGATCCGCTGTGTGATCTCTCTGTCGCAGCCGCTGGGTTCCGGATCTCCACCCGGATGATTGTGAACGAGGATCAGACTGACTGCATGGCAGCGGACAGCCTCCATGTATATTTCTCTGGGTGTGACAAGGGTGGCGTTCACCGTTCCCTTGGAGATCAGTCTCTCAGACAGAAGATGGTTTCTGTTGTCCAGCATCATACAGATCAAAAGCTCCTGCTCCTGATGACGGAGCCTTTCCATGTAATAGGAAGCAATAGAATCCGGATGATGAAAACTTAAAGACGGCTTTGCCGCTGCCATGGAAATGCGTTTGGACAGTTCCCCGATGCATTTCAGCTGAACAGCTTTCACCTTTCCCACCCCGTGGATTTTTTCGAGATCCGCGAGAGAACTGTGAATAAGTCCCGGCAGTCCGGGATAGGACGATTCCTGCATATGCTTCAGTATGTTATTTGCCAGAGCAAGAGAACTGCACCCTTTTGTGCCGCAGCGAAGAATTACTGAAAGAAGTTCACTGTCACTTAAGGTTTCTTTCCCCTTCACGGATACATTTTTCGTAGGGTCTTTCTGTCTCCGGCAGATCCTTCATTGTTTGTTTCATATGGTTTACCTGCTGTTCTCTGTGCAGGTTCAGGAAAGAATCAACCTTTATTTTAGCATAAAAAGAGAGAGATGTATACTCTCTCCTTTGTTTTTTTACAATTTCATCATATATTCAGATGCGATCCACTCTGCGGTTTTTATTCCGTCCATGGCTGCGGAAGTGATCCCTCCTGCATATCCCGCGCCCTCTCCGCAGGGATAAATGCCTGTAATGTTGGAAAGGCCTTTCTGGTCTCTCACCAGCCGGACCGGTGAAGAGGTACGGCTTTCTATGCCGCTTAAAACCGCGTCTTTTCTGTCAAAGCCGGAAAGCTTTTTCCCAAAGGCAAAAATGCCTTCTTCAATGGAATCCCCAAGCTCTTTGGGAGAATGGAACGCACGTCTGTCAGAACATAGCCGCCTTTGATGTTTGGATGAATCTCTCCCAGTTGGCTGCTTGGCTGATGCGCGCAGAAATCCCCGAAAAGCTGTACCGGAACCTTTCCCTTTCCAAGTTCCCAGGCTTTTTTTTTCGAGATCGCGCTGGAAGGCAATGCCTCCAAGAGCTCCCTCTTCCGGAAAATCCTTCGGAGTGACAGTTACGATCAGAGCGCTGTTGGCATTTTCTCCGTCTCTGGCCTGATAGCTCATGCCGTTGACTGCCAGAAGCCCCTGCTCAGAAGAGGCATTTACCACATAGCCACCCGGACACATACAGAAAGAGTATACGCCTCTGCCGTTTTCACAGGTGTGGGTCACCTTATAGCTTGCAGAACCAAGGATTTTATTTTCCGGTTCTCCATAAAGATCCTGATTGATCATGGACTGAGGATGTTCGATGCGAAGTCCCACTGCAAAGGCTTTGGGCTCCATGGCAAGTCCCCTGTCCTTCAGCATAAAAAAGGTATCCCTTGCGCTGTGCCCTACAGCCAGGACACATACCTGAGCCGGAACCTGCTCTGTATGGTTGATCTCCACTGCCTTCAGCTTTCCGTTTTCTGTATAAAGATCCGTTACTTTGGAACGGAACCGGAAGGTTCCTCCCATTTCTTCAATCTGGCGTCTCATAGTCTGAACGATGTTTACAAGTACGTCTGTGCCAAGATGAGGCTTCTGCTGATAAAGGATTTCCGGATCAGCGCCTGCTTCTGTGAAGCGCTTCAGAACTTCTCGGTTTCTTCCGGAGGAATCTTTTACAAGAGTGTTCAGCTTTCCGTCTGAAAAGGTACCTGCGCCTCCCTCTCCGAACTGAACATTGGATTCCGGATCAAGAACACCGTTTTTCCAGAACCGGTTTACAGTCTCCATTCTTTTATCTGCCTCTTCTCCCCGTTCCAGAACCAGAGGACGATAGCCGGCTCTGGCAAGATACCAGGCGCAGAAAAGCCCGGCAGGGCCGCTTCCAACGATGACAGGTCTGGTTTCCAGGCTGATCGCCCGGTTTCGGAAAAGAATAATGCCTCTCGTTAGTTGACATAACATTATTACCGTGAACTTTTTTGAGGATTTTTTTTCTCATTTTCAGTCTTTCACATGCACAGTATATACGAATTTTTATCCTCTTTATGGCGGGCATCCAGAGACTGCCGGATAATTTCATAAGAAAATAAAGTTTCACCGCAGCGGAGAGTTTTTTTAATCTTCTGTCTCAGGTCTGCTTCCGTATGACTGATCGGAAGCTTCAGCTGGCTGATCTGTATCATATAAGCTCCTTTGCTCCGTGGATTCCGGCCACGGCTCCGCTGGACCATGCCCACTGAAGGTTATAGCCTCCGCATGCTCCGTCAATATCAAGAAGTTCCCCTGCAAAATAAAGACCTCTGTGAAGTCTGGATTCCAGAGTTGAAGGATTTATTTCATCGGTAGCGACTCCCCCGGAGCACACCTGAGCCAGATCAAAGCCCAGAGAATCCTTTACGGTAAGTTTAAAGTCCACAGCAGATCTCAGGAGATCCTTCTGCTTCATCAGAAGTCGTACAAGCCTGTCCGGAAGAAGGCCTGCAAAAAGCTCTTCTTCAGTTTTATAGGGACAGAGTTCTTTTCTTTTTTTCATAAGCCGCTTCAGTGTTTCTTCTGTGTATTCAGGCAGAAAGTTCACGGAAAGCTGAACCTGTTTTTTCTCTGCCAGAGCCGGGCTGCATACCTGCTCAGCTGAAAAACAGGGATTCCTGAAATTCCATACTCAGTAAGCTGAACCTCTCCTGTTTCCTTTCCTGACGGACTTCCGTTAATAAAAAGCTGAACTGCCGCTTCTGTACGGACGCCTGCCCACAGAGAAAGACTGCTGTTCTGACATTTCAGTCCTGTCAGCGCCGGAATAGGCTTTATGATCTGATGCCCCAGTTCACTGGCAAGAGCATAGCAGCTTCCATCTGCGCCTGCAACTGCAGAGGCTTTGGAGCCTCCAGCAAGAATCACCGCGCCCCCTGATAAGTCCAGGTTTCTGTCTGTACATTCCAGAGATTGTCCGAAAAAAATATCTTTTTTACATGTTCCAGGGTTTTAATCTTTACTTTCAGGCTTCGGGCTTTCATTTCCAGAAGCTCGGGAACACATTTTGCCTGCCCGCTTCTGGGATACAGCCAGCCTTTTCGTTCCGTTGTCAGAATCCCGATTTCCTCAAAAAAATCAAGGGTGTCTTTTACAGAAAACTGTTCAAAGGTTTCTCTGACAAATTCCGGATGGGTTCCTCTGTATGCTCCTTCGTACTGATCCAGATTAGTAAGATTGCATCTTCCGTTTCCGGTTACTGCAATTTTCCGGCCTGTTTTTTCATTGTGCTCCAGAAGGGTGACAAAGACTCCCGTTTTTGCAGCCTGAACGGCAGCCATCAGTCCTGCGGCGCCTCCGCCAATCACGATCAGAGAACGGGACGGGTCCACAGGCTTTTTTTTCTTTTTTGCAGGCTGATTTTCTTTCATAAATACCTCCCTGACTGGTGTTATCTGCAATCCTGTAAAATCATGGAAGTGTGATCAGATGTTTGTCCAGAAGCTTCTGTACAGACATCAGGATTCCAAGCTTCGCATGCTCCCAGGTCAGTCCTCCCTGGAAGTAAACTGCATAAGGAGGCTTCATAGGACCGTCTGCCGAAAGCTCAATGGAAGAGCCCTGAACAAAGGCTCCTGCGGCCATAATCACCTGACTGTCATAGCCCGGCATATCCCAGGGCTCCGGGTCCACATAGGAATCCACCGGTGCGGCAGCCTGGATTCCCTTACAAAAGGCAACCACACGCTCCGGTTCGCCCAAAGTCACAGCCTGGATGATATCCTGTCTTGGTTCCTGTCCGTTTGGAATCACAGGGAAGCCCAGTTTTTCGTAAATGTTTGCGGCAAAAACAGCTCCCTTTAAAGCACCCTTTGTCACCATAGGAGCCAGGAAAAAGCCCTGATAGAAGGAACGGTTCACACCCAGAGAAGCGCCTACCTCCATGCCAAGTCCCGGGCAGGTCATTCTGCTGGCTGCGTTTTCCACACATTCCTTTGTTCCTGCGATATATCCGCCGATAGGAGCAAGACCGCCTCCCGGATTTTTAATCAGAGAACCCACGATCATATCTGCTCCCACATCACTTGGTTCTACGGTATCCACAAATTCACCGTAGCAGTTGTCCACCATACAGATCACGTCAGGCTTAATGCTTTTTACAAAAGCGATCAGTTCTCCGATCTCCTTTACAGAAAAAGAAGGTCTTGTCTGATAGCCCTTGGAGCGCTGGATCTCCACCAGCTTTGTTTTTTCGTTGATGGCTTCCCGGATCCTGTCATAGTCAAAGGTTCCGTCCTCCTTCAGATCCACCTGACGGTAGGTGACGCCGTATTCTGCAAGAGAACCCCTGGCCGGACGGATTCCGATCACTCTTCCAGAGTGTCATAGGGCTTTCCTGCCGGAGCTAAAAGCTCGTCTCCCGGGCGGAGATTTCCAAATAACGCAATGGCAAGAGCGTGGGTTCCGCAGGCGATCTGAGGACGTACCAGGCAGGCTTCTGTGTGGAAGGTATCTGCATAAACCTTTTCCAGAGTATCCCGCCCGAAGTCATCATAGCCGTAGCCTGAGCTTCCGTTAAAGCACTCGGAACTTACCTTGTTTTTCTGCATGGCAAGCAGCACCTTCATCTGATTATATTCTGCTTTTCGATCAAATTCCTCAAAGCGCTTTTTCAGAGATGCTTCCACCTGTGCGCCAAAATTATAAACCTCTTCTGAAATTCCTAACTGTTCATATATTTCTTTCATCATGCAACCTCTTTTTCTTTATTCAATCCTGTATTCTTACAGGTGTTCCTGCAACTGCAGGTCAGTTCCTGCCGGAGTATGCGCGGCAGGCTTCTTAATATGCGGGTATAACAAATATTAAAATCCGGTTCCTGTCTGTCCTGGTTTTACAGAAGAATCCCCTTCTTTCTGCATATTTCCAGCATATAGTCAAGAATCTGATCTTCCTGATAGGAAAACTGATCTTTGTTTACCCAGGTTAACTCCTGTTCTCTCCGAAACCAGGTAAGCTGCCGCTTTGCAAAATGTCTGGTATCCCTCTTCAACACTCTGACAGCTTCCTCAAGAGGGTATTCTCCGTCCAGATAAGCAAGGATTTCTTTATATCCAAGTCCCTGCATGGATACCATTCCTCTGTGGCAGCCCTCTTCCTTTAGCCTGGACACCTCTTCCAGAAGACCTTCCTTCATCATCTGATCCACCCGAAGATCAATTCTTTCATAAAGAAGCTCCCGTGGCATATTCAGCACAAAATAAGCCAGATTGTAGGGACTTTCATGCTGTTTCTGTTCTTCATTGTGAGCAGAGATGGGAGAACCGTTCTGATTATAAAACTCAAGAGCCCGGATCACACGCTTTACATTGTGGGCATGAATGGCATCTGCGCTTACAGGATCCACCTTTCTCAGCATTTCATGGAGATGCTCCCCGCCTTTTTCTTCTGCAAGAGCTTCCAGTTCCTTCCGGTAATCATTTTCCTGCTGAGCTTCTGTAAAATCAATATCCTTTGTAACTGCCTGAATATAAAACCCGGTTCCACCTACCAGAATGGGTATTTTTCCTCTGGAATAAATATCTCCATGGCTTTTTTTGCCATCTGCTGAAATTTTACAATATGAAATTCTTCCTCCGGTTCCAGAACATCCACCAGATAATGAGGAATTCCCTGCATTTCTTCAGATCGGATCTTTGCGGAACCAATATCCATTTTTTTATATACCTGCATGGAATCTGCAGATATGATCTCTCCGTTTACTGCCTTTGCAAGGGAAATGGAAAGACTTGTTTTTCCTACTGCCGTCGGTCCGGTCAGTACGATCAAGGGCTGTTTCATATGGCTCTCCTAAACAATTCGTTTAAATTTCTTTTCCAGTTCTGTTCTTGTCATGGAAATAATGGTAGGGCGTCCGTGAGGACAGTGATAAGGGTTATCCAGGGTAAGAAGCTCGTCAATAAGCTTTTCCGCCTCTTTCGCTGACATGGCGTGATTTCCCTTGACTGCTGCCTTACATGCCATAGTCGCCAGTCTGGATGCAAAAATATCAAGGGCATCCTTTTCCCCGCTGCCGGATAGCTGATCCAGCATTTCCAGAAACAGAGCTTCTTCGCTGAACCCGTAAAGAGTGGCTGGAACCGCGCTGATCCGGTATTCTTTTCCGCCAAATTCCTCTATTTCAAATCCGAACTGAGAAAAGTATTTCTGATTTTCCTTCAGAATGTTTTCTTCCTGAAGATTTAAGGTTACGATCAGAGGCGGATTCAGATACTGGGAATCCACGGTCTTTTCCCGGAAGCTTTTTACAAGGCGCTCATAATAAACCTTTTCATGGGCGGCATGCTGGTCAATAATATAAAAATTATCCCCAAACTGCGCCAGCCAGTAGGTGTCAAAGATCTGTCCTACAAGGCGGATACGTTCCCGGGATTCCGGAGCAAGAAGCTTTTCCTCAAATAATTCCAGCTGACGGGGCTCCTGTTCTGCCATTTCATGACTGTTCTGATCCGATTCTGCTGCCGAAATCCCCGGTTCGGTTTCCACACTGATTACAGTTTCAAGGTTCTGAGCAGTCTTCTCGGGAGAGTCACTGGTGTGTGTAATTTCCGCTGGTTCTGAAAGAAAATCCCCGGATTCCGGTTTCTCTTTTTCTGAAATCCAGTGCTCTTTTTTCTGATTTGTGTTCTGTGATACCGGGACTGTATTTTTCATCTGACTGCGGCCAGTATTTTTTAATTCCCTGTTTTCTTCAGCCGGAAGCTTTGTTTCTGTTTCCCGTTTCAGCTCCTCTTCCTGCTTTTCACGGAGAGTTCCCTGAAAAAGATCTTCTTCCGAGGCGGAAAAAACCTGAGGCTTCTTTGTTTCCGTTGTATGAGAAGCGCTGTACGAAACGGAGGGTTCTTTTACGGTACTCTGGTAAGCCGGCCGTTCCATCCATGACTTTGTTTTTCCGGGACAAAAGCGCCTGCTCCTGCATAAGCTCTGTCTCCGGATATTCCGGTTTCCTTAATTTCTTTTTCTGCATGCCCGCAAAGCTGTTCTCTTCTTTTTTTCTCAAAGGGCTCAGGCACAGATGACGGCTTAATCAGGCTCCTCTTTTTTTACAGGTTCGGACTTTCCAAGAGTTACCTTTGGTATCATCTCTCTTCCCATCAGCGCCTTGCGAACAGTATCGTAAACAGCCTCATAAACCTCCTGCTCTCTGGCAAACCGGACCTCACGCTTGGCAGGATGCACGTTTACATCCAGATCATTTCCCTCCATCTGCATCTGAAGGGACACAAAGGGGAATTTATGCTGCATCAGAAAACCCTTGTAGGCGCTTTCTATGGCTTTTGTGATAATGTTGTTTTTTACATAACGGCCATTGATATAATAGTTTTCAAAGCTTCGATTTCCTCTGGCAATTTCCGGTTTTCCCACAAATCCGGTGATCTTCATAAAATCATTTTCAAATTCCGCGTCCAGAAGAGCCTTTGTGATATCCCTGCCGTAAACGCTGTAGATCACATCCTTTACACTGTAGTTTCCGGAGCTGTGAAGCTTTACCTGCCGGTTCTGGATGTATTTAAAAGAAATTTCCGGGTGGGACAGGGCAAGCTGTTCCATTAAGGTATGGATGTAATTGGCTTCTGTCATGTCCGATTTCAGAAATTTGCTTCTTGCCGGAGTGTTATAAAAAAGGTTCCGCACAAGAAAGGTGGTTCCCTCCGGCGCTCCAAGCTCTTCCAGAGAGTGTTCCACTCCGCCTTCAATAATATATCTGGAGCCGCTGACTGCAGACGGAGTTTTTGTGATCAGCTCCACCTGTGACACAGCCGCGATACTGGATAACGCCTCCCCGCGGAATCCAAGAGAAGCAATCTGTTCCAGATCCTCCACTTTTTCAATTTTGCTGGTGGCATGGCGGAGAAAGGCAAGAGGAATCTGTCTGCCTCAATGCCTGCTCCGTTGTCTGTAATACGGATCAGCTTCTTTCCGCCGTCTGTGATCTCCACCGTGACCGCCGTGGCTCCTGCGTCAATGGCATTTTCCACCAGCTCTTTTACAACAGAAGAGGGGCGTTCCACCACTTCTCCTGCTGCGATCTTGTCAATGGTATTCTGGTCTAAAACTGCGATCTTTCTCAAACCAAACCTCCCTTTCTTCCTTTCTGCCGGCTTTGTCCTGAAAGTCTTTTACCAGCGGTTCTGTATTTTATTCTGAAGATTATAAAGAATATTCATAGCCTCCATAGGCGTCAGATGAGACATGTCCAGATTCCGTATCTCCTCCACAATATCATTGTCCTGTACGGTATCGAAAAGAGACATCTGCGCCATATCCACCTGATCGTAGACAATTTTCTGCTTTTTCTTTGAGGCGGAAGTAAGATCCTTAACTGCTGCCGTAATGTCCGCATCACTTAACTCTTCCACCAGCTCCTTTGCCCGGCGGATCACAGAATCCGGCACTCCTGCAAGCTTGGCAACCTGGATTCCATAGCTTTTGTCTGCTCCGCCTTTAACAATCTTCCGGAGAAAAACAATATCGTCGCCTTTTTCCTTTACGGCAATGCAGTAGTTGTTTACACCGGAGATCTTGCCCTCAAGCTCTGTCAGCTCATGATAATGGGTTGCAAAAAAGAGTTTTTGCCCCGCAGAGCTTTGTATCGCTGATATGTTCGATCACAGCCCAGGCAATGGCAAGTCCGTCAAAGGTACTGGTTCCTCTTCCGATCTCATCCAGGATCAGAAGACTTTTTGCAGTGGCGTTTCTCAGAATATTGGCAACCTCTGTCATTTCCACCATAAAGGTACTCTGGCCGCTAGCAAGGTCATCGGAAGCTCCTACTCTGGTAAAGATCCTGTCCACGATTCCGATATTTGCCTTGTCTGCCGGAACAAAGCTTCCGATCTGAGCCATAAGGACGATCAGGGCTGTCTGGCGCATATAGGTGGATTTACCTGCCATATTCGGACCTGTGATAATGGACACCCGCTTTTTCTGATTGTCAAGATAAGTATCATTGGCAATAAACATATCATGCTCGATCATCTGCTCCACAACCGGATGCCTGCCGTTTTTAATATCCAGGACACCGCCTTCATTGATCTTCGGGCGCACATAGTTATTTCTCTGGCAACCAGGGCCAGAGAGGCAAAAACATCAAGGGCGGCAACTGCCTTGGCAGTTTTCTGAATACGCACGACCTCTGCGCCTACCTTATCGCGCACCTCGCAGAAAAGCTCATACTCCAGAGCGTAGAGCTTATCCTCTGCCCCAAGGATCAGATCCTCCAGATCCTTTAATTCCTGGGTAATGTAACGCTCTGCATTGGTAAGAGTCTGCTTTCTTATATAATTTTCCGGCACCAGCTCCTTAAAGGAATTGGTAACCTCCAGAGAATAGCCAAATACGCGGTTGTATTTGATCTTCAGATTTTTAATTCCTGTGCGCTCTTTTTCTCTGGCCTCAAGCTCTGTCAGCCATTTTTTGCCGTCTGTACGGGAACGGCGGAATTTATCTACATCCTCATGATACCCCTCCCCGGATAATGCCTCCGTCCTTCTGAGCCAGAGGCGGCTCATCCACAATAGCGCTTTTGATCAGAGACGCAATATCTTCCAGAGGATCCATGTCCTCATAAAGCTCTGTAAGAAGAGGTGTTTTAAAATCCTTCAAAATCTGCCGGATATGAGGAAGCATTTCAAGAGAGGATGCAAAAGCAATCAAATCCCTTGGATTGGCAGACTGATAGCTGATGCGCTGATCAGTCGTTCCAGATCGTAAATCGGATTTAAGTATTCCCGGATCTCATCCCTGAGCATGGGACTTTTATTCAGCTCTTCCAGAGCTTCCAGACGCCGGTTGATCTCCTGAGCGTCAATAAGAGGCTGTTCCACATAAGAGCGGAGGGTACGGGCTCCCATGGCAGTTTTTGTTTTATCCAGAACCCACAGAAGAGAGCCTCTTTTATTTTTTTCACGAAGAGTTTCCACAAGCTCTAGATTTCTGCGGCTGGAGCTGTCGATCAGCATATATTTTTCTGCCGCATAAGGACGGATCCCTGCCATATGAGAAAGCGCTGATTTCTGTGTTTCCTGAAGATAAAGAAACAGAGCGCCGGAAGCGATCACTCCGCAGTCATAATCCTGGATCCCCAGCCCCTCCAGAGTATTTACATGAAAATGCTCTTTTAAAGTCCGCTTACACAGACTGTCGTCAAAATACCAGGCATCCAGAGGGAATACACAGATGCCCAGACGGTTTTTCAGATCATCCGTATCCACGCCGCTCATAAAAAACGCGTCGTTGCAGATGATCTCGGCAGGGACAAATTTATTGATCTCGTCCAGGAGCTTCTGTGGTTTATCTACCTCTGTAAGAAAACAGTCGCCTGTGGAAATATCCGCAATGGCGCAGCCAAAGTGATCTTCCATAGATACAATGGACATCAGGTAATTATTTTTGGATTCATCCAGAGAAGCCGCGTCCAGAGTGGTTCCCGGAGTTACCACGCGGATTACCTCTCTTTTTACCAGTCCCTTTGCTTTTTCGGGTCTTCCACCTGCTCACAGATGGCGACCTTATAGCCTTTTTCGATCAGACGGTTAATATAGGTTTCCGCAGCATGAAAGGGGACCCCGCACATGGGGGCCCTTTCTTCCAGTCCGCAGTCTTTGCCTGTCAAAGTGATCTCCAGCTCTTTTGTAACGGTCAGAGCATCCTCAAAAAACATTTCGTAGAAGTCACCCAGACGGTAGAATAAAATACAGTCCTTATACTGCTGCTTTGTTTTTACATATTCGGCCATCATTGGTGACAGTTTCTTGATGTCAATAGTTGTATTTTCGTTTTCTGTTGTTTATATTTGTATTCAAGTGCTTCTACCTCAATATCTTAAGTAAACAATATTTCTGACAAATATTGCTGTAATCCTGTATTTAATCAGTCCTCATTCTAACACGGAAGAATGGAATTTTCAATACTCAACAACCTTACGTTTTCTTAGTTTTGTCCATATTAGCTGACAAATCGAAAGTTAAATGAGCTGATATTTCTATCAGCCCATTGTCGTATCTATTTGGGTGAAACATTTTACAGACAAGATTTCTGTATTTCTTCGATTTTCCCAATAAATTTCCTGTTCTTTATTTAATACTTTTGTTTAAACAACTGCTTCTATAATTTTGTTTCTGCTTTTCCTTATTTCATTCCCCTCTCCTGAACACCACCTGATTTTCTTTGATTGTCAGCAGTACTTTAACATCTGCCAGATCTTCTGGCTTTGCTGTCAGTGGATTCTGGTCTAATACCACAAAATCTGCTGTTTTGCCAGGTACAATGGTTCCTTTTGTATCTTCCTCAAAATACTGATATGCCCCGTATTTTGTGATTGCTTTCAGAGCCTCCAGAACAGAAATTTTCTGGTTTTCTCCAATGCTTCTGCCTTTTCTTGTGATGCGGTTTACGGCGCAGGAAACTGTTTTCATCATGTCCGGCGGAATTACCGGGGAATCCTGATGGAAGGTATACTTCATATCATATCCTATGGCATCCTTTACCGGAGAGATCTGGCTTCCGCGCTTTTCACCGAAATTCTTTAAATGAATGTCTCCCCAGTAATAGGTATGAGCACAAAAAAGCTTGGGATCATTCCGATTTTTGCCATACGGTGAAGCTGTTCTTTTTGTACAAGCTGGGCATGTACATAACGCTCTGTGGATATCCTTATCTTCTCTTAAAGCCAGCTCCTTTTCAAACTGAGAAACATACTGCTCTGCCGCCGCGTCTCCATTACAGTGAGCCAGAAGCTGCTGCTTTTTGTCAAATGCCAGGTCAATATAGGTTCGCAGCTGCTCATCTTTGTAGATGGGATATCCGCAATAGTCTTTTTCTCCCTCATAGGCTCTGTCATCCAGCTGTCCTGCCCTGAGGTGAACCATCCAGAAAGATTTTATATCCGCCCATCTTTAAATGATTGTGATACTTTCCGGCATAATCATTTTCTTCCTCTATAAGCTCAGAAGCTGTGGTAATATCAAGATATCCGACTACATCGAGATGCAGCAGTCCCATGTCTGAAGCTGCTTTTAAAAGCTGGAACAACGGCTTTCCCACCATTCCGTCCTGAACGGTTGTAATACCATAGCTGGCATAAACCTTCTGGGCTTCCACGATCAGATCCATAAGCTCCTGTGGTGAACCAGCGGGAATTCCGGACTGGAATCTGAGAAAGGTTTTTTCTTCCATATATCCGTCAGGAATCTGCGTACCCTCCATGCGTCCGTAACGTCCGTCAGAAGTATCCTCTGTATGTTCGTCCAATTCCCTGAAGCTGAAGGCCTTTGCTGTTTGTCACGCCCATATGAGGATGCGTGAATCAAAAGAACCGGATTTTCCGTACTGATCTGATCCAGAACTTCTCTGTTGGGGTGGCGCCCCTCCTTCAAAAAATTGTGATCGTAATTGCAGCCTGTCAGCCATGCGTCTTCTGAAAGATTCTTCTGGGTTTTGAAGGCTTTCATTGTATCTATAATGTCCTGAAAGCTTTCGCAGGAAGAAAGATCGCACTGTCTCATTGCATTTGCCACGCCCACAAAATGAGAGTGTCCGTCAATAAATCCCGGAAGCAAAGTGCCTCCGTGAAGGTCAATGATCTCATCCTGCTCTTTATAGAGCTTCATAATCTCATCCTGATCACCAACTGCAAAAATCTTCCCGTTTTCTGCACATACTGCTTCTGCATATAAGGCATCATCTTCCATGGTGATAACTGTTCCGTTAATATAAAATGATTTCACAGAAATTCTCCTTTTTTTCATACATCTTTCCCAGCATCTGCATAATACGAGACTGTTTGAACAGGCTGCATACGCAGGAAAATGTGAGCTGTATTTCTCATATAAAAGTAAAAAATCAGAAGAGACCAGATCTGAATCCAGCCCCTCCCGATAGAGTGTGTTTATTAATATCCCTTCCGTTCTCAGATTTCTCTTGTAGCTTCTTTCAGCCACTGTTTTTCCTCCTCATTCAGATAAGGAGAAATCTTTGTATAAACTTCTGCGTGATACTGGTTTAAAAGCTCTTTTTCATGGTCTGATAAAAGCTCCGGAACAATGCCGTCCAGATCAAAAGGAACCATTGTCAGGTTCTCAAAGCACATGAACTGTCCGTAAGTAGTTTTTCTGCTTTTTACACACGATCAGATTCTCGTGGCGGATGCCGAATTCATTTTCTACATAATAGCCCGGCTCGTTGGAGGTGATCATACCCTCTTCCAGAACGCAGGCAGACTGTCCGGGAGCTGTTTTCCAGCGGAAACGGTTTGGCCCTTCATGGACATTCAGAAGATATCCCACACCGTGTCCGGTTCCATGATTATAGTCTTCACCTAACTGCATAATGGTTCTCTTGCAATGTAATCCAGATTAAGATCCGTACATCCATAACGGAATTTTGCTGCTGCAAGATTCAGGTGTCCTTTCAGCACAAGGGTAAAATATTTCTTTTCTTTTTCCGTTACCGGGCCAAGCACAACCGTTCTTGTGATATCGGTGGAACCTTCCAGATAATGTCCGCCTGTATCGCACAGCGCCAGGCCGTGAGGTCCAGAGGAATATCTGTTTCCGGTGACGGGCTGTAGTGGCAGATTGCCGCATGACCTGCATAGGAAACAATAGGATCAAAGCTGTTGTCCAGAAAGTTTTCCTGCTCCTTGCGAAGGGAAAATAAATGGTCTGCCGCACTGAGCTCTGTGATCGTTGTTTTTCCTACGTTTTTTTTTCAGCCAGTAGATAAATTTTGTCACAGCTACGCCGTCTTTGATATGGGCGATGCGCTCGTTTTCCACCTCAACCGGATTTTTGATGGCTTTTGGAAGAAGGGTAAGATTTTCTTCATCCAGAACCTTCACACTTTCCGGAAGGCTGCTGACCAGACGGCTGTTTGCGCTTTTTCTGGAAAGAAGAACGGTTCTGTTCTCCGGAACGGTTTTCACATACTGGTAAATATCATTGTAAGGCTTCAGAACTACGCCGTCTTTTCCAGAGAGGTTCTTACTGCGGCATCAAAGGCCTTCTCATTGGCAAAAAGAAGAATCTCATCCTGGGTCATAACAAGATAGGAAAGCACTACCGGGCAGCAGTGGATATCGTTTCCGCGGATATTTAAAAGCCACGCAATATCGTCAAGAGAGGTAAGGATAAAGGCATCTGCGCCTTTTTCCGCCATTTTTTCACGAATCTGCGCACATTTATCTGCTTGACTTTCCTGCCCATTTTTCTTCAAGCTCCATAACCGGCTCACAGGAAAGCTCCGGGCGGTTCTTCCAGATTTCTCCGATCAGGTCCTCCTCTACGGAAAAACGAATATTCTTGTCTGCAAGAAGGGATTTCAACTCCTCTGTCTCCGCAGCGCTTACGCATCTTCCGTCAAATCCAAGACACATGCCTTCCGTCAGCTTATCCTTCAGAAATTCATGGACGGTAGGAACCTCTGGCTCTCCCATTTTAAAAAGTGTGACAGTGGTTCCCTCAAGCTGCTGGGCAGCCTGGATAAAATATCTTCCGTCTGTCCAAAGTCCCGCCATATCGGAAGTGATCACTGCGGTTCCCGCAGAACCGGTAAATCCTGTAATATATTTTCTGCATTTAAAATAATCGCCTACATATTCTGAGCCATGAAAGTCGTCTGTGGGAACCAGATAAGCGTCCACATGTTTTTCTTTCATCAGGCTTCGAAGAGCGGCAAGCCGTTCCTGTACGGTCATTCTTTCCATCTCCTTTGTATTGATACTGGTACAGAGAATACGAAATAAACTGCTGTTTACACAGCACTGTTTTGCGTGGAAATCCCCATGGAATTTTAGTATTCCCTCTACTGGTAAGTTTATCACAGATTTCGTTCATTTAAAACCCTACACGCCAAAATATTCATCCAGCTGCTTTTTAAATTCCTCAGGAATGTTCTGTGGAAACGGCATACTGTCAATATCAGAAAGGCTTTCTGCAATGTGGGCTAAAAGCCTGGCGCTTCTTTCCAGGGACCAGGCGGAAAGAAGTTCCACGGTATCGTAATGAGTATGCATTCCAAAGCCGTCTCTGTTTAAAGTCATGGCAGGGATTCCCTTCCATGCAAAGGTATTGGAGTCGCTTCCCCAGATCTGATTTTTGGTCGTCATGCCAATGCCTGTTTCACGTGCAAGGTAGGTAAGCATGGCGCACACTGACGGATCTGCGGTAACGCCGATCACGTTTCCGCCAACAAGCTGGCCGGCAAGATCTACGTTCATGTTGAATCTGTGCTGATTCAGCTCCTGCTGGTGAAGCTTTACATAATGGCGGCTTCCCAGAAGGCCTTTTTCTTCTGCGCCAAACCATACAAATTCCACGGTTCTTCTTGGCTGATGCTCCTTTAAATAACGGCACACCTCCATAATAATGGCTGCGCCTGCCATGTTGTCATAGGCTCCCGGACCTTCCGGAACAGAATCGTAGTGAGCGGTAAGCGTCAGGATCTCGTCTGCTCTGTCCGTACCCTGAATCCTTGCCTCCACATTGCGGGAGGTGCGCTTTACTTCCTCCTGAATAAGAGTAAGTTGTGCTTTTTTTTGCCCCCCGTGTTACCATTTCCACTGCGTCAAGATAGTGAACGCCAACACCCTGGATCAGTTCTTTTTCATTTAAGGATTCGTATACCTTCTGAGGAATGGCGGCAGCTCTTGGGATGCGGTCCTCTCCTTCATCTACAGGAGAACCGCTGATGCTTACAAAGCCTGCAACCCCTGCTTTTATAAGGCGAAGGTACAGATCCTTCCGCACGATCTCGTTGACCATAACGATTTTGCCTGCTGCATGAGAAAGACTGATATCATCTCCGTTTTCCACATACAGAAACTCTGCTTCCACGCCCTCTTCGGCTGTGCTTCCGCATCTCTGATATCCTGTCACCTGATAGGTTTTATGATAGGGCTCTGTAATGGTAAGCTCTGCCTTTCGGATTCCCCAGGCATCAAAGGAAAATTCTTCTATGCGGCTTTCCATGCCAAAGCTCTTTAATTCTGCCTGAATCAGGGAAGCGGCCTTTTCCTCTGTAGGGGTTCCGGCCTCTCTGATATAGTTAAATTTTGAGACAAAATCCATCTGTCGCTGTCCGCTGATTGTGTTTTTACTCATAATGATCCCTCCGTTGTAATTGTTTTCTGATATGGATTTTATTCTTTCCATCCTTCCATGTGGCGCACGATTCTCTTATAAAAATCAACTGCAGGAGGAAGGGCGGAAATACTGATATTTTCGTCAATTCCATGAATACTCTGATACTGCTGTTCATTGATTTCCAGAGGTGCAAAACGGATGCTGTTTTCACACACAGGAGTATAGAATCTGGCGTCTGTGCTCCTGTCATGGCATATGGAGCAACGATCACGCCGGGTTACATTTTTTTCACCACATGCTCTATAAGGCGGAAAGGCTTTCTTTATAATCCACTACCGGGCAGCTGATGAATCAGGATCGGCTCTGTTTCGATGCCGTATTTCTCAGCAATTTTTGATACCAGAGCAAGACTTTCCTCTACTCCCTGATGATGAATGAAACGCATATTTCCTGTTACAGAAGCTTCCTGGGGAATCACATTCAGTCCGTCAGAGCCCTTTGCCATAGTAAAATTAAGGGTTGTGGTGATCATGGCAGCTCCAAGAGGATTTACCTTTGGCAGCAGCTTTTCCAGAAGAGGTTCAAGCTGTCTTTCGTATTTCATAACCTTGCCCAGAGCCCCCTCTGTATAAGGAGCCATTCTCCGGAACATTTCCGCTACCGTAGGGTTCATTTTTGAGGTAAATGGGTTATGATTCTCAATATCCATCATAAAAGCAGCCAGACGGGTAAGAGGCGTCTGTTTCTGGGGAACGCTGGCATGTCCTCCGTTTCCCTTTGCAGTAAAACGGATATCTCCATAGCCCTTTTCCAGACAGCCTACCATGCAAACCGGCCTTTTACTCCCTTCATGGGCTCTTCCTTGATCATTCCGCCTTCGTCCATAAGGAATTTTAAATGCACGCCGTTGTCCTGAAGCCATTTTACGGTAAGAGGCGCGCCCTCTCCGCCGATCTCCTCTGTACAGCTGCTTGCAAGATAAACATCGCATGCCGGAACATAATCCTTTGCGATCAGCTCCTCCACAGCCTGAAGAAAGCAGAACAGACTGCCCTTGGTATCTACCGTTCCTCTTCCCCATACAGCGCCGTCTGCAATTTCTCCGCTGAAAGGCTCGTGCTTCCATTCTCCGGAAGCCTCTACCACATCCTGGTGGCTCATAAAGAGAATGGGCTCTCCCTGGCCTTTTCCCTTCCACTTAAAAAGAAGACTTCCGTTAAACTCATGCTTTTCACAGACTTTGTGAATGTTCGGAAACAGCTTTTCCAGAACCTCATGAAATCTGTAAAATTTACTGAGATCCTGCTGAAAGGCATTGGAAATCGTCTCGCAGCGGATCATTTTTCCCAGTTTTTCACCATAAAGCAGTTCTCTTTCATTTGCTTTGCCGTTCATAATACTCCTCCTTATCAAAGCTTGTCTTTTTTCCATAAAATATATCCGATCAGAAGCGCCATTCCACCTGCAGGGATCAGCAGGATGCTTGTCTGGGAAATGGCTGCCGGAACAAACACACAGAGAAGGGTCATGGAAAGTAGCGGAATAGCTGCAATCTTCATGCTCTTTTTAAAGTATTTCAGTCCAAGAGCGCCGAAAAGCGCCGGGACAACCGTATCAAATGCCGGGGTCAGAACCGGGTTTTCCAGAACCGGTGTCAGAGGAACCAGAAGAAGGACTCCGGCAAAGATCACCAGCATGGTCACAATGGAGCTGGATGCTACGCTTAATGTAGAAATGATTTCATTTTCCGCAGTTCCCACCTCTGTTTTTGCAATATCCCTTGCATTCATGGCACAGGGAATTTTAAGATTGGTCACATTTCCCGTAAGGAAGGTAAGATAGCTTCCTCCATTTCCAAGCCATGGGGGCATAAACAAGAAATTCCACAATTCCTACCGGAATATAAACAATTCCCACCTTGATAAAGCCGTTAATAAAGCCTTAAAATCCGGGAAAGCTCCGTAAATGGCACCAAGCATAAAAGGAACTGCAAGAAGCAGAAGCGCTGCTGATATCAGCATGATCCTTCCAAGCCGGTGCTGCTGTCTGTTAAATTCTTCCAAAAATTTTTCTTTATCCATATGATCCTCCTACAGATTGATCAGAACAGCAGCTGCCATTCCAATAATCATACTGACTGCAATACTGAAATTTTCCAGCCACTCCATTTTTTTCTTTACGATCAGGTATTCAAATACCGCCATAGCCAGGGCGGAAATTCCTCCACCAGAGAGGCGTACTGTTTTTGAAAGCGGTCCAGGTTCCCACATAGGAACCGATATATGCGCTGCACAGACCGATAAACATGGCGATGGTGGCATAAGTGCCAAAGCCAGGTCTGCCGCTGTCATTTTTCTTTTCTTTTTTCTGCACCTTGCCCAGATATTTTTCAGTCCGAAGATGCAGCAGGTGATGCCGCTTAAAATTCCGGCTGTCATAACCAGAGCTATGGTGGTAAAGGCGCCAATGGACATCTCGCTTACTTTAAGGCCGGAAAGTCCCATTCCGGTTGCCGCGATCTCAGCCACGTTCAGCTCGTACTGTAAAGCTCCCACCACAGAAAGCCTCAGCCAGGATAAGGGAACTCCAAGCTTCCGCTGAGAGCGATCACGCCCAGAAGGATACTGACGCCCGGAAGAACGGAAAAGGTTGCGCTTGACATAATGGCCCGTCTCATCACCTTCTTATCCATTCCAATGGCGATTCCCGCCCGGTAGCTTTTTACCAGAAACACCACACACATGATCAGGATAAACAGAAGCACGCCGCCTGTGATCAGATAAAAGGGCAGGCTGTTTACCTGTTTCAGATACTCGTTCATCTCTCTTTCCTCCACCTTTGTTTATTCTTTACGATTTTATCACAAAACCATACAAAAAGACAGAACATTTTTACCGGTTTCCCTGCCGTAAAATATTCTGTCCCTAAAGCTGTTTTATTTTTTCAGATATTCAAAATATGCAAACAGTCCCTCAGCCATAACAGGATCAATGACCGGAATACCTGCTGCTTCTTCAAGCTCTTTTGCTATTCCGATCGTTGCCATGCCTGTACAGGCAAGAGCAAGCACATCCGCCCCCTGCTCTTTTAATTTTTTTGCCATATTTACTGTGCTTTTTCTGCCCTGCGGCATCATAAGATCCAGTGTGCTGTATACCCCATCCGGTCTTCCTATTAGAAGCTGGTCGGACTTAAGTTTTGCATAAGCTTTGGGGGCATAATCTGTAATCCCAAGTACACCGATTTTTTCTCCGTATTTCCGTGCAAGAGCAAGCGTTGTCTCACCGCCTCCGGTAACCGGGATTCCCGGAAGAGCTTCCCGGATCTCCTCCACTCCCGGATCGTCTGCACAGCTTACAATGATCATATCCACATCCCGGAAGCTTTTGGCAGTTTCCACGATTTTGGGGATTGCAAGCATACAAAGCTCAGGAGAGTGGATTCCTTCATACTGGTCGGGAATGCATCTTGTTTCCACCGTAAGCATTGGAAAATATTGATTCAAAAGTTTTTCGTGAACCAGAAGAATATCCTGATCCTCTGTTGTCAGGACTCGTATCAAACCTACCTTGAATTTTTTCTCCAAAACAGCCTCCTCCTTTCAGATACAGAACACGCCGTCCTCGATGATCTTCTCATTATCCAGATAAAGGGTGGGACGAAGGATAATTCCGTCCATGTGGCACTCTGCCTTATTCACACCGCCAAAAGAGGTGTTTGTTCCAAAAGCAATGTGCACGGTTCCGTAAACTTTTTCATCTTCAAGAATAATTCCGTTTAATATGGCTGCCTCGTTTGTTCCAATACCAAGCTCACAGAGGTTCCGTTTGTCTCATTTTTCAGAAGTACATCCAGATTCTCGCTTTTTTCTCCGGTAACAGAACGGAGCCTGCCGCCTGAGATCACCATGTGAAGAGGGCTTTCCAGCTTTCCGATACCCACCATGGAGCCGTCTATGATCATTTCTCCTTCAGAGCCGTTCTCAAGAGGAGCAATATAAGCTTCCCCGGAAGGAAGGTTTCCACACTGTCCCGGCTTTTTGTATACCCCGGGGCTTGGAACGCCGTTTCTTCCCTTCAGGGAAATCTTCAGAACCTTACCGTCCTTTTCAATGCGGGCTTCCGAAGCTTTTGTAAGCTTTTCTGTAATAACCTCTGTCAGCTTTTCTACCTGGTCGTAATCTGCAGTCATCGCCCCTTTGGAAAACATTTCTTCCGTGATCCCGGGCATGGTGGCAACTCTTGTACCTGCCTTTGCAGCCTCTATACGGGCATTGGTGTGAGTTAAAGACTGCGCCGTAGGAGCAACAACCACATCTGCGTTTTTCATGGCTGCCGCAACTGCCTTCGGAGGCTCCTGGCCGCTTAACTCCCTCTCCTTCATCACCATCAGAAGCCGTTCGCAGCCAAGGTTTCCGGCTGCTTCATAAAGAGCTTCCCCGATTCTTTTTCTTGTATCGTCTGTGACAATGAGAACCTCTTCTCCTTCTTTCACTGCCAGACAGGAAGAAAGGATTCCCTCTGCTGTTTTTTATCAACTGTTCCATTTTTCTTTTTTATCCGATCGAAAAAAAATCGGATTTTTCCTTTCTCCCGGCAACTTCCGGGACATCTGCGTCTGTGTACGTGCTTTATAGATCTGTCAGTTCAGAAACTACACGGGCCAGAAGTGTTCTTGGCAGAACAACCTTCTTACCGGTTTTTTGTGCGAACATTTTTTTCATTTCCTGAGTATATCCAATGCAGTCCAGCACAATAAGATCTCCCTCCATGCCACTTATTTCCTCTGCCGCCTTTTCCAGTTCCCCCCAGTCTCCGTAGGGAGAGGCAGCTACTACGCTTACTTTTTGTACATAATTTTTCCACTTTGCAGCGCACTGCTCCTCCTGAAGGGGAGAAGGGGTCAGGCAGATAATATGTGAGCTTTTGGTAAGCAGAGGAACCACCCTGTCCAGAATATCGCAGGGATAGATCAGAGGGATTTTTTCTGTGGAAAGGCTCTCCGGAAAGCTGCCTGTACAGAACATCATTACAAGAGCACAGCCCTCTTCCTCCATTTTCTTTATAGCCGCCTGAAGCGCGGCAGGATAAAGCGTTCTGCAAAGGTCACAGAACTGCCATCTGTAAGTCTGGACACCAGAACATAATCGTCCTTTTCCGGCGCAAAGGCTTTGATCTCCTCTTTTGTAAGACCGTCAAGTCCTCCTGCCTGGATCAGTTCCACAGAGCTGCCAAAGATCCCCATAATATCCTTTGTCACATCCACTCTGGGAGACTGTCCGATTGTAACCGCCCCGATTTTCATATTAGTCATGCCCCTTATTCGTTTCCTAGAGTCTGCAGATGCTTCATGCTGCCATAAAGCTTCTGTAATCTTGCATATTCCTCCTTGTCATAAAAGCTGCACTGTCCTCTTCCAAAGGCCTTTGCCACCTCAAGCATAAAGCGTGCCGCTTCTTCTACATCCGCTGCGTGTGTACCGCCTGTGGCGCATCCCGGAACCATAGTCTCAGCTGTAATGGCACGCTACAACCGGCGCGTTGGTCGCTGTACAGGCTGAAGCACACTATTCAGATGGTGAACGTCGTTTCCGTATGGGGTGATATCCTGAGTTGCCAGCGGGAACACATACGGAAGCTTTCCTGTTGTGATCTGCATCAGCTCCAGAAGATCCTCAGAGGTTCTTAAAATATATCCTTCCTTTACTGTAGGAGAAATGGCAAAGCTCTTGTATTGATTACACGGTTTCCCTTTGTGGTATCTACAGAAAGGATGGCGTCAAGCTCCGGAGAAACCTCTTCTCTGTTTACCTGGGACATTTCTACCGGAGAGCCCATAAAAGGAACCGGATCGTGAGGCGCTGTAGGAGCATCCGGACAGATATGAGTGGAAATAAATACGTCTCCGTCCAGAATATCTCCCTTATTCTGCATGTCCAGAAGCTTTGCAGCCAGAGCTACGGCACAGAGAGCTCCGTCCCCGTCTGATACAAAGCCAATGCGCTCCGGACGGGCGCCGATTCCGCCAAGCGTCCCAAAAGTCCAATGGTTGGCGCGTCTCCGCCGTTCATTTTTCCGTTTTTGCCCGGAATACGCACTTTCAGCATATCTGTGCTTCCTTTTGGACCTACAAGCTCATATACCTCAATATTTGCATCCGGCTTAATGCAAGAAGGTATTCCTTTACCTTTTCTCCTGTAACATAAGTGCTGTCCAGCACTTCATATGCATCAATGATCTGTTTCATTAACATGATCCTGTCCTCCTTATTTTTTAAGATAGCTGATCAGATCTTTTTTGATCACGTCCTCAGTTGCTTTTAAAGCTCCGGCTCAAACATGGTGGGAGAAAGCTTCAGGTTTTCTTTATCTGCTGCAATCACATAAACCTCAAGGCCTTCCTCCATCATGGCTGTAGTTACGGGCTCGCCTGTCTCTGCATTAATTGTCATAATAAGATCCGGGAAGGTTGCCAGTCGTTCTCCATTTTTTTCTGCTGTGGCATATTCATTCCAGAAGGTAAGCTCACATCCGTCCACTGTGGCATATCCCACATCAAAGCCGCCAGTTGTTTCAATGGAAAAATTCTCCACCTTACCTTTTGCAAGCACCCGTCCCTTCAGGAAGCCGCACAGCTCTTTTACGCCCTCCGCCACAGAAGCATCAAGACCTTTTAAGAATGCTTTTCCTGTTTCAATGGCAAACTGTACGCCGCCGGGAGCGCCGTTCTTTTTCGCATAGGATACACTTACCGGATTTCTGGCTACTGCAACCAGACCGCCTGCCTCAATGGAAGCCAGGCGCACCAGCTTTGAGGTATGTTCGATACTTCCCTCAAAGAAACATTCCACATGGCTGCCTGTTTCCGGATTTCCTCCAACACAGGCTTGAACCGTCTTATAATCTGTAATCTTATGAAGATTCATGCTTCCCATAACCCCTGTGGGGTGGGCGCGGCCATTGCAGGGAAGATCCACAAGGGGAAGTCCGAGAACTGCTGCCTGAAGCCATCCGTTTACCGTTGCTTCTCCGCCCTGTTCATTGGTAATGATCCCGGCAACAGGAAAATCACAGTTTCTCTGAAGAAGAACAATGGTCTTTACCAGATCTGCCGGAGTCATAAACTGATTCTCCGCATTTGGAGCGCCCACAAGGGAGGCGGTCAGTACCATGTCGTTATCGTCAAGATCCTCAGCGCTTAAAAGTCTGAGATCTGCATACTCTACTGCAAGCTTTGCGTATTTGCGGCCTTTTTTTGCATCGCCTCCGCCGCCCCCTCCCAGGATGGTTCCTCCGTAAAGAGCAGCGTCAAGAATCTCCTCTGTCAGTTTGATTCCTTTTGTTTTCATAAATCAACCTTCTTTCTAGTGTGAGCTTATGTTACTTTTTTCTTTCCAAGAGAAAGCGTTGCTGTGAAGAAACTGTACAGCGCGGCTCCTGCCAGAGAACCTGCGCCCAGAATATTCAGTGTCTGCTCGTTTTCTTTGTTGCGTTTTACAAGAACATAACGTAATACAAGGGCGATCAGGATTGTCAGACCATTGATGGTAGAGCCTACCAGAAGACCTGTAGCAAAAAGGATGCCCACCTGTCTGGAACCTCCCAGAAGCTGGATGATCGCGCCGGGGATTGCCCAGATCACAAGCCATTTGGCAACGCCTGCACCTGCGCCGCTTCAATGGTTGCGGCAAAGGTAGCATCTACCGGAGCAAAAAGTCCCTGGTCAAAATATTTTCCTGCCATAATGGCAACCAGAACAAAGGCAACCACAAAGCCGATCATTTCAGAGTAATACTGCTGCTTTCTTCCTTCCAGCTCTAATTCCTGATCCTGACCGCAGCCGCGGAGAATATATCCGCATTTCAGGTCATAGGCCATATCAGAAAATGCCGGGCCGGTAGCAGAGGTATAAGCCACAAGGATTCCAAGAGGAATTGCCGGGAAGCCGATCAGCATACCAACAATCAAAAAGATTAAAGCTGTGGCAAACCCCGGGAACCATCCGGAATACATGGCGGAAATACCAACGATCAGCTCAGAGGCAATGGCTGCAAATGCAGAAAATATAACCCAGATAATCAGCTGGAACATACTCATATCTGACCAGATTCCTGTAATTACTGCAAGAAGCACTGCCACGATCAGGTACGCCACATAGCCGCCGCCGAGAGCTTTTTTCATATTTGCCATACTGGAAGAAAACTTTCCGGCAGCGCTGTTGCCGTCACTTTTTTTCAAAAGCATACGTCCGCACTGGATCAGGGAAATAAGACCAGCTCCGATCATAATTCCATGAGGCATGTACTGGAATATGGGCCGGGCCATCAAATCAGCGCCTTCTCCGAAAAGATCTGTAATAACCGGAAGGCTTGTTCCAAAAATATCAATGATAAATCCGTTTGTCTTAATAATGCCAATTACAAGACTTCCCACGCCAAGAGCTGCCATTGCCACAAAATCACCAAACCAGGAAACACCCAGAAGGTCTGTTGGAATACCGATCATCTTACCGCCAATACCGATTCCCATACCAGCCAGAAGCAAAAGAGCTTTTTTGCCCTTCTGTACAACTGCAAGAATGGATTCTGCGGAAGCTACGCCCGGAGGCCATGCCCCTTCTGCCGGAAACATTTCGCTGTCAAAGGTTTTATAAAGAATTGTGGCATCAATAATGGTTGCCAGAAAAGAACCGATCAGCATCGGGTACATCAGATCCATTCTTCCCATAATAACCGGAACACCAATGGGAAGAAGGAAGCAGTTTGCTGCTGAAAAGGTTGCTCCGGAGATGGATGTCTGAATCAGATTCTGGCAGTGAATACTCTGATACTTTTTCAGGATTGCAATGGGAATTCGCGATATGATAATCGCAAACAATGCTCCTACGATCGAGGTGTTGGGCGCCACTCCGGTACGCACGATCAGTTCCAGACCAATGATCGCACCAAGCACACTCATTACAATATTCAGGATCAGAATATGGGGAGCATATGCTTTCGGATGTTCTGATGCATGGATATGAAGCTGTGTGTAGTCTTTTTTGGTGTTGTTACTCATCTTGTCTCCTCCTTTTAGTAAAAAAATAGCCGATGCAGGATCGCCCACATCGGCTTCACACTTCTTGTTTAAGATGATATCACTTTAAATCAATAAAATCATCGTTACTAAAGCACCATTTTATATTACGAATTGTGCATAGCGCACATTTATTTGTACAAATCATAAAGGTGTAAATCTCCAATTTTGCACAACAGAATCCGTAATACACAGATATAAAGAAAAGGTTTAACTCTATATGTGCATCTTATATTGTATGATTCATTCCTCTTTTGTCTTTAAAATTTGTTGTCTTATTTTGTATATATCTTCTTACCTTGCAGGCAAATTCCAGTTCCTGAAGTTCCTCCATATTATCCAGATCTGTGTTCAGGATCTCCTGTATTTTCTGGATACGGTGGGCCATTGTGTTCCTGTGAAGATAAAGAGCCTCTGCTGCAAGCTTCCTGGAACCATGCTTTTGAGTAAGAACATCAAGAGTTTCCAGAAGAGCGCTTTCATGAGCTCTGTCATATTCTGCCAGCGGCCCCAGTTTTCTCTGAACAAACTGCCCCGTTTCCTCCTGCTGCGCAATATGAAGCAGGATCCTGTCATACTGGAGATCCTTCAGAAAAACAACTGTCTGCTTCTGTTTTTTCATCTTTCGGATCCGGAACCCTTCAGTAATCTCCTGATATATCTCCGGAAGCATCAGATATCCTGTGATCTCCTGGCTTATCAGTGCAAAGCAGGCGCAGTTATTAACTGTTTCTGTTTTTTCAGTCAGTTCCAGAGAAATCTTTTTCAGCATCTCCTCAGAACAGCTGCCTCCTATAATGCAAAAACAGGATTTTTTACGGCATACACAGGTTCCCTGTATGTAATATTTTTCCAGAACTCGAAGAGATTCTTTTATCTGTATCTCCCGTTTCATTTCCAGAAGGGGCGAATAATCCCCGTTCTCTTCAAGCTGAAGAGTGATCACTCTTGCCGGAACCGGGGGCCAGTGAAGGGCAAAGGTACGATGTTCCACTTCCTCTTCCTGAGTGATCTTGCCTGTCAGAAGCTCCAGAAAAAGCTTCTGATCCTGTTCCAGCTTATTCTGCTGTCCCATCCGGTATCGGGCATCCATATGAATCTGATTTTTTGCCTCCACAACAGCCATCATTACCGGAAAAACAATATCCTGAAACCCCGCATTGTTATTCAGGAAAAAAAGAGGCAGCGCCAGCTGATCAGCCAGTTGAAGCGCTTCCTGAGGAAAATCATCAAAAAACCTTGTCTTGATGGCAAGGGCAGAACAATTTGCCTCATGCATGTTTTGGATCAGCTCCAGAAGCGCCTCCTTATCGTTGCGGATGGCATAGCCTGTTGTAATTAAAAGAACATGCTCCCGCAGCCATTCCTTCATCTTTGGCTGTTCCATCATGTCATAGGATTCTACTTTGCGCATGATCCCGTTTTTCCCTGCTACAAGAGAGGCTCCTCCGCTGCTCCATATTTTTTCGATATCTTTTACATATAACTCCATCTAAAAGCCTTCCTCTTATGTTCCTGCTGTTTTTGTTCAGTATTTCTCCAATAGTTTCAAAAATTTTTTGTCATTCATCTGCTCATTTGTTATGTAGTTACCATCCAAAAACAGCGCGTATGTTGTGACTGGTGTCGGTGCATTCTGAGCCTGTTCTTTACTCTGCAAATGAATTGCCTGAAACTGTATGGATTTTTCTTTTGCAATCTCCTCGATTACAGGCACATATTTCGCATTGAACGGACATTGACTGGTATAATACAGAACATATCCTTTTTCTTTAATATGAGGATTTTTTGCACATTCCTTAAACTTTGGCAAGTGAGCCTTTTCACTAAACGGCAGATACCACAGCTGAATACCATTTTCAACTTCATCGCAAGCGCGAAATCCTTTATATTTTAAAAATTCAGGATCGGCTAAAAATGGCTTCTTTTTTGCTGCTGCCAAAATACATAATCCCTTTTTTCCTTTATTTTTACTGTCCTCAATGCAGGCATTTAATAAATCTGATGAATAGCCATGCCCTTTAAACGAACCCGCAACCCATAAACAATCGATATACATATAGCCATCTGCCAAAATGGGATTCCACGCATTTTCCGCAGGGATATATTCAATAAAGCACTTCCTCTTTCTGTACCTTTCAGAAAACCAAGCCCTCTCCAACCGCTACTGACAACCCGCTTTTTTTGAAGAGACCTGAATACTTCATTG
>ENA-OQAA01000281-OQAA01000281.1-human-gut-metagenome-genome-assembly--contig:-NODE-281-length-36215-cov-2.247700_pt1 | contig 36215 bp, 47 predicted proteins | sample MGYA00242489_ERZ504515 | MGnify/ENA primary metagenome ERZ504515 (study PRJEB26092, sample SAMD00036237) | human gut metagenome | host: Homo sapiens | study: EMG produced TPA metagenomics assembly of... | reverse complement strand
CTCTTGCTTTAATAACTTCCGTTCGGTATCTTCCGGTTCCGATAATTCTCCTTCCAGAATTCGCACTTTACACTTCCCACAAAGTCCTTTTCCATTACAAGGATTATCTACGAATATACCTTCTTCTAAGAGAACTTCTAAAAGAGTTTTTCCTACTTCATAATTCATATATGTTACCAGAAGGCTGTACTTTGATATTAGGCATTTTTCATCTCCTCTTCTTTCCACTCTTCCATCGTTTCCATTTTTTCAAATGCTTCTTCGTCCATCTTTAACGTTTTTAAAATCGCCTGAATATTTGCAAGAGGTGACTTTGTCCCCAGTCCACATGCTGGAGAAATGATATCAGAACCGCTTTGCACACAAAATTTTGTCAGCTTTTGAACTCTTTCTTCATCTCCAAACTCTAATGCGAATGTACTTACATTTCCCATCAATACTCGATCTTGGAGATTCTTTCTGGCTTCTTTCAATGGAACGATCGCATCAAAGCTCAACGCATCTGAATGCACTTTATCAATCTGCTCATATACACTTCTCATCTGCCCACAAATATGTACAATCGTACCTTTTTCTTGATCTTTGATTCCATCCAAAAGCATATTCAGATATTTTACCGCATACTCCTCAAAAAATTTGGGTCCGAGAATCTCTCCCGTTCCGCTTGGATCAGAAATTGCGATCACATCTGCGCCGTTTTCAATCATCGCATTTGCAAAGGCAATCAATTGTTCTGTCACAAAAGTCATAAACTGATGTGCTTCTTCTTTGTGTCTTCTCAAATCTTTATAAAATCCCACTGGATCGATCACAGAACTGGCCACACTTACCGGTCCTACTAAGTTTCCAATGATCGGAACATCTAAATTCTTTTCTTTTAAAATACGGATTGCATCCAATACTACTTTTGCTCTCCCGCATTCCAAATTGATCGGAGATGATTTTTCCCATTCTGTTACAGATGTTCCCGCATATTCCGTTACATGTGGTTCAAAAATCTTAGATCCTAACGTTACTTTTGCACCCAGTTCTTCTGCTTCTATTGTCATACAAAAAGGAACTCCTACGTTTTCAAAGCAACCATGTTGATAACTTGCCAATGCCAAATCTGCCATCATCTGTGCATCTGTATGCGCTTCCGGCCATGTAACTCCACAAGCATCCATGAGATCTGTCGTGATCATATTCATCATTCCCCCAGGACAGATACATGGCGGACGATCCACTTCTTCCTGTCTCAAAGCGCGTTCCAAACGTTCTTTTTCCGTAAACATACATTTTCCTCCCATTACTTACGCAAGATCTAATAATCTTTTTGCCAGTTTTACAGCTTCCACTGCATTCACGGAATATCCGTCCGCTCCTATTTCATTCGCAAACTTCTGTGAAACCGGACTTCCACCAACCATGACTTTTACTTGATCACGAATCCCTTGTTCCTTTAATTGCTCAATCACCGTTTTCATTCCAACCATTGTAGTTGTCATTAGCGTAGAAATACAGATTAACGGTGCTTGGATTTCTATTGCTTTTTTTACAAATGCTTCCGGTGGAACATCTCGTCCTAAGTCATACATCTCAAATCCAGCTGTATCCATCATGATCTTCACCAGATTTTTCCCAATATCATGAGTATCTCCCTCTACAACTCCAATTACCGCCTTCGGTTTTTCTCCGCTTTGTGCACTTTCAGGAAGGTGTGGACGCAGCACTTCCAATCCAGCATACATAGCATCCGAACAAAGAAGAATATCTGTTACAAAATACTCTTCTTCATCATAAAGATCCGAAGCTTTATTCATACCATCTACAAGACCATCCATAATCCCGTCAAATGCCGGATAACCTGCTGCAATATATTCTTCAGCAACGTCGACTACCTCTTCCTCTTCCATCTCCAATACACATTCCGACAGTTTTTCTAATAATTCTTCTTTTGACTTTGCCATTTTCATTTCCTCCAAATTCCATTCCCTTTTCATAAAATATAAGCTTATCTTTTCTTCCCGTATAATCTAGCTGCTTCCATAAACCAATCTACTTTTTCAGGTGAAGTTCCGTCCGGAATATCACAACCAGTAGTAAGATGAAATCCCTTCTCAGCAGAACTTCCAAGTTCTATGCATTTTTGAACATCTGCAAAAATCTCTTCTTTTGTACCATTCAGCATGCTCTGTACAGGATCTACATTGCCGGCAATTGGTACTTTTTTTCCTAATTCTCGCGCAGCCCTGTCCAAATCCACAATATTGTCTAAGCTAATTTCATTTAACTGATATTGTTCGATATACTTCCAAATACTATAGGTAGCCCCACACATATGAAGAGATACTTTCTTTCCGGTTCTCTCCAGTGCATAGTCTGTCAATTCTTTTGTATAAGGAAAAACGAATTTCTCATATAATTTTGGTCCGATCAGCGCCGGATTTGCCACAGGATCTGCCATCGCAATTCCTACGCCATATTGTGCAAATGCATCAATACAGCTCTTTTGGGAATCCACAATAATGCGAAGTAATTTCTGTACTTTATCGCCATTTCTTCTACAATCGCGTAAAAGCAGCTCAATCTCTCGCAAAAATGATGCAATTGTAAGGGGACCTCCAATGCTTATCTCAACAGGAACAATCTCTCCTGCAGATTCTTGGAGCATCTCTGCTGCCTGTAAAAATCTTTGAATTACCAAATCATTTCTTGCATTTACAGGTTCTAAGTATTCTAATTTACTGTAATCATCCAAAACAAGACTTCCTTGTTTCTTATCCGGAACCTGATCTGCTAACGCATCTGATATCCCTCTTGTATTCGGTCCGATTCCTAATCTGTCAAAGCCGAATCTCTGATAAGACATCAGTTCTGCTTTTACCATATTTTCTGCAGAATCCCAATATTCTTCCGGTGTCATTCCCCCTACTTTACATCTGACATTGCCTATAAATGGTACACTCGGTATTCTGTCATAGGATAATCCATGCTCGTATGCATAGATACGTTCCAATGGAGTCATTTCATCCGCATTATGTTTTTCCAATCTCATAATTACCCCCTGCCTTTCTCTTAAAGATTATCATGATTTTCAAACAGTATCAATCGTTTCCTATTTTCATTTATAGATTTTTTCTATATGTAGTAACTTCTTATTGCTTTTATCAATTTTACTTTGTCTAAAAAATACTTCTACAATAGAAAGTGTGAAACTTATTTCTATAGGAGGAAAAACTAATGAAAAAGAAACTTTTAAGCTTGTTGCTTTGTACTTCCATGCTTGCAACACTTGCAGCTGGCTGTGGAAGCAAAGCCAAGGAAGCAGACAAACCAAAAGAAGGAGAGCCTACTACACTTACTATGTGGCTGCCTCCTCTCGATGAAGACACAGAAGGAAACTTTAAGAAGCTTCTTGCCGGATGGGAGAAAGAAAATAATTGTACTGTAGAAATGGAAATCATTCCATGGGGTTCTTATGAAGAAAGATGGTCTACAGGAGTTGCAGGTGGAGAAACACCTGATATCGGTTATATGTATGTGGAAATGTATCCTACTTATATCTCTTCCGGACTTGTAACAGACTTATCCGACATGGTTGAAGAAGAAGATTACAAAGAATATCTCTTCCTGGATCGTGGTGAAATGATGGGTGGATTATACGGTGTTCCTATCGTAACCGGTGTACCATTCGTCCTTTATTATAATCAGGATATTTTAGATTCTATCGGGGAAAAAGCTCCTGAGACATGGGAAGACTTTGCTCGTATCTGTGAAAAAGCTACAAAAGACACAGATGGCGATGGTAAGATTGATCAGTACGGATATGCTGTAGGTCTTAATAGTGGAAGTATGAGTAACCTTTATGTTTTAAATTCTTATATGTATAGCTTATTATGGCAGGCTGGCGGAGATATCTACACAGATGATCTGAAAGAAGTAGCTTTCAATGGAAAAGCTGGTGTAGAAGCCTTAGAATTTTTCAAGAGTTTACAGCCATATATGCCAGAAAATGCAATGTCACTTTCTGGTCAAGATGCATTCTCTACAGTATTTGCAGAAGGCAAAGCCGCTTTTGGTGTAACTCGCTCCTCTGCTTCTAATGAAACAACCTTTGCAAAAGATTACCCAAATCTTAAAAACTGGGACTACGTAACTTCTTTGAAACATAAAGAGTATGGTACATTCGGTGCTGCTGACTGTCTCTCTGTAATGTCTACATCCAAACAGCCTGAGCTTGCACTTGATTTGATCAAATACATTACAGGTCCTGAGTTTATGACAGAATATCACAAAGTAGCTCCAGGTGCCCCTCTTACAGCAAGCGAAGAATATGTAGGAGATCCTAAAATGGAACGTATCGTTACAGAAGATCGTGATAAATGGCGTCCATTACAGGCTGGTCCTTGCGGAAGCGAAATTCTTGAAAACTACGCAGCTCACATTCAGGCTGTCATGGAAGGAAAACAAGATGTAAAGGCAGCATTAGATGAATCTGCATCCTATGCAAACGACTTGTTAAAAGAGTACTACGCGGAAAACGAATAAAAAGAATCGAGGCACTTATGAAAAAAAAGAAAGGACTATCCGTCCTTGCGCCTTATCTTTATATCGCACCAATTGCAATGATCCTGCTTACTTTTGTAGCGGGGTCATTGATTCTTGCAATATATTTTAGTTTTACAAAATATAATATCATCACACCGGCGCAATTTAACGGATTATTTAATTATCAAAGACTATTTCGTGACTCCAAATTACATCTTTGCATTATCAATACTTTAAAGATTGCTGCAATCATCGTGCCATTTGAAATCGTAAGTTCTACTCTTTTTGCAATACTAATTTCTTCTCGTAAAGATACCGTGCTTGGAAAAATTGCAAAGGCAGCCCTTTTCGTTCCTGTGCTTTCTTCCAGCGCTGTTATCGGTACTGTTTGGAACACAATTTTAAATGGTGGACATCCGGCAGTAAAAGCGATCTTTGGTGTATTCGGAATTGATCCCACACTTCTTCTTGGCAGCAGTAAAACTGCTTTTATTGCCGTCGCCTTTATCATTGTATGGAAAGGTATGGGCTATTATATGGTAATCACGCTTGCTTCTCTTACCTCTATTTCGGATACTTTTTACGAGGCAGCCAAAGTAGACGGCGCTACAAAATGGGATTGTTTAACCAAAATTACATTACCACTTTTGAAACCTACTATTATCATGAACATTTTTTTATCAACGATAAGTGCTATGCAAGTGTTTGATATGGTCTATACTATGACCGGCGGCGGTCCATCGATGTCTACTACAACATTGAGTATGTACGCATATCAACTCACTTTCAAAGGAAACAAAGCCGGATATGCTATGGCCGTTTCCAATGTACTGATGTTGATTGTTTTAATCATCGTATTATTCCAACAACGCTTTATTAAACACGAGAATTCAGAAATATAAAAAGGAGAACATGAAATGAAAAAGACATCTCGTTTACTAGTTGATATTTTTCTAATCATCACAATCTTACTGTGCATTCTTCCTTTTTTATACATGATTCTCATGTCATTAAAAAGTACTGTGAATGCATATGATTTTGATTTTGCTTTATCAAAACTACACCTTAAAATCATTATAAAAATATTTTTACTAAACTCAACATTCCTACGCTATTTTTTCAATAGTGTATTTGTTGCAATATCCGGTGTGCTTCTTACATTATTTACAAGCTGTACTGCTGGTTTTGCATTTGCGAAATTAAAATTCCGTGGAAATGATAAACTTTTCTTTCTGCTGATTTTATCGATGTTAGTTCCATCGGGTGCCATACTTGTTCCACTTTACTTAGTCGTACGTGGTCTTGGCTGGGTCAATACGTTCCGCGCTCTTATTTTACCTCTGCCAACTGCTTTTGGTGTATTTGTTATGAGAAATGCTATTATGGCTATTCCAGAAGAACTCATTGAATCTGCAAAAATAGATGGAGCCACTACCAGTAAAATTTTACGGACTGTCATTTTGCCTTTGGTAAAAATCTTCTATGCTGACAGTCGCAATTTTCACATTTATTGGCGCCTGGAATAACTTTACATGGCCACTCATTATCACTACTGATGATGCTTATCGTACACTTCCTCTTGCTTTAAAAGCAATGCAGACACAATACGATACGGATATCGGACTTACAATGGCTTGTGCGACCTGTACGTTCCTTCCTCCATTTATTTTCTATTTGTTCTTACAATCCAAATTTGAAGAAGGAATGTCCATGAGTGGACTCAAAGGATAAAAAATGTTGGAATCATGATGACAACTCATGTTCCAACATTTTTAATTTTTTAGGAAGCAGAACTTAATCTTGCTATTTCTTTATTTACTTTATTTCGTAATGCAATCAAATACATATCTGATTTTGGATATCGCTTAAATGTAAGTGGTTCATCCAAATCTTCTTCGATTAATTCCATTACATATTCTTTACTTGTCAGGCTTTCTAACAATTCCAGCGCCCGCAAATCTGTTAATGCTTCGTAATGAACCATCATGCGAATGGATTCTTCCGGATGCCCGTCTGCTCCCGGATATACAAGGAATGGATCACCTGCCGGGAATCCATTAGATGCATCTGTCACCTGATATGGATTAATGTGTTCATAAGATGCTGACTATTGTAGAAATTATACCCCCAATGTAAAATGCCAATAATGTCATATTTATACAGCTGAATCCCATAAATGCGGTTTCTGGCAGATGGCATTGACATAAACCGGTTACTTACTTCGTAAAACTGTCCTGTACAATAATATGTCCACATGTCTGTAAGACCATGTTCTAAAAATTCTTCAATCTCGTTATTTCCCGGAATTGGTTTGCTGATCAAACCGTGCTTATAAAATTCATAGCTGGAAAGTGCATCAAATGTATGGAATCCATCTAACATATTGCCAAGAGATTCTTTTGCAGCTTTAAAAGTCTCCAAGTGTTCTTCTCTTGGTTCATCTGAAATATGAAAGTATGTCACTTCTGCAATTCCCCACTCTTTTAACTTCTCAACCAGTCTCGGAAGAAATGCCTGTAAAAATCTTGTATATTCCCCAACTGCCGGTGTATGCCATCCAAAAATCCGCTCTTCTTTTCCATCTACGAGAGCCATAACTTTTGGTGCATACTTTGCTCCCCACTGTGAGAATAGATGAGACATTTCATAGTATTCGATCCCACACTTTTTACAAAGGTCTACCCACGTTTCATTTTATCAAACCCAAAATGATATTCGCCATTCTTCACTTCCACCTCGATGAGCTGAGTCGTTGTACGATCATTGCCCACTTCCATATCTAACGGATAGGTAAACAATGGAACCATCATCATATTACAGCCTCGATCTACATACTCGTGGAAGTAATTTTCCAGTATCTCCCAATGCTTTTCTGAAAAAACATCCACATGATAATAGTCTGCAAGGCAATCTGCATGGAACCATTCCGTATGCATAATCTTCTGTTTTGGAAGATGAACGCCGATCACTGTAATTTTTCTTTTTGCAGAACATATTACAGCATCATCTTTCACAAGCTGAATTTCAATCTCATAGTCTCCTGCCGGAATTTCATCCGTCAGTTTCACATCGATCCACAAACTACTCCACTGATGAGAGCGGATAATTACTTTTCCATCTTTGATGTCCTTCAACAAATCCGGATAGAGTCCTGATGTCGTTTTTAAATAATTATCATCTACAATTCCATTTGTAGCACGTCCCACTGGAACCTGTTCTACCGTTCGAACACGTACATACTCAGCGATTGGTGAAACGACTTTTACATCTACGCGTTCTCTCAGAAAATGATTTCCGGTATATGCAACCTGATAGGATACGGTCTCGTCCCAAAGTCCACTTAATTTTACACATTCTGGCCGATACACCGGTTCTTCATCCGGAAATACCTTCACCAAGGAGCTTAACACTTTCATCTGATACTTTACTTCTCTTTTTTCTCTCATTGTTTTATTTTCTCCTTTTTTCTTCTCATCCTATTAAAAGTATAGCATTATTTTTTTAAGAAGTATAATTGATACATTCTATATAAGTATAGTTATTATAGTCTTTTTCTATATATTTAACTATTTTATATAAAATGAAACTTCACTTCCCTGTGATCTAAATCCAAGATCTGCTGATGCTTGCTAAAGTCATTTCTTTTATCAAAGCAATATTCTTAATTCCCAAATTGATTGAGCAAAAAAAGATTATACAAGCACTTGATAAAAACAGAAAAATAAATAAATCAAATAGACCCTCTCATTGTATTCAAAAAACAGATATTACGGAAGATAATGAAATAGCTCAAAATAAGACCTCTATTTTTCAGACAGGATAATCGAATCAAAGTACATTTCTTAACCCGCTTCATCAAATTATTAATCTATCATTTATTTGAAAAGAAGCTTGAAGAAAAGTTTATCTTCAGTCATCTTTTAGAAAATTTAAGGAATATGAATATTACATTCTTATCTAAGGACAGTGGATATTCTTTCTTACAATTGAAGAAACGGCTACAAATCCCATATTTATTTACTGGGATTGTAACCGTATTTTCATTTTTTAACTGTCAAAGATAGGAGTGACTTGCATTTTCTATATTGATAGAAAAAATATTGAACATCATATACCATCAAGATATTTCTTATGTTACATCTCTGCAATGTTTATTTTTATTTCTTGTTTTGCTTCAACTGTTCTTTAAATAACTTTTTCATAACAGATACACCTTTTGACGAAGTAATATCTGCTTCGCTTAATTTTCCAACCTTAACCATCTTACAAACTTCTATAAAAGCTTTTCCCACTTGCTAATGTAACGAGACCTGCTGTCCCTGCTGAAATAGCTCCTCCTACCACACTTCCTGCTCCAGGAACCAATTTCACCAAATTAGTAGCGAATTGTCTTTCCAACAATAGCTGCACCTCCTGCTCCGATAACAGTAGTAACAAGCATTTTTAGCCCCTCTTTTCCTATATTGATTCTATAGATACCACAAATTGTCGCCATTAAAGTAACTTGCTCCCCTATTAAAAGTGGAGCATCCGCAAAAGGAATAGGAATTGCTCCTGTTGTTGCCGTTGCTGCTACAGCAACAGCGACAGCATTTTCTGCCTTTTCATTCATTTCAGTAATTTCAAGTCTTTTTAATTCATCATTAAATTCTCTATCCATGTTATAACCTCCGTCTTTTTATCACATTAGAAAAAAAATTATCTATATCTTCTTCACTCTTCAAAATTAAATCATCATCAACCCCCACATCTCTTGCTAAATTTATTGAACCATCAAAGGCAATATTTACATTTTCATCAAATGCTAATTTTCAAGATCTTTAAATCTTTCAATTGCTTTTCGAACCTCCATAACAACTTGGAGATACTGAACATTTAATTGTAAATTTAATTGAGCAATTTCTGCATTGTAATTTTCAATTATCTTTTGAGACCTCAAAGCCCCTTGTTTTTTACATAATTCATATACAAATTCACCAGCCACATTACCGACAACAGCACCAAGAACTGGAATTGGTATTAATACTTGTCCAGCTACTGATGCAATTGCACTAACTGAAACATCTAAACAAACTGTTTCACAGTTTATTATAAAATCTTCCTCAGAAACTTTACTTTCTTGCAAAGCTTTCACTTGTGCTGCAATTCCAAAGGCAGCTGTTACATATGCAGATGCCACATTAGCAGGAGTTGCCGTGAAATTGGTTAGCACATATATTGCTCCTCCTCTTATACCACCTTTAAAAGTACTTTTTCCAGAATCAATACCAATATCCTTCCAGTCATCTGAAGAAAACTCAGAAAAATTTTTTTCCTTCCTCTTTTAGCCACAGACATACAGAACGCAACTCCACCTTCAATAGCCGCACTTACTCCAGCCGCCTTCATTCCTTCTTTTAAGGTAGGTTGAGATTCATCATATGCTTTTTTCCGTTGCTTTTTATCTTCTTTTTTAATGTTTTCTTCTTCTTTTTTAACCGTTTGATTTGCTGTACCCTGTTGAACCTCTCCATATCCAACAACCGCCGGATTTATATCTTTTCCTAACTTCAATCCCGTAATTTTCAAGAATTCATCAATTTTTTTTGCAAGATAATAATCTGAAGTACTTAGTTGTGATGGATTTTTTTTATACATATCAAGTAACTCTATAAGCTTATCATATTGATCCTTAGGAATATCATATGAGCCACCATTTTTAATAAAATCTGGGTATGTTTCCATATGCTCCAGCAATGCATGTTTTCCAAAAAATGTATTTCTTAAACTATTATAGAATTTCGATTGAACTGTTGTCCATTACGAAGATAATCTTCTGGAGCAGTTCTACCAACTCCCTGCAAAGTATGATCTTTACTCAATCCTTGAATAATTCTCCTAGCATTAGCAATATTAACTTGTATATGTTCAGCTATTTCTCCATGCTTAGTTAATGGATTGCCAAGAATGCGTGCCGGATCTCCAAGGAATTTTTTTATTTCATTAAGTTCCTTCATTGCCGCTTCTAAATTGATATCCTGCTGCCTTAGTTTTTCAATAAGTTCATCCAGACGCGCTTGATTAAGATATGTAATCCAAGATGCAATTGCTTGTTCCTGCGTACTTTTTATTGCACGATTAACACCTTCTGCCATAGCTTACCTCCTTATGCAATAGTCTCATTTAACAATACAGACATACTTCGTGTATTATTAATCAAAGTGCCAAGAAAGCTTTTGTCTTCAGTAGAAATCGAATTATAATTCATATTCATAAATCCAGTGATTCTATTCCTTTGCTTATTCATGTCATTATATAACAACTCTGTCTTTGACTTTAATCCTTTTGTTTTCTCATTTGCCTCATCCAATGCTTCCCTTGCTTTTACAATTTCTTTAGCTTCTTTAACAGCCTCATTCGCTTATTTTCTTATTTTTATTTGTTAATGTATATAAGTGAGACTCCTGTCGAGGTAGCTGTTATCCCCCATCCTATTGGGCCTGCTAATGCTAAAACGCTTCCCCTACTGCTAAACCTGCTCCTTCTTTCACAACAAAGCCTGCAAAAGTTCTTCCAATCCATGCAACAGCTGCTTTTTGAGCAGCTGCACCAGAAAGTGCACTAATGGCTGTTCCTGTTGATGCAGTTCCAAATGTGGTTGCTATACTCATCATCACAGTTGGCGCCATAGATGCCACCCCTATACCGGCAGCTGCACCACCTGCGATATCGATTCCCGCTTTTAAAGATTGATGATATGCTTTTTTTGCATACTCTTCTGTTTCACTAAATTCAATTAATTCTTTTCCAATTTTACCCATTTCAGTGTCAAATTCCTTTGGTGTATTTGCGATACTATTAATAACTCGTTGAACCAATTTAATCAATTCTACAGATTTCTTTCGAACTGAATATAACTGTTCACATGACTTTCCCATTGCTTCATAGGAACAATTGTACTTCTTTAACATCTCATCATGAATTTTTAATGCTTCCTTTTTTAAATTACTGTTAAACATAAACCGAACCTCCTAAATAATTTTTATATTATCTCCTTGACTTCTAATCCACATGTCGATTCCATCCCCAAATACTTCCGCTGAAATCGTATAGATGTTCTTTTTGCCATCTTCAGATAACTTTTGTTTTTCTACTTTTGCAGTTGGTAATCTATCCAAAATTGATTCTACGGAATAGCCTGAGTACTCAAAATTTATTTTCCTAAGCTTTCCACCATACATAAACTGTATCCGTTTTCTAAATTCTCCTTCTTCAAATCTGTCAGAATATGGAATTCTGAAATTTTCATCTAATCTTTTCAATTCCTGTATCCTATCAATTCGATAAATAGTTGGATACTTGTCATCCTGCACTCTAAAATTTTCTCGTACTTCTACATCATCAATAAAAGCCGCAAGATAAAAATAGTATTCTGAAAACATAATAGCTAATGGTCTTAGCCTTCTTGTTTTAATGCTTGATCCGCGAGTCCCTTGATACTTAATTTCGATGTAATTATGTTCTTTAATTGCAAGTCCCAAATCCCATAATTTATCAACAAAAACAGATTTGTGCTGCAGTTCGATATAATGGAATTGCTCATTTCCTATTAATTCCTTTATAACTTTTTGATTTGATTCCGGAACACATTGCATAATTAGTTTATTCAACATCATATCCACTTCTGATTTCGTAAATGCTCTACTATCAAGAATAATTTTGCATATTGCTAAAATTTCACTATTACTAAATTTTTGATTTGATATATCTTCTTTTAGATAGTATCCTTTTTTTGTTCGGTCATATATAACCTGTCTTTCAACCCCATCATTTACAATGACTTCTGCTAAATAATTACGAATTTTATCTATTATCTCTTTGGATACTTCTTTCATTCACAGCAAATTTAAGAGCTTCTTCATATTTGTTGATGACTGCACCACTCATCAATCTAGTATAGATATCAAGTACTCTTTCCACCTTGTCTACACTATCTTCCACGCCTCTCCCTCCTTGTATCATTTAGAGATATTTATATATTATCATAAAACATAGACATATTATGTCATTCTAACTTATTTTTAAAAGAATTCAGAGACACCCCTTCCTATTAAACAATACCAAAAAATAATAGATACAACAGAGTATCATAATTCACTGTAAGGGCATATATTCATTGATAATATATATGACATAATAAATTTCATAAACAAAGATGATATTTTAACTATTTGTCCTCCATCCACTGAAAAATAGATTCTCAGCATCGTTTCTTTCAACCGTAAAATAAAAACACTTTCCATAATCTTCTTGAAAAATAGCATATACTGCATAATGTAAAGATGCCTCTTTTGGTTTTAAAAATATAATCTTAAGACCAAACGTCATCTATTATTCGAAATGATAATAAACCTTTTATCGAAAGATACTCAATCAATACCGATGTAGAGCTCTAACTCATTAAAAATGAGCATTCCTAATGATGGCATACAGTCAATAATAGTGTACTCATTCCTTTTCAATTAGTTCATCATCTACCATCTTGCTAACAGATGTTTGCAAATAAAATCTTTATCTATCCGTATTAGTTATGATTTCTATCATTTACCGTATGTTCACCAATTAACAGACTTAATTTTTATGTATCAGAATAGCTAACCCTTTTGGTGGCAATGACACTATTTTCTGATAACAAAAAGGCGGTGCTCACAAGTACAAATAATACTTATGAAAACCGCCTTTATAAACAACGTTCCCTGCGAGAATCGAACTCACAACTAGTGCTTAGGAGGCACTTGTTATATCCATTTAACTAAGGAAACATGCATCTGCTTTGCCGAGACAAAGCAATATGTTTTTTCACACTGTTATTAGTATACCAAATAATCTCTGATTTTGAAATACCTATTTTGAAACTTTTGAAACTTTTTATCTGCTTGTCTTCTCATTTACTGGAAATTAATTATCCCCTGCAGCCATATATTCGCTTTAAATCTCCGCCCTACTTCCGGCACTCCGAAAATACTATTTCTCGGTACGCAAACGTCAAACTGCAGTTCATTGACATCCATCGTAAATACATAAAGTTCTGTGCCGGTTCTCTCATTTCTACAGGAACGAATCTTTAAAATTTCTCCCAAAATAGAATACTGGTCACATTCTGCACCATATGGCATAAAATATGTATCCACAATTGTATAGACATCATTTGTCATCAACTTTTTGGAAACTTTTGAGTAAGTGTCCATATCCTCTAATGTCAATGTCTCCATCGCCTTCTCGTCACCACTTTTTGCCGCACTCAAAAGCATCATACGGTTTCTTGCCTCTTCCTGTTGGCTCTGAAGCTGATAATCATTTTTCTTAATCGGCAGTAAAATACTTCCTGAAAGCGCCATAGCTGAAAGTGTCAGAGAAGTAGATTTTTTAGAAACTCCTCCCGAGTTTTTCACTTGACGGTACTCCATCCCATTGATCAGATGAAATATCAGACTGATTCCAACCCGCACATCCTCACATACACCTAGGTACATGTCTCTGTCCATTCTCTTTTCCACAATGATATCTTCATAAGAAGTAATACCACTTCCCTTTAAATAAGGGAAGTAGTATTCCATCTCAAATTCTTCGCCATCGTAGTCCCCGCACATAATGATTCCCATAGCTTCAGAATATTCTTTCTTATATTCACAAACTATTTCTCCTTCTATATTTGCAGTTTCTTCGTGACTTGTAAAGTTTTCCTTTGTATCTCTCAGAACTTCTTTCAGATCTTTTTTCGTTTTCAGATGGTCAAATCCGATTGCTTTTAAATATTGATGCACGTTTTTTTCCTCTATTTTATTTCTGTCTTACCACCCATATACGGTTGTAATGCAGCTGGAATCTTAATAGAACCGTCTGCTTGAAGGTTGTTCTCCAGAAAAGCAATCAGCATTCTAGGTGGTGCAACTACTGTGTTATTTAGTGTATGAGCGAAATATTTTCCGTCCTCACCTTTGACTCTGATATTCAATCTTCTCGCCTGAGCGTCTCCCAGATTTGAGCAGCTCCAACTTCAAAATATTTCTGTTGTCTTGGTGACCATGCTTCTACATCGACAGATTTTACTTTAAGATCAGCAAGATCTCCTGAACAACATTCAAGAGTACGAACCGGAATATCAAGAGAGCGGAACAGATCTACTGTATTTTTCCACATCACATCGTACCATTTCATGCTGTCTTCTGGCTTACATACAACGATCATTCTTGTTTTTCAAACTGGTGAATACGGTACACTCCTCTTTCCTCAATTCCATGAGCTCCTTTTTCTTTCCGGAAGCATGGAGAATAAGATGTTAACGTTCTTGGCAATGTCTTCTCATCGAGCATGGTATCGATGAATTTTCCGATCATAGAGTGTTCACTTGTACCGATCAGATATAAGTCTTCTCCTTCAATCTTGTACATCATAGAATCCATCTCCGCAAAGCTCATCACTCCTGTCACTACATTACTGCGAATCATGAATGGCGGGATGCAATAAGTAAATCCGCGGTCGATCATAAAATCACGCGCATAAGAAATCACTGCAGAATGTAATCGTGCAATATCTCCCATCAGATAATAAAATCCGTTTCCTGCTACCTTTCCTGCACTTTCCAGATCAATTCCGTCAAATTTTTCCATAATTTCTGTGTGATACGGAATCTCATAATCTGGCACGACCGGCTCTCCATATCTCTCTAATTCCACATTTTCACTGTCATCTTTTCCGATTGGAACAGATGGATCAATGATATTTGGAATTGTCATCATAATCGTTTTAATCTTCTCTTCTACTTCTTTTTCTTCCACAGAAAGTTTTTCAATGGTATCTCCCTGAGCAGACACCTGTCTCTTATACTCTTCTGCCTCTTCTTTTTTCCCCTGAGCCATGCATGCTCCGATCATTTTGGAAATTTTATTTTCTTCTGCACGAAGCGCTTCTACTTCCTGTTTGATCTCTCTGTTTCTTAAATCCAGTGCGATCACTTCATCCACAAGCGGAAGCTTACTGTCCTGAAATTTATTTTTAATATTCTGTTTTACAATATCTGGGTTTGCTCTTAAAAATTTAATATCTAACATTTGTTTTTCTCCTCATACCTTCTATTTTTTTACATCTACAATATCTTTGAGTGCATATGCTTCCTGGAAAATTGCTTTCTCTAATGATTCCGTTTCCTCCGATGACAGTTCTACATAACTTTCACCCTTCACAATCTCCTTAATATAGTTATAGCACCCTTCCCGGCTATGCATTACATTTAACACAAAGCCATTATCATTTGCATCAAGCAATGTCAACACAAAACTGAGATTTCCTCCCATTTCCTGAAATGCGTCATACTTGACAATTCCAATCTTCTGATAATTCCCTTCTATCTCCGATAAATTTCTTTTATATTCTGCCGGTTTAACTTTGCCATATGGGATAAATTATCAATTTCATCCAGTCGGTCTGTAATGCTCTTTTCCATCGACCTTCCATCTTTGCCTTTCATAAATGCATTGTAACTGCTTTTTAAGCGATTATATTTCATATGCATACTTATGACAAGCACAAATAAGATTATAATGAAAATCAGGAGTCCAAGCAAAAGGAATACCGGATCAAACCCGAGATGAAATAGTAAACTGTCTTCCATATTTCCTCCTTTTTTTCAAATGGTTCGTGTACAAATTTTACTGATGGATAGACATGATCATTTCAAATATATGTTCCAACTCTTCGTCAGAATAGTATTCGATTTCTATTTTCCCTTTTCCTTTTGATTTCTGATTGACACTGACTTTGGTTCCAATCACCGATCTCATTTTCTCTTCCAGATCCCGATAAATAAAGTCATTGCTGGTATCCTTTTTCGTTTTTTCCTTTTTCGGTTTCTTTAAATCTTTTACAAGTTTTTCTGTCTCACGCACGCTTAGCTTTTCATCAAAAATTTTATTAGCAAGAATATATTGCTGCTCTTTGTCTTCAATTGCAAGAAGCGCTCTTGCATGTCCTGTAGAAATCATATCATCGATGATCATCTGCTGCACTTTTTCATCAAGCTTCAGAAGACGCATGGAGTTGGTAACTGCTGTTCTACTCTTAGAAACCCTCTCTGCCACTTCGTCCTGTTTTAATTGAAACTCTTCCAACAGCCGCTTGAATGCCTGAGCTTCCTCAATCGGATTAAGATTTTCTCTCTGAATATTTTCGATTAAGGCAATCTCTACCATTTCTTGATGAGAATATTCTCTGATGATTACGGGAATTTCTTTCAGACCTGCCATTTTTGCAGCGCGCCATCTTCTTTCTCCGGCAATAATCTCATAATAATCTCCTTTTTTCTGAACAAGAAGTGGTTGAAGTACACCGAATTGCCGGATGGAATCTGCTAATTCAATCAGGGAATCTTCATCAAAATTTTTTCTTGGCTGTGTACGATTTGGCTCTACTTTTGTTATTTTTACTTTTTGTTCTCCCGATGCAGGCATTGTTGTTTTTTCTTTTCCAGAAGCCTGTTCGCTCACCTTATCTTTGCTCGTATTCGCCTTTGGTTTATGATCTGGAATCAGACTGTCCAGCCCTTTTCCAAGACCGCCTCTTTTTACTGCCATTACTCTTCTCCTTTATGAATCACTTCTTCTGCCAGAAGCATATAACTTTCGGCTCCCGATGATTTTGGGTCATAAATATTAATTGGCAATCCATGACTCGGAGCTTCTGCCAGTCTGATATTTCTCGGTATAATTGTCTTATAAATTGTCTGATCCAAATTATCCTTTACATTTTCTACTACCTGAAGCGACAGATTTGTTCTGGCATTATACATTGTGAATACAACACCTTCCATCTCTAAATCTGGATTCAATCTTTCTTTTACCAGATCAATCGTGTGCATAAGCTGGCTCAAACCTTCCAATGCATAATACTCACACTGAATCGGAACTAAAACAGTATCCGCCGTTGTCATTGCATTAATCGTTAACATACTCAGTGACGGAGGACAATCTACAATTACAAAGTCATAGTTCCCTCTGATTTTTGCCACTTCATCGCGGATGATAAACTCTTTGTTTTCTACACCAATTAATTCAATTTCTGCGGCAGACAGATCAATGTTTGTAGGAAGCAAATCAAGATTCTCAAAAACCTCTTTGCACAGGCACTCTTCGACAGTCGCCCGTCCAATGATCAAATCATATACCGTTTTTTCTACATTATCTTTATCAACTCCCAATCCACTGGTCATATTCCCCTGTGGATCCATATCTATCGCTAATACTCTTTTACCCAACGCGCTCAAGCATGAGGATAAGTTAATAGCTGTGGTCGTTTTTCCTACGCCGCCCTTCTGATTGGCAACTGCTATTATTCTTCCCATATTAGTGTCCCCTTTCTCTTGCTTTTTTATTATAACACTAAAAAGAAGTTTAATCTACACAATGTTTCACGTGAAACATTTATTTTATTTCTCTTCTAATGTTCACGTGAAACATTTTATTTCCATCAATCATTTTACTATGTTATTTACAAATATTGGGTAAACAGTTTATCTACTTATTTATTTTCCCTTATTATTCTTTTTTATAGTGAATGTTTCACGTGAAACATTTCATTAGTGAGTTTACTCTTGAATAAAGTTTTATCTTTCTTGCTTTCCTTTGTGTAGTATAATAATAAGAAAAAGTACAGTTACAATGTACTGTCTTATCACTTATTTACCATGATACAAAGTCACTTACAGTGGCATTGCTACGAAGGAGTTCTTCTATGAGTTGGAAAAAGAAACTTACAACGGGAGCTGTTCTGGCATCATTGACAGCTGGAACAATTTATACAATCAATAAAATTATTTCTTTTACATCTACACTTGATAACTTACTTTGTAAAGAGGACGGTCACTATTTCGATTGGAGATTTGGAAAAATATTTTATAGAAAACAAGGAGAAGGAAAACCTATCCTTCTGATTCATGATTTGACTGTAAATAGCTCTTCCCATGAGTGGAATAAATTAGTAAAGTCTTTAAAAAAACGAAACACAGTTTATACTATCGACTTATTAGGATGTGGACATTCAGAGAAACCTAATCTCACCTACACAAACTTTCTTTATGTCCAACTACTTACGGACTTTATCAAAACTATTATTGGCGAAAAGACCGATGTGATTGCCACCGGAACTTCTTCTTCCTTTGTATTAATGGCATGTGCAAATGACGACAGCCTTTTTGACCGGATTATGATGATTAATCCGACCAATCTGTCTACACTTGCGACAATCCCAACCAAACGGACAAAACTTTTGCGCTACTTACTTTTGACTCCTCTTATTGGAACATTCCTATATAATATTTTGATGAGTAAACGACTGTCAGATCAAAACTTTTTTTGAAGAGAACTTTCATAACCCAGAAGCCCTTGATGTAGAAATCAAAAACTCTTACTATGAATCATCTCACTTAGATAGTTCCCATGGAAAATATCTACTGGGAAGTATCCTTGGACGTTATACGAATGCTAATATGTTTCATGCTCTAAAAAACATCAATAATAGTATCTTTCTCATTGCCTCAACAGGTTCTGGAGAAAATATTGCAATTGCAGAGCAATACCGAAATTATATTCCATCTATTGAAATTACAACATTGAAGGACAGTGTACATTTTCCTCAGCTTGAAACACCACAGACACTTCTTGAGCAGATTGATTTGTTCCTAGGTGTGGAAGAAGAGTCTTAATAAGCTTTAGAAAATATAATGTAACGTGAAGTGTACTTTTTACTCTATAGGATTCCATAGGAATTTTGTTTAAAAGACAAAGAAGGACGAATCAAGAAATTTTTATTTCTCATTCCGTCCTTCTTTTGTATTTTTAAGCTGTCTAGCAAATCCCCAACGGTTCCTTTGCCGGAAGTCCGGCTTTTCTCGGATATCTTTTTGCAGTTGGTTTTACTTTTTCAATTTTTACGAACGATCTTCCAATCTCACTTCCCGGAAGCTGAAATTTTATCACTTCTCTGAGAGTTCCTCCAAGAATCGTAACTGCTTTCTTTGCCTGCACAACTTCCTCGTCAATTTCTCCCGATTTATATGGAAGGAACACCCCACCTTTTTTCACATATGGAAGGCAATATTCTGACAATGTTGCCAGATTTGCCACTGCTCTGGACACGCAGAGATCAAACTGTTCTCTGTATTCCTGCTGCTTTGCGTAATCTTCTGCTCTCCCATGAATAGCCCGAATCCCTTTCAACTGCAATTTTTCGATGACTGCGTTGAGGAATTTTACTCTCTTATTCAAGGAATCTAACAACACAACTTCCAGCTCCGGAAACACTATTTTCAATGGGATCCCTGGAAATCCAGCCCCTGTCCCAACATCAATTACACTTTTTACAGACTTCATGTCCATCGCTTTTACGATAGAAACAGAATCTACAAAATGTTTTTCATTCACTTCCTCGTATTCTGTGATTCCGGTCAGGTTCATAAACTCATTCCACTCAACAAGAATCTCATAAAACAGATCAAACTGTTCTTTTTGTCTATCATCCAATACGATTCCTAATGCACTTAACTTCTCTTCAAATTTATGACTGCTCATCTTTTTCCCTCTTACTTCCATAACTTTCCATATATACAAGCAATACAGAGATATCTGCCGGTGAAACTCCCGAAATTCTAGATGCCTGTCCGATTGAAATCGGGCGATATTGATTCAGCTTCTGCTTTGCCTCGATACGGAGACTTCCGATTTCATCGTAATTGATTGCATCCGGAATCCGTTTTGTCTCTAATTTTTTGAACTGCTCTACCTGCTTCATCTGGCGCCGGATATAACCGTCATACTTAATCCGAATATTAATCTGTTCTACTACTTCTTCGCTCAACTCCGTTCTTCCCGGATCGATCGCTTCCAGTGCTTCATAAGATAATTCTGGACGGCGGATTAACTCTGCCAGTGTAATTCCATTTTTTAGCGGAGTGCTTCCATATTGCTCCAATACTTCCTGCACTGGTCTGGATGCACCTACATTTGTATGTTCCAGCCGTTCTACCTGCTCTTCAATCTGCCGCTCTTTCTTCTTCAGATTTTTGTAGCGCTCCTCATCAATCAACCAACTTGATATCCTATCTCCGTCAGACGCTGATCTGCATTATCCTGTCTAAGAAGCAGACGATACTCTGCCTGGATGTCATCATCCGATATGGTTCATGACTTTCTTTTGTCACAAGATCATCGATCAGAACACCGATATATCCCTGCGAACGGTCTATAATGATCTGCTCTTTTCCAAGTACTTTCCTTGCTGCATTAATACCCGCCACAAGCCCTTGTGCTGCTGCCTCCTCATATCCAGAACTTCCGTTAAATTGTCCTCCGCTGAACAACCCGCTGATCTTTTTAAATTCCAACGTCGCATAGAGCTGTCTGGCATCAATACAATCATATTCGATCGCATAGGCATTACGGACAATCTTTGCATGCTCCAGCCCCGGTACACTTCGATACATTTCATATTGAACATCCTCCGGAAGCGAACTGGACATTCCTCCGATATACATCTCATTAGTGTCAAGCCCTTCCGGCTCAATAAATACCTGATGGCGATCTTTGTCTGCAAATTTCACAACCTTATCCTCAATGGAAGGACAATATCTTGGACCAGTTCCCTCAATCATTCCTGAGAATAGTGGAGAACGGTCCAGATTCTCCCGGATGATCTCATGCGTCCTTTCATTTGTATAAGTCAACCAGCATGACACCTGATCAATCTGTACTTCCTCCGGGTTTGTCGTAAAGGAAAAAGGAACTACTCTCTCATCTCCAAACTGCTCTTCCATCTTTGTAAAGTCAATAGAATTACGGTCAATCCGCGCTGGTGTCCCTGTCTTAAAACGATACATCTGAACTCCCAGTTCTTTGAGACAATCACTTAAATAATTTGCCGCCTTCAGACCATTCGGTCCACAATTTTCACTGACTTCTCCATAAATGCATCTGGACTTCAAATATGTTCCAGTGCATAGCACTACCGCATCACAGTGATAAACTGCTCCAGAAAAAGTTTTAACTCCTGTCACTTTTCCATTTTCTACAAGAATTTCCGTAACTTCCGCCTGCTTGATGTCCAGGTTCTCCTGCTGCTCCAGCACCTTTCTCATCTCTGTACTATATCTCGCCTTATCTGCTTGTGCACGCAAGGAATGAACGGCCGGTCCTTTGGACTTATTCAGCATCTTGGACTGAATAAAGGTACGGTCGATTACCTTTCCCATCTCTCCTCCAAGTGCATCCACCTCTTTGACAAGGTGACCTTTCGAACTTCCTCCAATGTTTGGATTACATGGCATCAACGCAATACTATCTACACTCACAGTAAACATGATCGTTCTGACACCAAGCCTTGCAGCTGCCAGAGCTGCTTCACATCCTGCATGTCCCGCACCGATCACGGCGATTCCATATCTGTCTTTATTTTCCCATACAGAACTTGCTGAATATTTCATTTACCAAATCTTCTCCTATCGTTTCTCCGGTGATACTTCCAAGCGCCTCATAGGCATCCATAAGGTCGATGGAATAGAAATCCTCCGGCATGTTATTTTCAATACTTCCAATTACTTTTTCCAAACTGTCATACGCATTCTGAAGGGCTGTTTTCTGTCGAATATTTGTAATATATACTTCGTCATTGAAAGAAACCTTTCCCTCAAAAAACATCTCTTTCAGTGCATGCTCTACTTTCTCAATCCCATGCTCCTGTTTTGCCGATATTTCAATCATCGGTTTTTCTGTATATTTTGCAGGAGCTCCTTTGTGATAACAGTATCTAGATCCGATTTATTCAAAAGAATCAATGCCTGCTTCTCCCGGATCATCTCCAGAATCTGTTCATCATTTTCATCCAGTGCACGCGATGCATCAACGACATAAATGATCAAGTCTGCATCTTTTGCATAATCTTTCGCCTTATCGACCCCGATCTTTTCGACAATATCTTCTGTATCACGGATCCCTGCTGTATCTATGATATTTAAACTGATCCCATTGATCTGAATATTTTCCTCAAGAATATCCCTCGTTGTGCCTTCAATATCCGTCACGATTGCCCGTTCTTTTCCTGCAAGCACATTTAACAGCGAAGACTTTCCTGCATTTGGCTTTCCTACAATAACAGTCTGGATTCCTTCCTTGATTATTCTACCATTATCTGCACTCTCTAACAACCTGCGAATTGCTCCCTGAAGCTTTTCTACGGTTCCCTGAAGCTTTTCCCCATATCCGTCGATACTAATATGTTCTGGATCATCCAGCGCTGTCTCAATAAAGGCTGTGTGATATAAAATCTCCTTACGGATCTCAGATATTTTTTCTAATACAGACCCCTTTAACTGACTTACAGAGCTCTTCAAGGCATATTCATTTTTAGACTGTATGACATCGATCACCGCTTCTGCCTGTGACAGATCTAATCTTCCATTTAAAAATGCCCGCTTCGTAAAACTCTCCCGGCTCTGCCGGTCTTGCACCATACTTGATCACAGTCTCAAGAATACGCTTCATTACGTACACTCCGCCGTGACAGTCAATCTCAACAGTATCCTCTCCAGTATAACTGTGCGGCCCTCTCATAAGAAGCACCAAAACTTCGTCGATCGTCTCTTCTCCATCCATAATATATCCATAATGAATCGTATGGCTTTTCTCATTTGAAAGCTTTTTTTCTTTTTTCTTCCCTTTGTATATACGGTCAATGATTGCAAAAGCTTCTTCCCCACTGATTCGGATAATCCCAATTCCAGAAGCTGTCATTGCCGTTGCAATCGCTGCAATTGTATCTTTTATCATATTTTCCTGTCTCTCCTTTCTGCTGTCTATGCATCTTCCAAAACAGTTTCTAAAAAAGGCAGCATTAAAATAATGCTGCCTGAATTTCTTTGTTATTGTCTTCTGGACGGTGTAATTACAACTCTTCTGTATGGCTCTTCTCCTTCGCTGTGAGTTGACACATACTTGTCTGACTGTAATACAGAATGAATGATTCTTCTTTCATACGGATTCATCGGTTCCAAAGAAACCGGCTTTCTTGTACGTTTTACTTTATGTGCAATATTTTTTGCAAGGTTCTCCAATGTCGCCTTTCTTCTTGCACGATAATTTTCTGTATCCAGCTTTACACGAATATAGCCATCCTGTGTTTTGTTTGCCACACGGTTTGTCAAATACTGAAGGGAATCTAATGTCTGACCTCTTTTACCGATCAGAATACCCATATGTTCTCCTTCCAGTTCAATGCAGAGAGTTCCTTCACTGTCTACTTCGGAATGAATCTTGACTTCCATATCCATTGTCTTCAAGACATCCTGCAAAAACTTCTCCGATTCACGAATTGTTTCTTCCGTTACCTTCACAGAAGAACGCTCCTCTTTTTCTACTGTCTTTGCTTCTAGTGCAGGACGTTCTGCCTTCTTTGCTGGAACCGGCGGACGCTTCTCTTCTCTTTTTGGCTCTGGTTTCACTTTCGGTTTGTCGAATTTAATCTCCTCCAGCTCTACCGGCGCTTCTGCTGTCTTTTTCCTTCTAGCTGAGATCACAGCTTGCTTTGCCCCAATTCCAAGAAATCCGGAACTTCCTTTTTCGATTACATCATATTCTAACTGATCGCTCGTCACCCCTAACTGAATCAGCGCTTCTGTGATCGCATCGCTCAGTGTCTTTGCGGATACTCTAATCTCTTCCATTCTTCTTCCCTCCCGTTTCTGCTATAGAAATGCGGTTTGAATTAATCGTTTTCGTTAAATTTCCTTACCATATTTGCTTTTGCTGTAAGGCTTCCCGGTTTTGCATTTTTACCACGCTCAGCTGCCTGCTGCAATTTTGCTTCCTGCTCACTGTCTGCTGTATAATTATGCTTTTGCTCTACCGCAATATTGCGGACTTTTTCGTTGCCATCTGGTTCAGCTCTTCTGTGGAAACTTTCTTTTTCTCATACTTCTTCTTTGCTTTTTCCATATTTTTTCTTTACGAGCTCATCCATATCCATACGGTCAAGATACTTATTGATCGCTACTTGCTGTACCGAACGGCAAACCGCACTAAAGATCCAGTACAAACCGAGACCTGCCGGCATTGTGAAACACATAAATACTGAGAATAACGGCATGATCATATTCATTGTCTTCATAGAATTTGCCATTGGATTCTCCCGATCGTCCATTCCAGGTGACTGTGGCATCAACTTAATATTGATCCACTGTGTCAAACCAGATAAGATCGGAATCAAAAGTGCAACAATTGCAACAAGAATTGCACCGGTCTTTAAAGCATCCATCATCAGGTTCACAGGTGCATCTGAAATATTTGCTCCCAAGAAGTTATTAATATGTGAAATCTGCCCGGATGTTGAATCAATCAAGGATGAAAGGTCCGGGAATTTATCTTTTAATGTATCCCATGTACTTGGCTGGAATTTATAAAGTACATCTACGATCGTATTTGTCTTTGTATAGTCAAACTTTTCAGGATTGATCATGATCGGGCTTGCCGAACCAATCTTCTCCATAATCTTCTGATAACCGCCAGTTGCCATAATCTCATTGACAAGAGGCATATACATATCCTTTACTCCGCCTACATATGCCGGAATGTTTTGAATAACCTTCCACAATGCAAGTAAGATCGGAAACTGGATCACTAACTGAAGACATCCACCCATCTGTGAAGTTCCGTACTTATCGTACACCATCTTCATTTCTTCCTGCATTTTCAGCATGGATTCCTGATCCCGTTTTGTTCTTGTACTTTTTCTGAATTGCCTGAAGTTCAGGGTTCATTACTGCACTTAATTTTGAAAATTTCTGCTGTTTGATTGTAAGCGGAATCATAAATGTATAGATAATAATTGTAAATAAAATAATACATAAACCTATGTTTTCGATTCCGAATGCACTACTCAGCACATTAAAGATACCATCCATTAATTTACCGAGCAGCCACGCCACCTGTCCTATAATTGGCGTCGTCGATTGTGTCAAAAGAATACCTGTCATTTTTTCCTCCTTTAAGGCACAGGGTCATATCCGCCTTTTGAAAATGGATTACAACGTAAAATTCTCCATATAGTTAATAACCCACCCTTTAATGCCCCATATTTCTCAATCGCTTCAATTCCATATTGAGAACATGTAGGAAAATAAATGCAGTGAGTTGTTCTTTTTAACCCGGATAAATATTTCTGGTAAAACCTGATAAGTGCAATAAATATCTTTTTCACCGATTTTACATCTCCATTTTGTTACTTATATATATTATGAAGTCTTCCCAGGTGGATCAATGCGCTTTCCATCTCTCTGTACGAGCGCCCATTGGCACTCACTCTCGCAATCACTACAATATCATATCCACTCTGAAAATGTTCTTCTTGTAATCGATAACTCTCTCTGATCAATCGTGTCAGCCGGTGTCTCACGACACTGTTGCCAACTTTTTTGCTGACAGAAATACCAAGCCGGTTCCCTCCGGATTGGTTTTCTCTTACATACATTACCAGATACTTATTTGCATAAGACTTTCCAGTCTTATAAACAATCTGAAAATCTTGATTTTTCTTTAATGACTCGGAAAATTTCATTATTATCTTCTCCTGATTTTTAAAGAAGAAAAGGCCACATATATGCGGCCTACGCTGATAACTGTTTTCTTCCTTTTGCTCTTCTGGCAGCTAAAACTTTTCTTCCACCAGCTGTGCTCATTCTTGCTCTGAATCCATGAACTTTCGCTCTAGATCTCTTTTTTGGTTGGAATGTCATTTTCATTGAAATCCACCTCCTTAGACATGAAACCTATATATATAAATATAGACATATTATTTTTTAGACATCGTATTTTATTATAAGCATAAAATGCCATTTCGTCAAGATAATCCTTTCATTTTCTTGATTTTTTTCCATTTTTCCACATATATGATATCTCCTTATTTTTATCTGCTTTTCTACTTTTTCCATTCTCCTGTTTCTCCTCTTTTCCAACTCTTTTTTCCATTTTTCCCCGTTTTTTCTATAAATAAAATGATGCTCTGACACTTTTCCACACATCATCTAGTATTTTTTCCCGAAAAAATCATGTGGATATCCCACAATATAGTGTTTGACCAAAATGTTATCCACAAGTTGTGGATAACTTGTGGATAACTATAAGGATAACCTGTGGATTCAATGTTTATAGACGATTTATCCACCCTTAAAATCCTTATTTTGGGGGATTTTCCACTGTCTATAAAGTTATCCACACTTATTTCCATTGCTTAAATATGGGTTTTGATGTAAAATATAGTGGAGAGATTGTCTACAAATTTCTTTTACTATGATACTTAGGAGTTAGAAGAATGAATATTGTTGAGGAAAATTGGGAAGAAATTATACAAAAATTAAAAATTGAACACAGTCTTACGGACGTTTCTTTCAAAACGTGGATTCTTCCACTGAGAGTATATAAAGTAACAAGTAATACTGTGTACATTCTTGTGAATTTAAAAGCAAGTATTGACTATATTAAAAACAAATACCTGCTGCCGTTTCAGGTATGTATTGCCGAAGTTGTCGGAAAAGAATATGAAGTAAAATTTATCGCCGAAAATGAATTCGATCCGAAAGATTTTGAGGATAAAACCGCCACACCGAAATCAAAAGTAACTGTATCTCAGGCTGCAAACCTGAATCCCAAGTATACATTTGATACTTTTGTCGTTGGTGGAAACAACAATTTTGCACATGCTGCATCACTTGCAGTTGCAGAATCACCGGGTGAAGTCTATAATCCCCTCTTTTTATATGGAGGTGTCGGACTTGGAAAAACCCATCTTATGCACTCCATTGCTCACTTTATTTTAGAAAATGAGCCAGAGAAAAAAGTATTATATGTAACAAGTGAAACGTTTACAAATGAACTGATCGAAGCAATTAAAAACGGAAAAACTGGCAATGAATCCGCAATGACTGCTTTTCGCGAAAAATACAGATCGATTGACGTCCTTTTAATAGATGATATCCAATTTATTATCGGAAAAGAAAGTACACAGGAAGAATTCTTTCACACATTTAATCATCTTCACATATCCGGCAAGCAGATCATCATCTCCAGCGATAAGCCTCCAAAAGACATTGAAACACTGGAAGCTCGTCTCCGCTCCCGCTTTGAATGCGGCTTAGTCGCAGATATTTCCTCACCTGATTATGAAACACGAATGGCAATTCTCAGGAAAAAGGAAGAATTGGACGGACTGGACAAATACAATATTCCGGATGCTGTTATGCAGTACATTGCTTCTAATGTAAAGTCAAATATCCGTGAGCTTGAAGGCTCTTTAAACAAATTGATTGCATTATATAAGTTAAAAAATGCACCGATTGATATTAATTTGGCTGCGGAAGCGCTGAAAGATATCGTTTCACCAAATGAAAACAGACAAGTCACCCCGGAATTAATCCTGGATGTTGTCTCAGAACACTTTAATATTTCGATCGCTGACTTAAAAAGCGGCAAACGAAACGCTGAAATCGCAATTCCGCGTCAAATAGTTATGTATTTATGCCGTACTATGACCGATACTCCACTCAAAGCAATCGGTCTGACACTTGGTGGTCGTGATCATTCTACGATCAGCCATGGAGTTGATAAAGTTACTGCTGATATCAAGGCCAGTGACACCTTCAGCAACACCATTGATATTATTAAGAAAAAATTAAATCCAGTTTAGATTGTTATTTTTTTAACGGCTATTGTGGATTGATATGTGGAAAAACTGTGGATAGATTGTTCGTTCATTGTGGATAATTTTTTCTGTGGAAAACTCGCTTAAGTTATCCCAATTTTGCGAACGTATTATCCTTTGTTTTTCCACATACTTTCGAGCGTAAAAATCGCTCAACCATAGGGATTTTTAGGGTTATCCACATATCCACAGCCCCTACGGCGGTTACGGCGGATAACTTTCATATATTTACTCAAAGCAAATACCGAAAGGAGTTATACACATGAAAATCATTTGCACAAAATCAAATTTAGTCAAAGGTGTCAGTATTGTCTCCAAAGCAGTTCCTTCTAAAACAACCATGCCAATCTTAGAATGTATCTTAATTGATGCAACAACAGATACAATCAAATTGACAGCGAATGATATGGAACTTGGAATTGAAACTACGATTGAAGGAACCATTCTTCAAAAAGGAATTATTGCATTGGATGCCAAGATTTTTTCAGAAATCGTAAGAAAACTTCCTGATAATGAAGTAATCATTGAAACAAATAGTAATTTACAGACACTGATCACCTGCGAAAAAGCAAAATTTAATATTTCCGGAAAATCAGGAGAAGATTTTTCTTATTTACCTTATATCGAAAAAAAGGATTGCATCACACTTTCTGAATTTACGCTCAAAGAAGTGATTCGTCAGACAATTTTTTCAATCTCTGATATGGACAGCAACAAACTGATGTCGGGTGAATTGTTTGAAGTGGATCAGAATATTCTGAAAGTGGTTTCCCTGGACGGACACCGTATTTCTATTAGAAAAATCGAATTAAAAGAATCTTATGAGCTAGAAAAGTTGTCGTTCCAGGAAAGACACTTCAGGAAATCAGTAAAATCCTTTCTGGTGAGACAGAAAGTGAAGTTACTATTTATTTTACAAATAATCATATCGTGTTTGAGTTCAGCAACACCGTTGTTGTGTCAAGATTAATCGAAGGAGAATATTTCCGTATCGACCAGATGCTCTCAAACGATTATGAGACAAAAGTGCGAATCAATAAAAAAGAACTGTTAAGCTGTATTGATCGTGCAACACTTCTTGTGAAAGAAGGAGATAAGAAGCCGATCATTATTAATATTACCGATGAGTCTATGCAGCTGAAGATCCAGTCACAGATTGGTTCTATGAATGAAGAGATCATGATTACCAAAGACGGAAAGGATCTGCTGATCGGATTTAATCCGAAGTTTTTGATTGATGCGCTGCGCGTGATCGATGACGAGGAGGTCAGCCTGTACTTCATGAATGCAAAAGCACCTTGCTTTATCAAAGATGAAGAACAAAGTTATATCTATCTGATCCTTCCAGTAAACTTCAATGCGGCTGCATAAATATGCAACATAATAATGCATATTTATGCAGAAAAACTACGAAACGTATTTTCAATGTGCGAGAGGACGAAGAAATGGAAATTATTAAATTAAGAGATGAGTACATTAAATTAGGACAGGCATTAAAAGCGGCAGGATTTGTAGAATCTGGTGTTGATGCGAAATTTGTTATTCAGGATGGATTGGTATCTGTCAATGGGGAAATAGAAGTGCAGCGTGGAAAGAAACTTTATGCTGGAGATGTTGTCTCTTTTGATGGACAGGAGATCCGAATTGAGAAATAATAAGGACAGTTGGTGCCGGTATGGTAATTAAGTCATTAAAATTAAAAAACTTTAGAAATTATGATTTTCTCAGCATCGAGTTTGACCATGCTACCAATATATTTTATGGCGACAATGCTCAGGGTAAGACAAATATTTTAGAGGCGGTCTATCTGACCGGAACAACGAAATCTCATAGAGGTACGAAAGATCGGGATTTGATTCAATTTGGAAATGAAGAGTCTCATATCGAGACGGTGATCGAGAAAGATGGGATCGAGTTTCAGGTGGATATGCATCTGAAGAAGAACAGTCCAAAGGGAATTGCGATCAATAAGATTCCAATCCGAAAGGCAAGTGAGCTGTTTGGACTTGTTCATCTTGTATTTTTCTCTCCGGAAGATTTGAATATTATCAAGAACGGACCTGCCGAGCGGAGAAGATTTATGGATCTGGAATTGTCCCAGCTTGATAAAGTCTATCTGAGTGATCTGGCAAATTATAACAGAATCATCAATCAGAGAAACCGTCTGTTAAAAGACTGCCAGAATCGTGCAGAATTAAATGAGATGCTGGATTTATGGGATATGCAGCTGATTCAGTATGGCAGTCGGATCATGGAAAGACGGGAAAAATTTCTGGAAGAAGTAAATGAAATAATATCTGGAATTCATTATAAATTGACGGGAGGCCGAGAAACGATTACAATTTCATATGAAGAAAAACATTGGGCAGATGGAATTCGAGTCGGTTCTGAAAAAGAACAGGGAGCGGGATATTCGAATGAAAAGCACCTCAGCAGGACCACACAGAGATGACATCTGTTTTTTGACAAAAGATATTGATATTCGTAAATTTGGTTCCCAGGGACAGCAGAGGACAGCAGCATTATCCTTGAAGCTTTCTGAGATAGAGATTGTCAGAAGTTGATCAAGGATACGCCGGTTCTTTTGTTGGATGATGTCCTGTCAGAACTGGATAAGAACAGACAGAATTATTTATTAGACAGCATTCATGACATACAGACATTGATCACCTGCACTGGTGTCGATGAGTTTGTAAATCACCGCTTTTCGATAAATAAAATATTTCATGTAAGTAATGGAGTCGTAGTAAAGGAAAATTAGGAGGACTATAATGAGTACAGAATATGGTGCAGATCAGATTCAGATATTGGAAGGACTGGAGGCCGTCAGAAAAAGACCTGGAATGTACATTGGGAGCACATCTTCCAGAGGGTTACATCATCTTGTATACGAAATTGTGGACAATGCGGTCGATGAAGCACTCGGCGGATATTGTGATACGATTTTTGTATCGATCAACAAAGATAATTCGATCACGGTTATTGACAACGGACGTGGAATTCCGGTTGGGATCAATCATAAAGCAGGACTTCCGGCGGTTGAGGTCGTATTTACCGTGCTGCATGCCGGAGGAAAATTCGGTGGCGGAGGATACAAGGTGTCCGGTGGACTTCACGGAGTGGGTGCCTCAGTAGTAAATGCCCTGTCAGTATGGCTGGAAGTAGAGATTTACAACGAGGGCAAGATTTACAAACAGCGCTATGAGCGCGGGAAATCTGCCTATCAGCTGAAAGTGGTAGGAGAATGCGAAGCGGACAAGACCGGAACGAAAGTTACATTCTTGCCGGATGCCGAGATTTTTGAAGAGACAGAGTTTGATTATAATATTTTGAAGCAGAGATTCCGTGAGATGGCATTTCTTACGAAAAATCTGAAGATTGTTTTAGCAGATGAGAGACCGGAAGAATGCATCGAGAAGACATTTCACTATGAAGGTGGAATCAAGGAATTTGTGCAGTATTTAAACAAAAGCAAGACTCCTCTTTATGAGCAGATTATTTACTGTGAGGGACAGAAAGACGGAGTTGCAGTAGAAGTGGCAATGCAACACAATGATTCCTATACAGACAATACATATGGGTTTGTAAATAACATTACTACACCGGAAGGCGGTACACATGTTGTCGGTTTTCGAAATGCACTTACAAAGACTTTCAATGAGTATGCAAGAAAAAATAAGCTGTTAAAAGATAGTGAACCAAATCTTTCGGGAGAAGATATCAGAGAAGGTCTGACAGCAATTATCAGCGTTAAGATTCAGGATCCACAGTTTGAAGGACAGACGAAGCAAAAACTTGGAAACAGTGAGGCAAGAGGTGCGGTTGACAGTGTACTGAGTACACAGTTAGAGATTTTCCTTGAACAGAATCCGCAGGTTGCCAAAGTTGTCATCGAGAAGTCTGTTCTGGCACAGCGTGCGCGGGAAGCGGCCAGAAAGGCAAGAGATCTTACAAGAAGAAAATCAGCCTTAGAGGGAATGTCACTTCCGGGAAAACTTGCAGATTGTTCAGAGAAGGATGCATCCAAATGTGAGATTTACATTGTAGAGGGAGATTCTGCGGGTGGATCGGCAAAGACTGCCAGAGACCGTGCAACTCAGGCAATTCTTCCGCTTCGAGGAAAGATTCTGAATGTAGAGAAAGCAAGACTAGATAAAATCTATGCAAATGCAGAAATCAAAGCGATGATTACAGCCTTTGGAACGGGAATTCACGAGGATTTTGATATTTCAAAACTGCGATATCATAAGATCATTATCATGACCGATGCCGACGTGGACGGCGCTCATATCAGTACGCTTCTTCTGACATTTTTATATCGGTTTATGCCGGAACTGATCAAACAAGGATACGTTTATCTGGCGCAGCTCCGCTCTATAAGTTGGAGAAAAACAAAAAAGTATGGTATGCTTACAGTGATGAAGAATTAAATAAGATTCTTCAGGAAGTTGGAAGAGATGGAAATAATAAGATTCAGCGTTACAAAGGTCTTGGAGAGATGGATGCGGAACAGCTTTGGGAGACAACAATGGATCCGGAGCACCGCGTGCTTCTGCGTGTGACAATGGATGAGGAATCTTCATCCGAATTAGACCTTACTTTTACGACACTTATGGGAGATAAAGTAGAGCCTAGACGAGAGTTTATCGAGGAGAATGCAAAATACGTGCAAAATCTTGATATTTAAAGGTTTTTACAGCGTTGATGAAAATGTATTTCAAGTAAGGAGAAGACAATGGAAGATAATATTTTTGATAAAGTTCATGAGGTTGACCTGAAAAAGACGATGGAAGACTCTTATATTGATTATGCAATGAGCGTTATTGCCTCCCGTGCACTTCCGGATGTCAGAGATGGTCTGAAGCCGGTACAGAGAAGAATCCTCTATTCCATGATTGAACTGAACAATGGACCGGATAAGCCGCATCGTAAGTGTGCCCGTATCGTCGGAGATACGATGGGTAAATATCACCCGCATGGAGATAGTTCGATCTATGGAGCGCTTGTCAATATGGCGCAGGAGTGGTCTACAAGATATCCGCTTGTGGATGGTCATGGAACTTCGGTTCAGTCGATGGAGATGGCGCGGCTGCCATGCGTTATACAGAGGCCAGATTAAGCAGAATTTCTATGGAACTGACAGCTGATATCAATAAAGACACAGTAGATTTCACACCAAACTTTGATGAGACGGAAAAAGAGCCGGCGGTACTTCCGGCCAGATTTCCAAATCTGCTGGTCAATGGTACGTCAGGAATTGCGGTTGGAATGGCGACGAATATTCCACCGCATAATCTAAGAGAAGTCATTGCAGCAGTGGTAAAGATTATTGATGACCAGATAGAAGAAAGCGGCGAGACGAGCATAGAAGATATTTTGCAAATCGTCAAAGGGCCGGATTTCCCAACTGGAGCAATGATCCTTGGAACGAGAGGAATCGAGGAGGCATACCGCACCGGAAGAGGAAAGATCCGAGTACGTGCAGTGACGGATATTGAGCCGATGGCAAATGGAAAAAGCCGTATCGTTGTCACAGAATTACCATATATGGTGAATAAGGCTCGTCTGATCGAGAAGATTGCAGAGCTTGTACGCGATAAGAAGATTGACGGAATTACAGATTTAAGTGATCAGTCTAACCGAGAAGGTATGCGTATCTGTATCGAGCTGCGTCGGGATGTCAATGCAAATGTTGTTCTGAATCAGCTGTACAAACATACACAATTGCAGGATACGTTTGGTGTGATCATGCTGGCACTGGTCAACAATGAGCCGAAAGTCATGAACATTCTTGAGATGCTGAACTATTATCTCAGACATCAGGAAGAGGTCGTGACAAGACGTACGAAATATGAACTCAATAAGGCAGAAGAGCGCGCGCATATTTTGGAAGGCTTGCTGATCGCCCTTGATAATATTGATGAGGTTATCAGAATTATTCGTAATTCCAAGAATGCACAGGCTGCGAAAGAAGGACTGATCGAAGCATTCCAGCTGACAGATGTACAAGCACAGGCAATCGTAGATATGCGTCTGCGTGCACTGACCGGTCTGGAACGGGAAAAGCTTGAAAATGAATATAAGGAGCTCATGGAGCGCATTGGAGAATTGAGAGCAATCCTTGCAGACAGAAAACTTCTTTTAGGTGTGATCAAGGAAGAAATTCTTGTGATCAGTGGAAAATATGGGGATGACAGAAGAACTTCCATTGGTTTTGATGAGTTAGATCTTTCTACAGAAGACCTGATTCCGGAGCAGGATGTTGTGATCACAATGACAAAGCTTGGTTATATCAAGCGGATGACAACAGATACCTTCAAGAGTCAGAACCGCGGCGGTAAAGGAATCAAGGGAATGCAGACCATTGAAGAAGATTATGTAGAGGAATTATTTATGACCTCGACACATAACTATATCATGTTCTTTACCAATACCGGACGAGTATACCGGATGAAAGGCTATGAGATTCCGGAGCTGGAAGAACTGCAAGAGGAACTGCGATCATCAATTTGTTGCAGCTCATGCCGGATGAAAAGATTACTGCGATGATTCCGATCCGTGAATATGAAGACGGGAAATATCTGTTTATGGCGACGAAAAAAGGTCTTGTGAAGAAGACGCCAATTACAGATTATGCAAATGTCAGAAAGACAGGGCTTGCTGCGATCACACTTCGTGAAGATGATGAGCTGATTGAAGTAAAGATCACAGACAATGAAAAAGATATCATCATGGTAACAAAATACGGTCAGTGTATCCGTTTCAAAGAGCAGGATGTAAGATCAACGGGAAGAACTTCTATGGGTGTACGAGGAATGAACCTGAGCGATCGCGATGAAGTGATCGGAATGCAGTTACATACCCAGGGAGATTACCTTCTGATCGCTTCTGAAAAGGGAATGGGAAAACGTACTGCAATTGAAGAGTTCACCTGTCAGAATCGTGGCGGAAAAGGTGTGAAGTGCTATAAGATCACGGAGAAAACCGGAAATGTGATCGGAGTTAAAGCAGTAAACGAAGACAATGAAATTATGATCATCAATACAGAGGGAATTGTAATTCGAATGGAATGTGCAGGAATTTCTATTCTTGGTCGTGTCGCATCGGGAGTGAAACTGATCAACCTTGACTCCAATACAAAAAGTTGCCAGCATTGCAAAAAGTGAGAGAAACTGTCGCAGAAGAAAAGGCTGAAGTAGAAGAAGCAGGTTCAGAAGAAAGTCTTGAATTAGAAACAAATTAGAAAAAATGATGGAATCAGATATCCTATGTCACAAATAGAGTGCATCTGCATATGCTGAAACAAGGCAGAACAAGGAAGCATGCAGGAGGTAACAAGCTATGGTTCAGTTTATGAATGAGACAGCAGATGCATATGCACAGATACGAGGAGATGCCGGACATTCTAAGATCAAGGGAAATATTTATTTCTTTGAAATGTACGGGGGAACACTGGTTGTGGCAGAAGTGGAAGGTCTTCCAAATGCAGAAAATGCTCCAAACGCAAATTTCTACGGATTCCATATTCATGAAGGAGCATTATGTACAGGAGATGAAGAGGATCCATTTGCTCAGACAAAGGGACATTATAATCCGGAAAATACAGTACATCCAGGGCATGCGGGGGATTTTCCTCCATTGCTTGCAAATGAGGGGCTTGCATGGAGCGCCTTTTACACAGACCGGTTTTACCCGGAAGAAGTGATCGGAAGAACAGTTGTCATCCATGGGATGGCAGATGATTTCCGGACACAGTCATCAGGAAATTCCGGAAGTAAGATCGCATGCGGAGAGATTGTATCGGAATAGTCGATTCTAGAAAGAGAATATTGGGAAAAAGAGAAGGAATATCTGGATACAGGTATTCCTTTTCTTTGTGATGTATACTATAATCTTAGATAGATGAAAAATTTCAG
>ENA-OQAA01000280-OQAA01000280.1-human-gut-metagenome-genome-assembly--contig:-NODE-280-length-36234-cov-4.568034_pt1 | contig 36234 bp, 34 predicted proteins | sample MGYA00242489_ERZ504515 | MGnify/ENA primary metagenome ERZ504515 (study PRJEB26092, sample SAMD00036237) | human gut metagenome | host: Homo sapiens | study: EMG produced TPA metagenomics assembly of... | reverse complement strand
AGAATCGAAGTGGAGCGCACCTTCAGCCTGAGCAAACGCTGTTATGGTATGAGCTGCATTACCACAAAACTGGAAGAAACGCAGTTGACATCTATCGCATTATCTGTATTCGTGACGAATCTGTTCAGGATTCAGAGGCGAATACTTTGTGCTCTTTTGCATCTGTTCCGATTCTGGTATGACCGGAACAGATATAAGAGTTGGAAGTTACAGATAGCTGCTTAATCAGCAGACACTAAGTAGCAATACGTACTACAATTGTTTAAGACAAGGTCTATGGATTTTTATGATAAAACCATTTAATAATGATGAAATAGTAGATGAATTCAAACAAGCAAAAAAATTTTAGATAATGATAGAGAATCTTTTCAATTTAGTTCGAAAAAAGTATATTACGAAATTTCTTTAGACTAAATTTTGTATTTTCAAAGTATAGAAAGAAAAATTGTTGTGTACTTGGAAAAACAAGTATATGAATTTTATGACAAACTTGATGCTGTCGTAAAAAGATTCATATTTCAGATTTTTAAGAATTCATAAATCGTATTTAGTAAATAAATGCGTTTATTTTTAAAGTAAACTTGAAGATTGAATGTAAATTTTCAAGTTAAATATATAGAATCGCCAGACTCGGTATTTTCCGGTTCTGGCGATTCCTAGTTAGGGACTTTTTTACAGCGTATACGGTAAACCATTAGTACTGGATGACAGTCAAACTTCTGGTAGAGACTTTCTTTGCATGGGTAAAAGAAGTGGGATTCTCCAATCGCCTTTCCAAAGGGAAAACACTGGAAGGGATCAACTACTGTATCAGGAAGAGGCACTGAAAGTGTTCCTGATTGATACAGTAGTTGATCCCTTGATAACAACGTAACGGAAGGAGCGCTCCGCAGCTTCTGTCTGCAAAAACATGCATGGAAACTGATCGACAGTATCGATGGTGCGAAATCCAGGGCGATCATCTACAGTATAACAGAAACAGCAAAGGCGAATAACCTGAATCCGTTCCGTTATCTGAACCATGTACTGACAGTTCTGAAAGATCATCAGGATGATAGGAATTACAGTTTTATTGAGAAACTGCTTCCATGGTCAGATCAGTTGCTAGAAATCTGACCATGGAAGCAAGTCAAAAACAACCAATCTGTAAACCTGGCCGCCGGAAACGGCGGTCAAAAAATGAGCCAGTACTCATGGTTTACCGTGTACCTTACAGCCCCTTATTTATAGCTTTATATTATGTTCTCGGTATTCGCTGGGTGACAATCCCGTTTCTTTTTGAAAGGAAGAAGAAAAATAGCTTCGGGAGCCAAATGAAAGTTCATCGCTGATTTCCTGAATACTCATTTGGGTTCCTGAGAGAAGTAATTTTGCCTGTCGTATTTTTTCACGTTTAATATAATCTGATACGCTATACCCGACCTCATTTTTAAATTTATGAGAGAAGTAGTATTCTGTATAGCCGGCCTGTCTGGCTAATTGTGTGATAGAAAGCTTTTCTTTAATATGTATTGCGATGTAATCACATACACTTTTTATCTGTCCGGAGATATCATTTTTTTTCTTTTCCTGTTGTACCCGCTGTACGTAGTCTTCCAAAAGAGTATTGCATGTGGTGGATGTTTCGGCAATGTTTTTGCTGTCTTCAATCATCTGCATATAATAGTCATTGAGGGTATAAGCGACGGAAGGGTTTACACCACCTTCGATGGCTGCTCTTGAACAGAGTGTAAGGAGGACAATGGAGGTTGACTTTGCCCTGCGCAGGAGTTACCTGTGTCAAAACGTGGTCCGTCGCTTAGACTGTAAGAGCGTGCAAGGGCATCCAGATAGTTGGGATTTCCATCCCGTAACATATTCATGAATTCCTGTTCTGCCATCCATACGCCCCGGTGCTCCTCTGGAATCAGATTGATTTCAGAAGAAGAGGGAGTTTGAGATGCCTTTTCCGTAAATTGAATATCATTGGTAGTAATCCGCCTGCCGGTAACGCAGTAATGCAGCATAACAGCATACTGAAAAAGCTGATTAGTAGGATGATTGGAATATGTTCAAATAGGCGAAAAACCTTTGTACGGATATTGATGGAAAGTTTTTTTTTATCCAGTTCCTTTTTTATCATCTGATAAGAGTTTTTTCCGGAATAAGCGGGTCCCAGTGCATGGATTCCGCACAAAGAATCCTCGTGGTATTCAAATGCCACAATCCAGATCAGTCCTAGATGCTCATCAATAAATAAGGGTTCCCGTTTCTGGTTTTCCACATGTTTTCTGATTGGCTCTTCCAGACTTAAAAGGATTAGGGTTTGGTCGTCATTTGCAGATATATCTTCTAAAATATCTGAATGTGCAAAGACAAAATCCGGGGAAAAGCTATGCAGAGGAAGGTTATGATTACATTGAATTAACTGCTGAAAAAAATCTAGTTTTTCCTGAATATTCATATAGCTCCTATCTGCACATACTTGATGTGCGTCTTAAGTTTACAAAATTAGTCGCATAAAAAGTTTTTCAATAATTTTATGTCTTCGTCCTGTTCAAACCGGATTGTGCCACTTTGAAGCAGTTCCGGATTAGATACTATCGTGAAGAAGATATATTGACTTAATGTTGATTTTAGGGCAATGCGGTCGCCTTCTGAGGTTTCAAATAATACTTCGCCATTGCATTTCTGAACTTGTTTTAGGAAATTTAATATGTTTATATTCGGGTTTATATGCATAAATAATTCTCCTTATTTTACTATATCATCAGTATACAGGAAAAATAGAAGAAGTGTTTAAAAAATTAATTATTATGTTAAAAAATTGCTGTAATGAGTTAGAAGACATGTTTTTTCCAAAAAAATTAAAAGAAAACATGAATTCAAAAACATTGAAATTTAGCAATTAAGATAGAATAGTCATAAAAAAATGGAGAAATCCGAAAAGAGAAATCTGTTTGTCAAAAGAAATTGGTAAAAGTAAGGAGGCTAAACAAAATGCAATATGAAAAATTATTTCGGACACAGTCAGTATGGAAATCTATTTTTTCACTGGCCGTTCCTTCAGTAATTATTATTTTGGTTATGATTCTCTACAATATGACAGATATGTTTTTTATGGGTCAGTTAGGAGATACAAGACAGGTAGCGGCTGTTTCCGTGGTGGGTCCGCTTTTTTCTTTGTCAGCAGCAGTGGCGACTATGTTAGGTAGCGGTGGCTGTGTGCTGATTGCAAAGGCATTGGGCAGTGACCATATACAGGAAGCAAAAGCTTATGCCAGTCTTTGTTTCTGGGGAGCCATAGGATTTGGGATTGTAATTGGCGTGGTATTGCTGTCTGCAGGAAAGGCTATTCTGCCTGTACTTGGTGCAACGGAGGAGATTTTACCGTATGCAGGAATCTACTTGTACGTCTGCGCTTTGGGTGTGCCCTTTATGCTTGCTTCTACAACGCTCGGAACCATTATACGGGCGGAAGGGGCGGTCAAGGAAGGAATAGTTGGGAATATAGTAGCCACTTTTGTAAATATTCTTCTGGATCCGTTATTCATTTTAGCCTTTGGAATGGGAGTTGCAGGCGCGGCAGCGGCAACAGTAATCGGAAATCTCGTGGGAACATTGTATTATGTTTATTTTATGAGAAAAAAGGCGGTTGTACTGAATATGAGTATTCGCTTGGCGGCGAAAAACCGCAAAGAATTGTTTTCCGTTCTTTTTCTGGGAATGCCCAATGCACTCAGCAGTATATTGTCCGGATTTGCCTCTACATTTTCCAACAGGCTGCTTAGGAGTTACGGGACAGGTGCAATTGCAGCCATGGCGGCAGCAGGAAAGTCTACGATGCTGATTGGATGATACAAATGGGTATCTGTATGGGAATCCAGCCATTTCTGGCATATAATTACGGAGCGAAAGATATTGCCCGTTTAAAGGAAATCATACAAAAAGTATCAATCCTTACAATTGGCGTCGGGGCGGTGACGGGAGGATTTTGTTATTTTTGTCGAAGCCAGATTATCAGTATGTTTATCAAAGAAAGTTCAGTTGCCGTTATGGGCGAGGAAATGGTATTGTTTCTGGTAATAGCCAGCCCTGTTATCGGGCTGTACTATCTGAGTACTAATTTTGTACAGGCTTCCGGATGTGCGGTTCCGGCAACTGTGATGTCAGTACTCCGGCAGGGAATTCTTCTGATTCCGTCTTTGTATCTGTTTCACGGGTTGATAGGATTTTCAGGTATTGCGGTGGCACATACGGCAGCAGATATACTGTCTGTGGCAGTCAGCATACTGCTTTTGTTTCGTCAATATCGTATGTTGGTTAAAAAGGTGGAAGAGCAGAGCGGAGATTAATGCATGGTCTTACGGTAAGTCTTGGGGGTCATATGATAATATTCCTCAAAGGCTTTATAAAACTGGGTATAGTTACAAAAGCCAAGCAGTTCTGCGATTTCATTAATATTCATTTTGGAGGAAAGCAGTAACTGCGCTGCTCTTGTCATACAGAGTGAAGAACTATATTCGTGAATTCCAAGGCCCGTATACTTGCGTATTATTTTATAAAGATAGTCTCCAGAATAGTTGAAATTCGCCTCAAGCTGTCGGCGAGAAACTTTTCTGCCTGTTTTTTTCATAAATTGTGAGAGCTGTTCAAACAGTATTCTTTCTGGTTCAGTTCCGGGTTTGACGGGTGTGTTGTGATAGTTATTTTGGTCAAACAGATGCCAGAACAATTCCATACAAAGGGCGCACAGCCGGAAAGAGGAGCCAAAGACGGGTTCCTGTATTTCATGGAACATTTTTTCAAATATGGAATGGATATATTGTTTCACCCACGAAGCATCTCTAAGGGGAATGAAATCAATATACTCTTTCTGCGCAGGGTTTTTCTGATGCAAAGTCTGGAGAAAGAAATTCTTCATCAGTCCATTGCAGAGGGCGTCTTCCGTCGGGAAATATTGTTCCGCGGTAAACAGGTTTCTGGCAAAATTTTTGGATAGTTGCAGAAACAGTATTCTTGATGCGTTATGATATTCTTCGATATGCTGTGTGTTTGTATTAATTAGGCAGCAGCTTCCGGCGGGATAGACATGCCGTTCATATTCAATGTTTTGATATACGGTGCCCTCAATAACAAACATCAATTCAAAGAAGTCATGCTGATGAAGTTTTCCGTTATCTATATAAGGTGCAATTTCTGCATTGCTGAAGGAAGTATAGAGGGAAGAGCTGGGTGATGACTGCATGATAATCAAACGGGCATCCGGATTATCAGGAAGGCTTGTGCATAAGAAAAGTTCAAAGGGAACTTCTGTCCGGTAGTTAAAGGGCAGCACGAACCCGGATGGTTTCAGGATATTTTTATAGTCTCCCACAATATTCCATTTTCCTGTAGTGTCTGTACTGAGGTGATACATGTTAAGCTCCTTAAATTGAATATGATATAAAAATGGAAAAAAGTTCTTTTAAACGCTATATAAAGTGATAACTATATCATTTACAATTATATTACAGCTTATTATCTGTGTCAAGAATATAAAGATGGAAGGAAGAGAAGGTATGGTCAAATCAGATTTTAATTTAGGGTGGATATTTTATAAGGAAGGGCATGAAAGGGATAAAAAAGAAGTAGCGCTTCCCCATGATGCCATGATTTATGAGCAGAGAAGCAGAGAAGCAGTTACGGCAGGGGCATGTGGATACTTTCCAGGTGGAAAATATGTCTATGAGAAGTCTTTTGAAGCGCCGGTTGAATGGGAAGGCAAAAAGATAATATTGGAATTCGAGGGAATCTATCAGCAGGCGCAGGTATATCTGAATGGACAGCTTACGGGCACAAATATATACGGGTATTCTAATTTCTATGTGCCGTTAGAGAATGGCCTTGTATATGGAGAGAGCAATCAGCTTAAAGTGGTTGCTGATAATTCAAAATGCCCGAACAGCAGATGGTATTCCGGCAGTGGAATCTATCGCAAAGTGAACCTTTATGTGGGAGGGGAATGTTATATTCATCCGGAAGGAGTAAAAATCACAACACCGGAAATTGACAGGATACAAATTGAGGCTGACGTTACGGGCGGGGAACAGCTGAGAGCATTAATATTTGACAAGGGCAGGAAAATTGCTGAAGGTCTGGCAGAAATCAAGGAATCATTGGCAAAGTTGTCACTGGACATACAGAAAGCGAAGCTTTGGGACGCGGAGAATCCTTACTTATATGAATATCAGTTAGAATTGATTAATGATGGAAAAGTAGTTGATTGTGTAAAAGGATTTCTAGGAATCCGGACATTGTCGTGGGATACAAAAGGTTTTCGGGTAAACGGGAAAGAAGTGCTTCTTAGGGGGGCATGTATTCACCATGATAATGGTATCCTTGGAGGATGTTCTTTTCGAGAAGCGGAAGAGCGTAGAATACGTATTTTGAAGGAGGCAGGTTTTAATGCTATCCGGTGTTCCCACAATCCTGCATCAAAGGATTTGCTGTTGGCATGCGATAAACTTGGTATGTATGTCATGGACGAATTTGCAGATCAGTGGTTGATACATAAAAATCCATATGATTATGCCGACGCTGATTTTAGAAAGAACTGGCAGCAGGATTTAAGGGCGATGGTGCTTAAAAATTATAACCATCCAAGCGTGATCATGAATTCGATTGGCAATGAAATTTCGGAGCTTGCGTTGCCAGAAGGTCAGGAGTACTGTCGGAAAATGGCCGAGTTTGTAAGAAGTATTGACCCGTCAAGACCGGTAACTCTGGGAGTTAACCTTATGCTTTGCAGTATGACGGCAAAAGGAGGAGGTATTTACGGTGACAAGAAAGATAAAAAGGGGAAGAAGAAAGAAAACCAGAATGGAAGCCAGACAATGGACAATGCTCCTACCAGTACTTTTTTCAATATGTTGATGAATATAGCCGGTGGAATGATTGAAAAAATGGCAGCCAAACCGGCGGCGGATAAAGCATCAGAGGAAGCATTCGCAAGCCTTGATATCGGAGGATACAATTATGCGGCTTCTCGCTATGAGATAGACAAAGATCTGCATCCCAACCGTGTGATTGTCGGTTCGGAGACACTCCCTAAAAATCTATACAAAAACTGGCAGCTTGTGAAAAAGCTTCCTTATGTGATAGGAGATTTCATGTGGACAGGGTGGGATTATCTTGGCGAGGCTGGTATCGGGACAGTCCGATACAAAAGCTTTAAAAAACCGGGAAATGATGCGCCGATTATTTCTGGCGGCTGCGGTGTTATTGATATCTGTGGGAAAATCCGTCCTGAGGTGCAGTGGAACAAACTTATCTGGGGATTAACGAATACGACCGGAATCGGTGTGGAGCCATTGACACATGCCGGGGATCTGGGGTCTGTGTCTATGTGGCGTGATACGGATGCCGTGGGAAGTTGGTCATGGAGTGGCTGTGAAGGAAGAAAAACCAAGGTAACAGTTTATTCAAACGGAGCAGAGGCAGAACTGCTTGTCAATGGAAAATCTTACGGAAGAAAAACAGCAAAAGAGTGCAAGACAGTCTTTAAAAATGTGCGTTATGAAGAAGGCACGATTACAGCGGTTTCTTATGATGTACAGGGAAAGGAAATTTCCCGAAACTCATTAAAGACAGCGAAAGGCAAAACGGTTTTGGCTGTTAATGCAGAGAAGACGGAACTGACGGCAGACGGACAGGATTTGTGTTATTTGAACATTGATCTTATAGGTGAAGACGGAATCACGAAATCATCAGAGGATATGCCTATATCGATAGAGGTAAGCGGTGCAGGCACGTTACAGGCGTTTGGTTCTGCCAGACCGAATATGGGAGAAGATTTCCATAGCAGGCAGCATACAACTTACTATGGAAAAGCACAGGCGGTAATCCGTGCAGGTGAAAAGTCAGGAAACATATTAGTAAAAGTAAGCGGTGAGGGACTTGGTACAAAAGAAGTGTCTATTCATGTGAAAGAAAAGTAAGTTTTAGAAGGAGGATGATGAGGATGAAACGTCAAGCATATAACCCTATCTGCCGGCGTGGGAATATATTCCGGATGGGGAGCCAGAGTATTTGGGGACAGGTTGTATATTTTTGGGAGTCATGACAGGTTTGGTGCCGAAGGGTATTGTGAAAACGACTATGTGGCATGGTCTGCACCAGTGGAGGATCTGTCAGATTGGAGATATGAAGGAGTGATTTTCCGGAAAGACCAGACACCGTGGAATACACGTAATCAGGTATATTATGCTCCGGATTGTGTGCAGGGACCGGATGGGCGGTATTATCTCTATTACTTTGTAGTGAATTCCAGCATTATTTCGGTGGCAGTTTGTGATAAACCGGCAGGGAAATATGAGTATCTGGGAGATGTGAGCCTGCCGGACGGGCATGCTTACGGAACCAAATCTGAAGAATGGTTTACCTTTGATCCTGCAGTTCTGGTGGATGATGACAGAAGAATATGGCTTTATACAGGTAGCAGCCAGCCGGAGAACGGACAATACGGACATGAGATTAAAGGCTGCTTCGTGATGGAATTAGCTGCAGATATGCTTACGGTGATAAGTAAGCCCCAAATTCTCCTTCCTGCAAAATGGGTATATACAGAACCGAATTTTTTTGAGGGGGCATCCATACGGCATATTGGGGAATGGTATTATCTTGTTTATCCGGCAACAAACATGACGGGGCTGAACTACTCCATGAGCCGTTTCCCAGACAGAGATTTTGTTCATAAGGGGGCAATCCATTGTTCCAGTAATATTGGTTATCAGGGACGCAGTCTTATGCAGGCTTCTTATCCAATAGGAAACAGTCATGGAGGTCTGGTATGCATAAAAGGACAATGGTATATTTTTGATCATCGTGTGACAAATGGAAGTCCTTTTTCCAGACAGGGGGTGGCAGAGAAGATCACCATTCATCCGGATGGAACCATTGATATGGTAGAATCCACAAGTTGCGGTCTTAATGACGGCCCGTTGAAAGGAAGTGGGACTTATCCGGCATATATTGCCTGTGTACTGATGGGGGAAACAGCTGGAGAAATGCTTAACCCGATGGAGATGACAGGTCCATGTGTGACACAGGATGGGCCAGATTATGATCCGCCGAAGCCGGAAGGGGCGGAGATTAACGGGGAGACAGAAAAGGATGCGCCGGTTTCCTATATTACAGGGCTTGAGGATGGCAGTCAGGCAGGTTACAAATATTTTGATATGACCAATACCAGACATCTTTCGGTAGTATCCCGTGGCGCCGGAGGGAAGCTTGAAATCTTAAACGGAGAATCCGGGGAAGCTGTTGCAGAAATACTGCTTTCGCAGAGCGATGACTGGGCGGTATCGGAAACGGATTTTATGCCTGAACGGATTGTTGCGGAGAGGACAGATATTGCAGTTTCGCGTTGTCCACTGTTCCTTCGCTATCAAGGAGAGGGCAGTATTGATATTTTAGAATTTACATTATCATAGGAGGATCGAGGACATGAAAGTAGAAAAAATTGTATTGAATGAAGCAAGAGAAGTGTCATTAACGGCCTATCTTCTGGATACGGGGGGAGAATTCCGGAATATCTGTAAACGCCCGGCAGTTTTAATTCTTCCCGGCGGTGGATATAAGTTCTGCTCTGAAAGAGAGGCTGATCCGGTCGCAATGCCTTATCTGAAAGCAGGGTATCATGCTTTTATCCTTAGATATTCGGTTGGGAAACATTCGGTGTGGCCGAATCCCCTGCAGGATTATGAACAGGCAATGGAAATGATTCGCACGAAAGCAGAAGAGTGGAAAGTATTTTCCGATAAAGTTGCAGTAATTGGGTTTTCAGCGGGAGGGCATTTGGCGGCAGCAGCGGCGACAATGTCAAAGAATCGTCCAAATGCAGCAATTTTGGGATATCCGGTGACAGGTTCCGATGTGAAAGGCTGCTGTGCTACTGCGCCGGATACAATTTCCTGTGTAGATAAAAATACCTGTCCCTGTTTTATATTTGCAACACGGACAGATGCTGTTGTTCCTGTTATGAACAGTATCAGGTTTATGGAAGCGTTGGTGCAGGCGGATATTTCGTTTGAAAGCCATATTTATTCCTATGGACCTCATGGATTTTCAACCTGCGATACTTCTGTTCAGAGTGGTGATACAACTATTTCCTCACGTGTTCCTAACTGGGTATCCGATTCTATCGGGTGGTTGAAAGAGGTATTTGGGGATTTTGGAAACGGCGGAATGACAAAGCCCGTATGCAAGGCGCATGTGACGGATAATGATGGAGAGTTTTTATCCGTTGACTGTACTTTTGGTTATGTGATGGGAAAACCGGAAGGATGGAAGGTTGTGGAAGGTTTTCTCGGGGGTGCAGGGAAACAGGAAAAACTGGAAGGGCAGGAAGCTCCGCAGATGACTCTGGAGATGATTTCTATGGCATCGGGAATGAAATTGAGGCAGATATTGGAGTATGCTCATATGCCTGAAGAAGTAATAGAGCAGGTTAACGATCAGCTTTCCATGATTCCAAATCAAAGATGAAGTGATTTGTGATTCATTGACATTCAAAAGACAGAAATAGAACAAGTAAACAAGGAGAGTCTATGATCAAATTAGCAAAAATATTTCAAGACGGCATGACGTTTCAGAGAAATAAGCCATGCAAAGTGTGGGGAACCAGTTCGGAAGAAAAGACGGTAACTATTTATATGAATGAAAAGGAAGTCGCCGAAAGAGAACTGCCGCAAGGAGATTTTGCTTTTTTTCTTCCTCCGCAGGAAGCAGCACAGAATGTAACTGTCCGGATAGGAAATGATGTTGTGTTCAGAAATGTGGATTTTGGGGAGGTATGGTTTGCCGGCGGACAGAGCAATATGGAATTTCCCATGAAGTATGACAGTCAGTTTGAAGAAATGAAAAGCAGCCGGCCGGATGAGCATTTACGTTATTATGAAGTGGCAAAGTATTCCTTTGAAGGGGAGGAAGAAGAGGGGCTGAAAAGTAATCAGGACTGGAACTGCTGGAGATGTCTTACTCCGGAGACGATTGGAAGTTTTTCGGCGGTAGCAGCATATTTTGCAATGGAGTTGCGGAAACATTATAACATACCGGTGGCAATCGTCAGCTGTAATTGGGGAGGAACTTCCGCATCAGCATGGATCAGCCGGGAAATGTTGGAAGCGGACGAAGAACTGGCAGTGTATCTGCGTGAGTATGAAGAGAATCTTGCACATTTGGATATGGAAACATACTGCCGGATAAACTATGCGAAGAGAAAGGGAATGGGAAGCCCTTTCGCTCAAATGATCAACGATTTTATGATGAAAAATACGGTAACGATGGAACAGGTGATGCAGCATGTAGGAAAGCTGGCAGCCGGAGCAGGCATGGAAATGCAGGGAGGAACGGCAGAAAACAGCGGCATGTCACAGGAGAGTTTTATGGTAACAGGCCCGCATGATGAAAATCGCCCCTGTGGGTTGTATGAGTCTATGCTGTCAAAGGCCGCAGGCTTTACCATTAGGGGAGTCATCTGGTATCAGGGAGAAAGTGATGACACGCATCCTGAAATTTATGAAAAACTGTTTACCCGATTGGTGGAGCAGCTTCGAAAGGACTGGGCAGAGGAGCTTCCGGTCATATATGCCCAGCTTGCACCTTTTGAAAGATGGATGCAGTGCAGGGGGATAAATTCCCGGAACTCAGGAAACAACAGTTTAATGCATGGGAGCATATTGATAATGTGCATATGATTTCCACTTCAGATTGTGGAAACAGGTTTGATATTCATCCCAAAAATAAGCAGCCAATAGGAATACGCATGGCATTGAGTGCAAGACAGCATGTATATGAGGAAGCGGTGCAGGGGGATGCTCCTGTCGCTGTGGAAATGAAAGTACAGGATAAGCAGATATGTATTCGATTTGACAATGCTGTCAGCCTGCATCTGGAAGGGCAAGAACTTCAGGAACTGGAGATATATACAGGTGAAGAAAAGTGTGAGATTACCGGATGGAGTGTAAACGGAGATATAGTAACGGTTTTCATAAAAGAAGCCATTATGTCAAATGAAATTACTGCTGTTTTTGCCCAGACACCTTATTATCAAGTTTCTCTTTTTAATGAAAATGGGCTTCCGGCATTTCCTTTTATTTTACAAAAAAGAATATAAAATGCACGAAACATGAAACAAAATCAGCGATTTTTAAACAGGGGTAATTTTAGTTTCCTCTATAATAATATTATAGAAATAAGAGTGTATTGAAGGAGGATTTAATTATGTTTCAAAACAGATCAGGTCAAGGCGGAGCGATGGGGTGATGTATCGGCGAGCAAAATTATGGCAGATTATCATGGTATCTACCAGCGCATTTATTGGAATGGGGTTTTATTCTCTCATAGGCCTTGCAAACTATACGGCAAGTATCGGTTATGGTATTGCGACAGTGGCAGTAGGAGGGATTTTGACCTTTACTCGTATTTTTGATGCAATTACCGATCCGATATTTGCGTTCCTTTATGATAAAGTTAATACTCGTTTCGGTAAGGTGCGTATCTTGATGATTAGCGGTTGGGCGATTATGGTTCTTGCATTGCTTATGATGTATAACTGGGCAGCAGGGAAAGGAAGGGGTACCGTAACTTTTATACTCCTGTATGTTCTTTATATCATTGGATATACCATATTCAACATGACGGTACAGACATTGTATGCGCTGATGACCAATGATCCAAGGCAGCGTCCGATGATCGGTGTCTGCAGTACGATTTTTAATTATCTAGTGCCTATAATCCTGAATCTTGTATTCTATATGAAGCTTATGCCTAAATTTGGCGGATTTAATCTGGAATTTCTGGCATCTGCCTGTTGGGTGTGTGTAGGGGTTTCTACAGTAGGTATTGTTTTGACATGTATTGGTATTACGGAGTTTGATAAGGCGGAAAACTTTGTCGGAACGAATATGAAGAAAGAAAAGCTCAAAATAAAGGATATGGTGGATGTTCTCAAAGGCAACCGCCCGCTGCAGTGCTACATTGCATCTGCCGCTTCCGATAAGATTGCACAACAGGTTGCCAGCCAGTCTATTATTAATACGATGGCTGCAGGTATTATTATCGGTGATATGGCGATTTCTACTCAGCTGACTACTATAGGAATTATTCCGTCCATATTATTTGCTTTTGTCAGTGCGGGGTATGCCAGAAAACACGGCAATAAGAAGACGGTAGTGGACTGGACATGGTATTGTCTTATAGTAACGCTTATCTCATTTGCTTTCTTTACTGTAATTTATGTTTTTGGAGATACACATAGCATTGCAACCGCAAAGCCATTGATGATTGCATATGTTCTTCTGATGTTGCTGACGACTGGAACGAAGATGGGTGTTACAACCGGAAATAATGCATTTATGGCAGACATCATTGATTATGAGTTGGATCGTGGAGGCAAATATATACCGGCGGTTATAACGGGTGTATATAGTTTGATTGATAAGCTGGTATCTTCTGTCAGTGCACTTATTGCAACTGGGGCGATTGCTTTGATCGGGTATAAAGAAACAATGCCGCAGCCTACAGATGAATTAACAGCAGGTATTTTCTGGATGACAATGGCATTGATGTATGGTTTCCCTATTATTGGCTGGATCATTACGCTGATTGCTATGCATTTCTGCTCGTTGAGTAAAAAGGATATGGTAGAAGTTCAGAAGCGTATTGCTGAGAAAAAAGCGGCGGCACAATCGAAAGATTGAGGAGAGCTCATACATAGACAGAGCTGCTGGATTGTTGGGCAGTAATATTGCTCGCATTAATTCCATGGAAGAATTATTGACTGTTCCGGAGAGGGAGGAAGCTGAAAGGTTTCTCAGTATACCATTAAATATCAGCGTTGTAGCCAGCGCTATTGTAGATGCATCTGGTTACTCGGATAGAAATTAGACAAGGGGTTATCGGGAAATAGATAGCCTCAAATAGGGGGCATTGTGACTGATCCAGTCACAATGCCCCTGAACTTTTATCATAAAAGAGAAAAAGATGGCTAACGACAACCATCTTTCTCCCCGTTCTACGTTAAAATAGAACTATGCTAAAACAAGATTATTATAACGGATTTTTTGAGTTTGGGCAACAGAAAATCAACTTCAGTTTCTTCGAATTGCATTTACCTGACGACGATCCAGTCTATACTCTGAAAAAAGTGATGGAAGATTTAGATTTTTCTGGCCTGCTGGCCTGTTATTCAGATCGGGGAAGAACCGGGTACCATCCAATTATGATGTACGCTGTAGTTACCTATGCAAACATGCGCGGGGTGAGAGCTGTTGACCGCATTGTAGAATTATGTGAAAGAGACCTGGCATTTATCTGGCTGACGAAAGGGCAAAAACTGAGGCGGGATGCTTTCTATGATTTTAAAGGAAAAAAGCTGACAGGGGAAGTTCTGGACGAATTAAATTATCAGTTCCTGCACCGCCTGAAAAAGGAAGGCCTGCTTACATTGAACGAACTTTTCATTGATGGCACAAAAATCGAGGCAAATGCAAACCGCTATACCTTTGTCTGGCGGGGGACACTCAATTATCATCTTGTGGGATTGCTGGATACCATCGATGCTCTTTATTCAAAGTATAATACCTTCCTGCATGAGAATGGGTATGCTCCAAAATACGACCTTGGGGATGCACGGATGTTTGTGATCCAGGGAATGGAAAAAGTCCGGAAAGTGATCAGAGAAAACTGGAACCGGAAACTGACAAAGCATAAAAAACTCCCCAACCATACTATCATAGAGATCGACAACTGCTCCCCTCTTGAGATCCGGAAACGGCAGAAAAACCTGATGCAGATCGCAGCGGGGGAAGGAATCCTGTTTACTGATTGTAAGGGGAAGAAGAAACCGGAGATCCAGAAACTTTATGAGGAACTGGAAGAATGCGGAAACCGTCTGATAGGATATAAGGACTGCTTTGAGATCATGGGGAAAGAACGCAACAGTTATTCCAAAACAGATCTGGAAGCGACCTTTATGAGAATGAAAGAGGATCATATGCTCAACGGCCAGCTAAAACCGGCTATAACGTTCAGATCGCAGTAGAAAACTATTTCATCATCCATGGATATGTAAGCAATGACCGGACAGACTACAACACACTGATCCCGGTGTTAGAAAAACACAGGAAAACCTTCGGAGAAAACTGCCTGAAAGAGGTGACTGCTGACAGCGGTTACTGCAGTGAAAAGAACCTGCTGTATCTGAAAGAAAACAGGATCACCAGTTATATCAAGCTGCAGGATCATGAAAAGAGAAAGACCCGTGCGTATAAAGAAGACATTGGGAAATATTACAACATGAGATATGAAGTCTTCGAGGATGAGCCTTATTATATCTGCCATGACGGAAGAGCATTACGGCATATCCGCACGGAAACCAAAGAACAGAACGGCTATACCCAGACCCTTGAAGTGTATGGATGTGCAGACTGTAGCGGCTGTGAGCATAAGGCCAGATGTCTGTACAAATATAATGCACAGACAAACCCTGAAGGGATCCTGAACCGGCAGATCCGATCAATCCAGACGGAAGGGCACTTTGGGGATATCAAGGAAAACGAAAAATTCCGACGTTTTCACTATCGTTCCGCAGAAAAAGTATATAAGGAGTTTATGCTGTACGCAATCGGTCGGAATATCAATAAATACCACCGCTTTCTGTATGAAGAACTCCAAAAATACGAAGGGAAAAAGGAAGAAAAAACAGCTTAGACAAAAGCGCGGGGCAAAAAATCCGGGCAAGGGGTTCGTGCGCCCTAAAATAGAATACATGGAAAAGAGGAGCCCCTCCTGTTTTGACTCAAGGCATTGAAAAAGCCTGAATGTTACAGGAAGATCTCCTCTTGAAGTATTAGGGGTTAAAAATCAGATTTATCCGACAGCCCATTTACATTCAAAATATTTTATGCTGACGTAGAATTAACCACGGTAACTTCCCAGATAGGATAAGCTTTCTTTGGGATGGCGGGTCTGTGTTGTTCTGTCAACGGCAATCAACCCGAAGGTCATGGAATAACCTTTCTGCCACTCAAAATTGTCCATAAGACTCCAATGGAAGTAGCCGCGTACGGGAAGGTTATCACGCAGACAGTTTTGAACACCTGTGAGAGCTATTTCGATAAAAGCAATACGCCTCTTGTCATCATCGGTAGCAATGCCGTTTTCTGTGACAATCAAGTCTCCCTTGAAATCTTTTGCCACCTTACGGATGACATGTTCCAATGCTTCCGGGTAGACTCATAGTTCATCTGAGTAAGTTCAGCGCCGTCAGGAGTGGGGAGTGTACCCTCCGGGCCCATCAGGGAGCGGGTATAGTTCTGTACGCCCAGAAAATCATCATTCTGGATATAGGGGAGATAATGGGTAAATTCATCATCCCACTCTTTTTTTGCATGTTCCTCTCCGCCGGCTGTGGATTGAATATCATGTAAGCTTAAGGTAAGACCTACTTTGATTTCAGGATAGAGTTCTTTGATGACAGCACGCGCCGCTTCGTGAGCACGACATACAATCTTATCGCCTTCAGGAGTACGCATGGAAGTAAAGTTTTCTACTTTCTCCACTCCAAAAACTTTGATATTTTCTTCCGCTGTGGCTTTCTGGTCTGCCATCATTTTCTCCAGATTGATTCCGACCTGAACAGTACCGTCTGCACTCTGAGCTTTTGCAGCCTGCGCCTGCATCTGCAGCGTATAGCGCTTGGCAATGGCAGCTACCTGAATTCCCATATTGGCTTCATTGATGGTACATACATAGTGAAGCTCATTTCCAAGTTTTCCGATGATATAGCGGACATAGCGGGCAAAATCGTCTACTGTGGATTCTGCTTCCCACCCACCTTTTCCTATGAGCCATTTAGGGCTGGAAATGGTGGAGGGTTACGATTGGCTCTAAACCATGTTCTTTGCAACAGTGAATAACATCCAGATAGTGCTCGGCCTGTGCATCATCAAAATGTCCTTCTTCTGGTTCGATACGCGCCCATTCTACAGAAAAACGGTAGGCGTTTAATCCGGCATCCGCCATAAGCCGGATATCCTCCTGATAACGATGGTAATGGTCAACGGCATCAAGAGATGGCTCTATAAAGCTGGTATGTTCCATCTGTTCCATTGCCCAGCAGTCACTATTATCATTGCTTCCTTCAACCTGATGTGCTGCGGTTGCAGCCCCCAAAAGAAAGTCCGGTGAAAATTTGTCCATAGAAAATCCTCCTTGCAATTCATAATTTCTCAATATGGTGTTTATTGGATTTGTTTTTTTTATTATAATAGAAAAGAAAGATACCAAGATGTAAAATTTCGTGTTTATGTCAAAAAATTATTTTTAATTTATATATTTTTCAGTCTAAAGCTCTGGAAAATGAGAGTACAAATGCGCATTAGGATAATCAAGGAGAAAATGAATGGATAAAGCAGTCTACATATTAAAAAACGTATACCATCTGTATCATCTGGCAGGAAGGATTTTAAGCAGAGAAGGAAAATTTCTTGCAGTTCCTTTTGACGGTTTCCTGGATGAGGATCCGGTATTTAACAGTCCAAAGCTTTTACAAATGTTGATGGATTATGGGAGGGAACAGAAGACATACAAGGGGTGGAATGACAACGGGTATTGGTATTATGTGTTTCATGACCTGGGAGATTATGTTATTTGGGGACCTGTGAACACGGAGGAGCATTCTGAGAACGATTATTTATTGTATTGTAAACAGCATGGAGCGAAGGCAGGATATGTATGTGATATTCCCCTGATGAAAATGGGGGAACTGGAAGAAATAATAATGTTTGTACATGGCCTTTTGACAGATGAGTATGAAAATGTTGTCAATTGATAATGGGATAGATCCGGGACGATTTCAAGAAAGTTTACATGCCGGGCGTGTGGAATATGAATTGGAAAATGAGGAGTGCGACAAAAAACATTTTCCATTTGCCAGAGAAGATCAGATGTGGAAATGGATTATAGGAGGAGGGCAGGGGAAGTTTTCGTTTGGAACGGGTAAATCTTTTGAGGATTTGGTGGAAAGTGCGGGTGTTATGGCCCAGTCACAGAAAAAGAATCTGGAATACGGCATAGTAAGCGGAATCACTTTACTTACCAGATATGCTATTGCAGCGGGTGTAGGAGAAAGTGCTGCATATATATTAAGTGATGTGCTTTTACAAAAACTTGCCAAAGCAGCGAATGTGATGGAGATGCGGAAAGTAATGGAATACGCGCTTGCTGAGTTTGGACGGCTGGGGAAAGGAGCAAAATCAGAGACGCATTCGATTTATGTGGAACAGAGCAGGGAATACGTAGCGAAGCATATTTTTAAGAAATTGTCATTACAGGAAATTGCAAAAGAGATTGGTGTGCATCCGGCGTACCTTTCAGGGATTTTCAAAAAACAAACGGGAATGACCTTGACGGATTATATTATGCAGGAAAAAATACAGGTTTCCTGTAATCTGCTGAAATATTCTAACCGGTCAATTGCCATTATTGCAGAATATATGAATCTTTCTCCTCAAAGTTATTTTACCAGAGTATTTAAGAAGGTGACGGGAGAGACACCGGCACAGTACCGAAGAACTCATGTGGTGAAAAATTTTTTGGATAATTAAAATCAGATAAAATATATTAAAATCAGACAATACAGAAAGGATAAATGAGGGTAAAATTTTCATAAAAGTAAAGATGGAATAGCAATATCGAATATAATGAAAGAAGGATGGAGATTATGGAAAGAGATCTTAAAGAAAATTATCTCTGAAATGACATTGGAGGAGAAAGCCGGGATGTGTTCCGGCGAGGATTTTTGGCGTTTGAAGAAAGTGGAGAGACTTGGTATTCCGGAGGTTATGGTATCAGATGGGCCTCACGGATTAAGAAAGCAGCCGGCGAGGCAGATCATCTTGGGATTGGCGAGAGTATTGTGGCGGTTTGTTTTCCGGCAGCCTGTGCCACGGCTTCCAGCTTTGATACGGATTTGATGAACGAAATGGGAAAGACCCTTGGGGAAGAATGCCAGGCAGAAAATTTAAGTGTTTTGTTGGGACCGGCTGTAAACATTAAGAGAAGCCCTCTCTGCGGACGGAATTTTGAATATTTATCCGAGGATCCATATCTTGCAGGCAAAATGGCTGCTTCCTATATCAGAGGTGTACAGAGCTGGGACGTGGGAACGAGCATGAAACACTATGCCGCAAATAATCAGGAGTATAACCGTATGAGTTGTTCTTCTAATTTGTCGGAACGTACTTTCCGGGAAATCTATTTACCCACATTTGAGACAGCGGTAAAGGAAGCGCAGCCTAAGACGATTATGTGCAGTTACAATAAGATTAACGGAGTATACGCCTCTGAAAACAAACATCTTTTGACAGAGATTTTACGGGATGAGTGGGGATTTGAAGGCTATGTTATGACAGACTGGGGCGCGGTGGCAGACCGTGTGAAAGGGATTGTCGCGGGACTTGATCTGGAGATGCCGGGCAGCCATGGGGTAAATGATGCCAGGATCATTGCGGCAGTAAAAGATGGCAGTCTGGATGAGGCGCTGCTTGATAAGGCAGTAGAGCGTATTTTAAAGGTATTGTTTTCTTATGCGGATAACCGCCATCCGGAAGCTGTGTTTGACAGGGATGCAGATCATGAAAAAGCGGTAAAAATAGAGACAGAGTGTGCAGTTCTTCTGGAGAATAATGGAATACTTCCGCTGAAGGAAGGAACAAAAGTAGTATACATTGGCGAATATGCTGAAAAACCCCGTTATCAGGGCGGAGGTTCCAGTCATATCAATTCCAGTAAAGTGACTTCCGCGTTGGAGAGTGCAAAGGAAAAAGGCAGAACCGTATCTTATGTGAAAGGATTCCCCTTTGATAAGGATGAAGAAAACGCGGAAGAACTGGCGGCGGCTGTGCAGGCGGCAAAGGATGCCGAAGTGGCAGTTATTTTCGCGGGACTGCCTGATATGATGGAGCGGAAGGCTATGATAGAAAGGATATGAAACTTCCCGCATGCCAGAATAAACTGATTGAGGAAGTTATCAAAGTACAGCCTAACACGGTTGTTGTGCTGCACAATGGAAGTCCGGTTGAAGTACCTTGGGCAGATAAAACAGCAGCTATTCTGGAAATGTATCTTGGCGGTCAGGGCGTGGGAGAAGCAACAGATAAACTTCTTTATGGAGAAGTAAATCCTTCAGGACGTCTGGCAGAGACATTCCCGCTTCGTCTGGAGGATAATCCAAGTTACCTGAATTTCCCCGGCGATGGAGTGAATGTGGATTATGCGGAGGGAATCTATGTAGGCTACCGTTATTATGATGCTAGAAAAATGCCAGTGCGCTGGGCATTCGGACATGGACTTTCTTATACGGAATATGAGTATAGTAATCTGAATATGCCTGCAGAAAGTCTGGATGATAAGGGTTGTGTAAAAGTAACCGTAGATGTTAAAAATAGAGGAAGTATGGTCGGTAAGGAAGTAGTACAGCTTTATGTCAGCGATAAAAACGGCACAGCAGGGCGTCCTGTGAAGGAACTAAAGGGCTTTGCTAAGGTGGAGTTGCAGCCGGGTGAGACAAAGACTGTAGAATTTGCACTTACTGCAAGGGATTTATCTTTCTACCATGAAGGGCTTGGCGATTGGTATGCACCTTCAGGAACTTACGAGGTGTTGATAGGGCATGCAAGTGAGAGATTGCTTGAGAGGGGAACTTTCCTTCAAGACCGAAAAGCAGCTTCCTCTGTACGTCAGTGGAGCGACAACGATCGGAGAGCTTATGGCGCATCCTGTGACCGCGCCGATCATCGGAGGTTTGATGCAGAATATGCAGGGAGCAATGGGAGTCATGCAGTCAGATCCAACAGAAAATGTTGAGGATACCTTGGTACGGGTGCAGAGATGATGAAGGCAATGATGTATGGAATGCCCCTAAAATCTCTGGCAAGCTTTGCTGGTGCAGAGATGGCAGCACAGATTGAGTTGATGATTCAGGGAATGAATCAGGCGTTAGGTAATAAATAGCGTTGTTTGTGATATTTATTATCAAGAGGTATTTGTTTTTTGAATATGGTTATGTTTGATAATGAGGCTGTCACCCTTGCGGGTTTTCACATTGTGTGGCAGTCTCTTTCATTCTGTCTTAGAATTCATTAATTTAAAAACATATTATGGAAAAAGTAAACACATAAGTAAAGGTTAAGCGGTAAAATATAATTAAATGAACAGGGACAGGAGGAACAAGCACATGAGAAAGATAACGGAATTAAAAGATAACTGGTTTTTTGTAAAAAATGCCGAGGATGTTCAGGAAGCGACAGCCGCAGAGGGGACAGGTGTTTTACTGCCGCATACATGGAATGCTTTAGACGGGCAGGATGGAGGAAATGATTATCACAGGGGAACCTGCTGGTACCGCCGCCTTCTGGAAAAACCGGAGTTAGAAGCAGGGGAGAAGGCTTATCTGGAATTTGACGGTGCTGCCATGACAGCGGACGTATACTTAAACGGAGAAAAACTGGCTCATCACGAAGGAGGATATTCACGGTTCCGTGTAGATATTACGGAGAAACTTACGACGGCGGAAAATGAATTGGTGGTCGCTGTCGATAATTCGGACAATGGAACTGTGTATCCGCAAAAAGCCGATTTTACTTTTTATGGAGGGCTGTACCGCATGGTACGTCTCGTCATAGTGCCTGAGAGCCATTTTGCTATGGAGTATCACGGGGGAGATGGGATTAAAGTAACTCCTGTGGTCACTCTGGCTGGGGAAGGGAAAGAAGCGGCAAGCGCAACGGTAACTGTAGAAGTGTATACAGAGGGTGGTGCTGATGTGGTCACTGTAACGGTTGCGGAGGAGACAAAACAGGCTTTGGTTACAGAAGGATATGCAAAAGTGGAATTTGAACTGTCCAAGGTACATTTGTGGGATGGTGTGGATGACCCTTACCTCTATACAGCTAAAGCGGAACTGGAAAGCGGAGATGCGGTCACTGTAAGATTTGGATGCCGTCACTTCTCCATTGACCCACAGAAGGGCTTTTTCTTGAACGGACGTTTCTATCCACTGCGGGGTGTAAGCCGTCATCAGGACTGCAAAGGAACGGGGAATGCCCTGAGCCGTGAGCATCATGTGCGCGACATGGAGATAATCAGGGAGATGGGGGCAAATACCATCCGTCTTGCCCACTATCAGCATGCGCAGGAATTCTATGATTTGTGCGATGAAAACGGAATCATCGTCTGGGCGGAGATTCCTTATATTACGATGCATATGTCTGGAGGAAGAGAAAATACATTAAGCCAGATGCGGGAACTGGTTATCCAGAATTATAACCATCCGTCGATTGTCTGCTGGGGACTTTCTAATGAGATCACAGCAGCAAGCGCAGTAAATGAAGAATTGATAGAGAACCATCGGGAACTGAACCGGTTATGCCATGAGCTGGATCAGACAAGGAAAACTGTAATGGCAAACGTGTTTATGCTGGAAAAGGAAAGCCCATTGCTGGAGATACCGGATATTAATAGCTATAATCTTTATTTCGGCTGGTATGTGGGAGAGATGATTCAGACGGATGAATTCTTTGACGAGTATCACAGTGCTTACCCGGATCGCTGCATTGGATTTTCAGAATACGGGGCGGACGCAAATCCTGCATATCATTCTTCCCAGCCTGACAGGGGGATTATACAGAGGAATATCAGTGCCTGTATCATGAGCACATGCTGCGTATGATTGAAGAACGTCCATGGCTCTGGGCGACTCATGTGTGGAATATGTTTGATTTTGCCGCTGACGGAAGAGACGAGGGCGGCAAACATGGGGAAAACCAAAAAGGATTGGTAACGATTGACCGCGAGCTCAGAAAAGATGCATTTTATCTGTATAAAGCGTATTGGAGCAAAGAAGCTTTTGTCCATCTGTGCGGCCGGCGGTATGTAGACCGGGCAGAGGAAGTGACAAAGATTAAGGTGTATTCTAATCAACCTTCGGTGACGTTGTATGTAGACGGAAAACTTGTGGAAGAGCAGAATGGCAGCAGAGTATTCTGTTTTGAAGTTCCAATATCGGGTGTTCATACGGTTACTGCTCAGGCAGGCGAATACAGGGACGAAATTACTATAAAGAAGGTCGCTGAAGTCAATAAAGATTATCTGTTTGTGAAAGAAGGAGATATTGTTAACTGGTTTGACAAGGAAGATTTTCGTAAGGACTGTTATTCCATTGGGGATACTCTTGGCGAGATTGCCAAAAGCCCGGAGGCAAATGCAATTGTACAGAGACTGACGGATAAGGCATCGGCGAGCCGGGGAGATGTGGCAGAGAGTGTGAAGGATAATCCGGCGCTGCAGCGCATGATGCAGAGAATGACCCTGCAGAGTATGCTGAAACAAGCAGGAGATGTGATAAAACCGGAAGATATAAAGGCACTGAATGATGCTTTGCAGAAGATTAAGAAAGTTACCGATTGATGAAAAGACCGGAAAGGTGACTATGGAATTAGGAGGATATCGTAATGCCGATGAGAGCAGTACAGCAGATTATGCTTGGGACAGTGACTGCAAAAGAAAATCAGGCTGTGCAGACACTATCTGCTATCAAAAAAGCAGGATATGATGGGATTGAGTTAAATGGATTTATGATCCGTCCCACGTCCTTTATGGTGCGCATGATGACGAAGATGGCAGGGATGCCGGTAGGAAAAGGCGGGAATCTGGACTGGGCAGGTCTGGTGAAGGCGGCAGGATTGTCGGTGGTAAGTGTACATGAGGATTTGGGAACCATCCAGAGGGAGCCGCAAATTGTCATTGAAGAAGCGAAGAAATTTGGAACAAAATATGTGGTCATAACAGGGATGTACCGTTTGATTACTCTGATGAAACGGCAGTCCGGAAACTGGCGGAGGATTTAAACGAAGCAGGAAAAGGACTAAAAGAGGGCGGCGTAGAACTTTTTATACCATAACCATAATTGTGAATTTCGCAAGGTATCAAAAGACAAGACGGCATACAGGATGTTGATGGAAGAGACGGATCCGGCGTATGTGAATTTTGAGTTTGATTCTTATTGGCCTACGGAAGCGGGAGTGGATGCGTTACAGTTGATGCGGCAGTTGGGAGATAGACTGAGGCTTTACCATATCAATGACAGGGGAAGCAGAGTAACAGGAGCGTCGATGACACCTATCTTGAAATCAGACAGCATGGAGCTGGGGTATGGGAATATGAATCTGGAAGCTCTTGTAGAGCAGGCGAAAGCGGCGGGAGTGGATGCGGTGATACTGGAGAGCCATAAGAACTGGGTGGATAAATCACCAGTAAAATCCATACAGCTTTCAGCGGAATTTATGAAAAAGTATGTATAATTTCGTCCGACTGTCATGAGTATAGTTTACCACCTAGAAAGGATGAGTCAAAATGCAGGATTTGAAAAATTATTTTATTGCCATAGACAGGGAATATAAAGAGGGAGATGTGGCAGTTTTCCGCCAGAAATTTTCTGGAGAAAATGTTGTCAGTGCCGTACTTTATTCTACGGCACTGGGGGTATATGAAGCGGAACTGAATGGGAAGAAAGCAGGAGAGCAGATGTTTGCCCCTGGTTATACTTACTATCCGCGCCGGGTTCTTTATCAGGAGCATGACGTGACGGCATTTCTGAATACTGGGAGTGAGGAAAATGAGCTGGTCTTTTATCTGGGACAGGGTTGGTACTGCGGAAGATTTCTATGTGAGAACCAGACGCAGATATACGGAGAAAAGCCGGCAGTTTCATGGATACTGCAGCTTAAATTTGCCGATGGAAGCGAGAAAGAGATTCATTCCGGAATAGATGTGGATGAACTGGAATCTCCCTATGAATATGCCGGAGAATATGACGGAGAAATATACTTTGCAGATGGGCGAAATAATGTAATCGGAAATCCTGTTGCCTATACGGGAACAACAGATTTTGCATTGGAAAAAACCCTGACAGAAGTGCGTATACAGGAAGAGATGCCAGTTAAAAATGTAACAGTATCAGAAGGAAAGACCATTCTGGATTTCGGACAGAATTTTGCGGGAATTGTCGAGATTCACCCAGAGTTTTTTGAGGGTGAGACGTTAACAATCCGACATGGAGAAATCCTGAACCAGGACGGCAGCCTGTATACTGCCAATCTTCGGAAGGCAAAGGCGACTGTCATTTATCATGCAGGGGCAGAAAAAAAGACTTATCGTCCAAGGTTTACCTATATGGGATTCCGTTATGTGGAACTTTCCGGGGCGGAGTATAAGCCGGGGATGGTAAAGGCGTATGCCCTTTATACGGATATGCGGCGGACAGGGTTCTTTGAATGCGGACATGAGAAGGTGCAGAAATTATACGAGAATCAGGTATGGGGTCAGAAATCCAATTATGTGGAAGTTCCCACCGATTGTCCCCAGAGAGATGAACGCATGGGATATACAGGGGATGGACAGGTGTTTGCTTTAACAGGTGCATATAATTTTGACACGAATGATTTCTGGAAAAATTTCCTGCGTGACCTTGAACTGGGGCAGCTTGATAACTCGGAGGGGTATGTCTGTGCCACTGTACCCCAAACCGGACCGGCAGGAATTGGATTTGTGAACATGCTGGGATGGGGAAATGCAGTAACGATTCTTCCGGAGCTGATGTACTGGCAGTTTGGAGATGAAAAGGCGCTTCCACAGCAGTATGAAAGTATGAAGAAATTTGTGGAGGCGGAAATACGGAAGATGGAGGGCAGGAATCTGTGGCTTGGGGTATCCTTAGGTGACTGGCTGGCGCTTGGAAAGGATATGGCATGGCAGGCACAGCATAATAATCCCATTTCCAATTCCTTTATCGTACATGACTTAAAGGTGGTAAGCGAAACAGCAAAGGCGCTTGGTTATGAGGAGGACGCGGCACGGTATCAGGCACAGTATCAGGCAACCAGAGATGCCTACCTTCAAATGTTTGTAAAAGAGGATGGTGATGTAGCGGATGATTATCAGTCTGCGTATATCATGGCGTTGAAGTTTGTCATTCCGGAAGGGGAACTGCGTCAGAAGGTTATGAAGAAGTTTGTGGAAAATGTCCGACGGGAAGGATTGACGACAGGATTTTTTGCTACGGAGCATCTGCTTCCTATGCTGGTGGAGGCTGGAGAGGCGAAGCTTGCTTATGATGTTCTGCTTCAGGAAGGATGTCCGGGGTGGATGTACCAGATTGACAGGGGGGCTACCACTACATGGGAGCGGTGGGATGCTATCCGTGAAGATGGTACAGTAAACGAAGATAAAATAACAGATGATAATATGGTCTCCTTTAACCATTATGCATTTGGCAGTGTAGGAGAATTTTACTATCAATATATTTTAGGGATAAAGCCTCTGGAGCCGGGTTTCCGTAAAGTAAAAATACAGCCTTATCCGGATGAACGTCTTGGAAGGGCAGCAGGGTCTTATCTTTCCAGAGCAGGGGAAATCAAGTCTGCATGGAAATATGAGGGTGAGAAAGTAATGATTACGGTAGCGGTGCCGGTGGAAGCAGAAATTTATCTTCCGGACGGCAGGATGGAAAAAGTTAGTGCAGGAGAATACTCATACGAAGTCAACAAGGCGTAGAGGTCATATCAGATAGTCGTTTTGTAGTGGCCATTTCATAATGATGTAAAGGAGTTCATAAGAAATGAAAACACAAGCATTTAATCCGTTTTTGCCGAGTTATGAATATATACCAGATGCGGAGTCTTATGTATTCGGAAACAGGTTGTATGTCTACGAAAGTAATGACCGGTTTGACGAGGAGGATTTTTGAAGGAATGATTATGTGTGCTGGTCAGCGCCGATTGATGATCTGGGGGCATGGAAAAAGATAGAGTTATTTACCGTTCCGTGCAGGAGCCGCTAAACGAAGACGGTACACAGCATCTATTTGCATCGGATGTGCAGATAGGAGAAGAGGGCAGGTATTATTTGTTTTACTGTCTGCATCGTTCGCCCACTGTCTCTGTGGCGGTCTGTGACGAGCCAGCAGGGGAATATCAATTTTATGGACATATCCGTTATGTGGATGGAATTTTATATGGACAAAAACAGGGAGATGTATTTAATTTTGATCCGGAAGTACTAAAAGATGATGACGGAAGAATCTATCTGTATACGAGGTTGTCTTATCTAAAAGACGCACCCATGAGGAAATATCTTGCAGGGATGTTTCAGATAGACGGTTCATATTGTGTCGAACTGGATAAGGATATACTGACACTAAAGAGCGATCCTGTGTTGGCAGTTCCCGGGAAGGTTTTGTCGGAAGGAACGGATTTTGAGGGGCATAGATTTTTGAGGCAAGCGGCCTGCGGAATATTAATGGGCGGTATTATATGATTTATTCCTCAGTCAAAAGCATGATTTATGTTATGCAGTCAGCGAATCTCCTGTGAAGGGGTTCCGATATGGGGGTATTATTGTCAGTATTGGAGATATCGGCATTGTAGAAGAGGAGCAGGCTGTGAATTACCTGAGTAATACCCATGGCGGATTGGTGGAAATAGAGGGACAGTGGTATGTATTTTATCACCGGCATACTAACCGCCACCGTAATTCCCGACAAATGTGCGGAGAGCCGATAAAGATTGCAGAAGATGGAAGGATTACACAAACAGAAGTTACGAGCTGCGGCTTAAACGGAGGATCGTTGCAGGGAACGGGAAGATATGAAGCCCGAATTGTCTGCAATTTATCAAGTGCCGGAGGAACTTTCATGTACTAGAAAGAAAAAACGGCAGTAGAAGAGAGGCATCCTTATTTTACGCAGGTGGAGAAGACAGAGAGGATAATCCCAATCGATATATTGCTAATCTGCGGGATGGCGCATGGGCCGAATTTAAATACTTCGATATCAGACAGAGCAGCCGGATTAGAATCAACGTGCGGGGAAATGCAGAAGGTGAAATGCTGATGCAGGATGAAAAGGATGGGGAAATCAGGGCAGTTATTCCGGTACGCCCATCGGCAGACTGGCAGGAGAAATCTGGAGAATTTCATATAGAGACGGGCGTACGTGCTTTATATTTTACATATAGGGGAAGTGGTAGCATAGACTGGCAGTGGGTTTGAGTTTTGCTGAAAGGAGAAATGGTTCATGGGAAAGGAATATTTTTGTAATCCGGTAAATGTACCTTACCGGTATCAGTTTAATAAACCGCAGGTTCAGGGAATGTCCGGCGATGCGTCGGTGCAGGTGGCGCGCGAAGCGGCAGACCCTTCAATGATTCAGTTTCAAGGGAAATATTATATTTTCGCATCTATGACGCTCAGCGTATGGATATCGGAGGATATGGTGCATTGGGAAAGCCACCGTCTGCCGGAATCACTTCCGTTGTATGATTATGCGCCGGATGCAAGAGTGGTGGGGGATTATATATACATCTGTGCTTCCAAGAAGGAAGAAGCATGCAATTTTTATCGGACCAAAGACGTTATAAACGGACCTTATGAGGAGATAAAGGGAACGTTTCCCTTCTGGGATCCGAATCTTTTCATAGATGATGACGGCAGAATGTATTTTTACTGGGGTTGCTCTAATCAGACACCTATATGGGGCGTAGAGCTTGACCCTGAGACTATGAAGCCTCTGACGGAGAAGAAAGAACTGATATGGGGTGACGCATGGACAAAGGGGTATGAGAGAAGCGGGGAGAATCACTGTGCACCGCCTTTTCCGGAAGAAGAAATTGAAGTGCGTTATCAGGAGTTCCTAAAGTCACATCATATAGAAGAAGCGATGCTGCCGGAGAGTATGGTTATGCAATTACATGGACATGTGAGCCGTAAGCCATTTATTGAAGGCGCATGGATGGATAAATATCAAGGCAGGTATTATCTCCAGTATGCATGTACAGGTGCAGAGTACAATGTATATAGTGACGGGGTTTATGTGAGCGATTTTCCCCTTGGTCCTTTTACGCTGGCGGATAATAACCCATATTCCTATAAGCCGGGTGGCTTCCTGCCGGGAGCCGGGCATGGCTCGACGATGCGGGACAAACAAGGGAATCTGTGGCATGCATCCACGATGCGGATTAGTATGAACCATACATTTGAGCGACGCGTAGGAATTTGGCCGGCAGGATTTGATGAAGACGGCGAGCTTTTCTGTAACCAGCGTTATGGTGATTGGCCGATGGAAGTAGAAGACGACAGGATGGACCCATGGAAGGAGCCTCAATGGTATCTATTAAGTTACGGGAAAACGGCATCCGCGTCTTCCTTTACAGAGAAAAAAGAACCGAAATATGCTGTAGATGAAAATGTGCAGACATGGTGGCGTGCCGCAACAGCTAAGTGCGGTGAGTGGATTCAGGTAGATCTGGAAAAAAGTTATACGGTAAACGCTGTACAGATTAATTTTGCAGATGATGGTATCGATATTCCTGTGCCGGGGAAAATCCGAGGAACTACGCAAGCTCGTTATATCGAAGAGAAAGACCATGTGACCCGCTGGAAACTGGAGGGTTCTCTTGATGGTAAAAATTATTTTATGATAGAGGATAAGTCAGAAGCAGATACGGACTTACCCCACGACTTGATTGTAAGGCTGGAAGGCGTTCAGGCACGGTTCCTGAAACTGACGGTAATCGAAGTACCATATGGGCAGACGGCCTGCGTTTCCGGTTTACGCATATTTGGCGTGGGCGACGGGGAAAAGCCGGAAGCACCGGAGTTTGAAGCGTATAGGGAAAATGAGCTGGATATGATGGTGAAAATAGAAGGTACAAATGCCACAGGTTATAATATTTTGTGGGGCAGTCAGCCTGATAAACTCTATCACAGTCATATGGTATTCGGAAATGAGCAGCGTATAGGGGCGCTGGTTAAGGGAAAGGAATATTATGTGCGTGTGGATGCATTTAATGAAAATGGGATTACTGAGGGGAAGAGTGTAAAGATATTGAGAGGCTGAAAATGAAAAATATAACAACAAGACAATTTAGTGTGTTAGCGGATTGTGGAAAAATCTATCAGTTTACGCTGGATATTTATGAGAGGGATTAGAGAAACGGTGTCTCGGCTCCATTTTTTGAATATGCATTCTCATCGTTTGTATATTGGATGGATATCATATATTCTTATAGAAATCGTATTTGGGAGGATAATAGTAAGGTAGTTGCTTTTTGCTTTTACGAAGCGCCTGTGACAGATATTTATTTCAGTTTACAGCCTGGGTACGAGGAATTGGCTTCAGAGATAATAGCGTATGCAGATACGATTATGCCAATTAAAGGAAGAAAAATACAACTAATCCTAAATTATTCACGGAACAGTATCTGAAGCGATAACTGTGCATGAATCTAAAAATTGATCCATGCAGCCATAACATCACTCAATTAACCCGTCAAAAGTATAAAATCCCTGTGGCAGAGTTCAGAGTGCAATTGTTAAGCTATCAAGGTTCGTTAATAGTTGCTATTCCAGCTGTACATTCAGCTTACCGATATTTGAAAGTGTCTCATAGAATTCATTCTTATAAGGGCAGCTACTGCACAGCTTGAATGTGATATATCTTGCTGAACGAATTATTTTTGCAGCAATCTTCAGCAGTTTTAAACGGACGGTATCTATGCGTTGTTTTCGCATGTTTGCTGATAACGCCAATCGTCTAAACCAATTAAATATGTTATACGCAAGAGCGTGTACCTGAAGTCTGTTGGCATTTACGATTCTAGCATGGCTACTTACAGAAGCGAAATCAAAACCAGATTTGCTTTCTTTGATGAAGTTTTCCATCCGTCCTCTTTTGCAGTAAAATTTTATGAGATACTCTGGTGAGGAATCCATGTTTGTGACAACAAATGTGTACATGTAAACCATCTGGTTTTCCGGCTTTTCAACCTTGCAAACCACACGCCTTTCATAAGGCCATGGACCTGCTTTGTACATGAATTCACCATAAACTACCGCATAATCAACTTTGTTATTCCTGGTGATTTCATCAAGCTCATCCACAAGATGGGATGCTTTTTCACGGAGAATACCATTCTCCTTCAGCCGGATGACATAGCTTGTGCCATTTTCCTCGCACTGCTTGTAAAGGTCAGGCGTAGCAAAACCGCTGTCACCCCGAAGCAGAATTTGGATTGTTGGATAATCATTCAGATATTCATCAAGTATCAGTTGCAGGAAGTCAACCACTCCAGTGCAGGAATACTGTGTTCCATCACGAAGTTGGATTTTTATCAGATCCCCAGTCATTCCATCATAACAGACAAGTGGATGGTATCCATTGCTCCGATAATGAAAGTTAAAGGCTCTGCCTTCCTGTTTACCGTATGCATCAAGAAGAGTGGAATCCAGATCCAGAATAACAGCCTGTGGCATCTGAATACTGTAAACTCTTTTTCGAAGTATTCTGCCAATCGTAAGGAATTGGTTTAAAGTATCTTCATCCATACGGTTAAAGAATCTTGATACCGTAGGTTGTGATGCTAAAGCATCTTTATTTAGTACTGCTTTAAATACTGGGTCATTTGTAAGTTCATCTGAAGCATCATCTTCAAAATAACCTGCAATAATCATATAGATTATCTGAAGGAGATTCTCCTTGTCAGTGTGATATCTAAATGATGCAGAATCATTAGTCTTAAATGAGCGACTGAAAAGTTTATCAATGTCAAGTTTACTTACGAATTCTTTGATAAGAAGCAGGCCTGCATCGGAGGATAAATCTCCTCCATCAAAATTTATTTTAATCTGTCTATTGCTTTCTAGTGATAAGGTGTTTACAATACTCATGAAGGGCTCCTTTGTTTGTATTATTAATGGCTTTGAACACCTTAATTTTACCACAAACGGATGCTCTTTTTTTATTCACTTGATAAGTGAAAAGCAATATTCAATTAAAATACAGTAACTATGTGGCTTTCAGCCACTTTCACGGCTACGCCGTGAATAATCCAGGCTAAAGTATATTCACCTGTAATATGAAACATAGGAGGATCAGGAGATGGATAGTGAACGGGCCCTTGCTGTAGCGGAGGAATCTTTTCTTGTAAATCTGCTTTCAGACGAAACGCAGGAGATAATCCGGCATGATATGCGAGAGTATGAAATAGAAAATGGCTGCCGTTTTGAAAGAGATGAAACGGGAAAATATTTATGGATGCAGAGACCTTTTTCAGAATTGAAAAAGGTTCTTTATTCAGGAACAGATTTAATATATTGTGAGCCGGAAGAAGTAAAAGAACTCTATAAGAAAAGCAGAACCTATAGTATTCCAATAGAACTTTCTAAAGCAGATTTAAGAAGTCTATGCTGTAAGGCGGGATCAGTAGGATTGACTGTGGGTGAATTGTTAGAGAATTTTATAAATGATTTAATCATAGGAGAGCGTTCCAATGGATCTGATGAACGTATGTATGCAGAACAATGGTTTCAACGCTGCTGGTTCAGCATTGACTACGGAACATCATCATTTCTTTCTTATCTCTACAATATGACTATGATAGATTATGTAGAAGGCCTGCTAGAAGAGTTGGAACACTACGATTCGGCTCATAAATTAGAAGATTATGAAAATCTGGAAAGGCAGGAAATCCAGAATGAATTGGAAGGGATTTTTAATGATTACAAAGAGGAATGTAAAAATGAAAGTTGTAGTTTTAAAGAAGAGATTGAGGAGATTAAGAAATGGATAAATGAACGTGAAGGTCTTACGAAACATGCAGGTATTTATTCGGAGCATAAAAAATCCCATTAGATAGTGCAAGTAAGGAGTGTTATAATATCAATATCTGAGAAGTATTCAAAATACTATAAATTAAAGAGTCAAGATATGAACAATATTTTTTTGAAAAATCGTTGACACTGTAGGGAAAAACGACGGTTATGAAGCTGTTGACAAATCTCTGGAAACCGACAGAAGGAAGCATCGAGCTGTTTGGAGAGAAACTGACATCGACTTCGTATGAGGTACTTAAGCGGATGGGGTGCATGATTGAATTTCCTACTTTTTATGAGCATTTAAGTGGCAGAGAGAATCTTGCGCTTCATTGTGAATACATGGGATATTACAATACAGGAAGTATTGAAAATGCCATGGAGCTGTTAGGCTTGAACAATACAGGGAAAAAATCAGTACGCGAGTATTCTCTGGGAATGAAACAGCGATTAGGACTTGCACGAGCGGTGTTGTGTAAGCCGGAACTTTTGATTTTGGATGAACCGACTAATGGTCTTGATCCGGCAGGAATCAAACAGATTCGGGATTTACTGCGGATGCTTTGTACGGAATACGACATTACGATTATTGTGTCCAGTCATATTCTTTCAGAGATCGAGAGTATTGCAGATACGATCGGAGTGATCAACCGCGGTGTTCTCGTTCAGGAAATCGCGATGCAGGAAATTACGGAAAGAAGTCTTGCCTATATTGAATTGAATGTTGTGGATACAAGAAAGGCTTCGTATGTACTGTCGGATAAGATAGGGATTGACAACTTTAAGATTGTAGAAGATAGAATCATCCGAATTTATGACGGGAATATATCGGTGCAAGAATTGTCAAAGGCGCTGGCATTACACGATGTGGAAATGACTGCGATTGGAACAAAGTCAGAATCACTGGAAGAATACTTCCTCAAACTGACAGGAGGTGATGTGAGATGTTAAAATTGATCAAACTGGAATGGAAAAAGAACAACATCGGTAAGTACATTAGAAATGCTGTGATTCTTGCGATTATCCTCTGCACGTTTCTGTTTGCACTGGCGTATCTGGGAATTGCAAATGATCCGGACACCGGAGTGCCGGATGCTGCACCGGGAAATGAGATGATTTCGTCTTCCATTGAACTGTTTACGGGGATGTCTTTTTTAGTATTTACCGTGGTGATGCTGGCTTCGTTTATTGTCACAGCGTATAAAAATAAAACCATGAATCTGATGTTTTCCTATCCGATCAGACGGCAGAAAATATTAGTATCACAGATGCTGGCAGTATGGATTTTCAATTTTATTACACTGATTTTGACAAAATTGCTGGTTTATGGCTGTGTTCTTATCGGCTCACTTTTTATGAAATCTGCATTTTTGCTTGATTTTAACATGGCAAGTGCGTCATTTTATGTGCAGCTTATTCTGAAATCGATTGTGATTGTAAGTATGAGTTTTATTGCGCTGTTTATCGGTCTGGCAATGAAATCATCCAAAGCAACGATCATTTCGTCATTCCTTCTGATTTTTTTGACACAGGCGAATATCGGTGATTTTACGCTGAAAGATAATCTGGCATTTCCTGTAATCTTAACAGGAATATCGGTTGTTTTTGCGGTACTTTCTGTGTGTCATGCGGAGACGAAAGATTTGATGTAGTGGGGCGTTTTGAGAAAAATGACGCCCGAAAATAGCAGGGAGAGTGTAAGCTGAAAAGAGAAAAGCTGTAACGTGTTATCATAAAGATAAAATGCGTTACAGCTTATATTGTCAGGCGTTACAGTCCGAAGAACTCCTGGATTTGTCCGGCAATGATGTTCATAAGTTTTGTTCTGGCTTCAATGCTTGCCCATGCGATGTGAGGTGTGATAAGAAGCCGGTTGCTGTCCGTGAAGCCGCGAAGCGGATTGTCTTCGGACATAGGTTCTACACACAGAACGTCCAGACCGGCAGCTTGTATTTCATTTGTTTCCAGTGCGGTTTTTAAATCTGCTTCCACAACAATCGGACCACGTCCCAGATTTAAGAAGATCGCGCTTTTTTTCATCTTACAAAAGGCGTTCAAGTTCATAAGATGTTCTGTATGTTCATTCAAAGGTGCATGTACAGAGACAATATCGGAAGTTTCAAGAAGTGTATCAAGAGAAACCTGATGGTAGCCCTCCTGAGGCGCTGCACCGGATGGGGAAGCATAGATGACTTGCGCACCAAAAGCTTCTGCAATCGCAGCTACTCTGCGTCCGATATTTCCAAGTCCGATAATGCCCCAGATCTTTCCTTTTAATTCGTAGAAGGTCTGGGCAAAATGAGTGAAAATAGTGTCATTTGTGTAGTGGTCCTCTTTGACATAGTCATCGTAATATCGCAGATGTTCCAGAAGATAGAACAACATGGCAAAAGTATGCTGGGCAACTGATTCTGTAGAATATCCGGCAACATTTCTCCACGCAATCCCGCGTTTGTCTAAATATTCCTTGTCCAGATTGTTTGTGCCGGTGGCAGTGACACAGACCAATTTGAGATTTCTGGCAGCGCCGATGGAGGCTTCATTCACCTGAATTTTATTTACAATGATCACATCTGCATCCTGAATGCGTTCAGGCACTTCCTGTTGGGTGGAAAAAGGATATTTCACAACTTCTCCAAACAGATCAAATCTGGACAGATCAATGTCGTCGCCAATTGTTTTTACATCTAAAAATACGAGCTTCATAGTTTGTCTACCCCTTTCATTTGTTGTATACCCATCCGGGCATCCCGTAATACATGCCTGCGGCGGATGAACTTCGTCCGATACTGTATGGTATCATGGATTTGAGAATACTATATCACATAGAGAGGGTGGGGTCAAAAATCTAAGGTTGCGCTATCAAGTGATTCGCTAAGAAATTCCGATTTGAAGGAGCATTTATGACATCCTACAAATACAAGGGAAAGCGTATCAGCGCCACAAAGACTTAGTATCGTGGCGGTTCAATCTATTTCCCGTCAGCCTCTTTTACGTAATAAGAAACGATGGAGTTTTCAAGGGGAAAAATGAATTTCAACTTTCTCTTTTCAAATAATCATGTTATAATGCAGAAAAGCATAAAATTCTGGTTTTCTAAGCGGAACGATACCGCATCTTTTATTCTTATAGCATATCGGAAGATCTCTATGCTTTGATTTCAATCATATCCGGCATTGGAGCTGACTGCGGTGATGCTGAATATCAACCGCGGGTATAATGAAAAGTTGAAGGAAATGTGCAAATCTCTGAAGGATTACTCGGAATATACGGCAAGAGTGCGGGAGTACGCTCAGGTAAAGCCGGTGGAAGAAGCAGTGGAACAGGCAATCAGTGAGTGTATTCAGGAAGGAATTCTTTCAGAGTTTTTGAAACAAAACAGAGCGGAGGCGAAAACAAGTGAGTATTTATGAAATATGATGAGGAAAAGCATATGCGGCAGGAGCGGGAAGCGTCCTGGGAAGAGGGCAGAGAGGTTGGAAGAGAAGAAGGACGAGAAGAGGGAAT
>ENA-OQAA01000279-OQAA01000279.1-human-gut-metagenome-genome-assembly--contig:-NODE-279-length-36261-cov-3.145929_pt1 | contig 36261 bp, 40 predicted proteins | sample MGYA00242489_ERZ504515 | MGnify/ENA primary metagenome ERZ504515 (study PRJEB26092, sample SAMD00036237) | human gut metagenome | host: Homo sapiens | study: EMG produced TPA metagenomics assembly of... | reverse complement strand
TGTATGTACAGGAAAATTACAGATTCTTATAATGATATATGCAGTAAAGGTAAAAATAGGAGGTATCGTAATGACAAAGAAAATATTAATCACCGGAGGCGCCGGTTATATCGGAAGTCACACAGCACTGGAACTTTTGAATGAAGGATATGAAGTTGTTGTATATGACAATCTGTGCAATTCATCAAAAGAATCTTTAAAGAGAGTAGAAGAGCTTTCTGGAAAGCACATTACATTTTATGAAGGAGATGTAATGGATGAAACTGCATTGAAGGCAATGATGGAAAAAGAGGGTGTAGATGCGGTGATTCACTGTGCAGCATTGAAGGCAGTCGGAGAATCTGTACAGAAGCCATTAGAGTATTACCGTAATAATATAACAGGAACCTTGACACTTATGGATGTTATGAAACAGACAGGTGTTAAGAATATCGTATTCAGTTCATCTGCAACTGTATACGGAAGTCCGGAGGAGATGCCGATTACAGAGGAGTGCCCGAAGGGACAGTGCACGAATCCTTACGGATGGACAAAATCCATGATGGAACAGATCATGACGGATGTACAGAAGGCCAATCCAGATATGAATGTTATTCTTCTTCGCTATTTCAACCCGGTAGGAGCACATGAAAGTGGATGTATCGGAGAGGATCCGAAGGGAATCCCGAACAACCTGATGCCATATATTTCACAGGTGGCAGTAGGAAAGCTTGAAAAACTCGGCGTATTCGGAGATGACTATGACACACCGGACGGAACTGGAGTCCGTGACTACATTCATGTAGTAGATCTTGCAAAAGGACACGTAAAAGCAATTAACTATATCTTCAGCAATCCGGGACTTGATGTGATCAATCTTGGAACGGGTGTTGGATATTCCGTGCTTGATATGGTAAAAGCATTCGGCAAAGCATGTGGAAAAGAGATTCCATATGAGATCAAACCAAGAAGAGCCGGAGATATCGCGATGTGTTATGCAGATCCTGCCAAGGCAGCAAGAGTGCTTGGCTGGAAGGCTGAAAAAGGGCTGGATGAGATGTGTGCCGATACATGGAGATGGCAGTCACAGAATCCAAACGGATATGAAAAATAGAAATTTTTAATAAGTTGGAAATACAATTTATATGCAGGGCAGTCTTTTCGCAGGCTGCCCTGTTTTTATTGCCATGTATTCGTAAGGAGCTGCCAGTGGCAGGTCCTATAGATATCAAAGTATGCAAGAGAAGTTGCCGGTGGCAGGTTCGGTAGATACCAAATAGAAATTCATATTTTTTGAATAGAATATCAAATGTTCATATGCATTCCCAAATGTTAAAATTTATTCATGCTAAAGAGCTGTGCAGAAAAAATGTAAGAAGGAGTAAAGAGGAATGGAAAATAACAGTAAGAGCAGTGTAGTATACCAGGGAAAGATTCCCGGAAGAGTAAAGTATACATTTGCATTTGGGGCATTGGGTAAGGATTTGATTTATGGAATGATCGCAACATTTTCGATGATCTATTTTACAGATATCATTAAAGTTGCACCGGCGTTTATTGGAACGATGTTCTTCGTGGCGAAGATCTGGGATGCCTTCAATGATCTGTTCATGGGAATGATCGTGGATAATACGAGAAGCCGTTTTGGAAAGTTTGTTCCGTGGCTTGTAATCGGAACGCTGATCAATGCGTTCGTATTTGTAACTGTATTTACAGATTTTCATCTGACAGGTGTGAAGCTTTGCGTCTTTGCGACGGTTGTATATATTTTATGGGGAATGACTTATACCATCATGGATATTCCATACTGGTCAGTGATTCCGAATCTGACTTCTGATCCACAGGAACGTGAAAAAGTATCGGTATTGCCAAGAATTTTTGCAAGTATCGGACAGTCACTGATCATTGCAGGCTTCGGTGTGCAGATTATTAAAGGACTTGGTGGTGATTACACAGGATATCACAGATTTGCACTGATCATTGCAGCAACATTTATTTTTACAATGGCTGTATGTGTGATCAATCTGCCGAAGATCCAGCATGATGTTGAGGAAAAGGACAAGATGAAATTCAAAGATATCTTTACTGTCATTAAGAAGAATGATCAGTTAAGATGGGCAGTATTACTGATTCTTTTATATAACGTGGCAATTCAGGCAATCATGGGAGTTGCAACTTATTACTTCAGTTATGTATGTAATAATGCGGGAATGTTATCTGCATTTATGATCAGTGCATCGGTTGCAGAAGTAGTCGGACTTCTGATCTTTCCGAAGGTAACAAAGGTGTTATCCAGAAAGAAAGCGTTCCTGATGGCATGTGTACTCCCGCCAATCGGGTTGATCTTATTACTGATCGTTGGTATTGCATGCCCGAATAACATTGCGCTGACAGCAGTTGCAGGTGTGATCGTTAAGACAGGAACCGGTCTGGAACTTGGATGTGCGACAGTATTCCTTGCAGATGTTGTTGATTATGGTGAGTATGTTCTTGGAACGAGAAATGAAGGAGTGGTATTCTCTTTACAGACACTGATCGTAAAACTGACCGCAGCATTTACTTCACTGGCAATCGGATTTGTACTGGAACTTACCGGATATGTACCGAATGCAGTACAGTCGCTGTCAACACAGAATTCTATCCGTGTATTGATGTGTATCGTACCGACAATCGGAGTCATTCTGGCATACATCGTATATAAGAACAAATATAAATTAAGCGATGAATTTATGAAAAAAGTAGTGGCTAAGATTAATGGCTCCGGAGAGGAAGCATAAAAGGCGAAATACATAATCATAAGGCAAGCTGGATTTTAAATTAAAATCGGCTTGCCTTATTGCTGTATACGCAGGTACATTATATAATCTAAGAATACTTAACAGGTTACAAAAGCAACAGTAAATAAATACATTGATTGAGAAGAAACAGAAGAAAGACATGAAAAATAGGTTGGAAAATGGAGAGGAACCGTGAGGATATTTAGTATTATTCTGGCAGACGATGAACAGCAGATCCTGTATGGAATGAAAAAAGGAATTGAATGGGAAAAACTTGGATTTCGTGTGGCCGGAGTGGCACAGAATGGGAAAGAAGCATTGGAACTGATGGAAGAGGTGCATCCGGATCTGGTGATCAGTGATATTAAGATGCCATTTATGGATGGACTGGAACTGGCAAAGCATATCCATGAGGATTATATGAACACGAAGTAATCTTATTCTCCGGATGGATGATTTTGAATATGCAAGACTCGCAATCAGTTATGGGGTATCGGAATATATTATGAAACCCATCAACTATGAGGAGATGCAGAATCTTCTTATGAAGATGCACGAAGAACTCGATAAAGAATACAATGAAAAAATGAACCGTGCCCGGTTGGAACATGCCTATATGGAGAGCCTTCCGCTTTTGCGGCAACAGTTTTTTTACTCGCCTGGTAACAGAAAAAATGAATAAAAATGAGTTGCAAAGTCAGATTGATAATCTGAAGCTGGAATTTACAGATGCAGTATATTCGGTTGTTGCCATGAAAGTGGGCAGAGGGGATGAAAAGGATGTACTGAGCGAACTGGCAGTGAAGCAGACCATAAAAGAGGCATTGGAAAAGATCACACGTGTATACGAATTTGGTATGAGTGATAATGAGATATTCATTCTGGGCAGTAATAAAAAACATGATGTCGGAAGAATCACAAGGACGATTGATGAAGCAGTTGTTTTGATCGAACGTATTTTCCAAAGCAGGATTTCCTGCGGAATCAGTGTCAGCAGGGAGAAAATTGAGGATATGCCGTCATTGTATGAACAGGCACTTGAGGCACTGGATTACAATCTGGTAACGGTAGAAGAAAGTTATACGTATTATAATGACATCATGCCGGTGCAGGATGTCAAAGAAGACTGGAATACAAAAGTAGAGAATATAGGGAAAAATATCACACATTATACGGAAGAAGAGTTAAAAAGTCAGGTGGAAAGTCTGCTTGCATGGCTTCATAGGAGACAGTATTCGTTAAACGAATATCAGGTTCTGATCCTGGAAATTTCATTTTCATTCTCTAGATTTTACAAAAAATATCAGATCACATCGGATATGGAATTTGCAGGAACGAAGAAAATGGCAGTGAAGATTCTCTCGTTAAGTACAGGGGAAGAGCTGGATCACTGGCTGGTCAATTACTGTGAACTGATCCGGTCGCTGATTCAGAAAAAACAGATTGATAATAATGTCATCCTGGCGGAACATGCGCGCAAGATCGTAGAAGAGAGGTTTCCGGATCCTGACTTAAGTGTAGAGACCGTGTGTGGGGAGCTTCATGTCAGTTCATCGTATTTTTCGAAAATCTTCAAACAGGAAACAGGTGGAACATTTGTGAACTATCTGACCGGACGTCGGATGGAAGAGGCGAAAAAACTGCTTTTACAGACAGATTATAAGAGTCAGGTGATTGGAAATATGGTGGGATATCCGGAACCGAATTATTTCAGCTATGTATTTAAGAAAAATTGTGGAATGTCTCCGGTAAAATACAGAAAACAGGGGGGAGATGCGGATGAAGGATAAAAAAGTAAGTATCCGTATTGTGTTCCCGTTCGTGATGTCTGTTTCCATTGCGGTCTGTATTATAAGCTGTATGTTTTTGTTTTCGCATTATTTTTCGGGATATTTCCAAAGAGATACTATTGAGAAAGTATCAAAACAGAAAAAAACGCTGTCCCAGGATTTAGAAGCGGAGATAGAGAATATCAATGAACTGATCAACTCGATTTATTATCAGGATATCCGGACCTATGATACGGCAACAGAAATGTTTCAAAGAGAAATGGAACAACGTATGGTGCGGGAATCAGAGGTGCTTTATAGCGCTGCAATTTACGATGCAGATGGAAGCAGTCTGTGGCATTCGGAAAAATTACCGGACAGGAATAAAGCAGAGGTAAAACAGGAAGACTGGTTTCAAAATGCACAAAAGAATATAGAGACGATTCATTACGGAGAGAAGAAACTTGTACAACCGGACAAGGCAAGATACGTTTATGAAATCAGCCGTTACATAGAATATGTGGAAAATGGCAATATGAAGTCCGGAGTACTGCTTCTGGAGTATTATACGGATTCGATAGATGAGGTATTGCTGCATTATAAGAGTCAAAAATCGGCATACTGTTACCTTCTGGATACAAACCGGCGATTACTGTATCATCCATTTGAAAAAGAGATCGTTTCGGGAATGTATCAGGAAAAAACGGTGAAAGAGGCAATGGCCTGCAAGAATTATAAAATAGAAGAGCAGAGCGGAGGAAAATGGCTGATTGAGCGCCAGCAGATTGGATATACCGGATGGAATGTGGTACTCGTAAACTCGATGTCCAGTCTGGATTTTGAAAGTTATAATCTGCACTATGTTGCATGGTTTACTCTGCTGCTGGTTGGCGTGATATTAATTTTCCTGGATATTTTACTTTTTAGAAGCTTTACGGATCCGGTTTATCGTCTGCTTCAGACGATGCAGGAATTTGGAAAAGGCAATTATGATATTAAGGCAAAAGAAGAGGGAATCGGAGAACTGAAAAATCTCAGCGCACATTTTAATATCATGGCAGATAAGCTGCAGGAACAGATGGAAGAAATCCGAAGGAACGAATGCGAGCGTCAGCAGATGGAGAAGAAGTTGCTGCAGTCTCAGATTAATCCACATTTTCTGTATAACACATTGGACTCGATCATCTGGATGATACGAAGTGAGGAATATGAAGGGGCAGGAAAGATGGTATCTCTGCTTGCAAAGTTTTTCCGTATCTCTCTAAGTCAGGGAAAAGATATGATTCCGTTGGAGAAAGAATTGGAACATGCATCCAGTTATCTCGCAATTCAGAATATCCGATTTAAGGATAAATTTGAATTTCAGATAGAGGCAGATCCGGCATTGTTAAAATACTTGTGTCCGAAATTATCCATTCAGCCGCTGCTTGAAAATGCGATTTATCATGGCATGGAGGGAATGTATGAGGACGGAGAGATTACCATCCGGATCTATGATAGGGATGGAGATATTGGAATTGATGTAGCAGATAACGGACCTGGAATGACACAGGAAACCATAGATCATATCATGCACAACAAAGTAATTTCGAGCAAACGCGGATCGGGGATTGGTGTGCGGAATGTAAACGAACGGATCCAGCTGATCTACGGAGAGGATTATGGCGTAACCATCACGAGCGAACTGGATGAAGGAACGACAGCGACCATTACAATTCCAAAGATGGAGGAAACCGATGATGCAAGGTAGAAAAAAACATATATTGCTGATCCTTTTACTTCTTTTGATCGCATTTGTATCCATGCAGATGATGGCAGGCCAGAATTACACAGAGGAAAAGACGAGGATTACGGTGATCTTACCGAAAGACAGTCAGAATGAGCTGTATGGCCTGTTGGATGGAATACGGGACCAGGCTTATGATGACCATGTGAAATTGGATGTATGGTATAAAAGCAGACTGACGGAAAAAGCGTTTGATGAACTTGTGAAAGAAGAAATGGAGAATGGCTCTGAAGGGATCCTTCTTGTATATCCGGAAATGTATCTGGAGAAAAAGGAAGGCGGTTATAAGAAAAATAATCTTCTGGCAGTGACAGATACGATGCAGAGTGAGTTTAAGTATTATGCAGCTACTTTAAAAAGTAAGAAAGAACAATATCGTCTGCCGGTAGAAGATGCAGTGCTGGAGCAGGTGAGAAATGGGGAAAAACCATTCATTTATGTAGAAAATACATACAGACTTGGCTATGAAAGCATGCAGATGTTAGAAAAGAAAGGAAAGACAAAAGATATGAAGAATATTTGTCTGAAGCCGGTAAGACTGGATAAAGAAAGGATGGAAAGCGGTGAATATGATGCGCTGCTTTCAAGGTGATCGGAAGATGAAACACGGTAAAAAATGCAAGATAGATAAATACACCCTCATACTGAGCGTTTTGCTCCTTCTTCTGACCGGACTTGTGATCGCATGGGAACTGCCGCAAAAAGAAGACCGGTATATACATGTCGGAATTGCAGTATATGACCGTAGCGATACATTTATGGAAAGTTATATCAGAGAACTGGAAGATAAGATAGGACAGACGAGAATACTTGGGAAAAAAGTATCTTATGAAATCTATGATGCAGAAGGGATCGGCAGCCGTCAGGAAAAACAGCTGCAGGAGATGTATGCTCAGGATTACGATGTGATGCTTGTAAATCTTGTAGAACCGGCATCGGCGGCAGGTGTACTGACTGACGCCAAAGATGCAGACATACCAGTCATCTTATTTAACAGGGAGATTGATGAAAAGGACTTGAAAATATCGAAAAATGTCTGGTATGTAGGAACGGATGCCAGAGCGGCCGGTGTGATGCAGGGGAAACTGTTGAAAGATCTCTGGAAAAAACAAAGCAGAATACTCGACTGGAATGGAAATGGAATGCTGGATTATGTACTGGTAGAAGGAGAAGAATCACATTTTGATGCAATCCGCAGAACAAGCGGATTCCTGGAAACGGGTGCAGAACTTCCGTTGAATCAGAAGGGAAATATCCTGGCTGAATGGAAGAGAGAGCTGGCTTATGAAAAGTTTGCGGCATTAGATGACGAGGCAGTACAGAACGTAGAGGCTGTTATCTGCAATAACGATGATATGGCACTTGGGGTGTATGATTATTATAAAGAAAAAAATCTGAAACTTCCGGTGATCATCGGGATTAATAACAGTGAAGAAATGCACCAGAAGATTATGTCGGGCGAAATGTATGGAACGATTGACAATAAGATGGAAGATCAGGTAATGGAAATATGCCGGCTGATGCAGGCAATTTTGAAAAAGGATACAGGATCATATCAGAAAGTGTGGTATAGTACGCCGAAGGCAATCGTTAAAGCGGAAGGAACAGAATGAAAGCAAAAGAAAAGAAGAAATAAAAAACTCTGTAAATCAATCATGATTTACAGAGCTTTTCTTTTAAGCTGCCTAGCGGAATCGAACCGCCGACCTCCGCCTTACCAAGCGACGCTCTACCGACTGAGCCAAGGCAGCATGCATAAGTGATATGCAACATTGATACTATACAATGAATCAGGTGATTTTGTCAATACATTTTTTTGTGATATCGGGAGAAAATCAAAAGAAATATAAAGAAAACATATTGCCGGAAAATGAAAATAGGAATAGAATAGTAATTTAGAACATGGTAGACAGAAGAGGGAGAGAAACATGAAAAAGATGAAAACAATGACCGAAGGAGTGATTTGGAAAGAAATACTATTCTTTGCAATTCCACTGATTCTGGGGAATCTGTTTCAGCAGCTGTATAATACGGTGGATTCGATTATTGTAGGGAATTATGTAGGAAGCAACGCACTGGCAGCGGTCGGTTCCAGTGGGGCGATCATTAACTTGCTGATCGGTTTCTGCATAGGAGCATCGACTGGTGCAGGTGTTGTAATCTCGCAGTTTTATGGGGCCAAAAATACAGAAGGCGTGAGGAAGGCCGTACATACTACGATGGCGATCGCGCTGGTAGCAGGAGTGCTTCTGACTGTAATCGGAATTACAGTGACACCATCGATGCTGCGCCTGATGGGAACACCGGACAAGGTATTTGAACAGTCGGTAATCTATCTGCAGGTATATTTTGGCGGAAGTTTATTTTCGGTAGTTTACAATATGTCGGCAGGTATTCTGAATGCGGTGGGAAATTCGAGACGATCCCTGGTTTATCTGATGATCGCGGCAATTTCGAACATATTCTTGGATCTGATCATGGTTGTCGGATTAAAACTCGGAATTGTGGGTGCTGCACTGGCTACGGATATCAGTCAGCTGATTTCGTGCATTTTTATATGGGGATTTCTGATCCGGAGTGAAGAAGTATACAAACTGAAAATCAGGGAGATTCGTTGCTATGATCATCTGCTTTCTAAAATTATCCGCATTGGAATCCCGACAGGAATCCAAAATATCGTAATTTCGCTTTCAAACCTGATCGTGCAGGCAAGTGTGAACAGTTTTGGAGCGACAGTTATGGCCGGTTTTGCAGCTTATATAAAAATCGATGGATTCAATATCCTGCCGGTACTGAGTATCAGTATGGCTGCAACTACATTTGCCGGGCAGAATATTGGCGCAGGGAAAGCAGACAGGGTCAGAAAAGGAATGTACATATCCACAGCAATGGGGGCCGGGTATTCTGTGATAACCGGAATTGTGCTGTTGATATTCGCTCCGCAGGTAATCGGAGTCTTTACAACGAACCATAAGGTGGTGGAATATGGTGTATATATTATGAAATATTTCTGCCCGTTCTACTGGATGCTTGGAATCCTGCATGTGCTTGGCGGAACGATCAGAGGAACCGGCAAGACGATGCAGGCCATGATAGTATTCCTGGTATCGCTGTGCGGATTCCGTGTGATGTGGATCGCAGGAACCATGGCATGGGCAAAGAGTCTCGGCCATGTGATGATGTGCTATCCGACCTCATGGCTTTTGGGTATGCTTCTGATGCTTCTGTATGTCCGGAAAGGAAACTGGATGGTCTTAAGGAAGGAAAAGTTATAGAGAAATGCAAAAAAAGTTTGAAGACAAAAGGATGTCTTCAATTTTTTGACTTATAGCTGATTATTTTTGAAGAAATCAGACATATAAAGGTCTAAAAAATAAAAAAAAGAGGTTTTTGGTGCTGAAATCATTGACAAACGACATGCTGTGATTTATTTTTTTAGATAAAGTCCAAAAAGAGGAGATTATTTATGAACAGGAATAATATGATACAGACACTTAGAAGATTTAAAGTCACATCGGGATATAAAGGATACTATTATCTTCTGGATGCTGCAGATATCATTAGCGGATTCCATACAAAAGAAGAGCCGTTTGCGACACAGAATGATATATATATCCCGATAGGAGAAAAACACGAAACCAGTTTTTATAATGTGGAACGCGGGATACGTGTAGTTGTTGATAAGTGTTGGAAAGAAGATAAAGAACTTATGATGGAGATCCTTGGTTACCATGCGATCAAGTGTCCGAGTAATTCGGAATTTCTGGATGCATTTACATTTTTTTGCGAAAACCGGTAAAAGAGGTATCTTCCCTTGTTTCATTATATTTTTTATGATAAGATAATGTGCATAATGTATAGTTAAAACCTAAGGAGGACACCATGGGAGAAGAAACAACAGTTTCCAAAAATTTTATTGAACAGGAAATAGATAAAGATCTTGCAGAAGGAGTGTACAGTGAAGTGTGTACGAGATTTCCGCCGGAACCGAACGGATATCTGCATATCGGACATGCGAAGTCGATTCTTCTGAATTCAGGACTTGCAAAGAAATATAATGGAACCTTTCATTTAAGATTTGACGATACGAACCCGATGAAAGAAGATATGGAATTCGTAGAGTCCATCAAAGAAGATGTAAAATGCTGGGTGCCGACTGGGGAGATCATCTTTATTTTGCATCAGATTATTTTGATCAGATGTATGAGTGTGCAGTAAAGCTGATCAAAAAAGGAAAGGCATTCGTCTGTGATCTGACAGCGGAAGAAATGCGTGAATACGCGGAACCCTGACAGAGCCGGGAAAGAACAGTCCGTATCGTGACCGTCCGGTAGAAGAGAACCTAAGACTTTTCGAAGAGATGAAAGACGGAAAGTATCAGGATGGAGAGAAAGTTCTGCGTGCAAAGATTGATATGCATCGCCGAATATCAACATGCGTGATCCGATCATCTACCGTGTGGCACATATGACACATCACAATACAGGAGATAAATGGTGCATTTATCCAATGTATGACTTTGCACATCCAATTGAAGATGCAATCGAGCACATTACACATTCTATCTGTACACTGGAATTTGAAGATCACAGACCATTATATGACTGGGTTGTAAAAGAGTGTGAATTTGATCCGGCACCGAGACAGATCGAATTCTCAAAGCTGTATCTGACAAATGTTGTTACGGGTAAGAGATATATCAAGAAGCTGGTTATGGATGGTGTTGTAGATGGATGGGATGATCCGAGACTTGTATCGATCGCAGCTCTCAGAAGAAGAGGATTTACACCGGAATCCATCAAGATGTTCGTTGAAATGTGCGGAGTATCCAAGAGCCAGAGTTCTGTAGATTATGCAATGCTGGAGTATTGTATCCGTGAAGATCTGAAGATGAAGAAGCCTCGTATGATGGCAGTCCTGGATCCGATCAAACTGGTGATCGACAACTATCCGGAAGGAGAAGTGGAATATCTGGATGTAGAGAACAATCTGGAGAATCCGGAACTTGGTGTGAGAAAAGTGCCGTTTGGACGTGAACTTTACATTGAGCGTAATGACTTTATGATTGATCCTCCGAAGAAGTATTTCCGCCTTTTCCCTGGAAACGAAGTACGTCTGATGCATGCATATTTTGTGAAATGTGTCAGCTATGAGACGGATGCAGAAGGAAATGTAACGGTGGTACATTGTACGTATGATCCGGAGACAAAATGCGGAACCGGGTTTACCGGACGTAAGGTAAAAGGAACGATCCACTGGGTAAGTGCACCACAGGCTAAGAAAGCAGAAGTCAGATTATATGAGAACCTGATCGATGAAGAGAAGGGAGTATATAATAAAGAAGATGGATCGCTGAACCTGAACCCGGATTCCTTACAGATTTTAAAAGAGTGCTATGTGGAAGACAGCTTTAACGAAGCAGGTCCGTGTGACAGCTTCCAGTTTGTGAGAAATGGATATTTCTGTATTGATTCGAAAGACTCCACACCGGAAAATCTGGTGTTTAACCGTATTGTATCTCTGAAGAGTTCTTTTAAACTGCCAAAGAAATAAACGGTGCAAAATAAAAAATGAATGAATTAACGATAAATCTTAACAGTCGTTCGAAGAAGCCGCTGTATGAGCAGATTTATGATCATATCAAGTCTGATATCCAGAACGGGAGACTCCGCTATGGGGAGAAACTCCCGTCTACCAGGCTTTGTCCAAGCATCTGGAAGTCAGCCGCAGTACGGTTGAACTGGCATATGAACAGTTATTATCAGAAGGATATATCGAGTCGGCACCATACCGCGGTTTTTTTGTGGCTCAGATTGATGAATTATATCAACTGAAAAAAGAAGAAAAAAAGCCGGAACGTAAGAGAAAAAAGAAAAGAATATACCGCTATGATTTCACACCGAACGGAGTAGATCTTAACAGTTTTCCATATAATGTCTGGAGAAAACTCTCGAAAGATATTTTGCTGGATGACAGGACGGAGTTGTTCCGCTCAGGAGATCCGCAAGGTGAATATGGATTCCGGGGAGCCATCTGCAATTATCTGTATCAGGCACGAGGCGTGGACTGTTCTCCGGAGCAGATCGTGATCGGAGCGGGAAGTGATTATATTCTGATACTGCTTAGTATGATTCTTGGAAAAGAACATACTATTGCATTTGAAGATCCTACATATAAGCAGGCATATAGAGTGATTCAGACACTTGGATATGAGACTGTGCCGGTTACAATGGATCACAATGGAATGAGAATATCAGAGCTGGAAGATTCAGAGGCAGATATTGCATATGTCACACCGTCGCATCAGTATCCGACAGGAATCGTTATGCCGATCAAAAGAAGAATGGAACTCCTGAAATGGGCATACGGGAAGGAAGGCAGATATATCATAGAAGACGACTATGACAGTGAATTCCGCTACAAAGGGAAACCGATCCCGGCTCTGCAGGGATATGATGCAGAAGATAAAGTTATCTATTTGGGAACTTTTTCAAAATCCATTGCACCGGCTATTCGTCTGGGTTATATGGTACTGCCGAAATCTCTCCTGGATGTGTATCGGACAAATGTGAACTTTATCAACTCAACCGTTTCAAAGGTAGATCAGATGATCGTACAACATTTTATCGAAGATGGATATTACGAACGTCATTTGAATAAGACAAGAGCTCTGTATAAAAACAGGCACGATATTCTGATCGATGCACTGAAGCCTCTGGCAGATATCTGTGCGATATCGGGAGAGCATGCGGGAGTACATATCCTGCTGACATTCGAAAAGGGATGGGACGAAAATGAGCTGATCGAACGGGCAAAAAAAGAGGATATCCGTGTATATGGACTTTCGGATTACAGGATCAGGAAAGATACAGATGAGCGGGCAACGATTCTTCTGGGATATGCAAATATGAATGAAGAGGATATCAAAGAAGCAGTGGGAATTTTGAATAGGTGTTGGAGAAGATAAAAGAGCAGTAAGCAATGTAAAATAAGAAAATAATTTACATTGTTTACTGCTCTTTTGTATAGCTGCAGTCTGAATTCAGTCTGTTTCTTCTGTTTCGTCTGTTTCTTCCGGAGAACTTTTCCTGCGTTCAGATCAACGTATTCTCGGTCGACCGTTGAAGATCATTGTCAAGATCAAAATCTTCATCTTCAAAGTCATCGTTAAAATCTTCGCCCTCATCTTTTTTAGACTTTTTAAAATAATAAACAAGACCTGCAGCGGCACTGCCGATTGCAGCAAGACCTAATAATTTTTTTTATCCATTTTGCCATGATTGTATGACTCCTTTCCATTCTTTCCCTTATCATAGCACATATTATATGTATTTTTCTATTAAATTAAAATAAATTATCTGAAAGTTGAGAAGAAAATGAAAATATGATACACTGTATAACATATCCCGGCGGTACAGAGCATGAGAAAATGGCGTACATTATTAGGAACAAAGTGGATGTACAGCCCGGGATAAAGGAGAGAAAAAGTATGAAAGAACAAAGCACAAAGGCTGTTGCAAAGAAGAAATTCTTTAAAATGGTATTCAGCCGTGCCGGAATTTTTGTGATACTGATATTGGTACAGATGCTGATTTTTCTGGGCATTCCATACTATCTGAAAGAATATGCAACATTTATATACAGTGTGATGTCTCTGATGGAGATTATAGTTCTTGTGTATATTATTAATACAGAGGGGAATCCGGCGTTCAAGCTGTCATGGATTCTGTGTGTGATGGCAGTACCGGTTGTCGGGACGATATTTTACATCTATGTACATCTGCAGCTGGAAACACGGTTTGTACAGAACCGCCTGGCGGCATTGCGTATGGAGACGGAACCTTACATGGATCAGGATCAGAAGATCACAGATGCACTCTGGGAGGGAAAATCTGCAAATGCACAGCTGTCGTATTATCTGTCGCATCAACTGGGATTTCCGACTTACAGGAATACCGAAGCCGAATATTTTCCGGTTGGAGAAGCCAAATTCGCATCCATGATAAAAGAACTGGAAAAGGCGGAAAAGTTTATTTTCATGGAGTATTTTATTGTAGAAGAAGGAATCATGTGGAATACGATCCTTGAGATCCTGAAGCGGAAAGCAGCGGAAGGTGTGGAAGTCCGGTTCATGTATGACGGAATGTGTGCATTTGACCTGTTGCCCTACAGCTATCCGAAGAAACTTCAGAAATATGGTATCAACTGCAAGATGTCGAATAAGATCCGGCCATTTGTCTCGACGATACAGAACAACCGTGACCACAGAAAGATCTGCGTGATCGATGGACAGGTGGGATATGTAGGGGGTGTGAATCTTGCTGATGAGTATATCAATGAGAAGGAACGGTTCGGACACTGGAAGGATACAGCGGTACTGTTAAGAGGTGATGCTGTCCAGAGCCTGACGATGATATTTCTGCAGATGTGGGATGTGGATATGCGGGGCGTGGAGCCTTATGGAAAATATCTGACCAAAAAAGCGGATACATTGAATGAAAAACTGGGATATGTGATTCCATATGCAGACAGCCCGTTTGATCATGAAAATGTAGGAGAAGAAGTATATTTCCATATTTTGAACCATGCAAAAAAATATGTGCATATCATGACCCCGTATCTGATCTTGGACAATGAGATGCTTACTACACTGATCCGTGCAGCGAAAAGTGGTATTGAGGTGATCATCATCATGCCGCATATTCCGGATAAGTGGTATGCATTTGCTGTGGCAAAGACCTACTATAAGGAACTGATCGAGGGCGGGGTACAGATCTATGAGTATACACCTGGATTTGTACATGCAAAAATATTTGTATCCGATGATGATACGGCAACGGTAGGAAGTATCAATCTGGATTTCAGAAGCCTGTATCTGCATTTTGAGAATGGTGTGTTTATCTACGATAATCCTGAAGTGCAGAAAGTCGAAGAAGATTTTCAGAATACGTTGGCAAAATGTCATAAGGTTACAGTGACGGAAGTGAGAAACAGAGGAATTCTGATGAAGACGGCGGGACAGGTATTAAGACTGGTTGCGCCGCTAATGTAGAAAACACAGGAAATCCTGTGGATTTTATGTAAAAATATTGTTGAACCAAGGTGAAATGTATAGTATAATGCTTAGGGTGGTTTGATTAGATCCGCTAAAGAAGACTGATAAGTCATGTTAATATCGCAGGAGGAATGGATATGGTTAAAGCAGTAGTCGGTGCCAACTGGGGCGACGAAGGAAAAGGTAAGATTACAGATATGCTGGCTGAACAGGCTGATATTATCGTAAGATTCCAGGGAGGCGCGAATGCAGGTCATACAATTATCAATGATTATGGAAAGTTTGCATTACACACACTTCCATCAGGAGTATTTTACGATCATACGACAAGTATTATCGGAAACGGTGTAGCACTGGATGTGCCGGTATTATTTAAAGAAGTACAGTCTATCATCGATCAGGGAGTTCCGATGCCGAAGATTCTGGTATCTGACAGAGCTCAGATGGTAATGTCTTATCATAAGAATTTTGATGCATACGAAGAGGAAAGACTGGGAGGAAAATCTTTCGGTTCTACAAAATCAGGTATCGCACCATTCTACTCAGACAAATATGCAAAGATCGGATTCCAGGTCAGTGAGCTGTTTGATGATGAACTGTTAAAAGAAAAAGTTGTTCGCGTAGCAGAGCAGAAGAATGTATTACTGGAGCATCTTTATCATAAACCATTGATCAATCCTGATGATTTATATAATGAACTTCAAGAATATAAGAAGATGGTTGAGCCATTCGTATGTAATACTTCTCTTTTCCTGAACAATGCGCTCAAAGAAGGAAAAGAAGTATTGTTAGAGGGACAGCTTGGATCACTGAAGGATCCGGATCACGGAATCTACCCAATGGTTACTTCATCTTCTACACTGGCAGGATACGGAGCGATCGGAGCAGGAATCCCTCCGTATGAGATCAAGAAGATCGTAACAGTATGTAAAGCATATTCAAGTGCAGTAGGAGCCGGAGCATTCGTAAGCGAGATCTTTGGTGACGAAGCAGACGAGTTAAGACGCCGCGGTGGTGATGGCGGAGAATTCGGAGCAACAACCGGACGTCCGAGAAGAATGGGATGGTTTGACTGTGTGGCTTCCAAGTATGGATGCAGAATGCAGGGAACAACAGACGTTGCATTTACAGTATTAGATGTACTCGGATATCTGGATGAGATTCCGGTATGCGTAGGATATGATATCGACGGAGAAGTAACAACAGACTTCCCTACTACACATCTGTTAGAGAAGGCAAAACCGGTTCTTAAGACACTTCCGGGATGGAAATGTGATATCCGTGGAATCAAGAAATACGAAGACCTTCCGGAAAACTGCAGAAATTATATCGAGTTTATAGAAGAACAGATCGGATACCCGATCACAATGGTATCCAATGGTCCGGAAAGACACGATATCATCTACAGAGAGTCTGAACTTTCAAAATAGAATAGAGTATTTAAGAAAATACAGATAAGCAGGATAAAGACAGGGACAGAACACAAAAGTGTTTTATCCCTGTCTTTTTGTGGCGTAAATTATGTTTTCTTTAAGAAAAATCTTATGGTTTATTCAGAAATTTTCCACAACGACGACACATTCCATGCATATAATGAAACCATCGTAAATATAATAATAACGTCGGTGTAATCAGATACCAGAGACGCAAGAGGGGAAAAATAATCAAGATGGAGGTATGCACTATGAATACAAGAGACTGGACAAAAGAGGAAGCAGAAGTTATTTCAATGGAAGAATACCTTGCAAAAAGAAAGAAAATCAGAGAAGATGAAAGAAAACATAAGAAAAAAGGCTCAGACGATCGTGAAGAAAGTCTGATGCCCTTTGAGTTCTACATGGTATCATCGCTTGCATGGTCGTGAGACGAAGAAGACTTGGATGCGTTGTCCGGGATGTGCCTGTGGAGGCTGTCTGTCGGATCATCAGATGGAATATCATGCTGTGTGAGTTTGAACACAAGCATGTAACCATAGAGCAATACCGGCAGCACGATCGTACATGCGACAGATGCCCAGAGAAGATCAATGGAATGAGGACTTCCGATCAAGGCAAATATTAATGTACTGAGATACATACCGAATAATAAAACCGCAGCAATGAGTGCCAGATACGTTTTGCATTTTTCATAATAATCATCCTTTACAATGAATCAAGACTTTAGTATATTATATAGAGAGCAGTGAAAAATTGCAAATGAATATCGTACAAAGGAGTATAGAAATATGAGCACATTATATCAGCAGTGGCAGAACATCGCTTATGATGAGACTGCAGACAGAAGTCAGTTGGAAAAATTCTGGGGAACATATTTCCAGATTGAGAAAGAGATTTACGAAAAGCTTCTTTCTAATCCGGATGAAGCAGTGAAAGGGACCGTAAAAGAACTGGCTGAGAAATTCGGACAGGAAGTTCTGACTATGATTGGTTTCCTCGATGGAATCAATGAAAGTCTTCTGATTGAACAGGATCTGGATGCAGTAGAAGAAGATACGGTGGTAAGCCTTGCATTTGATAAAGAAAGACTGTATAAGAACATGGTAGCAGCGAAAGCTGACTGGCTGTATGAGCTTCCACAGTGGAAAGAAATCTTCTCTGAAGAAGAATTAAAGAAATTCTATAAAGAGCAGAAAGAATCTACAACAATTCGTAAACCGAAAAAAATCGGAAGAAATGATCCATGTCCGTGCGGATCAGGTAAAAAATACAAAAAATGCTGTGGCAGATAATTTTTCTGGCAGCAGGTATTCTGAGTCTCATTTATTACGGTGCGATCTGTATCGCACTGAAAAAATGGGACTCTACTTTTTCCAGATTTTGGCTAGTATGCGGAAGTATCGGAATTGCAGGAAGTGTTCTGATCCGTTTATATGGAATGCCGTGGATAGTAGAATTGCTGATCGGTATCACGGTGTGCCTTCTTTTGCTTGCAGAGATGAAGATCATAACAGGAATGTGCGGAAAACCTTTGGAAAAAGGAGCAACGGGAACCGGTAGAAGATGGATCATTGTACTGGGAGCACAGGTGAGAGGAAGGAAAATTACGGATTCATTGAAACGAAGACTGGATTGCGCATTAGCCTATCTGACAGAACATCCGGATGTGCATGTGATCGTCTCCGGCGGACAGGGGAAAGGTGAAGAAGTCACAGAAGCATATGCGATGGCACAGTATCTGGAGAATGCAGGGATTGACCGTGAACGGATCGTGCAGGAAGATGTGTCGGTAAATACACTGGAGAATCTGAAATTTTCCAGAAAACTTATTGAAAATGCAGATACACCGGTCGGGATTGTCTCAAATAATTTTCATGTATACCGCGGATGCAGGTATGCAAAACATGCAGGATTTAAGAATCCGTTTCCGATAGCGGCGAGCTGCCATCCGTTATTATTTCCGAATTATTTTGTGCGGGAATGTTTTGCAGTCTGGAACTGTGGTTGAAAAAATATTGACAAAGTAAAACCGCGTGTTATAATGAGAGCGTATGAAAACACGTTGAAGAGAAGAGTAAGCTGGGAAAGAAATACCAGAGAGAGAAGCCACAGGCTGAAAGCTTCTTGTTTTGGAACCTTCTGAAAACTACCTCTGAGTGGCTGAAAAACAGTCCGGTGATTCCGTTATCGTCATAATTAAGAGGTTCTGACATAAGAAGTCTTGAAAGTAGAGAATTTGAAGTGTCAGTTCAAACAGGGTGGAACCGCGAGATAATTCGTCCCTTACAGCAATTGCCTGTAAGGGACTTTTTTTTATCACTATGTAAAAAACAAAAAGAGAGGACATGATAATTATGAAAATCACATTAAAAGATGGATCTTTCAAAGAGTATGAAGGAAGTATGTCAGTGTTGGATATTACAAAAGATATCAGCGAAGGTCTGGCAAGAGTGGCAACTTCCGCAAGAGTAAATGGTGAAGTAGTAGATCTCAGACATGTTGTGGATGAAGATTGTGAACTGGAGATCCTTACATTTGATAACGAAGAAGGAAAGGGTGCTTTCTGGCATACCACATCTCATATTATGGCACAGGCAATCAAACGTCTGTATCCGGATACAAAGCTTGCGATCGGACCGTCGATCGAGAATGGATTCTACTATGATGTAGACCGTGAGACACCATTCGTAGCAGAAGATCTCGAAAAGATTGAAAAAGAGATGAAGAAGATCGTCAAAGAAGCTCTTCCAATCGAACGATTTACAAAGACAAGAGAAGATGCAATCGCATATTTCAAAGAAAAAGATGAACCATATAAAGTTGAATTGATCGAAGACCTTCCGGAAGGAGAAGAGATCAGCTTTTATCAGCAGGGAGAATTCGTTGATTTATGTGCCGGACCACACCTGATGACAACAAAGCCGGTAAAAGCATTCAAGCTTACAAGCCTTGCAGGTGCTTACTGGAGAGGCAGCGAGAAGAACAAGATGCTCACAAGAATCTACGGTATCTCTTATCCGAAGAAAGCTCAGTTAGATGAATATCTGACAATGCTTGAGGAAGCAAAAAAACGTGACCACAGAAAACTCGGCAAAGAACTTGGACTTTTCATGATGTGCGAAGAAGGTCCGGGATTCCCGTTCTTCCTTCCAAAGGGAATGGTGCTTAAGAATACATTGCTTGATTACTGGAGAGAATTGCACAAAAAAGCAGGTTATGTAGAAGTATCTACGCCGGTAATCTTAAGCAGACACCTCTGGGAGACATCCGGTCACTGGGATCACTATAAAGAAAATATGTATACAACACAGATTGACGGAGAGGACTTTGCAATCAAGCCAATGAACTGTCCGGGCGGAATGCTTGTATACAAAGCTGAGCCACGTTCATATAAAGATCTTCCGCTTCGTGTCGGAGAGCTCGGACTGGTTCACCGTCATGAAAAATCAGACAATTACATGGTCTGATGCGTGTGCGCTGTTTCACACAGGATGATGCACATATCTTTATGATGCCGGAACAGATTCGTGATGAGATCAAAGGTGTTGTAGCGCTGATCGATGAAGTATATCAGCTGTTCGGATTCAAATATCATGTAGAACTTTCTACACGTCCGGAAGACAGCATGGGAAGCGACGAAGATTGGGAACTTGCAACAGAAGGTCTTCGCGGCGCACTGAATGACCTTGGTCTTGACTATGTGGTAAATGAAGGAGACGGAGCATTCTACGGACCAAAGATTGATTTCCATCTGACAGACTCTATCGGAAGAACATGGCAGTGCGGAACGATCCAGCTTGATATGCAGCTTCCACAGAGATTTGAACTGGAATATACAGGTGCAGACGGAGAGAAACACCGTCCGATCATGATCACCGTGTAGCATTTGGATCTATCGAGAGATTTATCGGAATCCTGATCGAACATTTTGCGGGAGCATTCCCTACATGGCTTGCACCGGTACAGGTTAAGGTGCTTCCAATCTCAGATAAACATCTGGAATACGGTCAGAAAGTACTGGAGACATTAAATGCAGCAGGTATCCGTGCAGAGATTGATACACGTGCGGAAAAGATCGGTTATAAGATCCGTGAGGCTCAGATGCAGAAGATTCCATACATGCTTGTAGTAGGAGCAAAAGAAGAAGAAGAAAATCTGGTATCCGTAAGAAGCAGATTTGCAGGAGATGAAGGACAGAAGAGTCTGGATGCGTTCGTAGCATCTGTTGCAGAAGAGATCGCAACAAGAGAAAGACGAGAAGTTGTAAAAGAAGAAAACTAATTTATTTTTACAAATGTATAAGAAATAAAAAGAACTGGCATAATATATCTTGTATTTGAAAGGAGGATATATTATGCCAGATTTACGATGTACCGTACAGACCTGTACACACAATCAGAATTATTACTGTAATCTTGACAGTATCGTGGTAGGAGGAAATTCCGCAAAGAAAGCTGCCGAGACAAGCTGTGACAGCTTTGAAGCGAGAAAAGGCGGAAGTGCCTATGCGGATGCATACTCGAATATGGAAGGAAAAGAGGCGTCGGCAAAGAGCAGTGTAGACTGTAAGGCAACAGAATGCATGTATAATAAAGCCTGCCAGTGCCATGCCGGAAAGATCAGTGTAGAAGGCGGAAATGCCTGTCATTGCGGCGAGACAGAGTGTGCAACATTCAAGTGTGGATGTGCATAAGATAAGGCAGATGCCGGATACCGGCTTTGACGGATAGAGTGGCCGGGCGGAAATAAAAAAGATCAGAACATAAGTTTTATAAAAGTTTTATAGAAACAATTGTCTGATCCTTTTTTGTCGGTTGACGTAAATTTACGGCAAGGGTATAATAATTTTATATGCGAAACAGGCAGGAAAGAAGAGGAGTTTATGAGCAAAGAAGAAAATACATATTATAAAGACCGTCCTAGTTTTGGGAGAAAGGGTCCATCCAAATTAAGACAGCAATTCAATCGCGGAATGACATATTTCCTGGTGATCGTTGCCTGTATTTTGGTCTATTTTGCAATGCTGCGTGTGACAGCAATTTCAGATACGGTATTAAAGATACTGTCTATCCTGAAGCCGGTGCTGTATGGATGCGGAATTGCATATTTGTTGAATCCGATCGTGAGAACGGTAGATGCATATCTGGTGCCGGTTCTGGAAAAGAATATGAAGAAGAAAGAAAAAGCGAAGACAGTATCAAGATGTGTGGGAGTGATCCTGGCATTGGTCGTACTGATCACCGTTGTGACAACGCTTATCAATATGCTGATCCCGGAACTGATCGCAAGTATCCGGAATCTTATCTTTACGCTTCCGGCTCAGATCAACCAACTGGTGAAGCAGGTGAATCATATACAACTGGATGATTCGGCAATGACGACAATATTGAAGAATGCGATGAACGAGGCATCTACAAGCCTTCAGAACTGGATGCGTACGGATCTTCTGGATAAAGTAAATGAACTGATGACCCATCTGACGGTTGGATTATATACACTGGTTATGGAATTGTTCCATGCGGTAATCGGAGTGATCGTATCGGTGTATATTTTGTTCGGCAAAGAGACGTTTATTAATCAGAGTAAGAAAGCAACATATGCGATCTTCCCGACAGAACGTGCCAACCTGTTGATTCATATTGCAGTAAAGACAAATGAGATATTCGGGGGATTTATCATCGGTAAGATCATTGATTCTATCATTATCGGAATTCTGTGCTTTATTGGTACATCGCTTTTGAATATGCCGTATGCAATGCTTGTCAGCGTGATTGTGGGTGTGACGAATGTAATTCCGTTCTTCGGGCCATATATCGGAGCAATTCCGAGTGCGGTTCTGATCGCACTTGCAGATCCGATGAAGGGAGTCTATTTCCTGATCTTCATCTTGTTGCTGCAACAGTTTGACGGAAATATACTGGGGCCAAAGATTCTTGGAAATTCTACCGGACTGTCCGCATTCTGGGTAATCGTATCGATTCTTCTTGGGGGAGGATTATTTGGAATCCTCGGAATGTTATTCGGAGTGCCGGCGTTTGCAGTCATTTATTATATTGTAAAACTTTTTCTGGATAATCAGTTGGAAAAAAAAGAAATTGCCGACAGAGTCAGAATGCTATAACGGGGAAAGTTATGTAGATAATAATGGGACATATTTTCAGAAAAAAGATAATATGACCGAAAATGAAGAACAGAAGACAGAAGAAAATAAAAAGAAAAAAGAGGAATAAATTATGCCGATCAGAGTGCAGAATGATCTCCCGGTCAAGGAGATATTAGAGAGTGAAAATATATTTGTGATGGATGAACACCGTGCAATGCATCAGGATATCCGTCCGATCAAGATCGGACTTCTAAACCTGATGCCATTAAAAGAGGAGACAGAACTGCAGATATTACGTTCGTTGTCTAATACACCGCTTCAGGTAGATGTGACATTTGTTGCGGTTGCTTCACATCAGTCGAAGAACACTTCAGTGAGTCACCTGAACAAATTCTATCAGAAATTTGATGAGATCAAGGATAAAAAATTTGACGGATTTATCATTACCGGAGCACCGGTAGAGCAGATGCCGTTCGAAGAAGTGGATTACTGGGATGAACTGACCCGTATTATGGACTGGACCAAGACGAATGTAGTATCCACACTGCATCTTTGCTGGGGAGCGCAGGCAGGCATGTATTATCATTACGGAATTGACAAGGTCCAATTAGATAAGAAGGCGTTCGGTCTCTTCTGGCATAAAGTGCTGAACCGGAAAATTCCGCTGGTACGTGGATTTGATGATGTATTTCTGGCACCACATTCCCGTCATACAGAGACACCGCTGGATAAAGTGCATGCGGACGAGAGGATTACGGTTCTGGCGGAATCTGACGAAGTAGGTCTGTTCCTTGCCATGGCACAGAATGGGCGCCAGATCTTTGTGATGGGACATCCGGAATATGACCGTATAACATTGGACGGTGAGTATAAACGGGACAAAAGTAAGGGACTTCCGATCGAACTCCCGAAGAATTATTATCGGATGATGATCCGGAGAAAGGACCGCTGCTTACATGGAGAGCGACAGCGAATAACCTGTATACGAATTGGTTGAATTATTACGTATATCAGGCTACGCCGTATGACCTAGAGGGGACGCCGGATTTTACCTGGAAATAGGGCGTGATTGAAAAAAAGTAAAAAACTTCTTGACAAAACAACTTTGATACAGTAAAGTATAACCATAACAAAGCAAACCGTTGAAAAAGAGGAGTAGCTTATACGATGACATCCAAGAGAGCAGCAGGTGGTGAGATTGCTGTATGAAATTGATAAGTGAATGGACTTTTGAGGGCAGTCTGAAATCAAGAACTTATATTTATTAATCGTTTGAGAGAGTATGGCTTGTCGGGAACCGAACCCGTTATCAATCAGGAGTGTATGTTAGTACATGAGAAAGTGGACGATTCGTCAATTTGAGTGGTACCGCGATAATAATAGATATTATTACCGTCTCAAACCTTAAGGTTTGGGGCGGTTTTCTTTTTGTCTAAGATGGTATGGCAGACGGTAATCGGTGAAAGATTTTCTCTCCTAACAACTACAGAGAACTGGCAATTGGGATCTGTAGACAACAATAATATTTTATACAGAAAAAGGAGAAAAAGATTATGAAAAAGAAAATGGTAACAGTATTATTAACAGCGGCAATGGTAACAGCAATGGCAGCAGGATGTGGCAGTTCATCCGATTCCGGAAGTGATAAGAAAGAATCTTATACCATCGGAATTGAACAGTTTGCAGAACATGGTTCTCTTGATAACTGCAGGGAAGGTTTCTTAAAAGGACTGGAAGCAGAAGGAATCAAAGAAGGCGACAACCTGACCGTAAAATACAAAAATGCGGCAGCTGACATGGGGACTGCAAAACAGATTTCCGACAGTCTGGTATCTGATAAAGTAGACCTGGTATGTGCGATCGCAACACCAAGTGCACAGAGTGCATATAACGCAGCAATGAAAGCTGACATTCCGGTCATTTACACTGCAGTTACAGATCCTGTAGCAGCAGAACTCGCAGACAAAGATGGAAAACCGGTAGGAGAAGTGACCGGAACATCAGATAAACTTCCGGTTGAAGAACAGCTTAAAATGATTCGTGAGATGCTTCCGGATGCTAAGAAGATTGGCATCATGTATACTACAAGCGAAGCAAATTCTGTATCGGCGATCAAAGAATACAAAAGTCTGGTTAAGAAATATGATTTCGAACTGGTAGAAAAGGGAATCACAACAACAGCGGATGTATCTCTTGCAACGGATGATCTGTTAAGCAAAGTAGACTGTATTACCAATCTGACTGATAACACAGTTGTAGCATCACTTCCAACTATCCTGGATAAAGCAAATGAAAAGAAGATTCCGGTATTCGGAAGTGAGATCGAGCAGGTGAAGATCGGATGCCTTGCAGCTGAAGGAATTGATTATATTGCACTTGGAAAGCAGACTGGTAAGATGGCGGCGAAAGTATTAAAAGGCGAAGCAAAAGCTTCTGAGCAGAATTTTGAAACTATCACAGAACCTGGATTCTATGTAAATAACAAAGTAGCAGAGGATCTTGGAATCACAGTACCGGAAGATCTTGCAAATAGCGCAGTAGAAAGCTTGGGGACGGGAATTAGGAGGCATTTTTCATGAGTTTCATTACATCGATATTAGAACAGGGATTGATCTATGGAATCCTGGCATTGGGGATTTATATCACATATAAAATATTAGACTTTCCCGATCTTACGGTGGATGGAAGTTTTCCTCTGGGAGCAGCGATCACAGCTGCCCTCCTTACAAGAGGAATGAATCCATACATCACGCTGGTTCTTTCATTTCTGGCCGGAGCAGTTGCGGGAATCTGTACCGGACTGATCCATGTGAAGTGTAAAGTCAGAGATCTTCTTTCAGGAATCATAATGATGACGGCATTGTGGACGATTAATCTGTATATAGCAGGAACGGCGAATGTGCCATTATTCTCACAGAAGACTATTTTTAACAATGATCTGATGGAGAAGATCATTCCGGATGTACTTGCACCATATGCGACATTGATCATCGTTCTGGTGCTTGCATTGATCTGTAAAGTATTGCTTGATCTTTATCTGAATACGAAGTCCGGATTCCTGTTAAGAGCCGTTGGGGATAACGATGTACTGGTTGTATCTCTCGCAAAAGACAAGGGCAATATCAAGATCCTTGGACTTGCAATTTCAAATGGTCTGGTAGCATTGGCCGGATGTATATTTGCACAGGAAGAGAGAGTATTTGAAATTTCTATGGGAACCGGAGCTATGGTCATAGGACTGGCAAGTGTAATTATCGGAACCAGTATTTTCCGTAAACTGACACTGCTGCACACAACGACAGCAGTCTGATCGGATCGGTTATTTATAAAGCATGCGTTGCCGTTGCACTACGCAATTTCGATCCGCAGGCCATGAAACTGGTAACGGCAGTCCTGTTCCTGGTTGTGCTTATCATCAGTATGGACAGAAAGAAGAAGGTGAACACCAATGCTTGAGTTAAAAGGAATTCATAAATATTACAATCCGGGTACCGTGAATGAGATGTGCTTATTTCAGGACTTCAACCTGACGATTGACAAAGGAGAATTCGTCTCTGTCGTGGGAAGTAATGGTTCCGGAAAGACTTCCATGTTGAATATTATCTGCGGAAGTATCCCGGTGGAGGGTGGACAGATCCTGATCAATGGATCCGATATCACAAAACAGAAAGAATATAAGAGAAATCAAAGAATCGGCCGTGTCTATCAGAACCCGGCAATGGGAACATGTCCAACAATGACGATTTTGGAAAATATGTCTCTGGCAGACAATAAAGGAAAGGTATTCGGTCTTTCCAGAGGAACGAACAAAGCAAGGATAGATTATTACCGGGAGCAGTTAAGCCAGCTCGGACTGGGACTGGAAGATAAGATGGATGTAAAAGTCGGCGCATTGTCCGGCGGGCAGCGTCAGGCAATGGCACTTCTGATGTCTACTATGACACCGATCGAGTTTCTGATCCTGGATGAACATACAGCAGCACTGGATCCGAAGACGGCAGAACTGATCATGGAACTGACAGATAAGATCGTAAAAGAGAAGAATCTTACAACAATCATGGTTACACACAATTTGAGATATGCGATCGAATATGGTAACCGCCTGGTGATGATGCACCAGGGAAATACGATCCTGGATAAAAAGGGAGAAGAAAAAGATAGGATGTCGGTAGAGATATCCTGACATTATTTAATGAAATCAGTATTGAGTGCGGCAACTAAAAGATGTTATACTGGATATGCCGGAACAAAAGCACAGCTTTATAGGCTGTGTTTTTTGTAGTTCAAGGAACATAGAAAATAATAGAAAAGAGGATATATACATGGCAAAGAAAATCGCAAAATTTGAAAAAGTAAGCTTTGAACAGTTTAAAGGAGGGTATCTGGATGCCATCGGACAGGACTCCGATGAAGTCATCCGCAGTATCTATGATGCATTGAAACTTCCAAAACGTGCGACAAAAGGATCGGCTGGATATGATTTTTATGCGCCGCGGGCAATCACATTAAAGCCGGGAGAGACAGCGAAGATTCCAACAGGAATTCGTGCGAAGATGGAAGAAAACTGGGTACTTCAGTGTTATCCGAGAAGCGGACTTGGATTCAAATTCCGCCTGCAGTTGAATAATACAGTAGGGATCATCGACAGTGATTACTATAATTCAGACAATGAAGGACACATTTTGCAAAGATCACGAATGACACAAAAGAAGGAAAAACAGTGGAAATCCCGGCAGGAACAGGATTTATGCAGGGGATTTTCATGGAATATGGGATTACGGTTGATGATGATGTGGAAGAAGTCCGTAACGGCGGATTTGGCAGCACGACGAAATAACCGGAAAGAGAAGCATTCCATTTTTTGTATAAGAATGAAAAAAACGGGACATACTGGAACATACAGTCTATGTATGTAAGAGGTGGTAAGAAGATGACGCGTCAGGAAATCCCGGTTTTTAAGACAAGAGAAGAAAATGTAGCATATATGAACGCAACACTCCCGATCCGGGAAAGCTTTGACCTCATCCAGAGGGATCTGCTGATCGGAGGGAGGGTTTCTTCTTTTTATTATGTAAATGGTTTTACAAGTGAAGAGACAATGCTGAAGATCATGGATGCACTTCTGAAAGTGAAAAAAGAAGATATGCCGGAGGATATATGGAAGTTCGCAAATGCATGCATTCCGTACGTTGGAGTAGATGTCATGTTCGATTTTGATCAGATATTGAAAAGTCTGCTGTCGGGGGAAACATGTGTATTTATTGACGGATACCGGGCATGTATTGTGATCGACTGCAGGACGTATCCGGCAAGAAGTGTAGAAGAGCCGGATAAAGACAAGTCACTTCGGGGATCCAGAGATGGATTTGTAGAGACAATCGTATATAACACGGCAATGATGAGAAGAAGAATCCGGCATCCTGCACTGATCATGGAGATGATGGAGGTAGGCGACAGCTCCAGGACAGATGTGGCACTCTGTTATATGGGTGACCGGGTTGATAAGGCATTACTGAAAAATGTGCGTGATAAGATCCAGAGCATAGATACAGATGATCTGCGGATGAACCAGCAGAGCCTGGCGGAATGCCTGTTTAAGCGGAAGTGGTATAATCCGTTTCCGAAGTTTAAATTCACCGAACGGCCGGATACGGCATCGGCATGTCTGCTGGAAGGGAAAGTGGTAATTCTGGTGGATAATTCCCCGTCTGCGATGATACTTCCGACATCGGTCTTTGATATGATCGAAGAGGCAAATGACTATTACTTTCCAACATTGACCAGTGTCTATCTGAAGATATCCAGAACGCTGATCAATCTGATGACGATATTTCTGACGCCGGTCTTTCTGCTTTTTATGCAGAATCCAAACTGGCTGCCAAAAGTATTTGCCTTTGTAGCGGTGAAGGATACGGTGAATATTCCGTTGATCTATCAGCTTTTGATGCTGGAAGTGGCAATTGACGGTCTGCGCCTGGCGGCCCTGAATACTCCGAGTATGTTAAGTACACCGCTCAGTGTGATCGCTGGTCTTGTCATGGGAGAATTTTCAGTGGAATCGGGATGGTTCAACAGTGAAGTTATGCTCTATATGGCGTTTGTTGCTGTTGCAAATTATACACAGCCGAATTTTGAACTTGGCTATGCGCTGAAGTTCATGCGTCTGTCCCTGCTGATATTGACAGCGTTATTCAACGGGTGGGGATTTGTAATGGGATGTGTTCTGGTAGTGTGCAGTATCTGCTTTAATAAAACACTTTCCGGAAGAAGCTATCTTCATGTAAGCCTGAAATAACCGTGTGTGAAAAACGACCATTACAGGAAAATGGGATAATAAGTATACAAAAGAAAGGCAGAGATAGAAATGAATCACAGAGATGAAAGACTCGGAAGTGCACCGCTGGGAAAACTGATGTTTTCTCTAGCACTTCCTTCTGTGGCGGCACAGCTTATCAATGTGCTTTATAATATAGTAGACAGAATGTATATAGGTCATATTCCGGGATACGGAAATGCAGCACTGACCGGTGTCGGGGTTACATTTCCAATCCTGACGATGATCTCGGCATTCAGTGCGTTTGCGGGAATGGGCGGAGCACCGCTTGCTTCCATTCAACTGGGAAAACAGAACAGACAGAGGGCAGAACAGATCCTTGGAAATTCTGCGGGGCTTCTGGTACTATTTTCTGTAATCCTGACAGCATTCTTTTCGATATTCAAGACACCGGTCCTGTATGCGTTTGGAGCCAGTAATGCAACGATTGTCTATGCGAGAGATTACATATCGCTCTATCTGATCGGAACCATCTTCGTACAGCTGGCACTTGGACTGAATGCTTACATCAGCGGACAGGGGGAGGCAAAGATTGCAATGTTATCCGTTCTGATCGGGGCAGTATTAAATATCTGCCTGGATCCGCTGTTCATCTTTGTACTGCATATGGGTGTGCGCGGAGCGGCTGTTGCAACGGTCCTGTCACAGGCGGTCAGTGCAATATGGGTGGTACATTTCCTGGTTTCGGAAAAAAGCGTGATGCGTCTTACATTGAAAAATATGCATTTGAAAAAAGATGTGATCAAGATGATCGCAGGACTCGGAATCTCACCATTTATTATGCAGAGTACGGAAAGCCTGGTAACGATCACATTGAATACGGGGCTGCAGAGATATGGCGGTGATCTGTATGTAGGATCCATGTCGATCCTTATGAGTGTCATGCAGATGATTACGATTCCGGTGCAGGGGATCACACAGGGGATACAGCCGATCATCAGCTATAATTATGGTGCTGGAAATAAGGAACGTGTGAAAGCAACGATGAAAAGAATGATCCTGGTCTGTCTGACAGGAACACTGCTGCTTGCAGGTGTGGCAATTTTTGCACCGCAGATATACACAGGGCTGTTTACGGATAATAAAGAACTTCTGGAACTGACGTGTAAGGTTATGCCGGTATATTTCCTTGGAATATCCATCTTCGGAATCCAGTGCGCATGCCAGACATCGTTCATTTCGCTCGGACAGGCAAAGGTATCGTTATTCATTGCGCTTTTAAGGAAGATTATTCTGCTGATTCCGCTTGCGGTTATTCTGCCAAAATTTATGGGCGTGATGGGAATCTACCGCGCAGAACCGATTGCAGATGTGATATCGGTCCTGACAACCAGCGCAGTATTTATCATTACTGTGAAAAAAGTTTTGCGTAATATGTAAGACAATGGTAAGATGAAAAGGACTTGAGGATGAGGATGAGGAGGTTTCCGATATGAGTGAATATGTAATAACGATCAACAGTACATCTGATCTGCCAAAAGAATGGGTGTGGGAAAGAGAGATACCGGTAGTCCCGCTGAACTGTACGATCGGTGGAAAGACTTACCGTGATATGTATGATCTGACAGCAGAAGAATTCTATGGTATGTTAGAGAACGGAGAGATGGCAGTGACTTCACAGCCAAGTCCGCAGACTGCAATAGATATCCTGGAACCGATCCTGAAAAAAGGAAAAGATATTTTGCATCTGAGCTTTACATCAGGACTTAGTGGTACATATAACAGTATGTGTATAGCTGCAGAGGAACTGCGTGAAAAATATCCGGAGAGAAAGATTGTTGTGATCGATACACTCTGTGCAAGCATGGGAGAAGGCCTGCTTGATTATAAGGCACTGGAACTTCAGAAAGAAGGCAGGAGTCTGGAAGAAGTTGCGCAGTGGGTGGAAGAAAATAAATTAAAAATCTGCCATTTCTTTATGGTAGAGGATCTGAATCATCTGCAGAAAGGCGGACGTATCTCGAAGACAGCAGCAGTGATCGGAACGATGGTACAGATCAAGCCGATCATTTGTCTGGATAATGAAGGAAAGCTTCAGATCATCAGGAAAGAGCGGGGCAGAAAGAAAGGCATGAATAAGATCGTGGATATGGCGGTCGAAGCATGCGAGGGAAAGATGCCGGATATGGTGATGGTCCCGCATGGCAATTGTCCGGAAGATGCAGCTTATGTCGCAGAACTCGTCCGTAAGAAAATGGGTGTGGACAATGTCATGATGAACAATCTCGGTCCTGTGATCGGGGGTCATACAGCGCCGGAATGATCGCCATTGTATGCATGGCAGACCACAGATAGATACATAGAAATATTAAGAATATTAATAGTAACATACAAAAGCTTCATTTAACAAATGTATAATTATGCTCTATACTGAAATCAGAAAGAGAGAAATAAATCATCCTGAGGAGGTGTAGAGTATGTTAAGTATCATCGGATGGGGAATCGTTGCAGTAGTAGCAATATATGGAGCAACAAGTCTTTTCGCCTAGAAAAGCATGCTTAATATACTGTGAAATAGATCAAAAGCAGCATAAAGAAGAGTCAAAGATGACAAGAAGCTTACGGGCAGATTGTCATCTTTTTTTGTATTTATGCGGGAAATTCTCAAAGCACATTTCTTACGGTTCGCCTGAACGATGATCCGACACTTTATAATACAGGAGAGCGATATATATGAAACATCTGATAATTGATAAAACGATGAAAGAAATCTGGCCGGATACCAGAGTGGGATGCCTGCAGTACCGGGTGAAAGTGGAAAAGAAGAACGAAGAACTGTGGAAATATCTGAAGAAAGACATTTTCAAAAAGACGAGAGATGCTATTTTTGACAACGGGATCAATGAAATCCCAAACGTGAAAGAATCCAGGGCAGCATACAAAGCATTCGGAAAGGATCCGAGCAGATACCGTGTGTCTTCCGAGCACTGATCCGCCGGATCGGACAGGGAAAGGGACTATATGAAGTTAATACCGTTGTGGATGTCAATAACCTGATTTCCATCGAATCGGGATTTTCGGTAGGATCTTATGACGTATCTCAGATCTCAGAAGAACTGGTATTCCGGATCGGACAGAAAGGAGAGACTTATAAGGGAATCGGAAAAGATGAGATCAAGATCGAGGCGCTTCCGGTGCTCGCAGACAAAGACGGAGCCATTGGAAGTTCAACCAGTGATTCAGAGCGTGCAATGATCACGGAGGATGTGACAGAAGTATTGACATTGATCTATTCATTTTCAGGAAATGATGGTCTTGAAAAAGCATTGGAATATGGCAGAAAATATCTGGAAGAGTATGCCGGGGCACAGAATCTGGAAAGCTGGATCGTGGAATAAAGGCTGAATTATCAGGAATCAAAAAAAGGATGAAAAAAAGAGAAGAAACAGTTGACATAAGAAAAATAATGTGATAAATTATATGTTGCATAAGGCAAAAAAAGAAAGTAGAGTATCCACTCTCACCTTAGCACAATCGGGTGACTAATGGTTTGATATTGAGTATATACAGATTTGATGATAGATCTTATGATACAGATATGCAAGTGGATAGTCTCGAACTATTCACTTATTTTTATTTTATGATGGAGGTGCACGACAATTAGCGATTTAATGATTAACGGGCAGATTAGAGACAAAGAAATTCGAGTGATTGGAGAAAACGGAGATCAGTTAGGTATCATGAGTCCGAAGGAAGCTATGAAGCTTGCTCAGGAAGCAGATCTAGATCTTGTGAAAATTGCTCCAAAGGCTCAGCCACCTGTTTGCAAGATTATTGATTACGGTAAGTACAGATATGAACTTGCAAGAAAGGAAAAAGAGGCTAAAAAGAAACAGAAGACCGTTGAAGTAAAAGAAGTGCGTCTTTCACCAAATATTGAGACGAATGATCTTAATACCAAAGTGAATAATGCTAAGAAGTTCATCAGTAAAGGTAACAAAGTAAAGGTTACACTGCGTTTTAGAGGCCGTGAGATGGCACATGTTCAGCAGAGCAAACACATTCTGGATGATTTTGCCCAGATGCTTGGTGACATCGCAGTCATTGAAAAGCCGGCTAAGATGGAAGGCAGAAGCATGAGCATGGTTTTAACTGAAAAACGTTAAAAATACAATACAAGTTGAAGGAGGAGCATATCATGCCAAAAATTAAAACTAATAGAGCAGCTGCAAAGCGCTTCAAAAAGACAGGTACAGGAAAATTAAAAAGAAATAAAGCTTACAAGAGCCATATCTTAACTAAGAAATCTACAAAGAGAAAAAGAAATCTTAGAAAAGCAACAATTGCTGATGCTACTAATGTAAAGAACATGAAGAAGGTATTACCATATCTCTAAGATAAGGTTCAATTTGTGAAGGAGGAAGAATAAGACATGGCAAGAATTAAAGGCGGATTAAACGCTAAAAAAAGACATAACAGAACTTTAAAATTAGCAAAAGGATACAGAGGAGCACGTTCTAAACAGTACAGAGTTGCAAAACAGTCTGTAATGAGAGCTCTTACATCTTCATACGCAGGAAGAAAACAGCGCAAACGTCAGATGCGTCAGCTCTGGATCGCTCGTATCAATGCTGCAGCAAGAATGAACGGACTGTCATACAGCAAGTTCATGCACGGCTTAAAAGTAGCTAACATCGAGATGAACAGAAAGATGCTTGCAGAGATGGCTGTAAATGATGCAGAAGGATTTGCAACACTTGCAGAAGCTGCAAAAGCTGCTTTAGCTTAATATTAAAATAAAATTTCAGGGGCTATTGCAAAATAGATGAGTAATCATCTATGGAGCAATAGCTCCATTTTTATGTTCAAAAGCAGAGGGGCTGTCGCAAAATCATCAAAGCTAGATGAGTGAGCGACAGCCTCTTATAGTTTGAAAATACCGGTAACTGTGATCAGGAAGGATAATGTAACTGCTCCTCAGTGATATTTTCAAGAACCTCCGTAAGATATTTCTTAGACAGATATTTTGCCATCGGAAGATTCATATCCAGATAATTTCCACAGTCTTTGGCAGAAGCTCCGGGAACTTCACCCTCAAAATCAGCCATAAATCGGTACATTTCCTTTAATAATGGTACGATGTCTTTGGATTCATAACTTCCGGCAAGAATCAGATAGAATCCTGTACGGCAGCCCATAGGTCCAAAATAAATGGTCTTGTCTGCATATTCTGCATGATTGCGTAAGAATGTGGCGGCAGATGTTCGATCGTGTGAACTTCGGCAGTATTCATAACCGGTTCATCGTTAGGACTGGTCATACGCAGATCAAAAGTAGTGATCGGATTGCCGCCTGCCTGGTCGATACGGGAAACATATACACCTGGAACAAGACGCAGGTGATCTACTGTAAAGCTTGCAATTTTTTTCCATAATTGATACTCCCTTTTACTTCAATAATTTTAAAGAATTTATGCATAAATATTATAGCATTTTCAGCAGAATTTGACTATAAAAAGATGAAAAGGTATGGTATACTGTCAGTTATATTGGCATTAGTGGTCAATGAAGAAAAAGGTCGTTTTAGGAGGAAGAAGTGGTAGAATGAAACTTTATCTGGTAAGACATGGAGAAACGGATTGGAATAAAGTAAAAAAGATTCAGGGACAGGTGGATATTCCACTGAATCAGTTTGGCAAGCATCTGGCAGAAGAGACGGCGGAGGGATTGCATGATATTCCGTTCGATCTGTGTATTTCAAGTCCGTTGTCGAGAGCATATGAAACAGCGAGGATCATACTGGAAGGCAGGGATGTTCCGATCATCACGGATGCCAGAATTGGGGAAATGGCATTCGGTGAATATGAGGGAAAATGCTGCGCAAGAGATCATTGGGAACTTCCGGAAGATTTTCAGAAATTTTTCGATGATCCGGTGGGATTCAGACCGGGAAAAGGTGGCGAATCATTTGCGGATGTAAAGAAAAGAACCGGTGAGTTTCTGGAAAGTCTGTACAAAAAAGCAGAGGGTGTGTATGGAAATATACTGATCACCACACATGGAGCGGCGCTGGCAGGTATACTGAATAACATCAGAAAGGAACCGCTGGAAAAATACTGGGGCATCGGAGTGCACAATAACTGTGCGGTGACAGAAGTAGAGGTAAAGAATGCGGAGGCAAAGATTCTTTCTGAAAATGTTACATATTATAAAGAAACAGTAAGACCATGGGCTGGTAACTAAGTGTCGGCAGAGTACAAGGTAACAGCGTGAAAATACCCGGAAAAAGTAGAAGATTCGGTAAAAGGAGAAAAAAGTATGGCGATTGAAACAGCAGGACAGCAAAAATATGCAGATCTGACAGCAAAAAAGAATCAAATCACTACAGACAGGAATGATTGTCTGGATCAGTCTTCTGTGCCTGGCATTGATCTGCTCGTTTGATAATATCATGCTGGCAGCAATTATTGGATGTGTAGGAATTGTTTTAGCAGTGTTGAATACAAAAGCAAGAAAAGAATTCAATAGAAAGCTGGACAGAGTGAAAGACAAAGAAGAGTTCTACCGTCAGCTGGCAGCACCGGATGTACTGGAATTAAAAGAAGAACAGCTTCTGATTGCAAAAGATTATGTAGTGACCGTAGATACGGATGTAGAGATATATGATCTGAAGCAGATGGAGAAACTGGAAGTAGGAAAACAAGGCAATATTAAAAAGACATTATTCCTGACAGAACCGGACGGAAAGAGACATGCAATACTGTCAACAACAAAAGGAGATGGAAGACAGAGAGCATTCGATCAGGTATATGAAAGATTACATAAAAGATTTTGAGATTTAATTTAGGAAGGCATGACTACCCGGACCTACATAAAAAGTAGAAAGCCGTTCCTGCTCAGGTTCCGTCGGTGGAAATACTAAAGCGTCAAAATTATGCTAAAAACGGGCTTCCGAAATTTGCAACTCGCCATTCGGCTCAAACAGGCAAATTTCGAAAACCCCAACGCATAATTTTGACGCTTAACTATTTCCAACACCTTCTTCACATTCACTGGAACGGCTTTCTACTTTTTATTCCGTGG
>ENA-OQAA01000278-OQAA01000278.1-human-gut-metagenome-genome-assembly--contig:-NODE-278-length-36277-cov-2.361577_pt1 | contig 36277 bp, 45 predicted proteins | sample MGYA00242489_ERZ504515 | MGnify/ENA primary metagenome ERZ504515 (study PRJEB26092, sample SAMD00036237) | human gut metagenome | host: Homo sapiens | study: EMG produced TPA metagenomics assembly of... | reverse complement strand
GTTTTTCACACTGGATCATGCAATCCCGTGCGCTTATGCGGTATTAGCAGTCATTTCTGACTGTTATCCCCCAGTGTGAGGCAGGTTACCCACGCGTTACTCACCCGTCCGCCACTAGGATTATAACAACTTCAACCGAAGTCTCTGTCAAAATAATCCCCGTTCGACTTGCATGTGTTAAGCACGCCGCCAGCGTTCATCCTGAGCCAGGATCAAACTCTCTGTAAAAGTGTGTAAGCAATTCAGCAATGCTTGCATTGGCTTAATTGCATCTCACCGATTGAGCCAAAGGCTCAAGAGGTTGTTCCACTCAAGATAACTACTAGCTATCTCTCGTTTTACTGTTGTTGGTTCATCGAACCGTTCTCAAATAATGAAGTTCGATTCACTAAATTCAATCTTCGCTTCCGCTCGATCTCATTAAGTTCCTTCGAACTGCACTCACACTAAATTCACACTTCGCGTCTCCGCTTATGTTCATTAAGTGTTCTGTGTGTAAAAGAATTTTCGAGAATCGTATGTGTCTCACTGTTTAGTTATCAAGGTTCTTTGTTTTCTGTCTCTCAGACAGCTTGTTTACTTTATCACATCTTTTTTTGTTTGTCAAGAACTTTTTTCAAGTTTTTTCGAACTTTTTCGATGTTCTTTTAAGTAATTCGCTCTCTCGTTGACAGCTTGTTTACTTTACCACACTCAGAAAGGATTGTCAACAAGTTTTTTGACTTTTTTCAAAGTTTTTCAAGTTGTTTCTTCAAAAGAATCATTTCTTTGTGACAGCCAGATTAATTTACCACTTTCTTCCGCCTCTGTCAACTGTTTTTTTTATAAATTTTTCAATAGTTTTTTCAATAAGTCTTTTTAACCTTTTTACACTCTTTTTCTAATAAACCGGAATCCCTCAAACATTTCAATCTCGCTGTTATGTGAAATTGAATCCCATCATTCCCCTCCTGTGTATTTATATTACTGTTCACACCCTTCACAGTAACCTGGTTAAAATACATTCCAAATCACCTTCGATGATGGCATTTGACCTGTATGCCTCAGAATTTTTGCTATACATGCCAAAACACCTTGCGGGATAGTAACCTGTGAACAGTAATGTATTCATTACAGATAGAAGAATAAACCATGGTCATTCCTTCCCATATGCGTTATAATACTATCAGACTTTCTATCACTATACACACTTCCCCATAACATGGGAGAAAGGAAAATTCCAATCATCTTATGCATCTGATTGGATCGGATATTTTATATGGATTTTATAAAAGAAGCCCTGACTCTTGGCTTTAACAATGCTGCTGTTATTGATGTGAAAGACCTGGTATTCGTACTGGAGTACCGGCAATTCTGCGAAGAAAATCTCTGTGGGAACTTTAATGTGATATCCTCCTGTCCGCCAGCATGCGGCACACCGGAAGAAATGCACCGGAAAGCGCTGAATTATAAAAAGGCGCTGATTCTTCAGACTGTTCTGGAATCTCCTGAAGAACAGTTTGATGTAAAAAAAGCAAAGTACAACCATAACATTCTTACAGAAAAACTTTATAAAAAAATGGAAGCTGACGCAGAAACCACTCCTCTGCTCATTCAGCGCCGGGCCTTACAAACGTTTTCCTGTATGTCAGCTTACGGCATTGATGCCAGAAAATGGCTGACGCTGCAATATGCTGTGCTGGACACAGGACGAAAAAATACGTCTTTTTCCCTGCTCCTGTTTAATCCGGAAAATTCATAAAATAATCGCCCTTACAGAACCGCAGAAATATAATCTGACATCTGTAAGGGCGAATCTTATTTTTCACAACTGCCGCCTGTACTTTTATTCTTTTACCTGAATCCATTTTCCCGTTTCAGCCGGCCTGTTTACACTGTCCGACCACCAGAAGATGGCTTTTTATCAGCACCGGGCGAACCGCATTGTATATCACTGCAACAAGGATCACTGATATTACTGCATTGACAAATGTTGCCATTGCGCTCATCTTTGCCAGAACCTCTGCCATTTTCTGGGGCTGCCCGAGAATATACTGTTTATAGAAATATCCAACCACCGGATCTGCCACTACATTAAATGCAAGTCCGGCTACAGATGCCAGCACACTCCATTTAAACACATATTTTTTATCTGTGCTCTCATTTATTTTTGCGATTTTATGAGCCACAAGTCCTGTAATAAGACCAATACAAAGCTTTAAGATAAAGGTCTTCGGAGCGCCTGTGATATACACAGGATCCATAAGATCCGCAACCGTCATGCCAATGGCCCCGGCAAGTCCTCCATACCATCCGCCCAGAAGAAGCGCTCCCAGAACACAAAATGCATTTCCGATATGGATTGAAGTAGCATCGCCTCCGGGCACTGGTATTTTTATCTGAAGAAATGTAAAGGCTACATAGCAGAGCGCTGCAAGAAGAGCGGTTTCTGCAAGTTTTGTGATAGTGTTGTTCTGATTGTTCATAATAACTGCCTCCTCTTTTTTTCATGAATTACTGATATCTTAATCGATATCTGTGCTTTTTAAAATACACAATTTTTATCTTTTAAAAGGGGACAGTTTTTATTATGAATTTTTTATATTTTGTCCAGAATACCGGCATCTTCCGGTGCGCGGCAGCTAATCAAGTTGCCTGTGATTTTTATATTCCTTTTTTATAAAGATAAAAGGAATAGCCTGCAGGAATCAGGAACACACAGGCAAGGAATGCAAAAAGCACCCACTTTGACTGCAGAAATCCATTGATCACAAAAATAGCTCCGCCCATAATAAACAGCCATGAGCCACTCTGTGCGTACGGTTCCAGTTTTCCTCACTGTTCAGTGTCCAGGGAAGTTTGATTCCTACTGAATAGTTCTGTTTGATCTTATGCATATAATTTCCCATAATAACAAACATAATTCCCAGGAGTATGTTTACAACCATACCTGTGTCCACACTCATTCCCAATGCAATTGCATAACTGATCAGATTTGTCACCACAGAAAGAATGGGAATCATCCAGAGAATAGCCCGCATCAGTTTCTGGTTGATATTTTTACGTTTCGGATCTGCGCCGACCATAAATGCGCAGAAAAATTCCATAGCAAGTAAAAATAACGGCATTCCAAATACAGCTACAGGCTTGCTGGTCCATCCGTTTACCTGATTGTCACTGCCGAAATGCGTGGGAATCATATCCGGAAGCTGATCCCAGAAAATAATCCCAACTATGATAGGGCAAAGAATCATAAGGCTGGCAGCAAACAGTGTCCATTTGTATCTTTTTATCATAATAATCATCCCTCCAGTTTCATAATCTTTCCGGTCGAAAATTCTCTGCTGCAAAAGCAGCATTACTTCTTACTCTCCTTTTCTTCATCTTTTTCACCGGTGAGCTCTGACAGCCACAGCAGGATTTCTTCCACCACTGAGGTGTTCAGCTCATAATACACATAATTTTTTACTTTTGTTTCCCATACCAGATCTGCCTTTTTTAATACACTTAAATGATACGATATGGTAGCTCCGGTCATATCAAAATGGCTGCCGATTTCTCCTGCAGACATTTTTCCGTTTTTCAGAAGCTGCAGAATTTCTCTCCTTACAGGATCTGACAGCGCCTTAAATGTAGCTGCAAAAGACATTTGATCCCTCCTTTTCATGAAACTATTTAGAAATATTTCTAAATAGAATATACCTCTCTATATACAAAAAGTCAACACCTATTTAGATTTTTTTCTAAATAGCTGTTGACTTTTATGTTCGCTTCTGAATCCATATAAATAAAGCCCACAAGCCTCAATCACGTAGAAGGATTTGACAGCCGTATCTGCTGTGTCAGCTCATAACCTCCCTGCTGATACCACTGCTCTACAAAGGTTTCAAAATAGCTGACAGGCTTTTCTCCCATAATAATCTGAATAAACGTTCTTGTTTCAAACTGGCGCAGGGATTGAGGGATTTCTCCGCCTGCATCATCCAGATAGCTTCTGACAGCCGGTGTATAATGCTTATCTACAAGAAGCCCTACTGCTGAAATTCTTGATTTGTATGCAGCCCAGTCTTCCGCAGTGTAATCATTTCCGCTGAGATAGGAACTGCAGGCTGATAGTAGGACTGCTCAATGGCAGTAAGATTTCCCTCCGGATAGTTTCCATTCAAAGCTGCCTCAATATTTTCTGTCACCTGATAGGTTGCTTCGTTATAATCCACATTGATCACAAGCGGTCTTGCAGTAGGGTCCACATTCAAAGCAAAATATTCGTTTACCTCCCGGGCATCTTCTGCCTCATACCTGGTATAATCAAAAAGAACGCTGATGATCTTCATCACGATTTCCGGATGCTCATAGCCCTTGCGGACTACCACATATTTATTATCCCTGAAGGATTCATAAACATTTTATCTGCCAGTTCCTGGAGATAATAAGGTTCCCAGTCTGCTTCGCTGTTTTTCTCATAGCTTTCCATCAGCGGATTATTAGGAGTCCACCACAGTCCGAAAAAAAGCTCCGCATTTTCCATTTACGACCAGATCTCTCAGATTATTAGGAGCGCGCAGGGCAAAGTTCCGATCCAGAATTCTTCTGTCATACAGCTTATGCAGATAATCAAGAGCTTCCTTTGTTTCTTCTGTCAGAGATCCGTAAACAATTTCTCCGTCCTGACTGATCCATCTCTGAGGATTTGCCCCAAAACTGTCAAACACAGGATCTACCGAATAACTGGAGCTTGTGGTACCCACAAGATTTGTGTCACATGCCAGCCCCACAGGAGTTTCTCCATCTTCCGTACCCATTCTGTTTTGTACAAAAGCATCTATGATCTCAAAAGCATCTTCAAGAGTTTCCGGCTCCTCCAGCCCCAACTCCTCCATCCAGTCCTTTCTCAGCCACAGAAGATTCGGTCCGTGGTCGATCACTGTTTCCGGAACAGCCATCAGCCTTCCGTTGAATTTTCCGGAGTTCAGAAGGGCATCTCCATAGCTTTCATACATCTCTTTGATTCTTGAAGACGTACATTTCTCAAATACCTCTGTAAGATCCTCCACAAGATCATTTTCCACCAGCTCCTTCAGGATCTCCCTGTCTGTAACCACCATTATATCCGGAAGATTCTGATCCTTTACCAGAATATTTACAAGTTCACTGTAGCGCTCCTCTGTATCCATATATACGGTATCATTCTGTATGTTCAGCATTTTTCGAAGGTATCTGGTATAGGCATTATCCTCATACGTATCTCCTTCCGGAAGATTGGAATTATTGGCTCCGCTGATCTGGGCAAGAGTATAGGTTACAAGCTCCGGATACGCCCCGTAGGGTGTTGTTTCTGCCTTTTCCATTGCCCTTCTGTATTCTTCTGATACGTTCTGCCCGTTTTTTTCGTGAGATATTTCATGTTTTCCGCAGCCGCAGAATACACAGACCACAAGGAAAAACACAGCTCCCATTCTTTTAATTTTCATCTCTGTACTCCTCTTTTGGCACTCTTATCTCTACTGTTGTTCCCATTCCCGGTTGACTGAAAATACCGATAGAAGATTTTTCTCCATATAAAAGCTTCAGTCTGTCGTGAACATTTTTAAGTCCATATCCTTTTGCCTGATACGTTACCAGAGTCTTTGCTTTTTCCGGCTCCATCCCCGGTCCGTTGTCTGTTACTGAAAGAAGGATTTCCTTACCTTTATCCAGACAGGCAATACAAAGGATTTTTTCTCCGTCCTCTTTTTCGTCCAGTCCATGCTCCAGAGCATTTTCCACCACCGGCTGCAGCAGAAGCTTGGGTACCTTTTCGTTTTTTATGGAAGAATCCGTGTCCCACTGTACGAAAAATTCATGATTATGCATTACAAGCTGGATTTCCAGATACGCTTCTGTGTTTTTGATACAGCTTTCCATGGTTACCATATCCTCGCCGCGGCTGAGGGCTGTTCTGTAAAACGTAGAAAGAGCCAGCGTTACCTTACTTATCTCCTTCTGATTGCTCCTGATCGCCATCCAGTTAATGGCAGACAGGGTGTTATAAAGGAAATGCGGATTGATCTGAGCCTGAAGCGCTTTCAGTTCAAATTCCTTCAGGGCGATCTTATTGACATAAACCTCATCAATAAGACGATTGATCTCATCCATCATTCTCCGAAAGCTTCTGATCAGGATTCCCACCTCGTCCTCACTGTCACTGGATACCACAACCTGCCGGCTGCCATGATTCACCTGATCCATATTGCAGTCAGCTCTTCGATTTTTCTGGTAAATAATCTGGAAAAAAATGTTCCAAGCACAAAAATAATCACACCACAGATACAGATCAGAGGAATTTCTTCCAGAAAAAGTCTGGACACTGCCCCGGAAATAGAAGCCTTTGACCGGAAAAGATAATACTTCCAGTTGTTTTCCCTGCTGGCACTTTCTGTCCATGCGCACTCTTTTTTCACTGCTTCCAGCGCCTCCCCGGGACGTGCGCTTTCTGACTGAATATCGGGCAGGGCTACATCCTGATACAGAATATTTCCTTTGGGATCCACAATCATTCCGCCGGTTTCATCCTCTGTAATATTGTCAAAGGCCTGAAAGATTTTATCATAATCCAGAGTAATACACAGTACAGCCTCTAATTCCTTTCTGTCATATATGTTCCGTACTGCTGCAACTTCTTTCCGTTCTTCGTTCACTACCCACTGGATTCTTACATCCTCCTCAATACTTTTGCTCCACCACTCTTCCTGGATTTTTTTAAGCGGAACAAGAGTATATTCATGTTCAACCCGGATGCTGTCCGCAAACAGCTGAATCTGTTTAATGGCTTCATGATAGGATTTTGGCACTGAAAGGAGGGGATCCGCCACCTTTGTATACTGCTCATATGCCGTATAATTATCCATGTTCTTTTCTTTGATAATCTCCTCAATATCCGGAGAATATGTAAGATAATTAATCAGACTGGTGTACACAGCAACCTGACTGTCAATGTTTTCCCTTGTCTGTTCCAGAATGGATTCCATATCCTCCATTTCCCTCTGACGGACAAAGGAGCTCATACGCATATGGCTGTACAGAGCAAGAACTGTCATTGGAACAAGACTTGCTCCTACCAGAAGAAATGTCAGCTTGTGACGGTACTTCATATTTTTAATGATCTGATAAAGCTTCCTCATCCTCTCCTGTTCCTTTCCTGTAGGATTCCGGACTGCATCCGTAATATTCCCGGAAGCTCCGGCAAAAATAAGGCACATTGGCAAATCCCACATTTTCGCTGACCTGCGCCACCTTCATATTTGTATTTTTCAGCAGTTCTTTTGCTTTTTCATACGAAAAACACGGATATACCGGTTCAGATTCATACCTGTTTCCTTTTTAAAAATAAAGCTCAGATACCCGGATGAAAGATATACCTTTTCCGCAAGAATTTCCAGACTGAGATCTTCCGCATAATGCTGATAGATATAATTTTTTACTGCAGCCACCTCATTCCTTGATTCACTCATAGATCTTTCCAGAAAGCTTTCGTACTCGCGGATGTTCTCTTCTGTCACCTCCAGAATCTCCATAATGTTTCTGCAGTTATATAAACGGTCAATTTCATGTTCAATTCTCCGTTCCCCCGAAAACTGATCCTCCTGAAAAAGCTCCTGTATCACATTGGAAAACACAAACTTGATATACATGGCAGAATATTGAGTATTATCGCTGTATTTTTCCTTCAGACACTGATAATGCTTTCTGAGCTGCCGGATATCTTTCCTGCTGACGTCTTCCGAGATCAGCTGCAAAAGTCTGGAATCCTGCACCTCCTTTACTTCCATATTGAGATGCTCCTCATCATTGGAATAAATATGCTTTTCCGGATGATAAAACTTTTCTTCCATCTGCTGCTCCAGCTGACTCATGATCTCCGTCAGACATTCATATCCGTCAAACTTTCTGCTGACCGCCAGATAAAAGCTTTCTTTATAGGTTCTTTTCAGAAACGTATAAATATGGTTTGCCACAAGGCTGTAATCACAGTAATGATCCTGAAACAGAAGCAGGGACTGCCGGTTGTTCAGGTTCAGATAAAAGAACACCCGTCTCAGCTCCTTCTGGAGCTCCGTGGAAAAATTTTCCTCAGCTGTATCAAAAATGACATATCCGATTCGATCAGGATCGCACAATGCCAGCAGTTCCACTTTTCCAGGTCGATCATTCCTTCTGATCTTTCCAGAATGTCCTTTTTTCCTGTATAAAGATAGCTTTCCAGAAAATATTCCTGAAGGAAGTCCTGTTCCTTTTGCTCTCTGGTTTCCTTTTCTTTTTTCTTCAGAATATTTTTTCTGATTGTATTTATGATCTTATGAAAGCTTTCCGGCTCCACCGGCTTCAGCATATACTCTGTAACCCCATAGCGGATTGCTTCCTGGGCAAACGTAAAATCACTGTATCCGCTGAAAATCACAACCTGAAGGCCCGGTTTCATTTCTTTTGCCTTTGAAGTAAGCTCCAGACCGTCCATATGCGGCATCTTAATATCCGTAAGAAGCAGGTCTGTCTCCTCATTTTTCAGAATCTGCAGTGCATCTCTTCCATTGGAAGCTTCTCTGATATTCCACTCTCCCTCCTCCATGGCAAGAAGATATTTTATCCCCTCTCGTTCCAGCTTTTCATCATCTACGATCAGCACTTGTATCATATTTTATTATTCCTTCCTTTCAGCCATTAAAAATCTGACATCCGCTTTATTGTATCATTCTCAAACAGCCCCTACAAGGATACCGGTTATAAAATATCCTAAAATATAACAGGGGATGCTGAAGTTTCCTTACAGCACCCCCACAAAATCTTTTCAAAAGTGATCAGCCCTTTACCGCTCCGGCTACCACGCCTTCGATAATATATTTCTGGCATACAAGATATACAATAATGATCGGAATGATATCAATCATGATACTTGCCATCATAGGTCCCATCTGTACATGTCCAAAGCTGCCTCTGAAATACTGGACTGCCATGGGAATGGTACGATACTGCTTGATATCAAGAACAAGCGTAGGCAGAAGGTAGTCATTCCATACCCACATCAGTTCAAGGATTGCAGTGGAAATAATGGTTGGTTTCAAAATTGGTATCAAAATCTGGAAATATACCTGCAGAGGACTGCATCCGTCAATAAGCGCCGCCTCCTCAATTTCCAGCGGAATTCCTTTTACAAAACCTGTAAACATAAACACAGCCAGCCCTGCTCCAAATCCCAGATAAATAATGCAGATGCTGTACGGACTGTTCAGTTTCAGGGTATCTGCTGTCTTTGCCAGAGTAAACATTACCATCTGGAAAGGAACTACCATACTGAACACACACAGGTAATAAAACAGCTTGGAAAGCTTTCCGTTTACACGGACAATATACCATGCGCACATAGAACAGCACAGGAGGATCAGAACTACTGACATCACTGAAATCACAAGACTGTACCAGAAAGATTTCAGGAAATCCATCTGTGTTACGCTGGCAACAAAGTTTGACAGACCATTCCAGGTTTCTTTGTTTGGAATACTGAAAACCGTAGATGTGGTAATTGCTGATTCCTTTTTTAATGAGTTAAAAAGAATCAGAGCAATGGGATACATCCACAAAATAGAGATGACTGCCAGGATAATGGTAGCTACAGGATTCTTTTTCTTATTTTCCATTACTGCTGCACCTCCTTGGATGATGTTGCTTTAAGCTGGATCAGTGCAATGGCTACTACAAGGATAAAAAATACAACTGCCTTTGCCTGTCCGATTCCTTTCCACATAGGTCCGCTGCGGGCATAAAAGGTATCGTAGATATTCAGTGCAAGAAGCTGTGATTGCTTGCCCGGCGCGCTCCTGTCAGAGACAGGTTCTGGTCAAACATCTTAAAGCCGTTTGTCAGAGTCAGGAAGGTACAGATTGTTATAGAAGGCATGATCATAGGTATTTTGATCTTAAAAAGAATCTGCCTGGAAGTTGCTCCGTCAATCTGAGCAGCTTCAACAAGATCCGGCGATACATTGTTAAGTCCTGCCACATAAATGATCATCATATATCCGATCTGCTGCCACATCAGAAGGAGCAGCATTCCGATAAACCCGTTTTTGGCGGAAAGTGCAAGCAGGGGCTGTCCCCACATAGAAAGAAGTCCGTTTAAAAGTGTCTGCCATATGTATCCAAGTACAATACCGCCGATCAGGTTTGGCATAAAAAATACCGTACGGAAAACATTGGTTCCTCTGAATCCCTTTGTCAGCGCCAGAGCAATAGAAAATGCCAGCACATTGATCAGAATACTGGAAACAAAAGCAAATATTACAGTCAGCCAGAACGAATGGCTGAAGGTTTTATCCAGAAGCAGTTTGGAATAATTGGCAAGTCCTACAAAGGTTACGTCCTGTACAGTTGTAAATTTGCAGAATGAAAGATAAATTCCCCATATAAACGGCCAGAGAAATCCGATTATAAAAGCGGCCAGTGTAGGCAGTACAAAAACCGGCCACCATTTTTTGATTGTTTTTCCTACCATCTTGTTCTCCTCTTTCCCTTATACGCAGAAAGGGGGCTGCCGCATGTTCTCGTTCCCGGTGGAGGTTCCGCCAGGAGCGGGTTTGCAGCGCCCCCTTTCCAGTTACATTTTGTTCAATACGATTATTCGGTCAGAGCTTTTTCCATTGCCCAGTTGTCAACAAATGCGCTTGCAACATCGTCCCAGGAGCCAGTTTCTGCCGCATAAGAGGTAAGAGCTGTTCCCACGCCGTTTTTCCATTCCTCAGACGGCATGGTTGTAAAGTTCCATGATACAGGTGTAAGTCCTGCTTCTGTGTATTCTGCATCCTGTTTTACAAATACGTTTGTAGGAGCAACTGCTGTTTTGAAAGGAATTGTGAAGCCCATATCTTCAGACATAGCCTTTGTTCCTGTCTCAGAAGTTACACACCAGTTCATAAAATCAAGAGTTGCCTGAATATCTTCTTCAGAAGCATTTTTATTTACGCACCAGTAGTTCTCTGTACCTGTAGCAAGACCCTGATTTTCATCATCCACACCAAAGTAGATCGGAATCATTGCAAGCTCTTCATCGCTGAAGGTTTTTGCAAGCTCTGCATACTCCCAGGAGCCATTCTGATAAAATACTGCTTCGCTGTTTACAAACTCATTTCTGGAGTCGTCTGCTGTTTTAGCGGAAAGCTCTGCAGGATCACAGGTGGAATCTGTAATGTAAAGATCAAACAGATTCTTGTAGTTTTCAAGGTAAGTACCTTTCAGTTCAGCTGCGTCATCCACGCCCTCGTCTTTATATTCATAATAGATCGGAAGGTTTGCAAGATGTGTCTTAAATCTCCAGTCAGAGGAAGCATCCATACCTGCGGAAGTAAAGGCGCCTTTAATTCCCAGTTCATCTTTTTTACTCTGGATATCATCTGCAACCGTCTTTAACTGATCATAGCTCTTAATATCATCAAGTGTATAGCCTGCTTTTTCAAGAAGAGTTTTGTTTACGATCAGGCCATAGGATTCAATTACATAAGCGATTCCCGGTACGCTCTCTCCGTCCTTCAGCGCATAGGCATCAGAAGTAAGCTGAGAATAAATTTCAGAATCCTTCAGATCATAGCAGTAATCCTTCCAGTTTTTAAGACCAACAGGACCGTTTACCTGGAAAAGAGTAGGAGCATCACTTTTTGCCATTTCAGACTGAAGTGTTGTCTCGTACTGACCGGATGCTGCTGTAACAACTGTTACCTCTGTTCCTGTTTCTTCTGTGTAAGCTTTTGCCAGATTCTGCCATGCTTCATCAGCCTCTGGTTTAAAGTTCAGGTAATATACTTTTCCTTCGCCTTCTGCCATAACAGGAACTGCCGGAATCATTGTTGCTGCCATCAGTGCAGCCATACCCATTGCTGTAAGTTTTTTTCATTTTCATGTGATATCCTCTCCTTTTCTATAAAATACAGCTAAACATGTTACCCGTTTGATTTAACCTGCTTTTATTATAGAATTGAGAATACAATTCTTCCATGATAAAAATTCAAGAAATATGTTTGTTTTTCATGATATTTAAAAATATCAATATTTCTGTATCAGATCATTCCTCTTCTGATTCTTTTTCTGCCTGTTTTCTGTAATATTCTTCTGCATCTGAAACAACCGGTTCTGGATCTTCCTGCCTGAAACCTGCTGTTTCCGGATCTTCCTGCTCATCCTTTTTTTCTGATTTCTGTTCTAAAACTGTTCTTCGGTCACTCCATGCAGTATACTCCGGTTCCATTTCTGTCTCTCTGCCGGCTTCCGATTCTTCTGCTTTTATCTCAGCTTCCTTCATCTGCTCCACAGCTTCTTCCACAGCCTCTTCAGCCTTTTTCATTCCCCGGCGGATCAGTACAAGAAATACAAAATCCACCACACCGTTTGCCAGCATTACACATCCAGCAAAAATCACTGTATATTTGATCATGGTAAAGGGATTAATAACCATGGCAATACCAAATCCTATAAAAATAAGACTTCCTATCAGAAGAATTTTCCATTCCCCTCTTCCTGCTTTTTTCAGGCGCAGGCTTCCTTTCAGTACCCACACGGAATCTACAAGCACAAAGGTTCCAAGGAGAACCGGAAGAAGCTTAATCACGATCTGCGGATTGTAAAAAAGAAAGATCCCGATCACCAGAAGCATTCCCCCTGAAAGCAGATCCAGAAGTGTGGCGTTCATTTTCTCCAGCACATAGATCAGAATATGGTAAATTCCTGCCAGTATCAGAAGAATCCCAAACACAAATTTACAGATTGCATTTACCGCGTCCACAGGCATCAGTACAAAGCACAGACCAAGGAGCGTGTACAGAAGTGAGGTTACAAGCTGTCCTTTTAAGATCCTGTTAATTTTATTCCACATTAAATTCAGCCTCCTTTCATCCAATGGCTCCTTATCAACTGCCCGGTTCTGCTTTTTTCAGATTTTTTGTATTTTTTTCCACCATTTTACGGGGAACCATGATCTGATGTCCGCAGCCGATACACTTCAGTCTGAAATCCGCACCTACACGCAGGATCTCCCAGTCTCTGCTTCCGCAGGGATGACCTTTTTTCAGTGTCACAACATCTCCTACCTCATAGATATAACCCATCTGCTATTCTCCTTTTACTTTGATCTGTGAAAAAACCTGTCCAATCGGCTCTTTGATCAGAAGATCCGCGCTGCGGTCTCTTGGTGTGGGAGCCTTATTGATCACAATCAGACATTCTCCCCTGAAATAATCGATCAGGCTGGCAGCCGGATAAACGGCAAGAGACGTACCTCCTATGATCAAAACCTGCGCCTGGGAAATTGCACGCACAGAATCTGTCAGGGTCTGCTGATCAAGGCCTTCCTCATAAAGCACTACATCCGGCTTGACGATCCCCCCACATTCACAGTGAGGCACGCCGGTGCTGTTTTTTATGTAAGAAAAATCATAAAATTTTCCACATTTCATACAGTAATTCCGATACACGCTTCCGTGAAGCTCCATAACTCTTCTGCTTCCTGCCATCTGATGAAGATTATCTATATTCTGTGTGATCACCGCTTTCAGCTTGCCGGCTTTTTCAAGCTCTGCCAGCTTCAGATGCGCTCCATTTGGCTTTGCTGAATCACAAAGCATTTTATCTCTGTAAAATTTATAAAATTCTTCCGGATGTCTCATAAAAAACGTATGACTTAAAATCGTTTCCGGCGGAAAATCATATTTCTGATTATAAAGACCATCTACAGATCGAAAATCCGGTATACCGCTCTCTGTGGAAACACCTGCGCCGCCAAAAAATACAAGATTCTCGTATCTGTCTACTATTTCCTGCAGTTTTTCAATACTGTTCTGCATAGCTTTCGCCTTCCCTTCTGCCTGTTCAGCCTGCCGGTTCTGCATTCACCTGTTTTCCCTGCACAACAAATCTGGTCGCTTCATTTCCTGTACAGGTGGAAAGTGTAACAATTTTGTCCTTGACCGTAAGCTCAGTGGCTTCTGTTTTAATCTCTGAATATCCCTGAATCGTATTCAGGTAATTCAGGTATTCTTCCCCCGGTCCCTTAAACAGGTATAGGTATCACTGTTTACTCCTGTTGTATATGCAGAAATAATTTCATAGCGGTAATTCTTTTCCGGGGTAAGGATCCAGAAATATTTACTTTTTTCATAGGTGGACTGATCCTCTGTAAATTTTTTCAGATTTCCAAACATGGAACCGTTTTTCATATTGTGACCATATATTAATGTGTTGCAGTCACTGAAGTCACTACTGTTCTCATAGTCCACAAAAATTGTTCCTGCAAAGTTGTAATTGTTTTCGTATGTGGTATGAAGATAGGTTTCATTATCATCCCCCTGTACCACAGGATAATTGATATTATCCAAAGCTTCTATATAGATCCAGCCTACCACATCCGGATTTACACTTTTCAGCGTATCAAAATCCACCGATATCGGCGGTTTTGGTTCCGAAACCGCATCCACCAGTTCTTCGTCTTCCGGAGCTCGGTCTGTTACTGCCATCTGCTCAATATGGTTGTACTCATCTGTTCCTTTTTTGTACTCTGTATAAATATGAAACAGATTATATGCTGCAAAGCAAAATACCGCAATTGCAGCGATCAGAGCCAGGGTCAGAAGCAGATCTCCTTTCTTTTTCTTCTTTCGCCTTCGGTTGGTTTGTTCTTTGTTTTCCCATAAATCACACTTCCTGTATTTTTTATGTTCAGTTAAAAAGTTTCTGAGAATTTCCGGCAACCAGCTTTCTCCAGACTATTATAGCACATCTGAGCCTTGTTCTGTAGAACAAAGACAACAGTTTTTATGTATCGTGTTCTAAAATAAAAAGAGTGCCCTTCTCAGACACTCTGATTCTGTAACAGGAACCGAACTTAAACCTTCTTCCCCTGATTATTGTTTTTTATTTCTTCTGATATTAGAAGTTATTGCCGATGTGGGGCATACTTTTATACACTGACCGCAGCGGATACACTCCATATGATTCGGGCTTTTTGAGGGATCCACCTGCATTTTGCATATCTTTGCGCAGGCTCCGCAGTGTGTACAGGCTTCCTGATCCACTCTGTATCGGAATACAGAAATCGGCTGAAACAATGAATACACTGCTCCCAAAGGGCAGATATATTTACAGAACGGCCGGTAAATAATGACAGAAAGAATAATGATCACTGCCAGAAGCAGATTTTTCCATGCATAAAGCCATCCTATTGCGCTCCGCATTCCCTGATTAAGAAGCACCAGAAGAACGCCGCCCTCCAGAGTTCCTGCCGGACAGATCAGCTTGCAGAAAAACGGCGCCCCCTGCCCCAGAAGATCCACCACAAACATGGGCATCAAAATCACAAAAACAATAAAGATCACATACTTCAGCTTACGAAGAAGCCTGTCTCCCCGGAAGGTGCTGATTTTTTTTGGAAAGGGAATTTTGTGAAGCAGATCCTGGATCAGCCCAAAGGGACAAAGCCAGCCGCATACAAATCTGCCGAGAAGCGCTCCCACAAACATCAGGAAACCAGCCACATAAAACGCCAGTTTAAAATTCCAGCTTCCCACCACCGCCTGCATCGCCCCTATGGGACAGGCCCCCAGAGCCCCGGGACAGGAATAACAGTTCAGTCCCGGAACACAGAGATTTTTAAGTTTTCCCTGATAGATTTTTCCTTTTGCAAAACCCACCAGATAGCTGTTTGTCAGGAAAGCCCAGAGGATCTGTACTCTGTGGCGTCCCCATTCGTTTGTACGTTTTTTCTTATCCAATGCCAATACACTCCATGCATATATTTACTGCCTTTTCAAAACAACCGCCATTTCTCCCCGCCAGATGCCGAATATCATAAACGCGCTCCCAGGATCAGAATGACAATGCCCAGAAAAAAAGCTGTTCTCTCTGAAATTCTCGCAGAAAAAGACTGTTTTTTATTTTTTCTCTCCATCTTCCTTCTCCTGATCTGCCTTAAGACCTTCCAGCTCCGTATTTACAATTTCTTCCCACTCTTCCAGACTGCGGCTTCCACTGTAGGTTTCTCCTACAATATTGCCGTTTTTGTCCACAAAAAATGTTTCCGGAAATGCCTGTACATAAGCCAGACGTCCGTTCATATATCCGGAGTCCGGAAGAAGGAACGGATATTCTGCCTTTGTCTTCTCTGCAAGGATCTGAGCCTTTTTAATCCCCTCTTCATCTTTTTCGGTTCCCTTTACCGCATCCATTACAATGCCGATCACCTGAACCCCTTTGTCCTTCATCTTTTCATCAAGCTCCGCCAGATAAGGAATTTCATTCACGCATGGACCGCACCAGGTAGCAAATACATTGACCATGGTAAGATCTGCCTCCTGGAAAACAGCTTCTGTATACTCTTCTCCGTTAATATCCTCTGTGGTAAAGCTTCCCACAGAGTCGCCTTCTCCCATTTCTTCTTCATTATAAGAAACCATTCTGGTTATTTCTGTTTCTATTTTTTTCAGGGATGCAGTCAGATCTTTATCTGCATCTTTATTCATACTGAGATAATAAATATAATCTCCATCCTCACTGACACCTATTTTTCATGCTCTGTACAGCCGGTAAGCTCGTTCAGCTTTTTTTCCAGGTCTTTATGATAGGTTCCAAGAGCGCCTATTCGTGAAAGCCCTTCTTTCCACTGTGCATATCCGTCTCCCGATTTATCAACCTCCGCCTCTCTCTGCTCTTCCGTCATAGTGCTCCAGCTTACCTGCCCGTATTTTAGTTTACTGCCATCCTCCGTAAGCTCTGCATCCGGAAGCATAACCACCTCTTTGCTTTCCATTTTCTTCAGAAGTTCCTCCGGAAGCTGAAAGGACAGTCCCATGTCCGCATAAGAATAGCTTTCCTGTGGCTGAAGAACATAATCCGAAGGACTCACCGTTCCCTCAGCGTCAGCCTCCGTCTGCTGCTCCTGTGCTTTTTCGTCTGTTTTCTGTTTCTCTTCCTTTTTTTCGGAGGCTGCCCACACCTGAGCCGGGGCAGTCCATCCCCCGGATAAAGTTCCCACAGCAAGAGCCCCCGCCATCATCCACGCACAAAAATTTCTATCTATCTTTCTCATTCTGAAATGACTCCTCTCATTTTTTGTATTATCATACTATACGAAACAGAGTCATCTGTAAAGAAAGATTTTATCTTTTACACTTTGTTAATTTATAAAATTCTTATTACTTCCTCAAGCACTGGAATAGACGGAATCGCTCCCGCACGTGAAACAGCCATTGCGGCTGCCCGTGCCGCTATCCTTAAAGCGTCTTCCACAGTCTGTCCCTTAATTACTGATGCCAGATAATACCCCGTGAACGTATCCCCGGCAGCTGTAGTATCTACAGCATGAGTTTCAAAAACACTTTGAAAAATTCTCCTTACTCCATCATAATAAAAAGCTCCATCACTTCCCATTGTCAACACAATTTCTGTTTCTGGATATTTTTGATTTAAAACATGCAATATTTTTTCCGGTTCCTTTTCATCTGTACACTGATTTCCTTCAATTTCATTTAATATAAGAGTCTTAACCTTTCTAAGGTCGCATTCTTCTATCTTTTCATTATAAGGCGCTGGATTTAAAACAATTTTCATTCCTTTTTCAAAAGCCTGTTCTATAATATAATCTAATAAATTCACTTCGTTCTGTAATACAATATAATCTCCCTTCTCGAAATTACTGAGAACCGAATCAATAAACTCCCTGGTAAGCATCTGATTTGTTCCACCATAAAGAATAATACTATTCTGAGCATCTTTATCTACCTGAATAATTGTATGACCTCCCTTTACAGGCATATATTTCAGATAAGAAGTATCAATTTTGTTCTCTTTACATACTTCCACCAACATATCTCCATCATTTCCGGTTATTCCTGCATGATATACTGTAATCCCAGCTCTAGCAAGTGCTACAGACTGATTCAGGCCCTTTCCCCCGCAAAAAGCCTCCATTTTTTCTGCCAGCTGAGTTTCTCCTCCAATAATCATATGGTCAACAGAATATACATAATCTACATTTAATGATCCAAAATTCAATACTTTCATTTTCGTTTGCCTCCTTTTCATAAAAAAGCAGCAGAATTTTCATTTCTAATTCTACTGCCTTTTACACTTCATTTTTTTAATTCACTGTTCCTTTTACTACACTGGTATTAAAAGGACTTTGTCTTGCTCCAATCTGAGGCAGTCGCCTTTCTATTGCGGCTCTGGCATATTCAATATCCTCCAATGCTTCTTCTGGCGTAAAACATCCAATGCATACCAAGTCCTGTTCCCTGATTGTATTATATGTAAAATTAAGTCCCACATATGGAGTTGTTCTTCCAGCTGCACATGGTTTTATAGTAAGAACTGGCTTTCTGGCATTGTGAATGATTTTAGCAACACTTTCAATTTCTACCTGCATCAAAAATCCCATGCAATTAAAAATCTGTATATATGTTTCCACATCATAATCATTTTCATCTGCATACTGGATTACTTCCGGCATATGAGCGGATAATCGGGAAATAATTCCATTTTCTCTTATCATATATAAATAATCCGGCAGCCGATCAATTGTTCCCTTATTCTTATTAATCAGCTGCTCTACGCAGGAATGAATTGGCAGACATATCTTCGCACCTCTTTTAGCACTTTCCTTAATTACTTTTTCCGCTTCTTTTCTCGCCGCTCTATTATCATCCACATTAATTACCACTGTATCCAGTATAGTCATTTTTTTCCTGTTGCTGCTTCTGACATATGTACTGCATCTATAAGATCATGATCAATTCCAAAAAGTCCAAGTACAGCATTGATGTCTTCATTAAGAAAAGTCTTAAAAATGTTTGACACACTCTCAGGATTATTATGCGTAGCTAAAATCATGTTATCCTTTGCAGGAGTTCTATGACTCCACCCAGATACCCAATTACATCCTATAACCAGCCTTGGCAGTTCAAGATCTCCTATCCTGGTCGTTGGAAATTTACCACTCATATTGTCCCCTCTCTTTTCATTCCTTTGTAAACAACACAACACCTTTCATATAATTATCTTCTTTATCACACGCTCTTTGGAAAAGATTTTCCATTGCTTCAAGATCTTTATAATATGCTGTGTGTGTTACATACTCTTCCGGAGCTAAAACGCGCTTTCTAATCATTTCATATGCTTTTGGAAGAAGTTCTGGATAATGCGCATTACTAAAAGGAGAAAGATTGTAAACTTTCAATCCTCCAAGATGCCATTTTGTACCATTAAATGTAACATCTCCCCTGTGGAAAGTTGCAATTCCAAGTTTTCCTGCCTGTTTAGTCAGAGAATCCGCAAGCTCAAATCCTGATGTAGTTGCTCCAAAATCAATAACAACATCTGCACCTCCTGCCTTTATAATATCTTCAATCAATTTCTTTCCTTCTTCGCTTTCTGGATCAGCAACCTCTGTTGGGTTCATCGCCTCTGCCATTCTTCTGCGATCATCTCTCAGTTCAAATACAGTAATCCTTCCTGCCTGACTTCCCTTTGTAAGAACCTGCAGGGTCTGTAATCCCATATATCCAGCCCCTACCAGCACAACATGATCCCCCAGCTGAATATCCAGGAATTTACAACATTAATTACGCAGCATGCCGGCTCATAAATCACGGAAGCCCAATCTTTCACTTCATCCGAAAGCTTTACTACACCATCTTTACGATTAATAAAATACTCACTCATCATATCGTTTCCGCCATATGCTGCAAACACCTTGTCTCCTGGTTTCAGATTATCAACCTCAGAGCCTACTTTTTCGACAATGCCAGCCCCTTCATGTCCAATAACATAAGGATAAGGTCCCGGTGCATTTACACCTCTGTATAGCCAGGAATCCCAACAGCAAACACCACATGCCATTGTTTTAACCAAAACTTCATTTGGCCCTGGCTCATTAGGAATTTCATGCTGCATAACATCAAGCTTCATATAGTCTTTTACATATACTCCATTTACTTTCATTTAAATACCTCCTTGAATAAATTCCCCATAATCATTCTTTTTACGTAATTTTGAAATATTCCGAAAATTTTCTTACTGTTTTTTACAGATACTTTTGCCCTGATTGTATCTAAAAGTACTGCCAGAATAATGATTCCTCCTAATACTACTTTTTGCCAGTATGCACTTACTCCCAGAAGGTTCAAGCTGTTATTAATAAATCCCCATACAAGAGCGCCTGCAAGAGTATTAAACATACTGCCATTAAAAGTTCCACCAATATACACTGCTGCCAATGCTGAAGAGAAAGATCACTGCCTGAGCTTGGCTGTCCGGAAGACAGACGCGCTGTCATTACAATTCCTGCACATGCGGCACAAAATCCTCCCAACGTAAACATCAGCATTTTTGTCATTTTTACTTTAAGACCTGAAAGCGCTGCTGCTTCCGGATTTTCGCCTACTGCTATAACCGATCTGCCAAAAGGAGTATATTTCAATAAAAATGCTCCTATGATAAAGAAAATCAACATAATTACTACAGGCACTGGAATTACATTGGCAATATATCCTCTTCCCAGATATAGAAAGCTATCCGGAAGTCCGGTAACTGGCATACTGTTTGTTGTAATTAAAATAAATCCCTGTACAACATATTGCATTCCAAGTGTTCCAATAAAAGACGGAATTTTCCAGTATGTAACAATAAATCCTGAAACGAGACCTACCAGACTTCCAATCGCAACAGCAATCAGAATTGCCAGCCACACCGGCATATTACATTTGGTAATCAAAAGAGCTGCATTACATCCCGCAAATGTTGCACTCATACCGCTGCTCAGGTCAATTTCTCCACCCAAAACTACAAAAGAAACACCTAACGCACAGATTCCAACCACACACACCTGACGAAATACGTTAATAAAATTACTTACTGTAAAGAACTTATCATTTATAAGTGTCATTACAACAATCAGTATCAGAATGATCAGCCACGCTCCCATTCCATTCGCAATAGTTCCAAGCTTTTCCTTTATATTTTTATTTGCTTTATCCATCCTCAGCCTCCTACAGAAAGTTGTCCTATTGTACTTTGCGAAAAACTTTCTTTTAAAACCTCTCCTGAAATCACACCTTCATGCATTACAATGATACGATCGCAGATACCAATTACCTCCTCCATGTCCGATGATACAACAATAACAACTTTCTTTTCTGCTACCAATTCATTGATAATCTCGTATATTTCTCTTTTAGCCCTACATCAATTCCTCTTGTTGGTTCATCAAGAATAATAATATCTGCATCAGAAAGCAACCACTTTGCCAAAACAACTTTTTGCTGGTTTCCTCCACTTAAAAACATAACTCTTTTATTTACAGAAGATGTTGCTGTATGAAATTTCTTTACATATTCCTCCGCATAAGCCTTTTCTTTTTTAAAGTCAAAGTACAATCCTGCTTTTAAAATCTTTTTTAAAGCTACCATAACTGTATTTACTTTTATCGAAGATCTCAAAAACAGTCCTTCTTCTTTTCTGTTTTCTGTTACAAATCCTATACCATTGCGAATGGCATCTCTCGGACTTCGAATATCCACAGCTTTTCCCCGAATGAAAATTTCGCCAGATATCTTTTTATCTGCTCCAAATATCATCCTCATAGTTTCTGTTCTTCCGGCTCCAACCAGTCCTGCAAATCCTAATACTTCACCAGAATGAGCCTGAAATGACACATTCTTTGACTCTTTTTCCACCATCCGAAATATTTTTTACTTCTAATACCGTTTCTCCAATCACAGATTCCCGGGAAGGATACTGATTGGTCAGCTTTCTTCCAATCATCATTTCAATCATTTCATTTTTAGTTACATCTTTGACATCTCTTGATCCAATATAGCAGCCATCCCTCAAAATTGTCATTCTGTCACAGACTGCATAGATTTCATCTATCTGTGCGTGATAAAAATAATAGATGTTCCTTTCTCTTTTAGCTTTCGAATGATGTCAAAAAGGAGCTCTGTTTCACTTTGAGATAATGATGATGTCGGTTCATCCATGATCACTACCTTCGCATTGGTACTTACAGCTTTTACAATTTCTATTAACTGCTGCTCAGCCAGGCTCATTTCTCTGAGCATTTTATGAACATCTATATTAATTCCCAGCTCATTGATCAGCTTCTGTGAGTCTTCATACATTTGTTTCCACTGTATCACACCATTATGCTCCGGATATCTTCCCAGATAAACATTTTCTGCTACGGTAATTCTCTGTATCAGATTCAGTTCCTGATATATGATTGCAATCCCCAGTTCCTCTGAATGAATAGGAGACTGTATCTCCACTTCTTTCCCATCAAAAATAATAGAGCCACTATCTTTCTTATATGCGCCAGACAGGATTTTCATCAAAGTGGATTTCCCCGCACCATTTTCTCCTACAAGTGCCAGTACCTCACCTTTTTTCAGCATAAGCTCCACATCTGTTAATGCCTTTACTCCTGGAAATGCCTTGTTTATTTTTCTCAGTTCTAATATAGTCTCTGTCGCAGTTCCCATTAAACCCACCTTTCCGCATCACTCAAATGCAGACGTTTACTTAGCTGACTCCTCACTTCTTCTGCAGTCAACTGACCTTCATCACAATAAATCCCTGCAGAAATCGGAACTATTTTATCAAATTCTTCTCCATCCAGATATTTCTTAATTATACTCTACTGTAGTAGAAGCCTCCACATCCGGAGCCTGAGTAACTGTACCTACATAGTTGTTGTCTTCATCTATAACTTCCAGTTCTTCATCCTCTCCATCATATCCAAAAACCATAACCTCTGTCCTGTTTGCTCCAACAGTTGCATCATATGCTCCCAAAGCTCCCTGGGCACTTACTCCATAAAACAGTTCAATATCCGGATATGTAGTCAAAGCATCCTCGCCACTTGCCATTGCCTCTTCTCTGGTGGAAACATCATACTCATTCAGCACCTCAACCGAAATGCCATGATCTGTCATTCCATCTACAAATCCCTGCGCTCTTGCTTTCATCTGCTCAGTAGAACCCACCATTGTTGCCATCTTTATAGAATCTCTGCCCTGATCCTTTAAATATTTTGACATATATGTACCACCAAGATGACCTGCATCATAGTGCTCTGTACCGCATGCATATTGAATCAGTTCATTAATATTATCTGGATTCTCAGTATTTCCGATTACAAAAACCGGTATATCTTTGTCCACACACTGTTGTAAAACATCTTCCATTGCATCAATGTACCAGGTACTGATTACCATTACATCTACATCATCATTTACTAAATCCTGGATTCCATTTAACTGTGTCGTTGCATCAAGATTTCCGTCTACAAAAGAAACCTCCCAGTTATTTTTTTCAGCTTCTTCCATAAAAGTGTCATACATTCTCACATAATATGGAAAATTCAGTGAAACAAAACTAAGTCCGATTTTTAAATTTTCTTCCTCTTTTGCATATACCCTATTTGCAGGCGCAATCATTGATACCAGTGTTAAAGCTGCCAAACCCAAAATCCCTAATACTCTTTTCTTCATAAATACCTTCTCCTTTTATTTATAAATATTATTTTGTTTTATACACAACAGATTCCCTCTTTTTATTTATAGACCTCCTTCTTTTTTTGGATTCTGTTATGTAATATTAAGTGTCAAAATAACGATGCCGACAATAAAAAATGCCAGTCCACCTCCAAGAACACCTAAAGTTTTCTTTTTTGCTCCGGAAAATTCGCCATATACAATCCCCCAAAGATATGACCATATTCCAAAGGAATATCCAATACCGGTAGCAATTACAATACTGACAACTGGTGCAGCTATTGCATTTAAAAGATTTCCTCCAAAATGACAGAATGCAGAAATTACTGCCATGCCAATAATCACTCCTATTTTTACATCTGGATGTATAACTTTTTTCCACATCTTCTCCTTTGTTACCACAATAGCAGAAAATCCAGCTGTACCGACAAAAGCCCCCAGACAAAGTATTCCCATACATGTAAAAGAAGAAAAACCTTCCGGTCTCAAATCTGTTTTAAGCCCTACCGATGATGCAATTGAAAAAAAGGGCTGTAAAAATTCCTGATGCAAAAATCAGTAAGATAATATCCTGTTTTTTTGTTGCTAATGGTGTTTTTTTATTTTCCCCTTTTTTATATCTTTATCACGCATAGTGCCGGAAATCTGGCAGACAACAGTTCCTCCGATTAATAAAACGGCAGACATCATTATCATTGTCAATGAGGCTCCCTCGGGAACACCGCCAAGAATTGCCGAAACAATCACACCACTTAAAATAGAACATGTAGATGTTATGGAGCTAGATAAGATTAATCCTACTCTGCTTACAGCAGATAGCTGGATCTGCATTCCAACCGCATAAACAGCTCCACATAAAAACACAAGAGCAACTCTTCCAGGGTCTGATGCTATTTCATTAAAAACACCATCCGGAATCATTTTATCTTCAAATATAAAAATAGCGCCCCATACAATTACAACAGAAAATAAATACATCCAGTTCAAAAATACATAAATCGGATAATTCCCTGTATGTTTTACTGCCTGAAACCATGACCCCCATAAAAATGTAACAAACAAAAGCACAAATACTGCACTCGTCTGTGATAATCCCATATTTACTTCTCCTATCTTCTTAGCTTCAGAAATTGACGCCTGCCACAAGAACAATATTGGCAAACGGAGAGGTCTCTCCTGTCCGTATAATCACCCGAGCATATTCTGACATTTTTTTCAATTCTTCATGCATAATATAATCACACGCTATATTTTCCGTCAACTCCCCTATTTCAGTATTTAATTTCTTGTTTTTCTCTTTTATCTCGTCTGCCAAATAGCAATGTTCTACAACCATTTCATCTAAAACCGCTTCTGCCGTTTCTAAAAAAGAAGGAACTCCGGATTTTAATGCCAAATCAATTAGTAGTGTATCTTTTGGAATAGGCAGACCTGCATCACCGATTATAAGATACTGTGTATGTCCTATCGCAGAAATTTCTTTGATTATCGCTGTATTTAATAATCCTGTTTTTCTCATTTCTCTTTACTCCTTATCTGGTTGTTTGTCTCAGTAAAAGTCTTGTTTTCAGTTTTACAAATGGATATGCCTCTGATTTATCTTCCAATGCCTGAAGCATGAAATCTGCTGCAATTCTCCCCATTTCTATGATTGGATGCTGGATCGTGCTTAATGCCGGGGTAATATATTGAGAAAAGAACATATTGTCATAACCAATCACCTGCACATCCTCTGGAATCCTGTACGATAATTCTTTCAATGCATTTATTGCGCCAAGAGCCATCAAATCATTAGCACAAATAACAGCCGAATAATCAAGTCCTGCGCTTTCCATTTCTAAAATTGCCTTATAACCACTGCTTACAGTATAGTCCCCTGCCCTTACCAGTTCCTTTTCAAAAGGAATACCAACTGAGTCATTGCTGTTCTGTATCCTTTCAATCTGTCCCCCGCTACTCGGCTCTTTCCCTTTCCACTGATAAACGCTATTTTTTTTACACCAACTGTTAATGTTCACAGGCCATATATACTGCCAGTTCATTATCTGTAGTAACAATCCCTTTGTTTGGCACTCCTTCCAAATAATTGTCCAAAAAAACACACGGAATATGAAATTTATCCATCAGTCCAAAATCTTTAGAAGGCTTATCTCCTACAGGTGCTATTATAATTCCATCAACTTTTTTGAAACAAAATCCCTAATCCATTTTCCTTCCATCTCTGTTGAAAAAAGACTGTCACCTAAAAGTAGTGAATACCCTTTTTCATTCATCCTTGTTCCTATGGCTCGAGCCATTTCTCCAAAAAATGGATTGGTATGTCCGGAATGATCAGCGCAACTGTCTTTAGTCTCATTCTGGCTGCCATAACAGGTAAATTGGAGTCCATGTCATATTTAAGTTCTTCCAGAAGATTTTGGATTTGTGTACGTTTCGCATCACCAACTCCTTCTTTTCCATTTACCACTCTGGACACAGTCGCCTTTGATACTCCTGCCAGTCTTGCAATTTCCTCCATTGTTATTCGTCCGGACATTACTCCCTCCTGTTCCACTTACAATCCAAGTACATTATGAATATATTCTCTGCTTATTTGAGCAGAGCGATAATTACATACTGGCTGATAGTCTAATTCTACACAAAGAATATCGTCATATCCTGCATTTCTCAGTTCATTAACAACACCTTTAAAATTTACACATCCGCATCCAAGCGGTCGAAATCTCTTCATTGGCCATTCAGTATTTAATGTTTCATCTGGATCAATATCCTTTAAATGCATATAACCAATTCTCTTTCCATATTCCCTAACTAACTCTGGTGCGTCAATACCCGCCAGTGTCGTGTGTGCTGTGTCAATACACAGAAAAACATATTCGGGGTTTGTATTTTCCATATAAAGATCTATTTGCTCTTTTGTAAATACTGCTGTATTAGCATGTGGATGCATACATGCTTTTACTCCATATTCTTTACATAATCTTCCAATTTTATCAGACAGACGTGCATAGCTTAAAATCTGTTCTTTATTTGTGGGACGCTGATACGGTGTATCTGTCCACATTACCCCTTGCATATTCATATAATGAGCATCTACGGCCTTCATAAATTCCAGATATTTTTTGGCTTCTTCATAATCTTTATCCGGATTATCACTAAAATAAAAATACAAATTCTCAAATTTTAAGTTGTATTTCTGAACCACATTTTTAAAGCCTTCTATATCATCTGAATAATAATCTGCAATCCAGTTAAAATTCTCTACTGTTTCGTATCCTAAATCTGAAACCTCTTTCAAAAACTGTTCAAAATTTTCTTTGTGACGCTCATTAATCGGGTTCCAATTATCTCTTTCATTAGAAATCCATGTCCATCCTGTATATCCTATTCTCATAGTTTACCGCCTTTCTGCAATATTTTTAGTTGATTTTATTTATTTTCTGTATCTTTATTGAATATTTTATTTACGTAACTTTGTTTCGTAAATTATATATTTTACACAAATATAGTGTTTTTATTTTCGTTAAATTTAGTTAATTATTTTTATTTTGTTAATAAAATAACATTTTTCTATAAATTATCGTTACGTGTTTCGTATAATAAATATATTCAAATTAAATTCTGGGATTATAAACTCAGAAACGAGTAAAAATGTTAAAAAAAGACTGCGAAAAAAATCTTCTCATAAAAATAAGGACCCAGGGTTCGTCAGATCCAAGGTCCTTTTCTGTCTGATATTTATTTTGTTTAGTTACCGGAGCATCCGTGCTTGTTTTCTCCACAATGATGTTCTCCACAGGAATGTTCATGCTCATGGTGAGAGCAGTGAACTGCCGGGTTGTAATTAAGATTTCCAGCAAGATAAGCCTCTACAGCCTCGTCTGCTGATCCGGAAACACCTCCGAAAAGTTTAATTCCCATTTCTGCCAGTGCATTCTGAGCGCCTCCGCCAATTCCGCCGCAGATCAGGGCGTCAACCTTTGCCTGAGTAAGAAAACCGGCCAGCGCGCCATGTCCCTGTCCATTAGTGTCAACTACCTGACTTCCTGTTACTTTACCGTCCTCAACATCATAAAGTTTAAACTGCTCTGTGTGTCCAAAATGCTGAAAAATCTGTCCATTTTCGTAAGTTACTGCGATTCTCATTGTAAATTCCCCTTTCATCCTTATAATTGATTCACAGCCGGTCTCTTCAGACCTTCCACAATCTGTATTGCAGCAAAAATCTGCCGTACCGTCACAAAACCGATAATTACCTCCGGAAATCTCAAGCGCCTTGCCGTTCACTATACTGTCTGCAATCTTATAGCGGGCAGATTCATACAGTTCTGTCACTGTAGTTCTTGAAATATCCATCTGTCTGGCACATTGTTCATGTGTACATTTCTGAAGATCGATCAGGCGAATTGCTTCATATTCATCAAGTGTCAGGCCGGTTCTCTCTCCAGTGCTGATTCCCTCCGGAATGAAACTGTCATACGCCGGTTCCGCACATATTCGCCTGCATCTTGTTGGCCTTGCCATGAAATCACCTCGTTTTCATTATCGACATATGTCGGTAATTCATATTATAACGCTGTTTATGTGAAAATACAAGTAGGTTTTTATTTTTCACTTACCTTTTTAATGTGCCCTTATTAAAAAATCAAAAACTTCTTTTTATGTTTTTATGATACATCCCCCCTCATTCCCACTATCTGATTCTCTACTTTTATATTGAACTTTTGAACTTCTGTGATATACTCTCTTTATTAAATTGAACTTTATATATCACAAGCTAAAATTGAACTTTTGTATTTTCCAGGAGGTACAGACCATGCCAAAAGAATCGTTTGCCGACAGACTCCGGGCTGCAATGGAAAAACAGAATATGAAACAGGTGGATCTGGTCCGGGCTGCTGCTTCTGCAGGAGTGAAGCTTGGCAAAAGCCATGTCAGCCAGTATGTCAGTGGAAAAACTGTTCCCCGCACAGATATCCTGATTTTTCTGGCACAGACTCTCCACACCGATTCAGAATGGCTGCTGGGTCACGATCAGGACAGCGCCTTTTCCGAATTCAGTACTGCCGGATTTCAGACAGATGCCAGAAAAAAATCCGCTTTTTCACAGACTGCCGAATCAGCTGTGGCTCCCCCCGGCTTCATCAGCTGCTTATTCTGAACCATCCCGGTCTGAATCTGGTTCAGCCGGAACAAACACATACTCTACAGGAGGAATAACAATGCGCGAATTTAAAAAATCTTCAAAGCTTGACAATGTTTTATACGATGTAAGAGGTCCCGTTGTAGAAGAGGCCGGAAGAATGGAGGAGGCCGGCACTCACGTTCTGAAATTAAATATCGGAAACCCGGCTCCTTTCGGGTTCCGCACACCGGATGAGGTTATTTACGATATGCGTCAGCAGCTTACCGAATGCGAAGGCTACTCTGATGCCAAAGGACTTTTTTCCGCAAGAAAAGCCATTATGCAGTATGCGCAGTTAAAGCATATTCCCAATGTTTCTATTGGAGATATCTATACGGGCAACGGCGTCAGCGAGCTGATCAATCTTTCCATGTCCGCACTTCTGGACAATGGAGATGAAATCCTGATTCCTTCTCCTGACTATCCGCTGTGGACAGCCTGCGCCACTCTGGCAGGAGGAAAAGCGGTCCACTATATCTGCATGAACAGTCCGAATGGTATCCGGATCTTGACGATATTGAAAAAAAGATCACTGACCGGACAAAAGCGATTGTTATCATCAATCCCAATAACCCTACAGGCGCCCTTTATCCTGAGGAGATCCTTCAGAAAATTGTTGATATTGCAAGACGTCATCAGCTTATTATTTTTTCTGATGAAATTTATGACCGCCTTGTTATGGACGGAGAAAAGCATATTTCGATTGCTTCCCTTGCGCCGGATCTTTTCTGTGTTACCTTCAGCGGTCTTTCCAAGTCTCATATGATCGCAGGCTATCGTATTGGCTGGATGATCTTAAGCGGCAACAAAAAACATGTAAAGGATTATATTGAGGGAATCAATATGCTATCCAATATGCGTCTGTGCTCCAATGTACCGGCTCAGTCTATTGTACAGACTGCACTTGGCGGACATCAGAGTGTAAATGATTATATTATTCCCGGCGGAAGGATTTATGAACAAAGAGAATTTATTTACAAAGCCCTTACAGACATCCCGGGAATCACTGCAGTAAAACCCAAGCAGCATTTTATATTTTCCCGAAAATTGATACGAAAAAATTCAACATCACAGATGATGAAAAATTTGCCCTGGATCTTCTCCGTGAGAAAAAAATCCTTCTGATCCACGGCGGCGGCTTTAACTGGAAGGAACCGGATCATTTCCGTGTTGTATATCTGCCCCGTGTAGAGGTTCTGGAAAAAGCAGCCAGAAATATTGCCGACTTCCTGAGAACTTATCAGCAAAATTAAACTGAAGCCTCTTTTCCCTCAGTTTTATCAAATGTGCTGAACTGTCCCATATTTTTATACGCTTTATCTCAGCACAGTCCTTGTTTGCAATACTGCCCAAAAAACTATGAATGGGACTGTATTTTAAATAGTACAGTTGCGCCTATTCCTGTAACACTCAAATAAAAATTCCGGCGGAAGCTTCGTGTATCTTACAAAAAAATCTTTTCTCTGTAAGATGTACGAATAACTTCCACCGGAATTTTATCATTTTCTGCTATAAATAAAGCAATACAGTTTTTGTGTTTTCCTTCCCGGACATGTGATATTCACCTGAAAGCCTTTTTCAGCCTACGCCAAAATCAGTAATCTCATACAGCACTTCCACATCAGGATCATCCAGAAGCCACTGATACTCTTCCATAAACCAGCGCACAAGCTCCTCGTCTCTCTTGATGGGAGTGGAATTATTATTAAAAACATTTACCGTTCCATGATTAAAATATTTTTTTAACCAGGCGATATCATTTCGGATCATTTCCTTTGTCTGTCCCTGGATTCCAACCATCAGGCAGATCGAATCAAAGTATTCCGCAGCCTCCATAGGTGTCTTGAAGTCCGCATGTTTGTTCAGAACCTTTTCCCGGAAATCATAATCAAAGGTCTCCACACCCATCTTGTAGGTAACAGGAATTCCAAAATAATCCCGCATTTCCTGAAGTCGTTTACGATAGATCCAATGACTTTCAAAAATCAGTCTTTTTATATTTTTCAGCCGGACTACTGTGCGGATATCCTCCAGCGTTTCCTTTGGAAGTTCAAAACAGCTTCCTGAGTTGATCACTTCAAGAACGCCAAACTCTCCAGTGATTTCCCTTAAAGCTTCCCGGTTTTCTCTGACCATTTCCGCCTCGTCCCTTCCGTTATCCTCAATGTAATCACAGAAGGTACATTTTCCCCACACGCAGGGAAATGCTCTGAGAAGTACGATCTCTCTTTTATTTTTATCTGTTATTCTGCTATATCGTTCCATTATTATTTATCCTTCCTGAAAGCTTTGCTACCATTCCTCCGCCCATTGCCGTTATCAACGCACTTACGGCAAAAACAGAAATACATCTGTCAGCATAGTCTGTGAGAAACTGAACTGTAAAAATACTTCCTGTCAGTCCCAGAGGTGTTTTGGAAAGCATCTGTACAAGAATAGATGACCCTGATGAGGTTACCCCTCCAAATAAAACCGCATTGATCAAAGCGCTCACAATGGTCCCCGGAACTGAGATCACAGCTGCAGCCAGGAAAATCCTGCCTTTTTTTACTGACATTTTCTGAAATACCAGGCCACTTAAAAAATCCTGTCACAATTCCTACAGGAGCAAAATACAAAGAGTAAATATCCACAGTCATTCCCATAAAAATACCGCTTAAAATATTGGGGATCATTCCAAACCACGGTCCCAGAACCGCGCCTGCAAAAAATTGTTCCAATACTGTCCAAATATACGGGAAGCTTCAAGAACAATGCGATCTGTCCTCCTACAATATTAACGCCCACAGCCAGCGCCACAAGACAAATCTGATAAGTAGTTATTTTTTTGTTTTCAATTTTCATACTTTCATCCTCCTACAATTCATCCAGAAGATCCAGGTCTTCTTCTCTGTATCTGCTTCCATCATTTTTTTTCAAAATTCTTGAAAGGAAAAGCTTCATAAATTGCTTTCCGTCAGTTTCTGTAAGAATATGGCTGTTCGGTTCTTTTTTCCAGAAATTCATAGAATCTACCACTGTCTGTCCAATGCTGATTCCCTCTGTCTCCACTGCCGTAAAGCTGTCAAAACCTGTGCACATATCCCGGTCTGTAAAATACGCTACAGCCAGAGGATCATTGATCACACAGCCAATGATACCCTCGTATTCCCAGTGAAAATCCATATAAAAACCTGTGATCCTGCGGATAAACTCTCCTGTTTTCGGATCAAGCCGACAGATATATTCCAGAATATTCGGCGTCAGGACAATCTTTCGGGTTACGTCAAGTCCGATCATGTGGATTTTTTTGCCTGCTTTTGCAAAAGCCTCATAGCACACTGCAGCTCCATGAGGGTCGCACCAGTAATTATATTCTGCAACCGGCGAACAGTTTCCATGGCTTTTGAAGCTTCCGCCCATGGAAACAAGCTCATCAATCTGTTCGATCAGATCCGGCGCTTCAAAAAAAGACTAGCCAGGTTTGTCATAGGCCCAAGGGCAATAATAGAAATTTTTTCTTTTTCCAGAAGTTCCTCCAGAAACTCTACTGCATCTTTGTTCTGCTTCGGCCAGGAAACTTCAGGATAAAAGCTTTCTCCCATTCCATCCCTCCCGTGGGTGTCCATGGCATCAATATATTTCCGCTTCAAAGGAACCGCCTCACCTTTATAGATAGGGATGTCCGTCCGCTCCATCCAGTTCAGTACCTTTGCAGCATTCTCCGTTCCCATATCAACAGGAACATTTCCGGAAACAGTTGTGATCCCCGCAATATTAAGCTCCGGCGAAGCAAGAGCCAGCATAAGGGCAAGGGAATCGTCAATTCCCGGATCACAGTCAATTACAATTCTGCACATAAAAAAATCCTCCTTTCGACAGCTTTTTCCATAAAAGTAAAATCCTCCGCAGAAAAAGGCATCATCAAAAGAAAGATACCTGAAAGAACCTAGTTTTTTATACTGGGAGGGTTTCGAACCAGTTTATTCAATTAAAATAAGCATCAGCTCCGGAAATGATCTTCCAGATACTGATGCCAGTATAGCAGATGAAGAAAAGAAATGCAACGAAAAATTCTTATTTAAGTCTTCTATGGTTTTTTCCCCGTGTACTAAGCAAAACTTATTCAAGCAGTTCCTTCACCATCTCTGAAGTAAATACCACCTGCTTCACATGATCCACCTCGATCCGGTAAAGAGCGTTGGCTGCCAGATGCTCTGCCGCCTGCTCCAGATCGCGGATTCCTGAAGTATCCGCATATCTCTCGATCACTGCGTCAAGGGCTTCACCTTCTATAATACACTCATCCTGTTCCAGCCCCATTCTCTTTAAGACTTTGGGAAGTGCAAATTTGGAAAAAATCACTTTTTTCTCTTCCGGTGTGTAATCCGGAATCTCGATCACTGCAAAACGGGACATTAAAGGAGCGCTGATCTGAGATTTGTCATTGGCTGTTGCAATGGGATAAACGCCGGATGTGGGAACCATACATTCCATATAGTTATCTGTAAATCCAAGATTGTCCAGAAGGGTCAGAAGTACGTCCGCCGGATTTCCGTTTCCCTTTCCCGCTGCAGCCTTGTCAAGCTCGTTGATAATAAACACAAGGTTGGACTCCCCGGCCATGGAAAACGCCTCCAGGATAATTCCCGGCTTTGCATTTGCATAAACCTTGAACTTCCGGTAAGCTGCTCAGGGTCGTTGATGGAACTCATATCAAGAGTTGTCCACGGCAGCTTCAGGATTTTTGCCACCGCATAGGCAATCTGAGATTTACCTGTTCCCGCAGGTCCCACAAGAAGAAGTCCGTAGGCCGGAAGGGTATGGGTACGGTTGATCTGAATAATCGTCTCAATAATGCGCTGCTTTACCTTTTCCATTCCGTAAAGGGTTTCGTCCAGGATTCTTCTGGCTTCTTTCGGGTCAATGGACTCAAAATAATTATTTTTCCACTGAATATTCATCATAATGGAAAGGGCTCTCTGTGCATGGCGGCGTTCCTCCTGAGAAACCTCTGCGGAACGGGCCACTGCAAGATTTCTTCTTGCCCAGAGACGGATATTATCAGGCAGAGTACGGCCTGCGCAGGTCATAAAATCCGTAATACTCTGAATACTGGTAAGCTTCATCTCATCTCCATCCTCTGCCTCTTCCTCATCTGAGGCAGTCTCCGCAGGCGCGCTGCTGGCAAAAAGACGTTCAATCATAAACTGAAGGAAACCGTCCTCTGCTGAAAGCTTTGTTCCTCCTCCGAAGGCGATCTCACGGATTCGGTAAACACAGTATCCTTCCGGACGGTTTTCTCCGGAAAGGCGTACATTGATCCGATTCTCTCCAAGCCATTTGATAAGGCTTACAAAGCGGGCGTCAATTTTCCGTATATCTGCGCTGACAACGCCTCTCTCTTCTTTAAATTCAAAAGAAGTTCTATGAACCGGATTGGTAAATACTCCACAGGAATGATGAGGCCACTGCTTTTTCTGATTATCCAAAATCAGAATAGGCTTTTCCGCCGTCGCCTCAGGTTCTCCGGACAAAAAAGTAGTATACGTACATTCCGGAGCTGTTCCCTTTTCCGGTGTATGATTAAAATCAAAAACTGGCATTTTTCTCCTCCTTTTATACCGTCTGTTTTTTTATTAGATCTGTCAGTATTCCTGCTGCCGCTCCCACAAAAGTAGGCAGAAGCCATCCAAATCCCGCTTCGTAAGCCGGAAGCATTTTTATCAGAGCAGTCACTCCGGGAATGATGATCCCATTCTGATCCAGCACAATAAATACACTGCTGATTCCACATAAAGCAGCTGTCCAGGGATAAATACTTCTGAATCTGCCCAGCCAGCGATGAACCAGCGCCAGGACGATCAGCAGAATTGCCATGGGATAAATGGCGTTCAATACAGGTACCGAATACTTCAGGATCATATCAAGCCCTACATTTGAGATCACCATGGAAACAAAGGCAAACACAAACACCCAGCCTCTGTAACTGATTTTTGGAAAAATCTCTGTAAAATATTTTCCGCAGCAGCTGAAAAGCCCCACGCAAGTATTAAAGCAGGCGATCACAAAAATCACACCGAGAATAATGGTTCCCATCTTTCCAAAAAGAATGCCTGCCATGTCTACCAGAACCTCTGTACCATTTGCAGCTCCGGCAAAAGTAATACCTGAAATTTTTCCTACATAAGTCAGCATACCATACACAGCCAGCAGCAAGGCGCCTGCAATCCAGCCTGCTGAAATTGTTTCCTTTATCACTGCTTTTTCTTTTTTTATTCCTTTTGCCTGAATATTAAGTGCAACGATCATGCCAAAGTTTAAGGCTGCCAGCGTATCCATTGTCTGATACCCGTCCAGAAATCCCTGAACTGCCGCCCCCTTTACATACAGCTCTGCCGGTTCTGCTCCTGAGGCATCCAGAACGCCGTTTCCTCCTGCTGTCATAATCACCCCTGCCGCAAAAAGTACAATAATCAGTACCAGCAGAATCGGCGTCAGCCTTTTTCCCAGATATTCTGTCAGCTTCTCAGGATGCATGGCCACAGCTGTGGCTGCCCCAAAAAATACTACTGAATAAAGAAGCTGTGGGATCACTGCAGAAATTCCGTCCGGCATAAAGGGCACGACTGCCATGGAAAAGGAAGTGCTTGCAGTTCTGGGAATTGCAAGACAGGGACCAATTGCCAGATACAGGATCATAATATATACAAAAGAAAACCCGGGATGCACTCTGGATGCCAGATGCTCCAGCCCTCCTGATTTTGTCACTGCGATCACTCCCAGAATCGGAAGCCCTACTGCGCTGACCGCAAATCCCAGAAACGCACTCCAGGTGTGTGTGCCTGCCTGGCTCCCAGAAAAGGCGGAAATATCAGATTTCCTGCTCCAAAAAACATGGAAAACAGGGTCACGCCAATCAGTATTTTATTTTTTAAACTGAATTTTTCCATTTTCTCTCCTTTCTTTTGCAGGCCTTATATTCCAGCCTGCTGACTCTTGTATCATATTATATAGAATTTTGTATTTTTTTGAAACCTTTTCTTGGATTTTCCTGTGATACTCTGAAAAATATTTTTTTTGCAACAACTTATTCATCCCTGCAAGCCGTAGCAAAATCCCCCATGTTTCTACAGTGATCGCATGGGTACTGTAAGCAAGGCTGCACTCTAATATCGTACAGAAAAATATACAATTTAATCTCTCCGGATATCTTGCATTTGCAGATATTACGGGTGTATTCTGATACAAAAGAACTGACAGCGCTTTTGGTCAGTTCCATGTGTCAGTATTTTACGGAAGGATCCCTCATATGAAAAAAAGAAGAAACACAGCTGCTGTCCGGCCGGTACAGCCAAGACTCTTTGACAACAAAAAACTGGCTGCTCTTTTAATCCCGCTGGCCCTTGACCAGCTTCTGAATTCCTTTATGGGAACCGTCGATACTCTTGTGGTAAGCAATCTGGCTCTGCTGCCATCTCCGCAGTTTCCCTTGTTGACTCCATTAACGTTCTGGTTATTCAGGCCTTTTTCGCCCTTGCTTCAGGAGGAACGGTTGTCTGCTCTCATTATCTTGGCTG
>ENA-OQAA01000277-OQAA01000277.1-human-gut-metagenome-genome-assembly--contig:-NODE-277-length-36376-cov-4.083975_pt1 | contig 36376 bp, 41 predicted proteins | sample MGYA00242489_ERZ504515 | MGnify/ENA primary metagenome ERZ504515 (study PRJEB26092, sample SAMD00036237) | human gut metagenome | host: Homo sapiens | study: EMG produced TPA metagenomics assembly of... | reverse complement strand
CCGGATTATAGGTAAAGGGTTGTTTCAATGTATCCATCTCCATAAACCTGATAAGCCAACTGGACACTGAGCTGCGGGTGTGGTGGCAGATTATAGGTATAAGTTATCTTCGCATATTCCTCTGTTACCTCTAACTCTGGAGGAATGCTGTCTGGATACCGTCCCTTTCCAGGCTTTTTATGTGACAGGTACAGACTTGCAATTTTCCACTGGGCATAACGCATTGGCATAAGATTTCCTTCGTCATTATCAGTTGGAGTTCTCCAGAAATTAGGCTTTGGAATCATTTTAATCATTTCCACGCCTCCATAGCGATAAGAAACCAACCCTCCATTGAGGTAAGAAAACATCACTTCAAACTCCTGGCCTTTGATTCCAATATTGTGAGCGCTTTGAATTACCTGAAATGCTCCTTGTGTACTGTTTTCTCACCATCTACCGAATAAACTCCCTGGCCAAAAGCTACTTCATGCCCCTTCCTTGCCCATAGGGTATCTTCTTTCAGAAGGAAGGAAACAGTAACGGTATATTCTCCCGGTCTTGTCTGCATTTCAACAGGTAATTCATATTCTTCTTCCGATAAAGGCAATACATGTGTTTCTAGTTCTGCCTGTTTTATCATCCTTCCGTCTTTTGCAAGTGTTACCAGACAATCGTAATGATCTGTATTTGTAAACAAGTTTTTATTTTTAATTTTCACATAGCTGCATGTATCAGTAAATACCAGTCTGGAGAAATATTCTGGTAATTAAACTTTACCTCCTGCATTTTCGGAGAAGGATTTCTGTCTTTTCCATAAACAATTCCATTTCCACTGAAATTATAATCACAGATGATCATCAAAATCTCCCCCATAAGCCTGAAATTCTTCCCCATAACGGTCTTTCTTATCAATAGACTGATCAATATAGTCCCAGATAAAACCTCCCTGATACAAAGGTTCCGTATCTGTCAAATCGGTGTATTTGTGCATCGCTCCACAGGAATTTCCCATGGCATGGGTGTACTCACAGCAAATAAATGGTTTACTCCTGTCATTTTCCAGAAACTTTTTGATATCCTCCACTGTTGTATACATCTGGCTTTCCATGTCACTGGTATCATTATATCTTCTATCATGACAGATCCCTTCGTAATGAACCAGACGGGTAGGATCTTCTTTTTTGTAAAACTGTGACATCTCATAGATATCCTTCCCCCCAAAGGATTCATTTCCACAGGACCAGATTAAAATAGACGGATGGTTTTTGTCCCTTTGATACATAGAATTTACCCGATCCAGCATCATGGCAGCCATTCCTTCTTATCGCAAGGTACAATTTCAGACCAGTCTCCTGTGAATTCAGCAAGATCCCAGGAACCATGAGATTCCAGATTGTTTTCTGCAATCATATACAGTCCATATTCGTCGCATAAATCATAAATCATCACATCATCCGGGTAATGACAGGTACGAATTGCATTAATATTGTTCTGCTTCATAGTAACAATATCCTTTACCACATCTTCTCTTCTTACCTGACGTCCTGTAGAGGAAGAAAATTCATGACGGTTTACCCCTTTAAAAACAATTCGCTTTCCATTCAGGGTCATAATATTCCCCTTCATTTCAAAACGCCTGAAGCCCACTTTCTGAGGAATGACCTCCATCAGATTTCCCTGTTTATCAAAAATTTCCATAAGCAAATCATACAGCACCGGCTCCTCTGCACTCCATAATCTGGGCTCCTTTACCTGAATTACAAAAGTATTTTCTTTCTCCAGAGCTTCTCTTGATGTATGGAGAACCTTACCTTTATCAGAAAGAGTGAATTTCACACTTCCTTTCCCGGATGCTTTAAGTACCAGCTCCAAGTCTGCATTTGTAAAGGTATCATCTAACAATGTCCGCACTCTTACATCCTGAACATGAACTTCTGGAATGGTATACAGATATACATCACGATAAATACCGGAAAAACGGAAAAAGTCCTGGTCTTCACACCAACTGCTGCCTGTCCATTTAAATACCTGAACCGCCAGTTTATTTACCCCCTCTTTCACATACGAAGTAAGTTCAAATTCAGAAGGCGTAAAGCTGTCCTCACTATAGCCGATGAACACTCCATTGAGCCAAAGTACCAGGCCGCTCTCTGCCCCCTGGAAAGAAATAAAAACTGGTTTTCCCTTCATAGTTTCAGGAACTTCAAAATATTTTACATAACTTGCTACCGGATTAAATTCTTCTGGAATTTCTCCTGGAGAAAGTTTTTCTTTTCCTTCCCAGGGATACTGTACATTTGCATACTGGGGCACATCATACCCCTCCATCTGAATATGCGCCGGTACCCGAATATCATCCCAGGAACCGCAGTTATACTCTTCCTTCTCAAATCCTGTAATGGTAGATTTGTAATTTTTTGCATAATGAAACTTCCATAATCCGTTCAAACTATATTGAAACTGTTCTTCCCCGCACTCCATGGCTTCTATGGATTCAAAATATTTATGGCTGGAATGAGCCTGTACACAGTTTTCTTTGAAATATTCCGGATTTTTTACTAATTCGTAATCAAATGTTTTCATAAGAACCTCCTGTATCTTTTCCGCTTTCTTTACATCTGTGCTTATTTTATCATTGATTAAACTGAAAATGTATGATATGTTTAGCCAAATAATATAACATTTTGAAACAGGTGAATACGATGCCCATTTATTTTAGAAATACTCCTGTAACGGAGCCATTTACCTTTGATTCTATTGGAAATAACTGGATACAGGATCAGATGAACCGCCCAAAGGGCTATCCCAAATATCACTATCTTCAAACAGAAAAAGGCCGCGGTATTCTGAAGGTACAGGGAAAGAAATATACCTTAAATCCTCATGAAGGACTGCTGATTGCGCCTTTCATCCCTCATTTTTACTACAGTTCGGACACAAGCTGGCAAACCACCTTTATTACCTTTACCGGAACCATAGAAAGCAGCATCTCCCAGCTTTTAGATAACCGTCAGATTATTTTTGTGGAAAAAGAACTGGGGATACAGTTAGGTGCAATTATTTCCCAAATGGTAGAAAATTATGAAACTCATCCAGAGGACAGTCTTTCTATTTCCATGGACTGTTACAGGATTCTCATGCACCTTTCCAATGGTATTCATACCCAGGATCTTATGAAAGAACCTCTTTACCAACGTTATGTAGCTCCTGTAATAAGAGAAATTGAACGCCATTATGACCAAAACCTGACGGTTCAGAGCTTGAGCCGCCAGGTCTATATTACACCACAGTATCTGTCCAGACTGTTTCAGAAGTTTCTTGGATGTTCTACTTATGAATATCTTACTACTTATCGCATTAACAAAGCAAAAGAATACCTGATGCTTCATCAGCGAATGGAAGTACAGGAAATTGCAGGGAAAACAGGATTTCTGGATACCAGCCATTTTATTGCCATGTTTCGCAAGCAGACCGGTGTGACTCCTCTGGAATTTCGCAAAATAAACTAAAAAAGTGTGATGTACAATTCTTCCTGTTTTTGTACATCACACTCTTTTCTATTTATTTTCGTACTCTTCTATAACAGCTTCAATTCTTCTTTTCACTTCTGCTGCAATTTCCACTGTTTTCATATCCTTATACTCTTCATACAGCATAGGCTTTAAAATATGCACCTGCACCTTAATCCGCTCAATGGACTTGGTATCAAAAGATTTGTAAGAGTCAATTAATGCAATGGGTACAATGGGGCATTTTGCTTTTGTGGCACTTTTAAAGCTTCCACCTTTAAATTCATGAACCGTATTGGGGTTCTTGGTTCTGGTTCTCCGGGAAATCAGGTAATTTCTTCCTGACTGAACCTCTTTTGCCACCTGCTGGATCACCTTCATGGACTGGCGCACATCCTCCTGTCAATGGCATAAGCCTTCATGCAGGCAAAGACCTGTTTCAGGAAAGGAACATTTTGCACCTCTTTTTTCATAACCACAGAAAAAGGCTTTTCACAGGTCTGCATAATGGCAAGAACATCAAACAGACCCTGATGATTGGGAAACATCATAAATCCACTTTCTTTTGGATAATTCTCCTGTCCATGGATATCAATGGTAATGCGCCCGCCTTTGATGGCTCTGCGGTCAATAAACCGCAAAAGCGCATACCTCTCCTCTTCTGTATATTTTTCCACATGTTTTGCATAATAACATAATTTGAACCAGAATATTGGTACAAGTAATATATTATATGCCACCATTAACAAGATTCTTTTCATGGCTATTCCCTGTCTTCCCCATTATTTTCTTCTGTTTCAGAATCCTGGCTGCTGTCAGTTTCCTGATTCTGCTGCTCTTTAGGCTGTTCTGTCTCCTGCGCTTCTTCCTTCTTTTCTCTTACCTTGGCAATGCTGGCTACGGTAACGCCATCTTTCAAATCCATGAGTTTCACACCAGAAGTAATTCTGCCTAAAATAGTAATATCCTTACACTCCAGGCGGATGATAATACCCTCTGTTGTAATCATCATGATTTCATTTTCGCTATTGACTGCTTTTACACCAATGACATTTCCTGTTTTCTCTGTAATCTTATAGCATTTTACGCCTTTACCGCCTCGGTTCTGACAAGTAAATTCACCCACAGAGGTTCTCTTGCCCAGACCCTTTTCAGAAACAATCAGCAGGTAATCTCCCTGGCAGGTAAGCTGCATGCCAATGACTTCATCATCTTCCATAAGGTTAATACCTCTTACACCCATGGAGACTCTTCCGGTGATTCTCACGTCATTTTCATGGAAACAGATACACTGACCAAACTTGGTTACCAGAATCACATCTTTCTTATTGTCTGTGAATTTTACCTCAATCAGTTCATCATCTTCTCTAAGAGAAATTGCCGCAAGACCTGATTTTCTCACATTTGCATAGTCCTCGATTGGTGTTTTCTTCACAAGGCCGTTCTTGGTAGCCATAAACAGATAATTGCCCTTCTTAAAGTCATTAATGGCAATCACTGCTGTAATCTTTTCCTCTGGCTGAAGCTGTAAAATATTAATAATGGCAGTTCCTCTTGCTACGCGGCTTGCCTCCGGAATCTCATATGCCTTGATTCTGTACACTCTTCCCGTATTGGTAAAGAACATGAGGAAATGATGGGTTGTTGTCATAAGCAGTTCTTCAATATAGTCATCCTCAATGGTGGACATTCCCTTAATACCTTTTCCGCCCCGGTTCTGGCTGCGGAAATTATCTACGGTCATTCTCTTTATGTAACCTAATTTTGTCATGGCAATGACGGTATTTTCATTTGGAATCATATCTTCCATGGAAATGTCAAATTCGTCATAACCAATGGATGTTCTTCTGTCATCTCCGTATTTCTCGGCAATAGCAAGAATTTCCTGGCGGATCACACGAAGCAGCAGATTTCTGTCTGCCAGAATAGCGCGCAATTCCCGAATCTTAATCTGTAATTCATCAAATTCCTTCTGCAGACGGTCACGCTCCATACCGGTAAGCTGATACAGCCTCATATTAACGATTTCCTGAGCCTGAACATCTGTAAATCCAAAGTTCTCCATAAGGCTTCCTTGGCATCCTGTCTGGTCTTAGAACTGCGGATAATGCGGATAACCTCATCAATAACATCCAGCGCCTTTAATAAACCCTCTACAATATGGCTCTTGCCTCTGCCTTATTTAAATCGTACTGGGTTCTTCTGGTCACAACCTCTTCCTGGTGCGCCAGATAATATTTCAGCATTTCCAGAAGACTCATAACTTTTGGAGAATTTCCAACCAGAGCCAGCATAATAACACCAAAGGTATCCTGCATCTGGGTATGCTTATACAACTGATTTAAAATAACATTGGCATTTGCATCCCTTCTCAGGGTAATACAAATACGCATACCTTCCCTGTTGGAATGATCATTGATTTCTGTAATACCATCGATTTTCTTATCTCTTACCAGTCTGCGATTTTCTCAATCAATCTGGCTTTATTCACCATATATGGCAGCTCTGTAACAATAATCTGGCTCTTGCCATTTGGCATTGTTTCAATATCTGTTACAGCGCGTACACGAATTTTTCCACGACCTGTACGGTAGCTTCCTCAATGCCTCTGGTTCCTAAAATCGTAGCGCCGGTAGGGAAATCCGGTCCTTTTACAATTCCAAGAATCTCTTCAATGGTAGTCTCTCTCTGTTCTTCAATCTGATTGTCAATAATTTTCACCACTGCATTGATGACTTCTCTTAAATTGTGAGGAGGGATATTGGTTGCCATACCTACTGCAATACCGGAAGTACCATTTACCAGCAAATTGGGATATCTGGCAGGCAATACGGTAGGCTCCTTTTCTGTACCGTCAAAGTTGGGTACAAAATCAATGGTATTTTTATTAATATCAGCCAGCATTTCCATGGAAATTTTGCTTAAACGTGCCTCTGTATAACGCATGGCAGCAGCGCCGTCCCCGTCTACAGAACCAAAGTTCCGTGACCGTCTACCAGTGGATAACGGGTAGACCAGTCCTGTGCCATATTTACCAATGCACCATAAATGGAGCTGTCACCATGAGGATGATATTTACCCATGGTATCACCAACAATACGGGCACATTTCCTGTGTGGCTTATCAGGACCATTATTCAATTCAATCATGGAATACAGAATTCTTCTCTGTACCGGCTTTAAACCATCTCTTACATCCGGCAGGGCACGAGACGCAATAACACTCATGGCATACTCAATATAAGACTCTTCCATCTTTTTCTGCAGGTCTACTTCCTGCACCTTATCAAAAATATTTTCTTCCATGTTCGGTTCTCCTTATCAGATATCCAGATTCTTTGCGTACTTGGCATTTTCCTCAATAAACTCACGTCTTGGCTCTACCTTATCTCCCATTAATGTGGTAAAGGTCAGATCCAGTTCAGAAGTGGAATCCTCATCCATAACAACACGCATAAGAATACGCCTTTCCGGGTCCATAGTGGTTTCCCACAACTGGTCTGCATCCATCTCTCCCAGACCTTTATAACGCTGAATACTGCAGCCTTCCAATCCAATCTGAGCCAGAATTTCCTCTTCTTCTTTTTCTGTATAAGCATAATAAACCTTCCGGTTTTTCTCCAGCTTAAACAGCGGCGGTTTTGCCAGATAGACATATCCCTGTTTGATAAGCTCCGGCATAAAACGATACAAAAATGTCAAAAGCAGTGTGGCAATATGAGCGCCGTCAACATCCGCATCTGTCATAATAATAATCTTATGATAACGCAGCTTGCTGATATCAAAATCTTCATGAATCCCGGTACCAAAGGCTGTAATCATAGCCTTAATTTCATTGTTGGCATAAATCTTATCCAAACGGGCTTTCTCAACGTTTAAAATCTTTCCTCTAAGAGGAAGAATGGCCTGTGTTGCCCTGCTTCTGGCTGTTTTGGCTGAACCACCGGCAGAATCACCCTCTACAATGTAAATTTCGCATTTACTAGGGTCTTTGTCCACGCAGTCTGCCAGTTTACCTGGAAGAGACATACCCTCAAGGGCTGATTTTCTTCTGGTAAGTTCCCTGGCTTTTCGCGCTGCATCTCTGGCTCTCTGTGACAAAATAGATTTTTCAATAATAATTTTTGCCACAGCAGGATTCTGTTCCAGATAAATCTCAAGCTGTGAACTTACAACGCTGTCTACTGCGCCTCTGGCTTCACTGTTTCCCAGCTTCTGTTTGGTCTGTCCTTCAAACTGAGGATCCTCAATTTTCACACTGATAATGGCGGTCAGACCTTCTCTGATATCCTCACCTGTTAAATTGGCATCATTTTCTTTAAGCAGTTTATTCTTTTTCGCATATTCATTAAAAGTCTTTGTAAGAGCATTGCGGAATCCAACCACATGAGTTCCGCCTTCCGGTGTGGTAATATTATTTACAAACCCATAGCTGTTCTCTGTATAGGCGTCATTATGCTGCATGGCTACTTCCACCATAACCCCGTCTTTGCTTCCCTCAAAGTAGAGAATATCTTCATACAAAGCAGTGTTGCTGCGGTTTAAATACTGGACAAATTCTTTGATTCCGCCTTCATAATGGAAAACAACCTCTTTGGGTTCTTCCTCTCTCTTATCCTCTGCAACAATTTTCAATCCCTTTGTCAGAAAGGCAATTTCTCTGAAACGGTGTTTTAAGGTGCTGAAATCAAAGACAGTCTCCTCAAAAACCTCTGGGTCCGGAAGGAATGTCACCATGGTTCCTGTTTTGGAAAGCTCGCATTCTCCTACAACCTTCAGGCTGTATACGGTTTTTCCCCGTTCATAACGCTGTCGGTACACTTTGCCTCCCTGGTAAATGGTAACTTCCAGCCAGGTAGATAAAGCGTTTACAACGGATGCTCCAACTCCGTGAAGACCGCCGGAAACCTTATATCCCCCGCCGCCAAACTTACCGCCGGCATGTAAGATGGTAAATACCACCTCAACAGCCGGAATCCCGGCTTTGTGGTTAATTCCCACAGGAATTCCACGGCCATTATCAATAACCGTTATGGAATTATCTTCATTTACAGATATATGAATGGTATCGCAATAGCCGGCCAGCGCCTCATCTACTGCGTTATCTACGATTTCATATACCAGATGATGGAGACCTCTTGAAGAAGTGCTGCCAATATACATACCCGGTCTCTTTCTAACTGCTTCAAGCCCTTCCAGAATCTGGATTTGATCTGCACCGTACTCTGTATTTACTTCAGTATTCATTTCTGTACTCATACATTTCCTCCTGTTTTCACTTTTCCTTCAACCACCTTGAATACTTTATTCATGTGGAATTGTCTGTCAATGAAATCATCCAAACCCGTACAGGTAATCATAGTCTGTACCTGCCGGATACTGTTCAAAAGATAATTCTGCCTGTTGGAATCCAGCTCAGACAATACATCGTCCAAAAGCAAAACCGGCATATCTTTGATGATTTTCTTCACCATATAAATTTCAGACAGTTTCAAAGACAATGCAGCAGTACGCTGCTGCCCCTGAGAACCGTATTTTCTGATATCAATTTCATTGACCTTTACACAAAGGTCATCTCTGTGGGGACCCAAAGAGGTCATTTTAAACCGGATATCCCGTTCTCTTGCATTTGTCAGTTCTTCCAAAAAAACACTGCTTTGAACACTTGGCTCATACACCAGTTTAATCTGTTCCCTGTCTCCGGTAATACTCCTATGTATGCCTTCCATAATGTCATTTAGCTCTTCCACAAAAGCTTTGCGGCTTTCAATGAGAAAAGCGCCATAATGAGCCAACTGCTCATCCCATACCTCCAGGGTATCTTTAAGCCCGGGCTGGAAAGCAATATCCTTTAACAATTTATTTCTCTGATTTAAAATCCGATTGTAACTGGAAAGATTGGATAAATACAATTTATTTAGTTGACATAATTCCAAATCCATAAAGCGTCGTCTCTCTCCAGGACCGCTTTTAATAATATTTAAGTCCTCCGGAGAAAAAAACACAATATTTAAAATGCCAAATAGTTCACTGGCCTTGCGAATGGGAATTCCATCGATGGCAATACCTTTTGCTTTGGTTTTCTTTAGATGCATGTCAATTTTTCTGGATATCCCGTCTTTTTTTACAAACATACGAATATGAGCCTCATCCTGACCAAAACGAATCATTTCCCTGTCCCTGCTGCCTCTGTGGGATTTGGTTGTCCCACATAAATAAGCAGCTTCCAGGATATTAGTCTTTCCCTGGGCATTATCTCCGTAAAAAATATTGGTTCCTTTATCCAACTCCAGGGAAAGTGACTCATAATTTCTGTAATTTTTCAGCTCGATTGATTCGATATACATAGGTTCCCCTTCACTGAGTTACTTTTATTTTACAATTTTTATCTCTTCTCCCTGATAGGAAATCACGTCCCCATCATAGAGCTTGCGGCCTCTTCTGGTATCCGGTTCACCATTGACCAGTACCTCTCCATCTTGAATCACATATTTTGCTTCAACACCGTCTTCCACCAGATTTGCGGCTTTCAGCGCCTGTCCAAGCTTAATAAATTCATCTCTTAATTTAATAATTTCCATTTTTTCTCCTTTTAAACCATTTGCGGTTTTTAGCGGCTGACTGCATTAAAATTAACCGGCAGAATCAGATAAATATATTGCTGACTATCATTACGGATAAAGCATGGAGCTTGGCATTCATAAGGTAAATGCTTACTTCTTCATCATCAATGACTTTCAGAGCATCAATTAAAAATTTCGGATTAAAACCAATCATGATATCCTTGCCCTCTTTCTGGATATCAATTTCTTCTTTCATGGAACCAATCTGTGAATCAATCCGAAGCTCCATCTGTCCATCCTGAATATGAATAATGATTGGTTTTTTATCCCCTTCTTTTACCAGAAGAGTTGCGCGGTCAATACAATCTAAAAATTCTTTTTTGTTAATCTTTACTTTTGTTTCATAGTCACTGGAAAGCATCTGATCTATTTTAAAATACTCTCCTTCAATAAGACGGGAAACTACCTTGGTATCATCAAACTCAAATAAAATATGGTTTGCAGAAAGATAAATTTCTACCATATCTTCCAGTTCCCCTGATAAAATTTTGCTGATTTCACTTAAGGTTTTACCAGGAACAACTACTTTACGGTCTTTGCATTCTTCCTTTAAAGGAATTTTACGGATAGAAATCCGGTGTCCATCCAGGGAAATAACCCGTAACATATTGTTTTCAATTTGAAAAAGTTCACCGGTCATTAGCTTATTGTTTTCATTTACTGCAATAGAGAAGATTGTCTGACGAATAATTTCTTTTAAAGTAAACTGTGAAACCCGTATGCAGTCTGTTTTTTCAATTAAAGGTAAATAAGAAAAATCTTCTCCGGATTTTCCGGGGATATTAAATTTAGCTTTTTCATCAGGTAATTGTTGTGTTTAATTTTTCATCTGTTTCAATGGTAACATCACTGTCAGGAAGCTTTCTTACAATTTCTGAGAAAATTTTTGCATCTAAAGCAATCATACCTTTTTCAAGTACCGTTCCTGAACGCGGGTTTCGATGCCTAATTCCATATCATTAGAGGTAAATTTAATATCATTGGTAGAAGCGTCTAATAAAATACATTCCAAAATGGGCATGGTTGTTTTGCCTGGAACGGCTTTCATGACGATTCCTACACTTTTCTGAAGTTCAGATTTTGGACAAATTAATTTCATGTGTGTATAACTTCCTTTCTGGGTGGAGTGGTTAAATAAAAATATAAATGATTAACAAATTCGTAGTATTAGCCGTAGGGGCTGTGAATATGTGAATAACCCTCGAAACCCGCGAAAATACGGGATTCGTGAGTATGGATAACTTTGTGGGTTCATGTTGAACTTCACGTGAGAAGCCTGTTGATAAAAATGTGGGCAAAAACCGGAAAAAGAACGTGTTAAAGTTTCCACACATAATTCACATAGTATTCACTTCAAGTTGTGGATAAACCGGCTATTTCGCCGGATTGATTTTTTTCTTTAAAATATCAATGACTTCCCTGGTGCTTTCTGAGGTTTCCAGTTCATTTTCGATTTTAGTAATTCCGTTCATAACCGTAGTATGGTCTCTTCCGCCTAATACTTTACCGATATTTTTCAGCGTTACTTCTGTCATATGGCGGCAGAGATACATGGCAATCTGTCGTGGAAAGACAATTTTGGAGTTTCGCTTATTGCCAATCAGGTCAGAGGCAGATAAATCAAAGTGTTCTGCTACAATATCAAGAATCAGTTCTGGTGTAATAATACGTTTTTGATTTGGAGAAATAATATCTTTTAATACTTTTTCGGCTAAATCCAGGTTGATTTCTTTTTGTTCCAGATTGCGTAAGCCATAATTTTATTCAGAGAGCCTTCCAGCTCACGGATATTGGATTTTACATTTTTTGCAATGTATTCAATGACTTCATCATCAATTTTGTAGCCATCCAGCTCTTCTTTTTTTGCGGAGAATGGCCATTCTGGTTTCGTAATCAGGAGAAGAAATATCCACAATAAGACCCCATTCAAAACGCGAACGGAGCCGGTCTTCTAAAATTTCCATATCTTTCGGCGGTTTATCAGAGGAAATAACAATCTGCTTTTTGGCGCCGTGCAGAGAGTTAAAGGTGTGGAAGAATTCTTCCTGTGTAGACTCTTTTCCTATAATAAACTGAATATCATCAATTAAAAGGACATCAATGTTCCGGTATTTTTCACGGAATTTGGACATGGTAGAATTGTTACCATTACGGATAGAGTCAATTAATTCATTGGTGAAATATTCACTGGTTACATACAAGACCTTGGCACTTGGATTTTTCTGAAGCACAAAATGTGCGATGGAATGCATTAAGTGGGTTTTTCCAAGACCAACGCCTCCATAAATAAACAATGGATTGTAGCTTCCCCAGGGGATTCGGCAACTGCTACGGATGCTGCGTGAGCCATTTTATTATTATTACCTACCACAAATGTATCAAAGGTGTAGCGTGGATTCAGGTTTGCCTTTTCAATATTTTCATTCAGACTTACCGGTGCAGCAGCAGAGGAAGCCGGTGGCTGTACCACTTCTTCTTTGATTTCTTCAGGTAAAACCAGAGAAATTTCGTAATCTTCTCCCGTTGTTTCGGCAATGGCAACTTTTAAGGGCAGAATATACTTCTTATTAATATAACTCAGGGCCATACTGCCATTGGTGACAATGATCGTAACCACATTTCCCTCTACCTTGTAGACCTTCAAAGGTTCCAGCCAGGCGGAATAGGAGACATCAGATACGTCATGTTCAATTTTAATCATATTTAAGATGTCTGACCATTTTTCCTGTATTATGTGCATTTTCAATTCTCCTAATCTGTATTATATGCCGTTTTAGAACACAAAAAATAGATGATTGACTGAGTTCCTCATTCAATCATAGGCAAAAAAATGTATTATTATCTATATAATATAATAAAAACGGTTTTTAAGCAATGAAAAATTAAAGAAACCCGGTGGAAATCTCAAGGAAAGTTTAGAAAAAAAGGATGTGGTTATGTGGACAAGTATAGAAGTCTCATTATATATAAGTAGAGATTTTAAATACGCGTTAAAAAAATAACGAAAACAGAGTGGAGGTGTGTATGTGGAAAAAGGGGTGTGGATAATGAGGAAGAGCCAGGAGAGAAGGGATGTGGAAAACATGAAATGTGAGTAATGTGTATAAGCAAAAAAACACTGTCCACAGGTCGAAAACCGTTGAAAAATAAGGTTTTTTTGGAAAATGTGGAGAAATAATGTGAATATATAGGGAAAGTTATCCACATATTATCCACATTTTGTGGATAAACCAAAATAGCTGAAAAAATGTGAATAACTATGTGTATAAGAAAATGGACAAAAATAGTTAAAGGCAGAAATCCACAAAAAGAATGTGTACAGGCTGTGGATAGTAAAAAAGGGTGAAAAATCGCGGAAAAACAGCAGGAAAATGAAAGAAATGCTTGACGAGAACCGGGTTTGTGAATATAATTGAAATGATGTTTTCTATCATGCATAACTAGAAGTGACATCTGAATAAAAATATCGGAAGATGTCCATATAATATAAGGGAGGTGCCTTGAATATGAAAATGACATTTCAGCCTAAGAAAAGACAGAGATCCAAAGTTCATGGATTCAGAGCTAGAATGAGCAGTGCTGGCGGAAGAAAAGTTTTAGCTGCTAGAAGAGCTAAAGGAAGAAAAAAATTGTCAGCTTAAGAGAAAAAGATTACAGTTTAAGACCGCAGATTTGTGGTCTTTTTCTTCTCTTTGCGAAAAAGGATAGAGTATGAAATATTCGGAATCATTAAAGAAGAACAGCGATTTTCAACAGGTTTATCGAAGAGGAACATCATATGCAAATCGTTATCTGGTTATGTATCGTTTAAAGAATCAGTTGGGTCGCAACAGAATAGGTATATCCGTAAGTAAAAAAGTAGGTAACAGTGTAGTAAGACATCATTTGACCAGATTAATCAGAGAGAGTTACCGCCTCAATGAGGAAAAATTTTGTTGTGGATATGATATTGTAGTTGTTGTCAGGGTGAATGGAAAAGAACAGGGATTCCATTCTATGGAGAGCGCCCTGCTTCACTTGGGGAGGCTCCATAAGATTATGAAAAGTGAAGAGAACGAAAAGAATCATGAAGAAGATATTGATTAAATTAATCAGACTTTATCAGAAGTATTTGTCCCCTCTTAAGAGTACACGTTGTCCTTATATACCTACGTGTTCTCAGTACGGATTAGAGGCCATTGAGAAATATGGCGCATTGAAAGGCAGTATTCTGGCTGCATGGAGGATTTTAAGATGTAACCCTTTTTCAAAAGGCGGATATGACCCTGTACCGTAGAAGACAGAAGATATGAGGTGACAAAGCAAGAAGGAGGATACAGAGTTGGGTGTATTACTAACGAAAAGTACAATGCCGATTGTAAATTGGGTAGCCGAAGTTATGGGCTGGCTGATGAACGGCATTTATAGTATTGGAGTCCATAACTTAGGTTTATGTATCATTATTTTTACTGTGATTATTTATGCCTTTATGACTCCGCTGCAGATTAAGCAGCAGAAATTTGCAAAGATGAATGCGGTTATGAGTCCGGAACTGCAGAGTATTCAGAAGAGATACAGAGGAAAAAAAGACCAGGCTTCCCAGTTAAAAATGCAGGAAGAGACCATGGCTCTCTATGAGAAATATGGTGTTTCTCCTACAGGAAGCTGTCTGCAGATGTTGATTCAGATGCCTATTTTCTTTGCGTTGTATCAGGTTATCATTAAAATTCCGGGATACATTAGCGGAATGAGACATGTGTTTGATTCTGCAGTTACACATATTACACAGGTTAGTGGATTTTCTGAAATTATTCAGAAGTTTGTACAGGACAATGGAATTAAGAACTCCTATATTCCATTATCTGGAGATTTAAGTAACAATCAGGTGATTGACTTTTTGTATGCCCTGTCTCCCTCACAGTGGGACAAACTGGCAGATGTAAGTCAGTTTCAGGGATTTGCAAATATCCTGGATAAAACAGCAGATACTTTGCAGCCAATGCAGAATTTCTTAGGACTTAATATTGCAGATAACCCATGGGCGCTTATTCAGTCCGGATGGTCTACACAGCATTATCTGTTGATTTTAGCAGCTGTTTTAATTCCAGTTTTAGCTTGGGGTACACAGGTGTTAAACATGAAGTTAATGCCATCTGCAGCAGGCAATGATAAAAATGGTGGAAATTCCCAGATGGAAGCAACTATGAAGAGCATGAACCTCTTTATGCCATTGTTTACAGCATTTATCTGCTTTACATTCCCTGTTGGTATTGGTATTTACTGGATTATCGGTGCGGTTATCAGAAGTGTACAGCAGTTGATTATTAACAGACATTTAAATAACATGGATATGGAACAGTTCATTAAACAGAACAAGGCGAAAATGGATAAGAAGAGAGCCAAGAGAGGTATCACTTCCCAGAATATCAGTGAATACGCCAAGATGAATGTGCGCAATATCCAGGAACCTCAAAGAAAAACCATTGCAGAGAGAAGCAATTCTGTTCAGAATACTTCAGGATCTTATGCTTCTGTTCCTAAGACAAAACCGGGAAGCCTGGCATCAAAGGCAAACATGGTAGCTGCGTTTGACGAAAAGAACAAAGGAAAAAAGAAATAGAAAGTAAGGGGGAAAAAATATGGAATTCAGAGAGTTTTCAGCGAAAACAGTAGACGAAGCAATTACAAAAGCAAGTCTTGAGTTTGAAACATTTAGTGAAAACCTTGAAATAGAAGTGATTTCTGAAGGCAAAGCAGGATTTTTAGGCTTTGGTTCCAAGCCGGCAATTATTAAAGCGCGAAAAAAAGAAACCACAGCTTCTGTGGAAGAACCTGCTGCAAAAGAAGAGCCTAAGGCAGTGAAAAAGGAAGAGCGCAAAGAAGTTAAAAAAGAAATTAAAAGAGAGCCCAAAAAAGAAGTAAAAAGAGAAATCAAAACAGAGCCGGAACAGCCAAAAGAAGAGCGGAAAGTTCCGGAAAGAAGCCAGGAAGAAATTGCTGAGATGAAGGCAGAAGCTGAGAAATTTTTAAGCGGTGTCTTTAAAGCAATGGAACTGGAAGTAGAGATTAAAATGGACTACAAAGCAGCAGAAGGAAATCTGGATATTGAATTTGTAGGACAGGATATGGGTATTCTCATTGGTAAGAGAGGACAGACTCTGGATTCCTTACAGTACCTGACAAGCCTGGTGGTAAATAAGGGAAGACAGGGATATGTTCGTGTAAAACTGGATACAGAAGACTACAGAAACAGAAGAAAAGAAACACTGGAAAATCTGGCAAGAAGCATTGCATATAAAGTAAGAAAGACCAGAAAAACAGTGTCTCTGGAGCCTATGAATCCATATGAGAGACGGATTATTCATTCTGCACTTCAGGGAAACCGTTATGTGGAAACCTATAGTGAGGGAAATGAACCATACCGCCACGTAGTTGTAAAGCTGAAAAACAGATAAGAAGAAACAATGTAACATATTATTCTAGGTGAAAGCGTGAATAATAGGGAAATCCTTTGCGCGCTTTTGCCTGGAATTTTTCATATTCGGTGAAAAAAGGAGAAGTATATGAAGGATACCATTGCTGCGGTAGCGACAGCCATGACTGCATCCGGCATCGGAATTATACGAATCAGCGGACCAGAAAGCAGAAATATTACAGGGAAAATATACCGTTCAAAAGGCGGAAAAAAGAAAATAGAAGAGGTAGCTTCTCATACCATAAATTACGGTTTTATATGGGATAAAGAGGAGTTAATCGATGAAGTTTTGGTTATGGTTATGGATGGCCCAAGAAGCTACACAGGAGAAGATACGGTAGAAATCGACTGTCACGGGGGCGTTCTGGCTATGAAACGAGTGCTGGAAACTGTAATAAAGTATGGCGCAAGACCAGCAGAACCAGGAGAATTTACGAAACGGGCTTTTTTAAACGGAAGAATTGATTTGTCTCAGGCAGAAGCTGTGATTGATGTGATTAATGCACAAAATGAGTATGCGCTGAAGAGTTCTGTAAGCCAGTTAAGAGGGAATATCCAGAGAATTATTCGGGAAATCAGAGAACAGATTATTTATCAGATTGCATATATTGAGTCTGCTTTAGACGATCCGGAGCATATCAGTATTGATGGATATGGAGATACCTTAAGAGGTGAAACTGAGCTTATAAAAGGTAAAATAGACCGGCTTTTAGATACCGTAAGAGAAGGAAAACTCATGAAAGAGGGTATCAAAACGGTTATTGTAGGAAAGCCAAATGCAGGAAAATCATCACTATTAAACACCCTTGTGGGAGAAGAAAGAGCTATTGTTACAGACATTGCGGGAACCACCAGAGATATCCTGGAAGAGACTATTGTTCTTCATGGGATTTCCCTTCGTATGATGGATACAGCAGGAATTCGCAGTACAGATGATGTGGTAGAAAAAATCGGAGTAGGGAAGGCTATTGAGAATGCAAAAGATGCAGACTTAATCCTGTATGTGGTGGATGCTTCCATTCCCCTGGATGAAAATGACAGAGAGATTATAGGGCTTCTAAGAGATAAAAAAGCAGTGGTTATTCTCAATAAAACAGACCTGAAACAAGTGGTTTTTGAAGAGGATTTAAAGGAATTAGTGGAACATCCTATTGTGTCCATATCTGCAAAAGAAGAGGAAGGAATTGACCGTCTGGAACAGCAGATTAAGGAGCTTTTTTTTGCAGGAAAGATTACTTTTAATGACGAAATTTATATTACTAATATGCGTCATAAAACAGCTCTTGAAGAAGCTAAAAAGAGTATTCTTCTGGTAGAAAACAGCATTGATATGGGGCTGCCGGAAGACTTTTATTCCATTGATTTAATGAATGCTTATGAGGCGCTTGGAAGTATTATCGGAGAGGCTGTGGGAGAAGATTTGGTGAATGAAATTTTCTCTAAATTTTGTACCGGAAAATAAAAAGAAAGGAATCCGAGGAAGATGAATGTATTAGAAGAAACATATGATGTGGCTGTGGTAGGCGCCGGTCATGCCGGATGTGAAGCTGCTCTTGCCTGCGCCCGTCTGGGATTGGAAACCATTATGTTTACAGTGAGTGTGGATAGTATTGCTCTCATGCCCTGTAACCCTAATATCGGAGGAACATCAAAAGGTCATCTGGTAAGGGAAATTGATGCTCTTGGGGGAGAAATGGGCAAGAATATTGATAAGACTTTTATTCAGTCCAAAATGCTCAATGTGTCCAAAGGACCGGCAGTGCATTCCCTTCGTGCCCAGGCGGATAAGCAGGCGTATACCAGGGAAATGAGAAGAACACTGGAGAATACAGAGCATCTTACTATCCGTCAGGCAGAGGTAACAGAAATCTTGGCAGAGGATGGCGTTGTCACAGGCGTTCAGACTTTTTCCGGAGCTGTTTATCATGCAAAAGCAGTAGTTTTGTGTACCGGAACTTATTTAAAAGCCAGGTGTATTTATGGAGATATCAGCAATTATACAGGACCAAATGGGCTGCAGGCTGCGAATTATCTCACAGAATCTTTGAAAAAATTAGGCGTAGAAATGTACCGTTTTAAAACCGGAACACCTGCACGAATTGACAAAAGAAGCGTAGATTTTTCCCAGATGGAGGAGCAGTTTGGTGATGAAAAAGTGGTGCCATTTTCCTTCTCTACGAACCCGGAAGATGTACAGATTGAGCAGGCATCCTGCTGGCTGACATACACCAATGAGAGAACCCATGAGATTATCAGAGAAAACCTGGACAGATCCCCTTTATACTCTGGAATGATAGAAGGAACAGGACCAAGATACTGTCCTTCCATTGAGGATAAAGTGGTAAAATTTGCAGATAAAAACCGCCATCAGGTATTCATTGAGCCAGAAGGATTGGACACAAATGAGATGTATGTAGCGGTATGTCAAGCTCTTTGCCGGAGGATGTACAGTATGAAATGTACCGTTCTGTTAAGGGACTGGAGCATGTAAAAATCGTAAGAAATGCCTATGCTATTGAGTATGATTGTATCAATGCAAGACAATTATATCCAACGCTGGAGTTTAAAAATATCAAAGGATTATTCTCCGGGGGACAGTTTAATGGAAGCTCAGGATACGAAGAAGCAGCAGCACAGGGGCTGGTAGCGGGTATTAATGCAGCAATGAAAATTCTGGGAAAAGAGCAGTTAATTCTGGATCGTTCAGAGGCTTATATTGGTGTTTTAATTGATGATTTGGTAACAAAAGAGAACCATGAACCATATCGAATGATGACCAGCCGGGCGGAATACCGACTGCTTTTAAGACAGGATAATGCAGATTTAAGACTTCGGAAAAAAGGGTATGAAATTGGATTAATTACCCAGGAACAATATGATTATATTCTGTGGAAAGAAGAGAAAATCCAGGAAGAAGCGGAGCGTATGGAGCATGTTCATGTAGGGGCAGTTCCAGAGGTTCAGCAGCTTTTAAAACAGTATGAAAGTACGCCATTAAAGAATGGAATTTCTCTGGCAGATTTAATCCGAAGACCGGAATTATCTTATGATATTGTAGCTCCTTTAGATAAAAAGAGACCGGAATTACCGGAGGATGTAAGGGAACAGGTAAACATTAATATTAAGTATGATGGTTATATTAAGAGGCAGTTAAAACAGGTAGAAGGTTTTAAAAAACTGGAGACAAAGAGGCTTCCAGAGACATTAGATTATGATGAAATCAGTGGACTTCGTATAGAGGCAAAACAGAAATTAAAGGCATACAGACCGGTTTCTATTGGTCAGGCTTCCAGAATTGCAGGGGTTTCTCCTGCGGATATTTCTGTGCTTCTGGTGTATATGGAATCCTATAGAAGGAGATAGATATGGCATATGATTTAAAGGTTTTAGAAGAGGGATGCAAAGCCTATAAAATTGCTCTTTCAGAAGTGCAAAAAGAGCAGTTTATTCGTTATTATGAGCTGTTAGTAGAGTGGAATAAGGTCATGAATCTAACCGGGATTACGGAGTTTCAGGAGGTGCTTACCAAACATTTTCTGGATAGTTTATCCATTGTAAAAGCAGTTGATATGGAGAAAATTCACACCTGTATTGATGTGGGAACCGGCGCTGGATTTCCGGGAATTCCTTTGAAAATTGCTTTTCCTCATTTACAGATTACCCTGCTGGATTCATTGAAAAAACGCTTGAATTTTCTGGATACAGTGATTGAAGAATTAAAGCTGGAAGAAATCTGTACGGTGCATGGAAGAGCAGAAGATGGAGCCAGAAAGGCAGAACACAGGGAACAGTATGATTTAAGTGTGTCAAGAGCAGTATCCCGTCTGGCGTCCTTATGTGAGCTTTGTATGCCTTATGTAAAGGAAGGCGGGTACTTTATCTCCTATAAGTCAGGAAAGGCCCAGGAAGAGCTTACAGAGCTTCTAAAGCCATCTTTGTATTAGGAGGTAAGCTGGATAAAACAGAAGCTTTTCAGCTTTTTGGAACCGATATGGAAAGAACCTTAGTGGTTGTTGAAAAAAAGAAAAAAACACCAAAGCAGTATCCAAGAAAAGCCGGAACACCTGCAAAAGAGCCGATTTTATAAAAAAGAATAAAAAAATAAAAGAATAAAAGAAAAAGAGCCTGAGGCTGTGCATGATAGAATCAATCATAAAGCAGCTTTCAGGCTCTTTTTCACAGAAAAAACACATACTTATCTAATTTTTATCACATTTTTTCCATAAAATGGTGTGAGGGTCAAAAACGCCCTTTGACTCTGGCATTGTAGAATTTTAAAGGAGGGAATGTTTTGATTGAAGTAAGAAATCTTGTGAAAAGTAATGGAAATCACGTAGCTGTGAATCATTTGAATTTTACAGTAGAAAAGGGAAAAATCTACGGATTTCTGGGACCAAACGGAGCAGGAAAATCTACAACCATGAATATGATTACAGGATATATTGCGTCCACAGAAGGAGAAGTCCTTATTGACGGGCATAATATTCTGGAGGAACCTGAGGTGGCAAAGAAAAAGATTGGATATCTTCCTGAGATTCCGCCTTTATACCAGGATATGACGGTGCAGGAATATCTGAATTTTGCTGCAGAGTTAAAGATGCTTCCAAAAGAAAAGAGAAAAGCAAATATAGAAGAAGTTATGTCAACCACAAAAACCATAGAAGTTAAGAACAGGCTGATTAAAAATCTCTCAAAAGGATATAAGCAGAGAGTAGGACTGGCACAGGCTCTGCTGGGATATCCGGAAATTATTATTTTGGATGAGCCTACAGTTGGCCTGGACCCCAAACAGATTATAGAAATCAGGGACTTGATTAAAAGTCTGGGGCAAAAACATACCGTTATTTTAAGCTCTCATATTTTGTCAGAGGTTAGCGCTGTATGTGATCATGTATTAATTATAGATAAAGGAAAACTGGTAGCCAGTGACACGCCGGAAAATCTGGGAAAACTTATGTCCGGGGCAAATTCTCTGGAACTTACGGTAAAGGGACAGGAATCTGAAATCAGGAAAGCCTTGGATATGGTGGAGAATATTGAGGACGTGATTTATCATGATTCACTGATTAAGAATGCCTGTGATTTCACCATTAAACTGTCAGGCAATCAGGATATGCGCGAAAATATTTTCTTTGCGCTTGCAGAGGTGAAATGTCCGATTTTGAAAATGCAGTCCAGTAATATGAGCCTGGAAGAAGTATTCCTGAAGCTTACGGATGATGCAGAAAAAGAAAGAAAAGTAGAAATCGAATCAGGAATTTTTGAAGTAGACGAAAATATGGAACCTGAGTATGAGGAGGGAGAAGAGTAAGTTATGCTGGCAGTTTATAAAAAAGAACTAAGAAGTTATCTTACATCCATGGCTGGATATGTGTTTATTGCTTTTATTTTATTGATTCTGGGGATTTATTTTACTGCTTATAATCTGCAGTATGCCAGTCCTGATTTTGGCATTACGTTAAGTTCTGTGACCTTTTTGTTTTTAATTATTACACCTGTGCTTACTATGAGAATTTTAGCAGAGGAGAAAAAGAACCGGACGGATCAGCTTCTTCTGACTGCGCCGGTGGCAGTGTGGAAGGTGGTTTTAGGAAAATATCTGAGTATGATTACAATTTATGCAATTCCCATTCTCATTGCAGCGACGTATCCGCTGATTATGGGACAATATGGAACGGTGTCTTATACCATGGCCTATACAGGAATCCTCGGATTTTTCTTCCTTGGATGCGCTCAGATTGCAGTAGGACTGTTTCTTTCTTCTGTAACAGAGAGTCAGATTATAGCGGCGGTTCTCACCTTTGGCGTATTGTTTTGCAGCTTTGTAATGGAAGGAATTGAAAGCTTCTTTTCGGATACCGCTTTAAGTTCCATATTGGCAGTTTTAGTGCTGGTTGTCCTTTTGGCGCTTGTGATTTATCAGATGACAAAAGATGCCTTGCTTTCTTCTGTAGTGGGAGCAGGAATGGGAGCAGTGGTTTTGATTCTTTATGCTGTAAAAGCTTCCCTTTTTTCTGGACTAATTCAGAAGGTATTGGGATTATTGGCGATTGCAAATCATTTTGACAATTTTGTAGGCGGTATTTTAGACATTACAGGTATAGTCTATATGCTTTCCGTTATCTGCATTTTTGTTTTTTTGACGATTCAGTGCATACAGAAAAGACGCTGGAGCTAAGAAATTCAGGGGAAAGAAAGGATTGCAGGTATGAAGAAAATAAATTTGAAGAAGAAAGTAAACTTCAGGGAAATTATTGCACAAGCGCGGGAAAACCGAAAGAAGAATAAAAAAAGATTAAAACATGGTTCCTATAGCATGGCAGTAACCGGAATTGTAATTGCCAGTGTGGTTGTTTTCAATATGGCAATACAGGAATTGCCATCTAAGTACAGAGAAATAGATTTGAGCAGCCAGAAGCTTTTTACGATTGGGGAACAGACAGAAAAAATGCTGAAGGAACTGGATAAAGATGTTACATTTTATTTCATTGCCCAGGAAGGAACAGAAAGCAGTGAAATACAAAAATTGCTGGAAAAATATGAAGAAGGAAGTAAGCATATCCAGGTAGAGCAAAAGGATCCGGCGGTAAATCCTACCTTTGTATCCAAATACACATCGGATAATATCAGCAATAACAGCGTCATTGTAGTGTGTGGAGATAAGAGTAAAGTAGTTAATTATTCAGATATGTATGAGACTTCTATTGATTATAATACTTACTCACAGCAGGTAACAGGATTTGACGGAGAAGGTCAACTGACCAGTGCCATGAACTATGTAATTTCAGAGGATATGCCAATCTCTATACTTGAAGGGCATGAAGAAGCTGCTATGAGTGAAAATATGAAAGAGACCATTCAAAAGGCAAATATTGAGATTCAGAATCTAAATCTCTTAACAGAAGAAGCAGTGCCGGAAGATGCAGAATGTCTTTTTGTTTTTGCTCCGGCAAAAGATTTAACAGAGGATGAGGCAAATAAAATTATTGAATATCTGGAACAGGGCGGAAAAGCGCTGATTGTATCAAATTATACAGATCAAGATATGACGAATTTTAACAGAGTTTTGGAAAATTACGGTGTTCAGCCGGTAAATGGTATTGTGTTTGAAGGGGATTCTGATCATTATGTGTCTCAAAACCCGTATTATTTACTTCCAGATATAGAAAGCAATGAAATTACAAGTGAATTATCCTCTGAAAGCCGCTTTGTACTCACTGCTCTTTCTCAGGGAATTCAGAAGATGGATAAGGTAAGAGATACCTTAGAAATTAACAGTATTCTTAAAACTTCAGGCAGTGCATACTCGAAAACGGATTTGGAAAACATGGAGACCATAGAGAAGGAAGAGGGCGATATTTCCGGTCCCTTTGATTTAGGTGTCATGATAAAGGAAAAAGTTGATGAGGAGAGGGAAACCCAGATTGTTTATTTTGCTTCTCAATCTATTTTTGATGATACCATGAATGCTATGGTATCAGGAACAAATTATGAACTATTAGCAGCTTCTCTTGGCTGGATGTGTAATACAGAAGAGGTCAATATGGTTTCTATTCCGGCTAAAGATTATGATACCAGCAGTCTGCTGATACCAGCTACAGATGTTCATTTTTGGAGTATTTCTGTAACTGTGATTGTTCCACTTGCAGTGATTATTCTTGGCTTTGGAATTTGGATGAAGAGGAGAAAACAGTGATATGGCAAAGAAGAAAAAAGGGTTAATCATTGCTCTTACGGTTTTCGTGCTTTTTTCTGCACTATATTTTGTGTTGAAATCACTTAATTTAAGTAAAGAAGAGACAGAACAGGAAGCGGCTGTAAAACGGTTTTCGAAATAGATGCAAAAGACATTTCAGAAATTAAATTAGAGCATAATGGAAAAAACTTCTACATTTTTACACGAAAATGATGTATGGAGTTATGCGGAGGATGAAGAGTTTCCTCTGAGTGAATCTGCTATGTTGGATTTTGTATCAAATGTAACCTCTATTGAGTCTTCCAGAGAAATTGAAAATCCAGAAGATGCAGCAGAATACGGTCTGGATAATCCGGAGGTAAAGGTTACTGTTCAAAACAAAGAAGGAAAGGAGGTTTTGCTGGAGCTTGGTGATGATAATGAAGCCGTTGGAGGCTTTTATATGAAAAAAGATGGAGAAAAACCAATTTATCTGGTGGATTCTACCGTAAAACAGAAACTTTGCATTGAGATTCAGGATTTAGCAGAAACAGAGGAAATTCCATCAATTTCATCCACAGAAATTAAGAAGGTAGAAATAGATAAGGATGGTATTACCACAAGGCTAAAAAAAGATGAGACATCAGAAACAGGATGGACGTATGAGAAAATTCAAGCTGGAAAGAATGTCGCTTCTGTGGCAGCAGATAGCGGGAAAGTAAGCAGTCTTATGGAAAACTACAGTGGAGTTACCTGGCAGGAATTTGTTTCTTATGATAAAAATAATTTAGCTTATTATGGATTAGATGCTCCGGTTGCAGTGAGTGTTGATTATGAAGTGACAGAGACTGCAGAGGAGGATGACGAAGAAGCAGCAGAAGAAACAAAAGTTGCCAAAAATGTTGTGTTTTATATCGGAAAACAAAATGAAGCCGGTGATTATTATGCTATGCTAAAAGATGGAAAATATATCTATACAATATCCGCAGCTACAGCAGAAGGCATTATGACAATTAATGAAAGTGATTTGGTAAGTTCCTTGGTTGCAGATTATTCTTTTGCAGATTTAGACAAAGTAACGTTTGTAAGGAATAATGAAACATACGTAGCAACAAAAAAGGAAGAAGAATCAGAACAGAAATATTATTTAAGTGATAAAGAAGTTGATAAAACAGTATTTTCAGAGTTTTTCTCCAAAGTGACCAGTATGGAATGGCAGAGTAGAAGTATTGAGGCAGAAACAAACAATCCTTCAGAAATGACAATTATGTTTGAAATGAATGGTGGAATGAAAGTGACTGTGGATTACTATTCATACGATGCAAATTTCTATTTGATAGTAGATTCTAAAGGAAATAAAATGCTGGCAAATAAAATGAAAGTGAGAGAAATGTTAGAAGCCTTTGATAGTATGATTGAAGAATGGCAAGAATAAATGTTTCACGTGAAACATTGAAAGAAAATAACCATGAAGCTATAGTGCTGTGCTTCATGGTTATTTTTTTAAAGATAAATATTTAAAAGTTCAACAAATTTTTCCGGAGTTTCTAATTGCGGCAATGTTTAGCGTTTTTCAGAGTGGAAGTCTCAATGGCCGGATTGCAGGTTATATAGGATTCTGCAATTTTTTCAGATTCTTTTTCTCCTTCGCAAGAAAGGACGGTAATGCTTTGATTCATTTCACTCAGTGCATGGTTAATACTGTTATTGGTATATCCGCTTACCAGGCTGGAAAGTAAAAATTTTGAACTGCTAAAACTTCTATGGGAAGCCTCATAGTAAGTATCAATCATTTCCGGTGTTACTGAGAAGGGATTGTATAAATATTTCTCAGTAAACAGAAGCTGAATATTGCTCTGGCAGGTGCGGATATTATAAATTAAAGTACCAAAAACGGGAAGTTCTAAAATAAATTTGTGTAGCTTACTCCGCTTACTTGGAATTCGGTTTAAACTTGCCAAAGATGGAGGATTGATTAAAATGAGCTTGTTTATATAATCTGTATCACTATAACCGGCAAGAACACTAAAAGAGCCAGAATATCCATTTGCTACAACATCTGTTTTTTCTCCAATAACATTTTTGATAAAATCGGTAATCAACTGTACATATAAATAATTGGTATAGGTAATTCTTGGTTTTTCGGAACGTCCACATCCTAATAAATCAACTGCATAGACGGTGCGAGTTTTCGCTAATTCATCAATTACTTTGTTCCATTCATAAGCAGAACTGTACACATTTAAGTCATGAATCAGAAGCACGGGAGTTCCATGTCCTTTTTTTCTATAATAGATTTTACCAAAACGCCATTCATAATAATTATCGGCAGAAGATTTTAACAGGTTTTTTAAAGTAGCAGTGGCAAAAACAATTCTATTAATTACATAAATAATACCGGTTGCCAAAGATAAAAGAATACCCGCAGTCAATAGTTTATGTTTGTTTTTCTTCATAATTTAAGAATTACCTCCTATAAATAAAAATTAACGGTTTATGTCTGAGGTTTCAAAGCTGTCTATGGATGATGCATAGACTAACTGTAAAGATATTAATATTATAATGCAAAAAGAGAGATTGTACAAGAAAAGATTAAAATCCATTGAATGTTTCACGTGAAACATTATCTATGTACTTATAAAAAACATAAAATAATGTTTCACGTGAAACATTGCTATAGAAATAGATTTGGAAAGGTGCTATAATTGAATTTGTAACAAAATAGATAGAAGAAATATAAGGGGAAATTTACGTGGGAAGAATTATTGCGATTGCAAATCAAAAGGCGGAGTAGGAAAATCTACAACGGCCATTAATTTGTCTGCGTGTTTAGCAGAACTAAACCAAAAGGTTTTGCTGATTGATATTGACCCGCAGGGGAATACCACCAGTGGCGTTGGTGTGGATAAAGATGAGACAGAACAAACTCTGTACGAACTGTTAGTAGGAGAGTGTGAATTAAAAGATTGTATTATAGAAAATGTATATGAAAATCTTTCTTTGATTCCGTCTAACGTAAATTTGGCAGGTGCAGAGATTGAATTGGTAGGAGTAGAAGGAAGAGAGTATTTGCTAAAAAATCAGATTGATACGGTAAAGGATGATTATGATTTTATTATTATGGATTGTCCACCTTCTTTGAATATTTTAACCATTAATGCTATGACTACTGCAAATTCAATTCTGGTTCCTATTCAGTGTGAATATTATGCGTTAGAGGGTCTTACTCAGCTTATTCATACCATTGAACTTGTGCAGGAAAGATTAAATCCGGATCTAGTAATGGAAGGCGTTGTATTTACTATGTATGATGCCAGAACGAATTTATCCCTTCAGGTTGTGGAGAATGTAAAGAGTAATCTAAATCAGTCCATTTATAAAACCATTATTCCGAGAAATGTGCGTTTAGCTGAAGCACCAAGCTATGGTATGCCTATTAATATTTATGATACTAAGTCAGTGGGGGCAGAAAGCTACCGCCTTTTAGCAGAGGAAGTTTTAAACAGGGAGGATGAAGAATGACGCCAAGAAAAGGAGGATTAGGACGTGGACTGGATGCCATGATAAGTGAAACCGCTATGAAATCCAGACCAACTGCGAAAAAGACAACACCGAGCAAAGAAAGCAAGAAAACAGTAGAAGAAAAAAAAGAAGAAAACGTTTTAACAGTAAAAATGACAGAAATAGAACCAAATAGAAAGCAGCCGCGAAAACAGTTTGACGAGGATGGATTATTGGAATTAGCAGAATCTATTAAGCAGTTTGGTGTGCTGCAGCCCCTGTTAGTGCAAAAAAAAGATGATTATTTTGAAATTATTGCGGGGGAGAGCGTTGGAGAGCCTCTAAATTAGCGGGATTAAAGGAAGTTCCGGTTATTATCAAAGATTTTTCAGAACAGGAAGCAGTGGAAATTTCTCTTATTGAGAATATACAACGGGAAAATCTGAATCCTATAGAGGAAGCAGTGGCATTTAAGCGCCTTATGGAAGAGTTCCATTTGAAGCAGGACACCATTGCAGAAAGAGTATCCAAAAGTCGTACTGCTGTTACCAATTCTATGAGACTTTTAAAGCTGGATGAGAGAGTACAGCAAATGCTCATTGATGAGATGCTTTCAACAGGACATGCCAGGGCACTGCTTGCTATAGAAGACAAAGAAATGCAGTACAGCGCTGCAATCAAGGTTTTTGACGAAAAACTTAGCGTTAGAGAAACCGAAAAGCTGGTAAAGGATATTTTAAATCCAGCGGAGAAAAAGCCAGAGAAAAAAGAAGATCCGGCTTTGGAATTGATATATCAGCAGTTGGAAGAGAAGATTAAAGGAATTGTTGGTTCAAAAGTAGCAATTCGGAGAAAAAATAAAGATAAGGGAAGAATCGAGATTGAGTATTATTCTCAGGATGAATTAGAACGTATTGTAGAATTATTAGAAAGTGTAAGATAAGGAGCCAGATATACTTATGAATAAATTTATACAGAGTCTGCAGTCCTACTCTGGTATATTATTGCTTATGCTTTTGGTAGTTGTGGTTATACTATTAGTATGTGTTTTTAATCTATCCTTAGGACTTAACAGACTAAATCGAAAATATGCTCTTTTTATGAAAGGGAAGGACGGACAGTCTCTGGAAAAACTGTTTAAGAGAAAATTTGATTTGATTGAAAAATTAGCAGTTAATTCAGAGATTAATGCAGAAAACATTCAAAAGCTGGAAAAAATGCAGGGACTTGCCTTAAATAAATACAGCATTGTAAAGTACGATGCCTTTGAAGATATGGGAGGCAAATTGAGTTTTGTGCTGGCAATGTTAGATTCAAAGAACACAGGATTTTTGCTGAATGCGATTCATAGCCGGGAAAATTGTTTCCTCTATGTCAAAGAAATCGTAAATGGAGAATCTTATGTCATGCTTAGTGGAGAAGAAATTGAGGCATTAAAAAGAGCTGTAAATTTCGGAATTGAGGAAAGTGAATTTGATATATTTAGCTAAGAAAATATGGGAATAAGAGAAGGAGAACGAAGATGTTAGATATTAGATTTTTAAGAGAAAACCCTGAAGTGGTGAAACAGAATATTAGAAATAAATTTCAGGACAGTAAACTTCCTCTGGTGGATGAAGTGATTGAACTGGACAAAAGAAACAGAGAAATCAAGCAGGAAGTAGAAGCATTAAGAGCTGAAAGAAATAAGATTTCCAAGATGATTGGAGGTCTTATGAAACAGGGCAAAAAAGAGGAAGCAGAAGAGGCTAAGAAAAAAGTTACTGCCAATGCAGAAACTGTGGAAAGATTATCAACAGAGGAAAAAGAAGTAGAAGAAAAAATCAGAACCATTATGATGACTATTCCAAATATCATTGATCCCTCTGTTCCCATTGGAAAGGATGACAGTGAGAATGTGGAAGTGCAGAAATATGGAGAACCAGTAGTTCCGGATTTTGAAATTCCTTATCATACAGATATTATGGAACGTTTTGATGGGATTGACCTTGCCAGTGCGGGAAAAGTAGCAGGAAACGGTTTTTATTATCTTATGGGAGATATTGCAAGGATTCATTCAGCAGTTATTTCTTATGCAAGAGATTTCATGATTAACCGTGGATTTACTTACTGCATTCCTCCATTTATGATTCGGAGCAATGTAGTAACCGGTGTTATGAGCTTTGCTGAGATGGACGCATGATGTATAAAATTGAAGGGGAAGATTTGTACCTCATTGGAACCAGCGAACATTCTATGATTGGTAAGTTTATTGATACCATTACTCCGGAAGAGGAACTGCCAAAGACATTAACCAGCTATTCTCCTTGTTTCCGTAAAGAAAAAGGCGCTCATGGTATTGAAGAAAGAGGTGTATATCGTATTCACCAGTTTGAAAAACAGGAAATGATTGTGGTATGTAAACCGGAAGACAGCCCAATGTGGTTTGATAAATTATGGCAGAATACAGTGGATTTATTCCGCTCTCTGGATATTCCTGTGAGAACATTGGAATGTTGTTCAGGAGACCTGGCAGATTTGAAAGTAAAATCTATAGATGTAGAAGCATGGTCTCCAAGACAGCAGAAATACTTTGAGGTAGGAAGCTGCTCAAATCTGGGTGATGCGCAGGCCAGAAGACTGGGTATTCGTGTCAGTGGTCCGGACGGTAAATATCTGGCGCATACCCTGAACAATACAGTAGTAGCGCCGCCTAGAATGCTTATTGCATTTTTGGAAAATAATCTTCAGGTAGATGGTTCTGTTAAGATTCCAGAAGCATTAAGACCATATATGGGCGGTATGGAAGCAATTATTCCAAGCAAATAGATGGAGGTGCATCCTTGCACAGTTATTTAAAATCAATAGGGTTTTCTGAAATAGAAGATAAGAAACAGCTTGATGCAATTTTGAATGATGTGATTCAGACATATGATGAAAAAATTGTAGTAGAAGACAGAAATGGTCATTTGTTCACAGAGCTTTCAAAGATGTATGGATGTGATTTCGGGATTACGGTTTGTGGTGAATACAATGAAGAAAATCAATTTGAAATGGAATATTATTTTCCTTATTTCAGAGGTACCGGAATCACCATGCAGGAAGAAGTGACCATAGAAAAACATACAGGGAAGGAACCTTTGCGGGGGCCTGCGATGACCTCCGCATTGGAGTGACTGTAATTTTTTATCTGCAAAATGCAGGTGAATATCTGACACAGCGCAGCAGAGGGCACATTTCAGACAGTGTGTATAACATTACCCTGTCAGGGTTGGCAAAAAAAGGTACGATTTTGCTTCCCGTTATGACATTGGAGGAAGAAGAACAACAGTCAAAACGGGATGCAGCTGACAGAGGGCGATTAATAGCCGCTGCCAAAAACGGAGATGAAGAGGCTATGGAAAGTCTCACCATAGAAGATATGGATACATATTCTATGATTTCCCAGAGGGTGCAAAATGAGGATATTTACAGTATTGTGGATACTTATTTTATTCCTTATGGAATGGAATGTGATTTATATAACGTTATGGGGCAGATTTTAGAAGTGACCAGAGTTTGCAATACTGACACAGGGGATAGAATCTATGAGATGCGGATTCGCTGCAATGGACTGGAAATGGATGTCTGCGTTAATGAAGATGACTTGCTGGGCGTTCCTCTGGTGGGAAGACGATTCAAAGGAATTGTGTGGCTGCAGGGGTATGTGGAGTTTGGGTATTAATATATAAAACAGAGTGGACGGATGGTTTTAGAGAATCCAGAAGCCTGCTCTGTTTTTATAAAAACTTTTCATAAAAAGAAAAAATTGGGCTTGAAAAAAGGAAAAGAGTATAGTAAGATAAAGGGACGGACAAAACTAAAATATGGGTTTCCTTAGTTAAATGGATATAACAAGCGCCTCCTAAGGTTGCGTTACAACGGTCACCTCAAAAAAACTAAATAAGGGATTGCAGTTCGACTTTGGTCGGGCTATAATCATATATCAGACACGTCCATATAGCTCAGCTGGATAGAGCACACGCCTCCTAAGCGTGGGGTCGGAGGTTCAAATCCTCTTATGGACGCCAGTGAACAACGCCGAAAGCCTTTGTTTTCAAGGGTTTTCGGCTTTTCTTATATAAAAAGCTACGAAAAAGCTCTTTCACTGTATGAGATAAAATTCTACTCCAAAATTTGATTTTTGACAACCCCTCCAGAATCGAACGGTTGTTATAAGACAAAATCGCCAGCTAATTTTTAGCAGAAAACGGGCTGTTCTTGCTAATGAAAATGCCCTTCCTGCTAATCAGCCCCAAAATCGTGCCAAAAATCCAGCTAATCAAAAAAGGCGGATGTTTTGAATACCATGCAGTTATAGCAGATAAAATTAAATATCGTTATGTACATAGAGCGTCTATTTGCCCCGCATTGGGGATGGATAGGCGCTCTTTTTTTATGCCCAAACCCATGGGCAAATACAAGAGATTGGAGGTGTTTTATTTGAGCAAGCCTGTTTATACCGCAGACAAGCCGAGCGACTGTCATTACTGCTACTTCTGGACGAATGGCAGAAAGGGCTGCCGTCTGGGTAGAAATAATTGCTACTACTTAATCTCTTTGCCGCCGAAACCCAAGTCGGAATGTGATGGCTGTCCCTATGGGCGAGATCACCCGTGCATTGGTTGGTGTACGAAGAAGGTTATGCGTGAAGTGGGGCTTCGTTGATATGGATGTGTATGAACAGGAATACCGCTTCTACTATTTTGCCCGATGTCCTTACGAAAAGACGGATACGACTTTCCGCAGCATTCCGCTGACAACAGAAAGTTTTCCGCAGAAAGAAGGTGGTGAAGCCGTGTGAGTTTTGATTATTTTTACGGTCAGCAATCCGATCTATTCACATTCTATCGAGTTCCGAAGGTGTTGTTCACGAACGAGAGGTTCTGGAATATTTCTGCCGATGCCAAGATGCTGTATGGCATTTTGCTTGACCGCATGAGCTGTCTGCCAAGAATGGTTGGATAGATAAAAACGGTAGAGTGTATATCATTTTTACAATCGACGAAGCGAAGATGGCTCTGAACTGTGCTGAACAAAAGGCTATCAAGCTGCTCAGTGAACTTGAGAAGAAAGCAGGATTGATTGAACGTAAGCGCCAGGGTTTGGGAAAGCCCAACCTGATCTATGTGAAGAACTTTATCTCTGCTGTGGATTCACAACTCTTGAATTGTGAAAATCACAATTCTGGAACAATGGAAATCACAACTCAAGAACTTCCGAAATCACAATGTAATAATACTGATATTAAAAATACTGAATTTAGTGATACTGATTCTATCTTTCCTTCCGGAATGGTGGAATGATGGACGAGAATGACCGGTATCAAGAATACTTTGATTATTTCTCGGATCAGCTCAGTATGGATTTGTTGAAGAAGGATTACCCTTACGATTCTGAAATGCTGGATAACATTCTGGAATTGATCGTTGAAACAGTTTGCACGAAGCGACCGTTGATTCGCATTGGTGCAGAGGAGCGTCCGGCAGAAATTGTCCGCAGTCGGTTTATGAAACTGAATGCCGAACACATTCGATATGTTATGGACTGCTTCAAGGAGAACACCACAAAGATTAGAAATATCCGTCAGTATATGCTGACTACGATATACAATGCGCCGACGACAATAGACACCTACTACGATGCTCTTGTTCGGCACGATATGTCACACGGATATTTGGAAGGAGGATTTAAGAAATTGAAAATGAAGCGAGAGGAAGGAGAGTGACGAAAAATGTCGAAAAAAGCAACCATCATTGCGGTGGTCAATCAGAAAGGAGGAACCGGCAAGACCACCACCACCGAGAATCTGGGCGTTGGCTTGGCTCTTGAAGGGAAAAAAGGTGCTTCTGGTAGACACCGATCCCCAGGCTTCCCTGACGGTCAGTTTGGGCAATCCCTGCCCGGATGATCTGTCTCCGACACTTTCCGATCTGATGGGAAAGATTATGATGGAAAACCCTATTACTCCCGATGAAGGATTCTTCATCATCCGGAGGGCGTTGATTTGGTGCCGTCCAACATCGAACTCTCAGGTATGGAGGTAGCACTGGTCAATGCCATGAGCCGGGAAACCATTCTCCGGCAATACCTGGATACAGTCAAACAGAATTATGATTACATTCTTCTTGACTGTATGCCGTCTTTGGGTATGCTGACCGTCAATGCGTTGGCAGCTGCCGACAATGTGCTGATACCGGTTCAGGCAGCATACCTTCCTGCAAAGGGTCTGGAACAGCTGCTTGGAACCATCAACAAGGTCAAGAGGCAAATCAACCGAAACTGAGGATTGAAGGGATTCTTCTGACGATGGTGGACAGCCGCACCAACTACTCCAAAGACATCAGCAATCTGATTCGGGAGAGCTACGGCGGAAAGCTGAAGGTTTACAAGACCGACATTCCCCGCTCTGTCCGTGCAGAGGAAATCAGCGCAGAGGGAACCAGTATCTTCAAGCATGATCCCAAAGGCAAAGTTGCCGAAGCCTATAAAATTCTGACGAAGGAGGTGTTAAACAATGCAGAAAAAAGGCGCAAACATCAGCTTGAAGGGGTACGATGATATTTTCTCCACCGATCAATCCAGAGCTGAAGCCCAGCAGGAGCGTGTGCAGGAAATTCCGCTTTCTGAATTGCACCCCTTTGAGGGACATCCGTTCCGAGTGGTAGACGATGAGGAAATGATGAAAACAGCGGAGAGTGTCCGAGATTTTGGTGTTCTCACTCCTGCGATTGTCCGTCCTGACCCCGACGGTGGTTATGAAATCGTTTCTGGTCACAGGCGGCACCGAGCATCGGAGCTTGCGGGCAAGGAAACTATGCCTGCGATTGTTCGTGACCTGGACGATGATGCAGCCATTATTCTGATGGTCGATGCGAATTTGCAGAGAGAAACCATTCTTCCGAGCGAAAGAGCATTTGCCTACAAGATGAAGTTGGATGCGATTAAACATCAGGGCGAACGGACAGATTTAACTTCTGCCCAAGTTGGGCAGAAGTCGTGGGCAGTGAATCAAGTTGCTGAGCAAAGTGGCGATAGCCGTGTGCAGGTTCAAAGGTATATCCGTCTGACCGAGCTGATTCCTGAACTGTTGGATATGGTGGATACGGGTCAGATCAAATTCAATCCTGCGGTGGAGCTTTCCTATCTGGCAAGTGAAGAACAGCAGGATTTTCTTTCTGCAATGGATTATGCTCAAGCAGCCCCTTCCCTTTCGCAAGCACAACGAATTAAAAAGCTCGCACAGGAGGGCGAGTGTACGCTGGATGCGATGTGCGAGATTATGAATGAAATCAAGAAGGGAGAGCTGGACAGAGTAACCTTCAAAACGGATTCGTTGCGAAAATACTTCCCGAAGTCCTATACCAACAAGCAGATGGAGGATAAAATCATTCAGCTTTTGGAACAGTGGCAGAAAAAAAGAGAAAAATCTATGGAAAGGTAAGGTGAAAAAATGTTTACACCCAAAAGCATTCAGGGCGCTTTGGAAGAACTCTACGACCTTTGCGATCCTGATTATATGGTAGATATGCTCGTAAATTACAGTGAGGAGTTCGATGATATTTCTCCTACGCTTCTGGCAAAGTCGTTCCAAAAAAATGCCGAGATGGTTTGCGAGTACCGAGTATTGTCCTCTGCTGGCGATGGGATCGACTATCAGGGAAAGGTACTTCTGAACAGTAGAGCCGTGAGGCTTCTGTCCTATGTAGAAGATACGAGTGGCAATGAAAAAGTTCGCACGATTCAGAGTAAGGAGCTGTGGTTAGCAGAAGATATGACATTCTATGTGGTGTCCTGTATGTCCACGATTACGATGGACAAGGAAGAAGCCATTTGTCTTAACGAACACCGCAGCGTAGTTACTACGGTGGAATGTGAGGACGATATTTTCTTCGACATGGGTTCCCTAATTTGCGAACTGGACGATATTTGCTTGTTCGAGCTTTTAGCCGATGTGGATGCGACTATTTATGAGCTGTAACAGGTTCATGGATGGTCGCTTTTCTTATTTCCAAAGAAACGGAGGTATCGAAACTTGAAAGAATACGATGTGAAGATTACCGAAACCTTGGAGAAAACGGTTACGGTGCAAGCAGAATCCCATGATGCGGCAGAGGAACAGGTTAGAGCCGCTTATTACAATTCGGAGTACATTCTGGACTCTGAAAACTTTACCGGTGTTGTGTTCGGCACGACCGAGGAACGGGAGGTTCAGAAAGAACAGGCAGATACCATGAATGTGTTACTGGTAAAGCCGTTCATGTATCCGCAGGCTGTGCAGATCGGCTGTGAGCTGGAGGATTTGCAGAAAGCCGTAGGTGGCGATATTGAGGCAACTTATCCGTTCAATGAGCCGGTTGCACTGGTGATGCACGACGAAGGTAAACTCGTAGGCAAAGAACTGAACCGTGCGCTGCGTGATGATGACGCGATATTTATGACATTATCGCCGGTGATTTTCTGGTTGTGGGATTGGGCGAGGATGATTTTTGTTCTCTGTCCCCGGAACTGATGAAGCAGTTTTGAGGAACACTTTCATCAGCCTTGAGACTTTTGTACGCATGGGGCGCAGCATTATGGACGCTTCCCCTTGCCGGATGACATGGTGAAGAAAG